>Ga0302265_1000096_pt1 | contig 56177 bp, 43 predicted proteins | sample III_Bog_E1_1_FD_194556 | JGI IMG/M metagenome (GOLD analysis project Ga0302265, IMG submission 194556) | Peat permafrost microbial communities from Stordalen Mire near Abisko, Sweden - III_Bog_E1_1 | ecosystem: Environmental > Terrestrial > Soil > Wetlands > Peat | place: Sweden: Abisko...
CCAACCTCATCAACCTCCCCATCACCACCACCAACCTCAACAGCTTTTATCGACTCGTTTATCCGTAAGGCCAGAAAGGAATCGAAGCCGAAGCCTAATAAACTAGCTCTATCTGGGAGATGGCCTGTTCTTTAACCGCCATGGCTGGCGCAGATGGGCGGATGGATTTGTTGCTTTGTCGGTGGGTAAAATGATTTGCCGGCGATATGTTAAATGCGGCAGCAAAGTTCAACTTGAAGACATATTCTTGGTGAAGTCAGTGGGTTTCACCTGAAAGCCGTCTGCTCAAACAAATCAAGGCAACTTTCTTTGATTGATGAGTAAGTTGCTACGGTTAATAAAGCCTTTTTTATCGGGCTATTACTAGTTTCTAAACTGTGCGGAAACAAATTACGGATAGTAAGGAGGAAGAACAGAATTGGCATAATTCCACATCCGGACGGCGTTGCCTTTGGCAGTCGCATTGGCGGTCAGTTGAGGTATAACAACGCTTCTGGCCAAGGTTTCCACATGGCCGTCGCAGAACAGCAAGTTGAACCGCGAGTTGCCTTCATGCACTTCGTATGGCCAAACGCCTGTCCCACCGTTATACCCGCCAAGGAATCCACTGTTGCCAACGGTTCCACCAAAATTAGTGTTCCAATTGCTATCGCCAATCGCAATCATGTCCGTTGGTTTGACCACTTGGGATTCTTTGACCTGATCGGCTGAAATAAATGACAAGCCGTAATAAGCAGCAGCAGATGATCCAGCGATGTTATAGCCATAGCTCATCGGCATGAATGGTTGGCCAAAGTTTAAATGTTTCTCGTTTTGCTTGTAACCATAGATGGGTGGGCCATTCACGGTAAATTGAGGCACCCAGAAGGAGCCAACTTTCGCCGCCGCTGGGCAGGTGAAGATCGCGGTGTCACTGCCTTGGGTCGTGTATTGGCGCAGCAGCGGGGGCCATAAAAGATCTTGATTGTTAATATCAGCTCCTAGCGGATAATAAGTATTGGGGTCGTCGCTCACATACATGGTCAAGGCCAAACCCAGTTGCTTTTGATTATTCATACATGCGGCGGTCAAGGCCTTGTCCTTGGCCTTGGCCAAGGCGGGCAGCAGCAGGGCGGCCAGAATGGCGATGATGGCGATGACCACCAGCAGTTCAACCAAGGTGAAGCCTCTCCGGCTCCGGTCGTTCGCGGGTTGGGAATTTTGCGTGGCGCTGGCAATCTGATAGTTACGGTTCATGTTTTTTGTGGCTGCTGCTTGCCAAAATTTAATTGGACGCGAGTCTAGTCGCAACGGTGATTATTAATCAATACATAAACTTCATGCCCGTCGGCGTCAAACATCCGGTTGCGCACACTGGTGCATTGTTTTGAAATCAAGGCGCGGGCTTGTGTTCCGCAGGACGCCGCCGCAAATCCATGCGTTGCGGCTCACTGAACTAGCAATTCGCAAATCAAGCCACTTCGGCATCACCTTTGGCTGGCCATTATGCGCCGGGTTGCGTCATAATCAAATTTATGCATATCAGTTTTCGGCTGGCCGCGTTATTTTTTGCGCTGGCACTTTTAAGTTTCAAATCCGCTGCGGCAGTGGACACGCTGACGTTCGGCAATTCGGCGTCGGAAAAAGAACATCATCTGACCAGCGAGCGCAGCAAAATCATCAAGGGCGGCGCGTTGGGCGAATCGGCGCGGCTGCTGCTGCCGATCAATTATCCCCAGTGGCAGGCGCGCCAGCGCACGCCGGCGAGAATCATCCGTTCGTGGCAGGGCGGGACGATGCAATTCACCGTCAAAGTTGACCCGGACAAAATCAATTACGTCACGATCAAGCTCTGGGGATCGGACGTGACGCAGAATCAACTGATGCTTTTCAGCGACGGCGCGCAGATCGGCTACCGGTATCTTGGTGACATTGATGCGCTCGACACCGGCGGTGAAAACGGCGCGGCGTTTGTGGGCCGATTTCTTTACAACACCACGCCGCTGCCGCTGGAGCTGACGCGTGGCCGGACGAACTTGAACCTCGAAGTCCGTGCTTCGGGGGAGATTTGGCCTTACGGCAACGCGTTTGATACGTTTCAAAGATTGATGACCGAGCCGTCGCGCGGCATCTACAAAATTTACATTCACACGAACGGCTATTTTGTTCCGCCGCCGGAAGATAAGCAAGGTGTCGCGCCGACTAATGTGACTATTCGTCAGAAGCCGGGGCCGGAAGTGTTGGATCAACTCAAAGACCGCGTGAATGGCGCGTTGAAAAAACTCGTCGCGTCGGCTTCACCAATTGACCAGATGGAGATGCAATTCGTCGCGCGCGCTTATCGCGTCAAATGGACGGTGGCGTATCACAATGCGGCGGCGATCCGGCAATTGCTCCGCAGTCTGGACGCGACGTTTTTGGCGTATCGCAAAAATCCTCATCTCGCCGAAGCCGATCCGGCGACTTACAACCCGGCGTGGTTTGGCCTGGGGCCATCGGGCGATGTGTTGCGCTTGTTGCCGGATGAATTGAAACCGCATCTCGATGAGAAAATTGATCTGGGCGCGGGCAAAAAAATTTCCCGCCGCGCGGCGTATTCCGAAATGTTGGTGGCGTGCCGCGACTGGCATCGCCGGAATCGCCGGCTCTACTCGAACCAATCCATGATCAACGATCTCTACGGAATTTATCTGGCGAATCGCGGATTGGAAGTGGTGGATCCGACCAATGCGCTGCCGGAAAATGAAGTTCGCCGCTACCTTTACGAATCCACCGGATTGCAACCGTGGCGCGACAGCGATCCCGGCGGCGGCACGGCACCGGAAACGGGCCGCACCAGTTGGGGCGTCGGCACAAATTATTGGGAACTGACCGCCAAGGGGCTGACCAAGGAGCTTGGCTTTGTCGGCTACTACGGCGAGGTGCTGGATTGGATGACGACGCTTTACGACTCGACGCGCCCGGCGCCGGGACAGCCCGGCGATGAAAAAATTCGCGCACAACTCCTTCACATTGCTCATGCCCGCGCAGTCTTCCGTTATCCCGGACTCGACGCCGAAACCAATCGCGCCATGCGCATCGAAACGGTCGTCGGCTGGCGCGACGGTGATCATTATCCCGGCGACATCGCCTACGCGCAACGCCTGACGTGGGACGGTTCGTCGCTGGGCTACGCCGCCGCCACGCTGGATCCGCAGGCCATCGGTTATGCGCAGCAAATGTTCGCGGACAACCAGTTTTTTTCCACGCTCAAGCAGCACATGAAGCAATATGATATGTTCCGCGTGACGGCGGGATTGCTGGGCGTGCCGGATGATTACGCGGTGCTCAAGGCGCAGCCGCCGCAAACCGCGCGCTTGCCGATGACGCCGGGCCAGCCGGATTTTGTTTTCAGCGACGAGGAGGACGGCGTCGTCGCCATCAAGAACGGCGATGAAATCCTTTGCGCCTCGCTTTACTGGCGCGCGCGTTACGCCATCAACAATCTGGCGCGCGTCCATTTCACGACGCCGCAGATTGACCGCATCGCCGTCGTGCAGGAAGAAACGGAATTCACTCCGAGCGGAAAATTTTATACCCGCCCCGATTGGACCGCCGCCGATTATCTTTGGGGCGGTCCGGCGTATCCGGTGAAATTACATTCGGCCATGCTCGGCGAACGCCTGCCCATCGCAAAAATTCCTGCCGGCGTGCAATTCAAACCCGGCGATGAAAACGCCTACGCCGGCAAGGGCGATTTTTACACGCTGCGCTACGGCGATTATCTCATCGGCATGAACATGACGCCGGATCGGACATTTCAATTGACGCCACCGCCGGGCGTGGCCGAGGCGCGCGAACTCGTTTCCAAAACCGTGCTCAAATTGGACGCGCCGGTGAAAGTGCTTCCGCGCTCGACAGTGGTGCTGTGGTTCGGTAAATAAACTCCATGACCATCAAAACGATTTTTGCTTCCGCGATTTTTGTCGCCAGCACTTTCAACCCGCTGCATTCGGCGGAAATTAATTTTATTGGCGCAGCATCCGCGCCGGTCGAGCCGTTGAGTCTGTGGTATCGCCAGCCAGCGCGCGAGTGGACGGAAGCGTTGCCCGTCGGCAATGGCCGGCTCGGCGCGATGGTTTTTGGCGGCGTAAACCGCGAACGCCTGCAACTCAACGAAGACACGCTCTGGGCGGGCGGCCCGTATAATCCGGTGAATCCCGACGCGCAGGCCGCGTTGCCCGCCGTGCGCCAGCTTATCTTCGCCGGAAAATTTGCCGCGGCGGCAAATCTCATCACCGCAAAGGTTCTGGCCAAGCCGATCGGTCAGATGCCGTATGAAACCGTGGGCGATCTGTTCCTCGATTTTCCGGCGGTCAGCTCTGTGGAAAATTATCGGCGCGATCTGAACCTCGACACCGCCGTGGCCACGACCACCTTCACGGCCAACGGCGTGACGTTCACCCGCGAAGTTTTTTCCAGCGCGCCGGATCAAGTCATCGTCGTTCACCTCACGGCGGACAAGCCGGGACAAATCTCCTTCACCGCCGGCATGACCACGCCGCAGAACGCGAGCGTGACGGTTGAATCCGGCGACACGCTGGTGATGAGCGGTGTGAACGGTGACGCCAGCGGCATCAAGGGCGCGTTGAAATTTCAGGCGCGTGTGTTGGTCATGGCGGATCGCGGTAAGACCACAGCCACGGCCAACACGGTTTCCGTGGCCAATGCGAATGCCGTCACATTGCTCATCGCCGCCGCCACGAGCTATAAAAATTATCACGATGTCAGCGGCGATCCGGCGGCCATTGTTAAAAATCAGATCTCCGTCGCTTTGAATAAGGCGTTTCCTGTTTTATTACATCCTATTCCCATTGAAGAATTGAATAAGGATGTGTATCAGCAACTGCTCACCAACCACATCGCCGCGCACCAGAAATTATTCCGCCGCGTCGAATTAAATCTCGGTGACAGCGGCGACGCCGCGAAATTGCCGACCACCGAGCGTCTCGATCATTTTGCCGAAGGTCACGACCCGCAACTCGCGGTGTTGTATTATCAATACGCCCGTTATCTTTTGATCTCCTGTTCGCGTCCCGGCGGTCAGCCGGCCAACTTGCAAGGACTTTGGAACGAGTCCATGACGCCGCCGTGGGAAAGCAAATACACAATCAACATCAACACCGAGATGAATTACTGGCCTGCTGAAGCCGCCAATCTCGGCGAATGCGTCGAGCCGCTCCAGGCGATGATCACGGACTTGAGCGAGACCGGCGCGCACACGGCGCAGGAAATGTATGGCGCGCACGGCTGGGTCGTCCATCACAACACGGATCTGTGGCGCGCGTCCGCGCCGATTGACGGTTCCTGGGGCTTATGGCCGACCGGCGGCGCGTGGTTGTGCCAGACGTTGTGGGAACATTACCTGTTCAGCGCGGATGAAAATTATCTCAAGCAGATTTATCCGTTGCTTAAAGGTTCGGCGCAATTTTTTCTCGATACGCTCGTCGAAGACCCGAACACGCACTGGCTCGTGACCAATCCCTCCATGTCGCCGGAGCATTCGTATCGCGATGGTGTCACCGTTTGCGCCGGGCCGACGATGGATATGCAGATTCTGCGAGATTTGTTTGCGGAGTGCATCACTGCATCGGAAACGCTTGGCACAGACAAGGAATTTCGCGCGCAAGTCGCGGCTGCGCGCGCGCGGCTCGCGCCGTCCAAAATTGGCCAAGCCGGCCAGTTGCAGGAATGGCAGGAGGATTTTGATTTGCAAGCGCCGGATATTCATCACCGCCACGTCTCGCATCTTTACGGTTTGTATCCGAGCGCGCAGATTGACATGAACACGACGCCCGCACTCGCCGCCGCCGTAAAAAAATCGCTGGAGATTCGCACCGACGAAACCACCGGCTGGGGCATGGCCTGGCGGCTGAATCTCTGGGCGCGGCTGCACGAAGCCGAACACGCTTACAAAATTTTGACGCTGCTGCTCAATCCCGTTCACGGCCAAAATGTTCAATATGGCGCGGGCGGCGGCGGAGTTTATCCAAATTTGTTCGACGCGCATCCGCCGTTCCAGATTGACGGCAATTTCGGCGGCGCGGCCGGCATCATGGAAATGTTGCTGCAAAGCCAGAACGGCGAAATCCAATTTCTGCCCGCGCTTCCGAAAGCGTGGCCGAACGGCAGCGTCAAAGGTTTGCGCGCGCGTGGCGGATTCGAAGTGGATTTCGCGTGGCAGGACGGGAAATTGACTTCCGCCACCATCCGTTCCATCAACGGCAAAGTGGCGCATCTACGCTACGGTGCGGTTGAGAAAAACATCAAGCTCAAACCCGACCGCAGTTTCCAATGGGACGGAAAATGAGGTCGCTCCGGTTCATATTTTTTCTGTGCGCGGGATTCCTGTCGGCGTTGCCCATACGGGCCGCGGATTGGCAATGGTCGGTGGAGCTGGCCGCGAATGCGCCGCGAAATTCGTCGGCGCATTCGCGCGCGTTTTTGTGGATTCCGCCGGATTGCCAGCGCGTCCGCGCCGTCGTATTCGGGCAGAACAACATGATCGAGCCGGGAATCTTGGAACATCCCGAATTTCGCGCGGCGATGGCCCGACTCGGCCTCGCGGAACTTTACATCGCGCCGGGATTTGACAATTGGCAGGACGCGACCAACAACGACAGCGCGAATAAAAAATTTTCCGCGCTGTTGAAACAGCTCGCCGATGAATCCGGCTACGGCGAACTGGAATTTGCGCCGGTCATTCCCATCGGCCATTCGGCGATGGCGAGTTTTCCGTGGAACTTCGCCGCGTGGAATCCGGAGCGCACGCTGGCGATTTTATCCGTCCACGGCGATGCGCCGCAGACGGATCGCGTCGGCAACGGTCGTCCGAATGTGGACTGGGGCGCGCGGAATATTGAAGGCATTCCCGGCCTGATGGTCGTCGGCGAATACGAATGGTGGGAAGATCGCATCACGTCCGCCGTAGCCTTTCGCGCGCGGCACCCGGACGCGCCGCTTGCGTTGCTGTGCGACGTCGGCCACGGTCATTTTGATTACTCTGACGAACTGGTGCGTTACCTTGCGCTGTTTATCCGCAAGGCGGTGGAACAACGGCTGCCGGCGGACGCACCCACCAATCAATTCGTCAAACTGAAACCGGTTGATGCGCGCGACGGCTGGCTGATGGATCGCTGGCACCGCAATGAAAAACCGCACGCCGCTGCCGCTCCTTTTGCAAAATACAGCGGCAACACGAACGAGGCGTTTTGGTGCTTCGACGAGGAAATGGCGCGCGCCTCGGAAAATTTTAATCCGCAGTTCGGCAAGTTGCCACAGCTTGTCGGCTTCGAGCAGGATGGCCAGATCATGCCCCAGACTGTTCCGCCATCGCACGAACAGGTCCGGCTCAAAACGCCGGTGCTGGATGACACGCTGACGTTCAAGCTGGCCGGTGTTTTTCTCGACACTGTGCCGCCCGGACCGAGGCCGACGATGTGGACGGGATTACCCGTTGGCGCGGCGCTGACGCACGCGAGCGGCGGCGGGCCAGTTGTCTTGTCGCGCATTGTCGGGCCGGTGATCCAGACTGCGCCCGACACGTTTGCGGTGCGGTTCAACCGCTCTAGTATACCGATGGATTTTCGCATCGGCGACATCTGGCTGCTCGCGAGCCATCCGGGCGATGCAAAATATAAAAGCGCGGTCGAGCAGGCGTTGCTGAAAATTCCCGTGCCGCAAACCGAAGGCGCGCCGCAACGCATCACGTTTCCGGCCATCGCCGACGTTCTGGTTGGAACGAAATCCGTCACGCTCAACGCGACTTCGGATTCCGGCGCGAAAGTTTATTATTACGTCCGCGAAGGCCCGGCGGAAATCGCGGGCGACACGATTCAATTCACAAAAATTCCGCCACGCGCAAAATTTCCGGTGAAAGTCACCGTCGTGGCCTGGCAATGGGGACGCACAACCGCGCCGAAATTGCAGTCCGCCGCGCCGGTGGCGCAAAGTTTTTTCATCACGAAAACGCCGGCTGCCTAGATGAGTTCAACCGAGATTCACCACGACTTTCTCGCCATTGACGAAGGGCGCGCAACGCTGCTGCGCATTGACGAGCGCGACGCGACGAAAAATTGGATCGTGCCGATCGGCCAGCCAGCCGCGCGCGACCTGCAACTGATCGGCGGAAATAAAATCCTCGTCGGCCATCATCACGGCTACACGGAATTTGACATTACGACCGGAAAAATCGCGAAGGAGTTCAAATCATTCGAAGGTGTAACGGCAGCGCGACGACAGCCTGACGGCCACACAATTCTTGCGGGCGTAAGTCTCGCGGGCGCGACCGGCGTGGTCGTGCTGGAGCTGGATGCGGCGGATCGGGAAATTCACCGCGCCATTTTTCCCGGCGATTATGTGCGGCTGATCCGGCAGACGGAGCAAGGCACTTATTTGATGTGCTGCAACGACCGCATCCGCGAAGGTTCGCGCGACGGGAATTATCTTCGCGAGTTTCCGGTTGAAGGATTTTTCCATGCTTGGAAAGCGGTGCGGCTGGTGAATGGAAATTTATTGGTCTCCGCCGGCTACGGCGCGTTTCTGGTCGAACTAAATCCGAGTGGAGAAATCATCCGCAAGTTTGGCGGAAAAAATTCCGTGCCGACAGAAGTGAATCCGTTTTTCTACGCGATGTTTCAACTTCTGCCGAATGGAAACGTCATGCTGGCCAACTGGCAAGGCCATGGCGAAGGTCACGGCACCAAAGGAATCCAGTTGCTTGAATTCAATCCGTCTGGCGAAATCGTCTGGCGCTGGAGCCAACCAAATTTGATTTCGTCGCTGCAAGGCGTGCTGGTGCTGGACGGTTTGGACACGAATTTATTGCACGACGAGCGCAACGGTCTCATGCTGCCGGTGAGCAGTTTGTCTGGAATGGATTGAAACAATGAGCCAGATTCAAAATCCAATTTTGCCCGGATTTTTCCCCGACCCGAGCATCTGCCGCGTCGGCGAAGATTATTATATCGCCAGCTCGACGTTCGAATGGTTTCCCGGCGTGCCGATCCATCATTCGCGAGATCTCGCGAAATGGCGGCTCATCGGCCACGCGCTCACGCGCCGCTCGCAACTTGATCTGCGCGGCGTGCCGGATTCCGGCGGCGTCTGGGCGCCGTCGTTGAGTTTCGCGGACGGAAAATTCTGGCTCATTTACACCAACGTCCGCAACACCGGTATGGGCCGGCCGTTCAAGGATCTGGAAATTTTTTTGACGACCGCGCCGGACATGCTTGGACCGTGGTCGGAACCTGTTGAATTAAATTCCGTCGGTTTTGATCCGTCACTGTTTCACGACGACGCCGGACGCAAATGGCTTGTGAATCTGGAATGGGATTTCCGCAAAAACCGCCAGCGCTTCGCGGGCATCGTCGTTCAAGAATACGACCCGCAGCAGCGCCGGCTCGTCGGGCCGCAGACGAAAATCCTGGAGAAACCCGGCGTCCTCATCGAAGGCCCGAACATTTACAAACAGGACGGCTGGTATTATCTCATGCTCGCCGAAGGCGGCACGGGCTGGAATCACGGTATCGCGATGGCGCGCGCAAAAAAAATTCTCGGCCCCTACGAACTTGATCCACAGAAGTCCGTCCTCACGTCGCGCGACGACGCGAAATTGACTTTGCAAAAAGCCGGTCACGGCGAAATTGTCCAGACGCCATCCGGCGAATGGTATCTCGCGCATCTCGCCAGCCGTCCGCTCGGTGAAGGCGATCAGCGGCGCTGCATCCTTGGCCGCGAAACATGTCTGCAAAAAGTCGAGTGGCGCGACGGTTGGTTGCGGCATGCGACAGGCGGAACAAAACCGCAATTGGAGATTTCCACGCCCAAAAATCTGCCGTCGCATCCGTGGCTGGTGCTGCCAGAGCGCGACCATTTTGATTCCGAAAAACTTGATTTGCGCTGGAGTTCACTCCGCGTGCCGCCGGATGATTCCTGGCTTTCGCTCAAAGCGCGACCCGGCTGGCTGCGGTTGCGCGGACGCGATTCGCAGCACTCGCTATTCGACCAGAGCCTGATTGCGCGGCGCGTCCAGCATTTCAGATTCACCGCCGAAACCTGCTTTGAATTTTCACCGAAAAATTTTACGCAAAGTGCCGGGCTGATTTGTTATTACGACACGCGGACGCATTTTTACCTGCGCGTGACGCACGATGACGCGCGCGGAAAAATTCTCGGGGTCACGCTGACGGACGACGGAGTTTATGACGAACTGACTGACAGTGAAATTGTGATCAACGATTGGAAGCAAATTTTTCTGCGCGCCGAAGTTGATTTTCAAAAGCTGCAATTCAGCGCGTCGCCGGACGGGAAAAACTGGCGGGAAATTGGGCCGGTTTTGGACGCCACGAAACTGTCTGATGATTACGGCGCGGGTTTGCATTTCACCGGCGCGATGGTCGGCTTGTGCGCGCAAGATGTCGGCGGGGGAAAATTAAATACGGATTTCGACTATTTCGATTATTGCCCGAAGACCGCATGAAACATTTCTCTCCGAATTTTTTCAGGAACTGGCGAGGTTGTTTGCCGGTGGTTAGCTTGTGGCTGTGCACTGTTGTGGGTTTTGCTGCGCCGACGAATATTGATTTTTCTTCCGTCACCAAATTGATTCAAGGCTGGGTGGATGAAGGTTATTATCCCGGCGCGGCGCTGTTGGTGGCCAAGGATAATCGAGTGATCTACGAAAAATCGTTTGGCAGCTACACGCCGGAAACTCCGGTGTTCATCGCGTCGGCGGGAAAATGGCTGGCGGCGGCGACCATCATGTCGGTCGTGGACGAAGGCAAATTGTCTTTGGACGATCATCCGTCCCGCTGGCTACCGGAATTTAAAGATGATCCCAAAGACAAGGCCACGCTGCGCCAATTACTGTCCCACACATCCGGTTATCCGTCTTACCAGCCCGCCGACAATCCGGTTGATCATTACCAGACTTTGACTGAATCCGTCGCGCAGCTTTTGCCGTTGCCGTTGGATTACGCGCCCGGCGCGCGTTTTAATTACGGCGGTCTGGCGATGCAGGTGGCCGGACGCATGGCGGAAGTGGCGGCGGGCAAAGATTGGGAGACGCTGTTTCAGGAGCGGATTGCCGGACCATGCGGCATGACGGACACGCATTTCAAGCCGGTGGATGCCGGCGAAGGACATAACCCAATGCTTGGCGGCGGTGCGCGGAGCACGTTGCGTGATTACGCGAATTTTCTTTCGATGATTTTCAACGGCGGCGTGTTTGCGGGAAAACGCGTGCTGTCCGAAAATGCCATCCGCGAGATGCAGGCGGATCAGGTTCGCGGCGCGCGGGTGAAGCCGGGTGAATTTGTCCAGCGGGTGCGGGGCGCGACGCACCACGGCATCTATGGGCTTGGTGAATGGCGCGAAGAACTGGATGCCAGCGGCAATGCGACATTGATCAGCAGTCCGAGTTGGGCGGGCGCTTATCCGTGGATTGACAAGACGAGCGGGGTCTATGGTTTTCTCATCGCCCATGTGGAACTTGAGGTGGCGAAGCGCGAAAATTTTTCAGGCTTTTATTCCAGTCCAGTGCTGGTCCCGATGGTTCGGGCGGCGCTGTCCGAGAGTCAAAATTCCAGCGCGGAAAAATGATCACCCAATACGATTATTTCATCATCGGGTTTTACCTGCTGTTCATGCTGGCCATCGGGCTGGCGTTTCGGCGGATGAGCAAGGACACGTCGGATTATTTTCGCGCGGGTGGGGCGATGCCGTGGTGGATCACGGGCACGTCGGCGTGGATTTTCAGCTTCAGCGCGTGGACGTTCACCGGTGCGGCGGGAAAAGTTTATGAGTCCGGCCCGCTGGTGCTGGTGGTTTTTTATGCGACGGCAGTCGCGCTGTGCGTGGCGTTGGCCGTCACCAGCCTGCGCTTCCGCCGGATGCGTGTCATCACCTGGATGGAAGCGGTGCGGCTGCGCTACGGGCCGTTCACGGAGCAGTTTTACACTTGGATCAAACTGCCGCTGCTGCTGCTGTTCGCTGGCGTGGGGTTGAACGCCATCGGGGTTTTTATGTCGGCGGTATTCAAAATTGACATGAACACCATGCTGATCGTGCTCGGCGTGGTGGTGACGCTCGTAGCGTTTGCGGGTGGTTCGTGGGCGGTGCTGGCGAGCGATTTTGTTCAGGCATTCCTCATCGTCACGATCACGCTGACGACGGCCATTATGGTGCTCGCGCGCCCGGAAATTGGCGGTCTGCACGGACTCTTAAACAAAGTTCCGTCCGCGCATTTTCACTGGGGCGAACTGGCCCGACCGGAAATTATTTTCATTTGGATCATCGGCAACCTGTGGTTGAAATTTTCGGACGAAAACAATATGGAGCGTTCGACGATGTATCTCATGACCCGTAGCGACAAGGACGCGCGGCGCATGGTGTTGATTCCGCTTATCGGCACGCTCGTCGGGCCGCTGGTCTGGTTCATTCCCTCAATGGCGGCGACCATCATGCATCCGAATCTTGCGGCGGAATTTCCGAATCTAAAACAGCCGCACGAAGCTGCTTTTTTGGCCGTGGCGATGGACGTGATGCCGCAGGGCCTGCTCGGCTTGCTGCTTTCCGCCATGCTGGGCGCGACCGTGACGAGCATGGACGCCGGCTTGAATAAAAACGTCGGCATCACCATCCGCAGCCTTTACAAGCCGTTGTTTAATCCGAACGCTTCCGAAAAACATCTGCTGGTGGCCGGAAAAATTTGCACGCTGATCTTTGGCGCGATCATCATCGTGCTCGGACTTTTTATCAACAGCATCCGGCAGACGAATCTTTTCGACTTCGTGAACCAGCTCGCATCCTATTTGCTGATGCCGCTGGCGTTGCCGCTCATCTTCGGTTTGTTTTATAAACGCACGCCCGGCTGGTCCGCGTGGAGCACGGCGCTGGTCGCGGGCGCGGCGTCGTATCTGCTCGGCAATTACATAATCACCCCGGAATCCGTTCAGCAATGGATGGGCTGGACGGTTCCGCTGAATGGCGATGAAAAAACCTATCTCAAACTCGCGGTCACGACGCTGGGTGGCACTGTCATTGTCGGTTCAGGATGGTATTTCTTCACGAGCTTGTTTTACCAATCTGCGCCCGTTGCTGAGCAGGAGCGCATTGATAAATTCTTCACCAATCTGCACACGCCGGTGGACAAACACGGCGTCGAAGGTGTGCAGACGGCCGTTTACAAAATGCTCGGTGCGTTGTGTCTGGTGTATGGCGTTTTTATTCTGTTGCTCACCGCGATTCCGAATCGTTTCAGCGGCCGGTTGGCGTTTCTATTTTGCGGCGGCGTGATGTTCATGGTCGGCTGGATGCTATGGGTTGCCGCCAAGCGCAAGGCGAAATCGGAAGCTGATGCAAAAAATTCACCTACCAAAGCAACATGAGTGTCCCGATTCCAGCCCGTCTTTTGACATTTGGAGCGATGATATTTATCGCGAGTTTGTCATATGCGGCTGATGTTCCAGCTCCGAGAATCGTGGTAAAAGTTTTTCGCTACACCAATCCCATCACGCGCGATCCGGCACTCGCGATGCGCGACCAGTTCATCCTTAAGGTGGGCCGGCAATGGTTCATGACCGGCACGTCAATGCCCGTCTGGAGCGGGCCGAATCCCGGCGTGCGGCTGTTGGTGTCCGACGATTTGCTGCATTGGCGGCAATGCGCGTGGCTGATTGATGCGACCAAGCTGGAGGCGGACTGTCCTTACAAAGGTCGGTTTTGGGCACCACAAATTCATCGGGCGCTAGGTAAGTTCTGGCTCACGGTCAATAGCGGCCATCGCGGCCCGCAGTCCGGCGACCGATTGATGGACGACCATAACATCTGGCTTTTCGTCGCGGATAAAATTGACGGCGAATACAAACTGGTGCGCGGACCATTAAGCACCGGCTTCAAGAACGACGCAAATCTTTTTACCGATGACGACGGGCAAAGTTATTTGTATTGCAGCGCCGGCGGTTTGTGGCAGGCGAAGATTGATCTGCCGACCGGCAAATTGGTGGATGGCGAATTGAAAAAATTCCTGTCGCCGCGCGACGCTGGCAATCCTTATTGGATGATCGGCGGCATTGAAGCGCCGTTTGTCCTGAAGCGCGACGGAACATATTTCATGTTCTTTTCGTCGTGGACGCGTGGTTATGAGATCGGCGTGCTGCGCGCGCCGACGCCGCTTGGCCCGTGGACGCTCACCGAGCGCGAGCCGATCTTTGGCACGCGCAAGCGGCATTATCGCGAGAAACAGATGGAGCAGGGCAGCTACGCTGACCTGAAGTTTGCTGACACGCCCGATCCGTATGTTGAAGTCGGGCACAACGCGGTGTTTGAAGGGCCGGACGGCAAGGACTGGATTTGCTGCCATTATTTTCTCGAAGGCAAGCAGCCGGTTCCCGGAAGTTTGATTCCCGAATTTTACGACACTGCGCCGCAACTCGGCATCGAGCCGCTGCATTTTGCCAACGGAAAATTTTCCATCACCGGCCCGACGTGGACGGAGCAAACCGTAGCTTATTAGAAATCATTTTATGCCCATCGAACTCAAAGCCACCGCCACCGCCGCCGGCACACCGTTGAAACATTTTTGGAATTTTTGCGTCGGCGCGGGCCGCGCGAACGAAGGCCTGCGCGCCGACTGGCAGGAACAGTTACGCCTCGCCGTAAAGGAATGTGGCTTCAAATACATTCGGTTCCACGGCCTTTACCACGACGACATGTTTGTCTATCGCGAAGAAAAAGGCCGCGCGATTTACAATTTTCAATATGTGGACATCCTGTTCGACAAGTTGCTGGAGATCGGCATCAAGCCGTTCGTTGAATTCGGTTTTTGCCCGAAGGATTTGGCGAGCGAAACCGGCACGGTGTTTTGGTGGAAGGCCAACGGCGCGCCGCCAAAGGATTTCGTGAAATGGGGCGAACTGATCCGCCGCACGATGCAACACTGGATTGTGCGCTACGGCAGCGCGGAAGTGCGCACCTGGTTTTTTGAAATATGGAATGAGCCGAATCTGCATCCGTTTTTTCGCGGCACGAAGAGCCAGTATTTTGAACTCTACAAAACCACTGCGCGCGTGCTGAAGGAAATTGATCCGCAACTCCGCGTCGGCGGCCCGGCCACGAGCAACTATGTTCCCGACGCGCGATTCACCGGCGAGACAGAGGATTTTTCGCAGCACAAAGTCGTGACCGGCGCGAAGGACATCAACGTGCTCGACTGGCAGCCTGTGTGGGTGAAAGATTTTCTCGCCTTCTGCCAGCGCGAGAATCTGCCAGTTGATTTTGTCTCGGTGCATCCGTATCCGACCGACTGGGCGCTCGACGAACACACGCCGGGCGAATTTAAGAAGAACACCCGCGAAGTCGGCGCGACGCCGCGCGATCTGGCGCTCATAAAAAAAATCGTTGCCGAAAGCCCGTTTCCGCAGGCGGAAATTCATCTCACGGAATGGAGCTCCAGTTCGTCGCCGCGCGATTTCACGCACGATTTTTTGCAAGCGGCGACGTATGTGACGAAGGCGAATCTCGAATCCATCGGCTGCGTGGATTCGCTTTCATATTGGACGTTCACCGACGTGTTCGAGGAAAACGGCGGCGGCGACACGATTTTCCACGGCGGCTTCGGCATGATCAATTTGCAGGGCATCGTCAAGCCGGTGTTCCACGCGTATCGCTTTATGAACGCGCTGGGCGACGAACTGCTTGGAAAATTTCCCGGCGGCATCGTGACGCGCGATTCCAAAACCAAAAAAATTTCCGCCATCGCGTATCATTATCCGCCGGAAATGCCGCACACGGTACTGGCGTCGTTTGATTCGCGCAATCAAGCGTATGCGACGCTGGCGCTCGGTGCGCCGGAGCTTTTGAAAATTGAACTTACGGGTTTGAAACCCGGCGCGAACATTCTGGTCGAGACGCTCGACAAAAAAAATGGCAACGCGCTTGCGGTTTGGGAGTCGCTTGGTAGTCTGGAAAATATAACCCGTGAGCAAACCAAGCTTCTGCGCGAGCAGGCCGCCGCGACAAGGCAGGAACATTTTTCCGCCGACGCGGCAGGGCGGTTCAGCCTCGAACGAACCGTCGAACCGTGGAGCGTGGTTTTGATCCGTGAAATTTTATGAGCACAAACATTCAAACACTTAAAAAAATTCTCCTCGCCGCCGCGCTTTTGGCCGTCGTGACCAGCTTGCCGGCAGCCTCGGCGACTAAATTGCGCTGCGAGTATCTTTCCGAGCCAATCGGGATTGACGCGGTTCAGCCGCAATTGAGTTGGGAAATTATTCCGGGGGAGCCAAATTTCCTTCAATATGATATATATGTTCCGACCGTCAGCCAGTCTTGGGCTTCCACCGAACGCGGCGTGCGTCAGACGGCTTATCAAATTCTCGTCGCCTCGACGCCAGAGCTGCTCGCAAAAAATAAAGGTGATCTCTGGGACAGCGGCAAGGTGGTTTCCGATGAAAATCTTTATGTGCCTTATGCCGGTGCGCCGTTGGTTTCGCGCGAACGTTGTTTCTGGAAGGTGCGCGTGTGGGATCAGAACGACAAAGTTTCCAATTGGAGTCTGGCGGCTTCGTGGACGATGGGCTTGTTGCAGCCGGAAGATTGGACGGCGAAATGGATCACGCCGTCGCGCTGGTATATGCAGCCCAGCCTCCAGCCGCGCGGACTGGTCGTTTCGCCCGGCGGCTGGGCGGACGTGGATTTGGGCGCGTCGCTGCCGATTGACTCGATCAAACTTTATTTTGCCGATCCGAATTCCGAGCCGAAGCGGTTCAAGATTTTGGGCGCGGACGACATTCAGTTTTCCAACCCGCAAGTGCTCGTGGACATGAGTGCCGCCGATCAACCGCCGGTCGCGCTCGGCCCGCAGGGTTTCGCGGTGCGGGAATTTGTGTTGCACGGCGTCAAGGCGCGTCGCATCCGGCTTTGGGTCGTTGATCCGTCGGCGACCGGCAACCCAATGTTACGCCCTTATCATGACGGGCCGAGCGACACGCCAACCCATGCCGTAGTGCGGCAGATGGAAGTCATGTCCGGCGGAACAAATGTCGCGTTGATGCGGCCCACGCGTGAGCTCGGCACCCAATGGAATTACGGTCACGCGGTGGAGTTGGTGGACGGTATGCCATCGTTCGGCGAAGGCAACCAGGAGCCGCCGGATGCGTGTCCGGTGCCGACCGCACCGCTGCTGCGCAAATCATTTACAATTTCGCAGCCGGTCAAACGCGCGACGCTTTATGTGGCCGCGCTTGGAATGGCCGATGTTACGATTAACGGCCGACCGGTGTCGGACGATGTGCTGGGACCGCCGTTCACCGATTATACGAAGCGGACGGTTTATATGACGCGCGATGTCACTGCGCTGTTGACCAACGGCGAGAACGTCATCGGCGCAACGCTGGGCAACGGATTTCACAGTCCGCCCGGACGTGGCTTTGGCGAACGGCATGGCGGCAACGGGCCGCCGCGTGTGTTGATCCAAACCGAAATCGAGTTTGCCGATGGCACGCACCAGACCATCAACTCGGATGAATCCTGGAAATGGTCGCGCAGCGAAATTGTTTATAACGACATCTTCAATTTGTATATCGAAAACCGCACCGTGGCGAAGCCGGGTTGGGATCTTCCCGGCTATGATGATTCCGACTGGCGTTCCGTCGCGATCACGACTTCGCTGGGCGGCCAGCTCGTTGCGCCCATGGGTCCGCCCATCCGCGTGGTTGGCGAACTCACGCCGGAACGGGTGCAGGGCAACCATGCCTATTTCAAAAACTTGAGCGTCGGCTGGCCGCAAGTTAAAGTCAACGGCCACGCCGGCCAGCAAATCCGGATTCTCGGCCACGCGCCGAGTTATGACACGCCGCAAATGATCTTTGTGCTGGCGACCAACGGCCCGGCTGTCTTGCAGCCGCGTTTCATGTATCTCTCCGGTCCACTGGATGTCGAGGTGCAGGGATTGACCGAGCCACTTTCGACGAATGACGTAAGAATTTTGTTGGTTCACGCCGACTTGAAACGGACCAGCACCTTTGAGACTTCCAGTCCGTGGTTGAACAAGCTTTATGACGTTGACCTGCGCACGCACCTGAATTACGACGGCGACCAGCCGATGGATCCGATGCGCGAAAAACAAGGCTGGACGCAGGACGCGCAGAATATGTTGGAGACGGCGGCGTATCTGACCGACGTGTCGGGCATTTATCGGAAATGGTGGCACGACTTCGGCGACGGCCAGGATGAATCCGGCTACCTCGGTTCAGTCGTGCCGCTCGTGGGCCGTCAGGAATACGGCTGGAACTCGCCGTGGTGGGACGGCGTGATTGTGCTGGTACCGTGGCAGCATTATGAATTCTACGGCGACCGCCGGATGCTCGCCGAGAGCTACGACGCCATGCGCCGTTATGTTGATTTTCTTGGAGAATTTGTCGCCAGCGGCTCGGTGCGCAATTGGGATGATTATCCCTATCTGAACACGGGGGACACCAATTCGCCTGAAGCCAAGGAAGGCATCTTGAGCTGGCTGGGCGCCGGCGACTGGCAGAATCCGTATGGCAATCGGCTGGTCGTGCCCGCTCCGCTCATGGATATGCCGGCGTGGGCGTATTACGCCAGCATCGTCAGCCAGACGGCGGCCATACTTGGCAAACCGGACGACGCGGCCAAATATGCTGCTGTCGCCGAGGAGGTGAAGAATCGCTTCAACCAAAAATACCTTAATCCCGCCACCGGCCTGTATAACAACCAGCCGGACTGCGAGACTACCCAATTGCTGCCGCTGGAACTGGATGTCGTGCCACCGGCGCAACGCGCGCTGACTTATCAACGTCTCCTTGACTCGATTCATGCGCACCAAGATCACCAAGGCACCGGCTTTGTCGGATTGCCCTGGCTGATGCATTTCCTGACCGACAACCGGGAAACGGTGCTCGCCAATAAAATGGTCAACCAGCAGGATTACCCAGGCTGGAAAACGTTGATGCATGACGGCGTTTTCGGCGAAAACTGGGAAGGCGCTGACGCGCAGATGCCGTCGTGCGGCGGTGCGATTGGATTATGGCTTCATCAATCCGTCCTCGGCATCCGCCCCGATCCCGCCGGGCCGGGTTTCAAAAAATTCATCCTCGCGCCGCAGCCCGATCTGGCTACCGGCCTGACTTGGGCGCGCGGCAGCTATGATTCCGCGCATGGAAAAATTGTCAGCAACTGGAAAATTGAAGGCGGACAATTCACGCTCAATGCCACGATTCCTGCGAACACGACTGCGACGGTTTATATTCCGACTACAGACAAAAACTCCGTCAAGGAATCCGGAAAACCCGCCGCGCAAGCCAAAGGTGTGAAATTTCTGCGAATCGAAAATGGCGTGGCCGTCTATGCTGTCGGCTCTGGAAACTACAAGTTCATCGCCGACCTGTCCGGGCAGCCAGCCGACTCAATAATCTTTTGACCATGACTGTGAAATCAAAAAAATTACGAATCGCACCATTCCATATCCGGTCGGGGCTTTTGTTTTCATTATTGCTACTGACCTTTGCCGCCCACGCCGAGGTCAAGCCCAACAGTTTGTTCGCCGACAACTGCGTGTTGCAGCGCGGCGTGCGGGTGCCGGTTTGGGGAACGGCCACCAGCGGCGAGAAAATCACCGTGACCTTCGCCGGGCAAACCGCGACGACCATCGCGACCAACGGTCTTTGGAAAGTCTGGCTTGAGCCGATGCAAGCCGATGCCACACCGCAAACCTTGACCATTCAGGGCGACACAACCTGCACCTTCACCAATTTGCTTGTGGGCGATGTTTGGGTGGCGAGCGGCCAGTCGAACATGGAACGCCAGCTTGGCCCACGTCCACCTCAGCCGGAGATTATCGGCTGGCGGGAAGCGGCGGCGACGGCAAATTTTCCCGACATCCACGAATTTTATGTGCCGGAACATCTTTCGGCCACGCCCACCACCGATGCCGGCGGCAACTGGGTTGTTTGTTCGCCGCAGACCGCGCCGGATTTTTCCGCCGTCGGTTTCTTTTTTGCGCGCGCCCTGCATCAGGCCGAAAAAGTGCCGGTGGGAATTTTATTTTCCGCCTGGGGCGGCACGCCGGCCGAGTCTTGGACGAGCGCGTCGGCGCTCAAGACGATGAACGATTTTCGCCCGCAGATTCTATGGAATCCTCCCTACAATGCAGCTAGCTTGGCGGTGCTTTACAACGCCATGATCGCGCCGCTGCAAGCGTTCCCGATCAAGGGCGTCATCTGGTATCAGGGCGAGTCGAACTGCGACCGTGGCCGGCAATATCGCGAGCTGTTTCCGTTGCTCATAGACGACTGGCGGCAGGGCTGGGGACTGGGTGATTTTCCGTTTTTGTTTGTCCAGATCGCGCCGAGCAAGTATTGGACGCCGGAGATCCGCGAGGCGCAATTGCTGACGCTGAAAAAAACCAAGAACACGGCGATGATCGGCACGGCGGACATCGGCGACGCGAATGACATGCATCCGGCGCAAAAAGCTCCGGTCGGCGAACGGCTTGCACTGGCGGCGCGTGCGCTGGCTTACGGCGAAAAAATCGAATATTCCGGCCCGCTGTTCAAAAAAATGAAAATCGAGGGCGACCGGGCGGTGATTTCGTTCACGCACACCGATGGCGGACTGGTGGCCAACGGCGGCGAACTTAGAGGATTCACCATCGCCAGCGCGGACAAAAAATTTGTTCCGGCCAAAGCGGAGATCAAAGGCAAAACCGTCGTGGTCTGGAGCGACGAAATTAAATTGCCTGCCGCCGTGCGTTACGGCTGGGCCAAAGCGCCGGACGTAAATTTGTTCAATGAAGAAGGGCTGCCCGCCTCGCCGTTTCGGACGGATGACGAGCAGCCCTGATTGAAAACAAATCGCGTGCGTCAGCGGACTTTGATTTCGCTCGACAGTCCGTTGCCGGCATAAGGCTCACCGGACAAATTTGGCTGGCCGCCGCCGACAAAAATCTGCCAGTCGCCGGGCTGCAACGTGCGCTCGCCCTGGGCATTCACCAGCAGCAATTGCTCGGGCTTGAGCGTGAACTTCACCGTCTTGCTGGCATGGGCGGCGAGGTTTGTGCGTTGGAATCCCGCCAGCACGAGGCGCGGCATCGGTTGACCGGGGCTGATTTGCCGAACCGTTTCGTTGGGCGCAGGCCGCAGATAAAGTTGAACCACCTCGTCGCCGGCGCGCTCGCCGATGTTTTCAATTTTTACTTTGACCGTCACCGGTTCGCCCGGCTTGACGGTGGCCGGAGCTTTGAGATTGCTGTAGGCGAACTTGGTATAGCTCAAGCCGTAGCCGAAGGGATACAATGGCTCGCCGGAAAAATAACGGTAGGTGCGGTTCGTCATGGAGTAATCATGGAAGTCGGGAAGTTGATCCAGACCTTTGTAGAAGGTGACGGGCAGGCGGCCAGCCGGGTTGTAATCACCGAAGAGAACATTGGCGATGGCCGTGCCGCCTTCTTCGCCGGAATACCAAGCCTCGATGATGGCCGGAACATTTTCCTGCGCCCAGTTGATGGACATGGCGCTGCCGCTCATGAGCACGAAGATCACCGGTTTGCCGGTGGCGGCTAGGGCTTTCAACAGTTGATCCTGTATCGGGGGCAAATCCAGCGTCTGCCGGTCACCGCCGCCGGGAGTGCCTTCCTCGCCTTCGATCTGCGAAGAAATGCCACCGACGAAAATCACCGCGTCGGCGCGTTTGGCGGCAGCGACAGCATCGGCAAACGGCTCGTGTGTCGGCAATCTCCAGAGCAGGGAAACTTCGGCGTCACCGGTCGCCTGAAAATATTCCAGCCGGATCGGAACTGGCTGCCCGGCCTTCAGTGTGACGGCGCAATATTTCACATCTGCCGGATGAGGTGTCCAATCATCAATGACTTTCTGGTCGTTGACAAAGAGCCGGAAACCGTCGTCGCCGCGTACGGCGAGAATATAATTTCCATCCACCGGCGCGGTTAGCGTGCCGGTCCAGCGGACGCTATAATAATCGTGGGGCAATCCTGCGGGCGGAGTATCCGTCCAGTTGAAATCCACGGTCGCATCCTGATTGGTGCTGACGGCCGCGCCAGCCAGTTCTGTGTTGGTGAAGTATTCGCCTTTCAAACCGGGTTGGCCGCCGCTGTTGAGGGCACTGCCGGGAATGGTTGTGGCGGCATCCTGTTCGCCAGAGGTGAGATCGCAGCCCTTGACATATTCGAGGCGGACGCCGGCGGCGGCGGCGCGGCTTTCAAGGGCTTCGAGCAGGCTGACGGATTTGGATGAACGGCCCGGATAATTGCCGCCTTGCGTGTCATTGTTATCGGCATTGGGTCCGATGATGGCAAGTGAGCTGATCATTTTGCCCGGTAATCCAGCCCAATTTTGGTTGGGATAATTCAAGGGCAGAAGTTGATTTTCATTCTTGAGCAGCACGATCGATTCCCGCGCCGCTTGCAAGGCGATCTGCCGATGCGCCGGGCTGTCAATCACGCTGGGCGAAATCTTGGAGAACGGCACCATCGCGGGCGGATCAAACATTCCCAGTTTCATCCGCGCGGTGAAAAGGCGTTTCACGGAAACGTCAATCTGCGCTTCGGTGATCAGGCCTTCCTTGACCGCCTCCGGCAGCGCGTCGTATTCGTGATAAAAAGTCAGGTCGCAGCCATTCTTGACGGCATCAGCGGCAGCTTCGGCCATGGAATGTGCGTAATAGTGTCCATTGCCCGATCCGCCTTGATAGATGTCAAAGACTGCGCCGTAATCGGAAATGACGTAGCCGCCGAAGCCCCATTCCTTGCGCAATTTTTCCTGAATCAACAGCGGGCTGACGCTGTCCGGTATGCCATAAAGCGCGCTGTAAGCGCTCATCACGGATTGGGCATGGCCATCGCGGACACAGGCTTCAAAGGCCGGCAGGTAAGTGTCGTTCAGGTCATAAAGCGAGGGTCTGGCATCAAAATGATGCCGCTCATTTTCCGGCCCGCTGTGCACGGCAAAATGTTTGGGCGTGGCGATAAGCTTGATGTATTTCGGATCGGTTCCGAGCATTTCCCGAACATAGACGACGCCGAAATTCGCGGTGAGAAACGGATCTTCGCCGTAAGTTTCCTGGCCGCGTCCCCAGCGCGGGTCGCGAAAAATATTTATGTTCGGGGCAAAGTAGGTCAGTCCGTGCGCGTGGAAATGATCGATCACGCCGGTGTTGGCCAGATTATACCAGCCGCGGCCTTCATCGGAAACGGCGTCCGCAAACTGTTTTTCCAGCGACAGGTCGAACGTGGCGGCTAGCCCGATCGGCTCCGGGAAAACCGTCGCCGGCGTGTTCCAAAGGCCGTGCAATCCTTCGCTCCACCACTCGTAAGCCGGCACGCCAAGGCGCGGAATGGCCGGCGCACCGCTCATCATCTGCGAAACTTTTTCCTGGAGCGTCATACGCGAGACCAGGTCGTCCACGCGTTGCGCAATCGGCAGGTTGGGATTTTGGAAGGGTAAAGATTGTTGCTGAGCCATTCCGTTGCCGGCATTCGCGAGCAATCCAAGGATAACTGCCAATACGCCTACTAATTTATATTTGTTCATTTGATTTGTTCGATGAATTTTTCCCGGACATCATCACGTCCGCATTTTTTTCGCGTCCGATCACCACCAAGTTTCGGTCTGAAACAATTCCCGCGCCACGGCTTCCATCAGGTAATAATCGCCCCAACTGGAATAGCCAACCGTATCGCCGATGCCGATGGCGCTCCGCAGCACGCCGCGGGAGTGGTTGTCGAAGTTCAAATAATCGTCGCGGCAAATGCGGTTTAGCAAGCTTTCTTTGGCTTTTAAAATCACCGCGTCGGCGGCACCGAGTTTTTCCAATTCTTGAAAACCGCAGACTGCCACCGCCGCCGCCGAAGCGTCGCGGACGGGCTTGGCGTCGGCGGGTAATCTGAAATCCCAGAACGGCACGATTTCGGCGTCAAGTTGCGCGATGAATTTCCGCGCCAGCCGCAGCGAAGCTTCCAGATATTTTTTGTCGCCCGTGTAGCGATGGCTCATCGCAAATCCATAAATCGCCCACGTCGTCCCGCGCGCCCAGAAAGAATCCACGCCGTAGCCGCAATAATTATCTCCGCGCAATGGCTGGCCGGTTTTCAGATCGAAGCGATAAGCGTGAAACACCGAGCCGTCCTCGCGGATAAAACATTTGAGCGTCGTGTCGGCTTGGCGCACGGCCGCGTCATGATACTTGCGGTCGCCGGATTCCAGCGACGCCCAGTAGAGCAGGGGCAGGTTCATCATGCAGTCAATGATGGCCATGTTTTCCTGCTCGTCGGTGTTCATGTGACCCCACGCGCGGATGAAGCCGCCAGCCTGGTTGAAACGCTGATACAAGAGTTCCGCCGCCCGCAGGCCGGTTTCGCGGTGGGTTTTTTCTCCGGTCAGTTTGTAAAGCGCGACGGAATAGAGCGAGTAGAGAAACCCCAGATCGTGATGCGTGTCCAGAAAGCGGGTGAACACTTTTTCCCGGTAAACGGGCGCGAGGCGAAGAGTTTGTTCGAGAAAATATTTATCTTTCATTTCTTGCCACGCGAGCAAAGCCATGCCGGTGAAAAATGAACTCGTCCAGTTGCCGATCTCAAAAAAGCCTTCGCTAAAATCTTCGTAGCGACCGTCCACGGCCTTGGCCCAACTTTTGGGTTGATCCGCAAGCGTCTTGATGTTTGGCCGAGTTTTCTGGACGCAAAGATCAAACGCCCTTTGCCATTCAAGCCGCTGCGGTATGATTGGCCGCGTTGCCGGGCTTGCGGAATGAATTAAATCGTTCATGTTTGTCATGCCAAAAAATGGAACCGCTCCGAGTTTGCAAAGGCAGCCGATAATTTTTCCGACTGACCGGGGTTTTTATCCACGGCGTTTGTGCCCTTGCCGCCAGATTGCTTGGTCAGCCAATCATCATATTGGTTAAAAATTCAGCGACAAACAGTGTTTCCTGCACACTGGTGCGAAAATAGTTGCATCTGATCTTGCCGCCGTTAATCTGAATCCCATAACCCAATGATTCCCTCTTCGCAAACCCAGCGCGTGACATTGCGTGACATCGCCCGCCGGCTGAAAGTGACGCACACGACAGTTTCGCGTGCGTTGCGCGACAGTCCGCAAATCTCCCCGGCCTTGCGCGAGAAAGTCCGGCGAACGGCCAATGAGTTGGGTTACCGTCCCGACCCGATGCTGGCGGCCCTCGCTCATTATCGCCATGCCAGCACCAATGGCCCCATCTGTTCTGAGCTGGCGTGGATCAATGTCTGGCCCAATCCCAAGGAACTGCGTAAGCGGCGCGAATTTGATCTCTATTGGAAAGGCGCTTTCGCCGAGGCGGAACGCTGCGGTTTCCGGTTGGAGGAATTTACGCCCGACAAGGACATGAGCATGGCCCGCCTCAAGCAAATTTTTCGCACCCGCAACATCCATGGACTGTTGCTGCCGCCGAAGGCACCGGACTTGATTCCCGACTGGGGCGATTTTCCGTGGAATGAATTCTGCGTCGTGCGCTTCGGCAGTTCATTGAAGCATCCCGGGACGCATCTTGTGGCCAGCGACCAGATGAGCGATGGCGTGATTGCGTTTGATAACATTCGGAACTTGGGCTATCGCCGGGTCGGTCTCGTGACCAGTCAAATTCACTCAAAAAATCCGGTTCGTTTTGCGGCCGGCTATTTACTTGGCAATTTGAAGGTGCCCGAAGCCGAACGAATGCCCCCGTTGATCCTCTCGCAAGCCAGCGGGCGTGAAGATGAAAAGGCATTGCTGGCCTGGCTCAAAAATGCCCGGCCCGACGCCATCTTTAGCGACCTGCCAAGCCTACGGGAAATGCTCGGAAACGTCGGTTATCGTGTACCGCGCGATGTCGCAATCGCCGCCTTGAGCGTGCTGGATGGGAACGCGGACGCCGGCATTGACCAGAATTCTGAGGAGATCGGTCGCGTCGCCGTGCAGGTGCTGGTCTCATTGATCAACCGTAACGAACGGGGGCTTCCAAAGGTTCGCCATGAAATTCTGATCGAGGGACGCTGGGTGGATGGATCTTCCATGCCGCCCAAGAAAAAAGTTCTGCCCGTCGCACCAAAAAACCCTTAACGGCAACATGAGGATTATTTTTATTGTTGCGATCAGCTTGTGCGCAGTGTTCGCGGTTGCCAGCCCGGCGGCTGAAATTGATTTTTCCAAAGCGGACGCCCAGATTCAGCAGTGGATTGACGCGCATGCCTATCCCGGGGCCGGACTTTGGATCACCGACACGAACGGTCTGACGTTGCACGAACATTATTGGAACGGCTACACGCGCGAGACGACGGTGATGATCGCTTCGTCAACCAAGTGGCTCGAAGCCGCGTGTCTGATGACGCTCGTGGACGCGGGCAAACTGGATCTCGACCAGCCGATCTCAATTTATCTGCCGGAACTGAAAAATTCACCCGCCGGTGAAAATACGCTGCGGGAAATGTTCGCGCACACGAGCAGCCTGAATCACATCGCAATAAACGACACTTTGGGCACGGACACTTTTCCCGCGCAACTCGCGGCGGGCAAAACGGACGTGAAGCCGGGACAGGAATTTCTTTACGGCGGCACGGATCTGGCGACCGGTTCGCGCATCATTGAAATCGTGGCTGGCAAACCGTGGCTGACCGTTTTTGGCGAGAACATTGCCCGGCCCTGTCGGATGAAAAAAACGGTGAGCGGTCACAATCTCTGGACTTATTCAAACATTGTCGGCGGCGATCTGTTTCCGTGCAGCGACGCGGCTGATTACATGAATTTCCTGCAAATGATTCTGCACGACGGCGTCTTTGACGGACAGCGCGTGCTTTCCGCCACCGCCATCCGCGAAATGGAGGCCGACCAGATTCGCGTTGCGACCGTCAAGCAGCCGGAATATCCGGAGCTAACCTTCGGGCAAAAACATAAAAGCGTTTACGGTCTTGGCGAATGGCGGCTGATGTTGGACGAGAAAGGCGAAGCGATTGTTTTGAGCAGCCCGTCGTTCGCCGGATTTTTTCCGTGGGTTGATAAAAAACATGGCATCGCCGGCGTCTTTGTCGGTCGCTCGACTGGCGGCAGTCCCGGCTTTGACGCATTCCACGACTCGGCCAAAATTGCGAAGTTGGTGGGCGAGGCGATGGATTCAAGCGCAGCGATCTCAACGACAAACGCTGTCAAATAAGTGAAACGCAAAAAGCAGACCGTCGGCCGCATTATTCGCTGCGCTGATTTTTTTTGGCATGAAATTTATCATTTTTGCTTTGGTGCTGTTCCGTTTTGCAGACTCGAATCTTCAGGCGCGCGGCGCGGCCATCGCGCCTGATGAATTGCGTTGTGAGTATCGTGAGAATCCGCTCGGTGTGGACGTGGCGGCTCCACGTTTGGGCTGGATTTTGAAATCAAACAAGCCGCAATTGCGCGGACTGCGGCAGACTGCTTATCAGGTGCTGGTCGCGTCCTCGCCCGACTTGTTGGCGAAAGGCCAGGGTGACCTTTGGGATTCGGGCAAGATTGTTTCCGACCAGATGAACCAACTGGGCTATGCGGGCAAGGCATTGACTTCATACGAATCGGTCTGTTGGAAAGTCCGCGTCTGGGATCAAGACGGCGAAGTGTCAAAATGGAGTCCGCCTGCGCATTGGACGATGGGCGTGCTAAATCAAGCGGACTGGCAGCGAGCCAAATGGATCGGTGCGCCGGACGCCAATCAGCCGAATTCAAAATACGAGACGGTTTTGCTTCGGCGCGGTTTCACGGTCAAACCCGGATTGAAGCGCGCGTTGGTTTATCTCTGCGGCCTTGGTCAATACGAAATGAGTTTGAACGGACGCAGAGTCGGCGACACGGTTTTGGCTCCCGGCTGGACGGCCTACGACAAGACCGATTTATATGATAGTTATGACATCACCGCTTTACTGCATCCGGGCGAAAATGCGCTCGGCGTTTTTTTGGGCCACGGATTTTACAACAACCTACACCAAGAACGCTATTCGTGGATTGGCCCCGGATCATTTGGGCCATTGCAAGTCATCGGCCTTGTGCGTCTGGAATATGCCGACGGCAGCGTGGAGAATCTGGTGACGGACGAAAATTGGAAAACCAGTCCGGGACCGATTGTCTTCGATTCAGTCTATGGCGGCGAAGATTACGATGCCCGGCTGGTGCAACAAGGTTGGGACGAGACCGGATTCAATGACTTCAAGTGGGCGCAGCCAGCGGTGACCAAAGGTCTCGGCGGAATTTTAAAAGGGCTTTCCGCGTCTGCGCCGCCTGTCCGCGTCCAGCAAGTTTTAAAACCAATCAGTAATAAACGGATCAGTCCGAATGTTACCGTTTACAACCTTGGACAGAACGCTGCGATCATGGCGATGATCCGGGTGAAAGGTGCCCCCGGAGCCACGGTGAAAGTTACGCCGTCCGAACTGGTCTTCGACAACGGCGACATCAATGACCGGATGTGCAATGGTAAATCCTATTGCGTTTATACCTTGAGCGGCCAAGGCGAGGAGACTAACTCCTGGAAATTTTATTATCGCGGCGGACAATACTTGCGCGTTGAAACGCAATCCGCGCCGGGGCAGCGCAAATTACCGGAAGTCATCGTCGTCGAAGGCTGGGTTATACGTGCAGATTCGCCGGTTGTCGGGCAATTCTCGACTTCCAATGACTTGATCAATAAAATTTCCGACTTGGTCCGCTGGGCGCAGATGGGCAACATGATGAGTTATATGAGCGACTGTCCGACGCGCGAGAAGTTTGGCTATCTCGAAGAGGATCATCTGAACGGCCCGGCCTTGCGCTATAATTTTGATATGTCAGAACTGTTCACCAAAATTCTGAACGATATGGCCGACGCCCAACGGTTCAGCGGGTTGGTGCCTTCGCGCGCTCCGGATTATTATCATTGGGCACCCGAATTCGTGTTCAACAATCCCATTGAGTGGGGCAGCGCTTGCATCATCGTTCCGTGGCAGCAATACGAGTTCGAGGGCGATGTCAGGATGCTTGGCAAAGGATATGACGTGATGAAGCGTTATATCAACTACATCGCCAATCGCGCGAAGAATAATATCGCACCCGCCGGTTTGGGCGATTGGTATGATAACTTAAGTGAAGGCCCGCCGACGCTCACGCCGGTCGCACTTACCGACACGGCTTTTTACTATCAGGATTACCGCGTGTTAGCAAAAACCGCCACGGTTCTTGGCAAGCTGGACGAAGCGGCTCAGTTTGAACAAAAGGCCGCTGCGGTCTTGAGAGCTTTCAATGAAAAGTTTTTTGTTCAGGCGAACCACACCTATGCAAAGGGAGCGCAAGGTTCGTTGTGCCTGCCGTTGGCGTTTGACATGGTTGATCCAACTAATCGCGCATCTGTCTTAAATAATCTGGTAAAAGACTTGGAGGCGAAAGGAACGACGACTGGGGAAGTCAGCTTCCGCTATCTTCTGCGCGCGCTGGTGGACGGTGGACATTCCGATCTTATCTATAAAATCTATTCGAGCGTCACCCAAGGTTACGGTCTGCAAGTCAAGCTGGGTAAAACCAGTTTGACTGAAGCTTGGAACGGCGGCGACGCGTCGCAGAATCATTTCATGTATGGCCAGATTAACGAATGGTTCTATCACGACCTCGCCGGCATCCAACCTGATCCAATCGGGCCGGGATTTCAAAAAATCATTATCAAGCCCGCATTGGTTGGTGATTTGACTTGGTTGAAGGCGACTTATCATTCAATCCGTGGCGACATCGTCAGCGACTGGACTAATGGTTCAAATGGATTGACGATGAATGTCACCATTCCTATCGGCTCGACCGCGACCATCTATGTTCCCGGCGCAAATCTGTCGTTCGTGAAAGAAAGTGGCGTGCCAGCGACTTCAGCTCCCGGAGTAAACTACCTTCACATGGAAGACGGAGCGGCGGTATTTGCCGTCGGATCGGGCAACTATCAATTTTCTTCCGCCGACATGGTAACAGCGCCAAGTCGGTTGAATTCAGACAGTTTTTAATGAAGAAATTTCAAGCCATCCAGAATCTGAATGGTGGAGCCTAGGGGATTCGAACCCCTGACCTTCTCATTGCGAACGAGACGCTCTACCAACTGAGCTAAGACCCCATACAACAAACAATGACATTAAAACACTCACGCACGGGTGTGTTCAGCAGAATTGGCGAAAGCCTTTACCGCCATGCGTCAAGCGGCTTGGATTATGCACTCAATCGAAACGAGGGCAAGCTCAATGTAGCCGGTGTTTTGATGGCTACATACGCCGATAAATAGCATCAATTCCCCACCGTTTTTTCTCCCGCTGTCTGCGTATCGCGATTAAGCTGTGGGCGCATGGCAATTCTCGGCAAACGCAATTCGCTCGCCATCGTGCGCGCGTCGCAGCCCGGCCTCTACCTCGACGGCGGCGAACTCGGTGAAATTCTTTTGCCTGGTCGCTATATTCCTGCCGGTCTCGCACCCAAGCAAAAGCTAGACGTTTTTGTCTATCGCGATTCCGAGGATCGCCTCGTCGCCACGACGGAAAAACCACACGCTGTGGTCGGTGAATTCGGCTACATGAAAGTCATCAACGTGAATCCGCAAATCGGCGCGTTCCTCGATTGGGGACTGGCGAAAGATTTATTGGTTCCATTTCGCGAACAAGAAATTCCATTGCGCGTTGGTGACTGGGCGATTGTTTATGTCGCGCTCGACGCGCAGACGAATCGCATTCTCGCCAGCACACGACTTAATCGTCATCTCAATCGCGACACGCCTGCGTATCGCGATGGCCAGCCGGTAAGCATTCTCGTCACCGCCAAAACGCCGCTCGGCTACAACGCCATCGTGGACAACGCGCATTTCGGCTTGCTCTATAAAAGCCAGCTCGCTTACGCGCTCAAAATTGGCGCGCGGATGAAAGGCTTCGTCCGCACCGTGCGTCCGAATGGAAAAATTGATTTAAGCCTTGATGCCGTTGGCTACAAACGCGTCGCACCGCTGACGGATTTAATTGTGACCGCACTGAAAATGAGCGGTGGCAAACTCGCGTTTGACGACAACAGTTCGCCGGTGGACATTCGGCAGAATTTCAGCGTGAGCAAAAAGGCGTTCAAACAGGCGCTTGGAAAATTATACAAAACGCGGCGCATCGCTTTTTTGAAACCGGGAATTGAACTGCTCGAAAATGAATCGTGGATGCCGAGCGCAAAACTAAAATCATGAAAGACCGAATCATCTGGCTACTGGAACAAAAAGATTATGTTCCTTTAAGTGCAGAAAATTTGCAGCGCCACCTGCGCGTGATGCCGGAGCAGGAGCCTGAATTTCAGCGCACGCTCCGCAAGCTGGAGCGCGACGGCGAAATCGTCTCTATCAAGGGCGCGCGTTACGCGCTGGCCAGCGATGCGGATTTGATTCCCGGTCGCATTCGCATGAACCGTTCAGGTCGCGGTTTTCTCCAGCCGGATGATTCGAACCTCAAAGAAATTTCCATTGCTGAAAGCGCCGCCGGCACGGCGTTGCACGAAGATCGCGTGCTCGTGCGCCGCGATGTGCGCCGGAAAAATTTTCGCGACGGCGACCAAGAAAACGGCACGGTCGTCCGCATTCTTGAACGCAAGCGCACGCAAATCGTCGGTACGCTGGCGCAAAGCAAGCAGTTTCTCTACGTCATTCCCGACGACCCGCGCATTCCGCACGACGTTTATGTGACGCCACCGCGCGACGTGGGGCGGAAGGCGAACTTGGGCGACAAAGTGGTCGTCGAATTGCGCGAATGGGAATCGCGTCACAGCAATCCCGAAGGCGAAATCATCGAAGTCCTTGGTGCACCTGATGAAGAAGGCGTGGATATGTTGTCCGTGCTGCGCCAATACAACTTGCCGCTCCACTTTCCAAAAAATGTTTTGGCCGAGGCGCACGCCGTTGGCTCAACGGTTCACGAAAATGATTTGGCCGGTCGTCTTGATTGTCGCGCGCACAATGTCATCACTATTGATCCCGACGACGCGAAAGATTTCGACGACGCTATCTGTCTCGAAAAAATTTCGGCGGAGCAATGGCGTTTGTGGGTGCATATCGCGGACGTGTCGCATTACGTCAAGCCCGGCACGGCGCTCGACGAAGAAGCGCGCAAGCGCGGTAACTCGACTTACCTCGTGGACCGCGTCATTCCGATGCTGCCGGAAGCGTTGAGCAACGAACTTTGCTCGCTTAAGCCAAACGTGGATCGCCTGACGAAGTGCGTGGAGTTTTTAATTTCAAACGACGGTCGCGTATTGAACGCGAAGTTTCACGCCGCCGTCATCCATTCGCAACGGCGATTTGCTTACGCGCAGGTTTTGGAAATTTTGCAGCGCGTGCCGGCGGATGATCCGATTGAACAGATGTTGCATTCGGCGCATCAGCTCGCGCAAAAAATCCGCAAGCATCGCTTCAAAAACGGTTCGCTTGATTTGGATTTTCCGGAAACTAAAATCCGGCTGGATGAGAACGGAAAGATTTTACGCATTGAGAAGAACGAGAACGATGTGTCGCACCAGTTGATTGAGGAATATATGTTGCTTGCGAACGAAGCCGTGGCGACGCGGCTGATGAGCTTGCGGACGCCTGCCATTTACCGCGTTCACGAGGAGCCGGACGCGCGGCGCTTGCAGGAATACCGGCAGGAAGTCATGGCGCACAATGTCCAGTGCGGCAACTTGAGTCAGCCTTCCGAAGTTCAAAAATTGCTCGCGAAACTCGGCACATTGCCGATTGGTTCGGCGCTGAAAATTGGTTTTCTCAAGTCGCTCATGCGCGCGTGCTATTCCGTAGAACCACTTGGCCATTACGGATTGGCGAAAAAAAAATACACGCATTTCACCTCGCCGATTCGTCGCTACGCCGACCTTGTCGTGCATCGCGCGCTGTTTGACAAAGTTGCGGCGAAGGAATCCACGTTGAAAGAAATTGCCGAGCACATTTCTGTTACGGAACGAAATTCTGCCGACGCCGAGCGCGATAGCAAGGACGTCAAGTTGTTCGCATTCTTGAAAGGACAGTTGGAATCCGGCGAGCCGATAAAATATCCCGCGCTCGTGACGGACGTTCGCAACTTCGGATTTTTTGTAGATGTGCCCGGCCTCGCGATGAGCGGTCTCGTGCCGTTGTCCACGATTAAAGATGATTTTTATGTCTTCGACGACATGCGCCGCAATCTCGTCGGCCGACGTACGCGTCGTGTGATTAAACTGGGCGACAAACTGACAGTGCAAGTCGCGAAAGTGGATTCGTTCAAGAAGCAGGTAGATTTTTGTCTGGCTGGGGAAGAACGCAAGCCCGCGCCGTTACGCCCGCAAGCACCGCGTCCTGCGCCCGCGCGCCCACAGCAATTTTCGCAGCCAAAAAAATCCGCACCGTTCCGGCAGGAAAATAAACGTCCGTCATTCACGCCCGCCAATAAATCGCACTGGAAAAAATCGGAACAAAAGGATTCGCGTGCGCCGTCCGCGCGCCGGCCGGATCCGCGACCGCAAGACTCGCGTTCGAATCAATCGCAACGGGAAGATGCACGTTCACAGGAATCAAAGCCGATGTTCCGCACATCGGGATCGCAATTGCCAACCTCGCAACGACCTTTACTCAAATCCAGCAGTAGCGGCAATTTTTCCAAGCGTCGGCGATGAGCTTCAGATCGGCAGTCCCTAAATACTCTACCGGTTTGCTGATGCGGCTTTTTCCTTCACGCTAGCGCGGGTGATGCGTTTGCACTTTCTGCTGCTGCAATTTTAATTATTGCAGTTCGCGCCACGTCACTCTTCACGTCGGGCAAACTCAATGGCAGATCAAAAATGCCAACGAATGTTTTAACGCCGTTTTAATACATTGAAGCCCGGTTTTGATTAGTTCACTGGCGATTCTTCAGCCAAGGTGACGACGTCTTTATGACTGACTTGATTTACCTCGGAACCATCGCGGCTTTTTTTGTGGCCAGCGGAATCTACGCCTGCGTTTGCGACAAACTTTGATTATGGAAAACTACATTGTGGGTGGCATTTCGGTGCTGCTGTTCATCTATCTCGTCGTGGCGATGCTGCGACCGGAAAAATTTTAAGGAATCATCATGCGCTCAATTGATTGGTTGCAACTTGGATTGTTCGTCGCGATTCTCGCGCTCATCACCAAACCGATGGGCTTGTTTCTCGGCCAGGTTTTAGATCCAAAAGGCCGGACGTGGTTTGACCCGGTTTTCAAACCGCTGGAAAAAATCACCTATCGCCTCATGGGCGTGAACGCCGAGCGCGAACAGGATTGGAAACAATATGCCATCGCCATGCTGCTGTTCAGCGCGGTGAGCTGCATTTTCACTTACGCCATTTTGCGGCTGCAAAATCATCTGCCGCTGAATCCGCAAGGCTTCGGTGCGCTGTCGCCGGACCTCGCTTTTAATACTGCTGTCAGTTTCACAACGAACACGAACTGGCAGAGCTACACCGGCGAAGCCACGATGTCGTATCTCTCGCAAATGGTCGCGCTGGTCATCCATAATTTCGGCTCGGCGGCCACGGGCATCGCGCTGGCGGCGGCGCTGGTGCGTGGCATCGCGCGGCATTCGGTGGCGACGCTCGGCAATTTCTGGGTGGATCTCATCCGCACGACTTATTATTTGCTGCTGCCGTTGTGCGTCGTGTTCGCGTTGGTGCTCGTGTCGCAAGGCATCATTCAAAATTTCAATCCTTACACCAAGGCGAAGTTGCTGGAGCCGATGACAATTTCCGTCGCGGAAATCGACGCGAATGGCAAACCGGTTCTCGACAAAGCGGGAAATCCGGTGATGCAAAATCAAATCGTCACCGACCAAACCATCGTGCAAGGACCGGTGGCTTCGCAAATCGCGATCAAAATGCTCGGCACGAATGGCGGCGGCTATGTGAACGCCAACGCCGCGCACCCGTTTGAAAATCCGACGCCGCTTTCCAACTTTTTGCAAATGTTGTCCATCTTCGCCATCGGCAGCGGGCTGACGTATTACCTCGGTCGCATGACAAAAAATCAAGGCCACGGCTGGTCCATCTGGACGGCGATGATGATTTTGTTTCTCGGCGGCGCATTGCTGTGCTGGTGGTCGGAAGCCAAAGGTAATCCGATTCATCAACAACTCGGCATCGCCGCCGCCGATGGCAACATGGAAGGCAAGGAAGTTCGCTTCGGCATTTTCAATTCCGCCTTGTTCGCTACCGTCACCACCGACGCATCCTGCGGCGCGGTCAATGCGATGCACGATTCCTTCACGCCGCTCGGCGGTTTTGTGCCGCTGTTCAACATCCAGCTCGGCGAAATCATCATCGGCGGTGTCGGCGCGGGACTTTATGGAATGCTCGTGTTCGTCGTGCTCGCAGTTTTTATCGCGGGCTTGATGGTCGGGCGTACGCCGGAATATCTCGGCAAAAAAATTCAATCGTTTGAAGTTAAAATGGCGATGCTTTCGCTGCTGATTCTTTGCCTGACGATTCTCGGCTTCGCGGCCTGGGCGTCCGTGAGCCAATGGGGTTTGACCGGCTTGAACAACAACGGTCCGCATGGCTTGAGCGAAATTCTTTACGCCTATTCGTCGTGCGTCGGCAACAACGGTAGTGCCTTCGCCGGCTTGAGCGCCAACACGCCGTGGTATAACACGACGCTCGGAATCGCCATGCTGTTCGGGCGTTTTCTGATGATCGTGCCGATCATGGCGCTGGCTGGCGCGCTCGCGGCCAAGAAAATTTCCCCGGCCAGCGGCGGCACGTTTCCGGTATCGGGCGGGACATTTGTAATTCTATTGCTCGGCACGGTGCTGCTCGTCGGCGCGCTGAATTTTCTTCCCTGCCTTGCGCTTGGCCCGATCGTCGAGCACTTCCTGATGCTTCAGGGAAAACTGTTTTAATCTTTGCCAAATTTTTTATGACTCACAAAGCTCCTTCGCTTTTCGACTGGAACATCGCCGGGCCGGCGATCGCGGACTCGTTCAAGAAACTCGACCCGCGCCTGATGGTAAAAAATCCCGTCATGTTCGTCACGATGGTCGGCGCGGCGGTGACGACGGTGGATATTTTCACCGCCACGGCGGATCGCTGCTTCATCGCGCAGATCGCGCTGTGGCTGTGGTTCACCGTGCTGTTCGCCAATTTCGCTGAAGCGATGGCCGAAGGTCGCGGCAAGGCGCAGGCGCAGGCTTTGCGTAAAGCGCGCGTGCTCACGAAAACGCGGCGGCTCGGGAAAAATGGCATCGAAGAAATCAGCGCCACTGAATTACGCAAGGACGACATCGTGATTGTGCGCGCGGGCGAGGTGATTCCCGCCGACGGCGACGTGATTGAAGGTGCGGCGAGCGTGGACGAATCTGCCATCACCGGCGAATCCGCGCCCGTCATCCGCGAAAGTGGCGGCGACCGCAGCGCCGTCACCGGCGGCACGCGCGTGTTGTCCGACGAAATCAAAATCCGCATTTCCGTCAATCCCGGCGAGGGTTTTCTCGACCGCATGATTGCGCTTGTCGAAGGCGCGCAACGCCAGAAGACGCCGAATGAAATCGCGCTAACGATTTTGCTCGCCGCGCTCACGGTCATTTTTCTGCTCGTGTGCGTGACGCTCAAGCCGTTCGGCATTTACTCCGCCGCGAATTTTTCCGTGCCCGTGCTGGTCGCGCTGCTGGTCTGTTTGATTCCGACTACCATCGGCGGTTTGTTGAGCGCCATCGGTATCGCCGGCATGGATCGTCTGCTTCAGCGCAATGTTCTCGCGATGAGCGGCCGCGCCGTCGAAGCGTCCGGCGACGTGGACGTTTTGCTTTTGGACAAAACCGGAACGATCACGCTCGGCAACCGGCAGGCGACGGAATTTATTCCCGCCCCCGGCGTGACCGAACAGGAAATCGCCGCCGCCGCGCAATTATCGTCGCTCGCCGACGAAACGCCCGAAGGCCGCAGCGTCGTGGTGCTGGCGAAAAAATTTGGCATCCGCGAACGGCAGATTCACGAAATGGACGGCGCGAGCTTCATCAAGTTCACCGCGCAAACCCGCATGAGCGGCGTGGATTTGCTCGGCGTGCAGTATCGCAAGGGCGCGACGGATGCGATTCGCAGTTTTGTTTCTTCACCGATGCCTGCGCCGGTCGAGCGCGCGGTGGAAAACATTTCACGTTCCGGCGGCACGCCGCTGGTCGTCGCCACGCGCGAAAAAGTTCTCGGCGTGATTCACCTCAAGGATGTCGTCAAAGGCGGCATCAAGGAACGTTTTGCGCAGCTTCGCAAAATGGGCATCAAAACCATTATGATCACGGGCGACAATAAATTAACCGCCGCCGCGATCGCAGCCGAGGCGGGCGTGGATGATTTTCTCGCCGAGGCAAAACCGGAGGACAAACTTGCGCTCATTCGCCGCGAACAAACCGGTGGCCGCATGGTGGCGATGATCGGCGACGGCACGAACGACGCGCCCGCGCTCGCGCAGGCCGATGTCGGCGTGGCGATGAACACGGGCACGCAGGCCGCGAAGGAAGCGGGCAACATGATTGACCTCGATTCGAATCCGACGAAGCTGCTTGAAGTCATCGAAATCGGAAAACAACTTTTGATCACGCGCGGTTCGCTGACAACTTTCAGTATCGCTAACGACGTGGCGAAATATTTTGCGATCATTCCGGCGATGTTAATGGTCACGTTCCCGGCGATTTCGCCACTCAACGTCATGCGCCTGCACAATCCCGATAGTGCGATCTTGAGCGCCGTGATTTTCAACGCGCTCATCATCATCGCGCTGATTCCGCTCGCATTGCGCGGCGTGGCGTTCAAACCCATCGGCGCGCTGGCCATTTTGCAGCGCAACCTGCTGATCTACGGTTTCGGTGGCGTCGTTATCCCATTCGTCGGCATCAAGATCATTGACGTCATCATCACCTCTTTGAAACTCGTTTGATTTATGAAATTTTTTTTTAATGAAATTCGCGGTGCGGTCATGTCCACGCTGATGATGGCTATCGTGTGCTGCGGCATTTATCCACTAGTCGTTTTTGGGCTCGGTCAAGTTCTTTTCCACGACAAGGCCAACGGCAGCTTGCTCGTGGACAAGGATGGAACCATTCGCGGCTCGCGGCTGCTCGGTCAGCAGTTCACTTTGGATAAATATTTTCAGTCGCGACCGTCGGCGGCGGGCAACGGCTACGACGCCACGAGTTCCGGCGGCAGCAACCTCGGCCCGACTTCGTCGAACCTAGTCGCGGCCATCACCCAGCGTATCTCCGATTATCGCTCGCAAAATAATCTAGCAACAAACGCGCTCGTGCCCGCTGATGCTGTAACAGCTTCCGGTAGCGGACTCGACCCGCACATCAGTCTCCGCAACGCCGATCTGCAAGCGCCGCGAGTCGCAAAGGCGCGAAACTTGCCGTTGGAAAAAGTGCAATCGCTCGTCCGCGCGAACACGGATCCCGCCGACTTTGGAATTCTGGGCGAGCCGGGCGTGAACGTGCTGGCGCTCAATCTCGCGCTCGATGCCCTGGCGGGGAAATAGTTTTACGCAAAAATTTCATTCATGTGCGCAACCGGCACATCACTGCGAAACTAAATCCATGAACGAGCTGAAAGTGTTCGTCTATTTGATTGTGGGCACCTTCGGCATCGCCTTGCTCTCCAGTTGGGCGTTGAAGCGTTTGGGGCCGCCCAAAAAGTAAAAGCTGAATTTTGCCATGGATTCATTAAGCTAAATCCGTGACCGAACGCGACCGCCCCAATCCCGATGCGTTGCTCGCCGCGTTGCAGCGCGATGAAGCGCGGCAGCAGCGCGGTCGGCTGAAAGTTTTTCTCGGCATGTGCGCTGGCGTGGGCAAGACCTACGCGATGCTCGAAGCCGCGCGCCGCGAATTCGCCGCCGGCCGCGATGTCGTCATCGGCTATCTCGAAACGCACGGCCGCAAGGAAACTGATGCGCTCGCCGAAGGCTTACCGACAATTCCCCGCCGGCAAATCGAATATCGCGGCATTCAGTTGAGCGAATTCGATCTCGATGCCGCGCTCGCCCGCAAACCAAAATTGATTCTTGTGGATGAGTTTGCGCATTCCAACGCGCCGGAATCGCGTCACCCCAAACGCTATCAGGACGTACTCGAACTGCTCAACGCGGGCATGGATGTTTTCACCACGCTCAACATCCAGCATCTTGAAAGCCGCGCGGAAGCCGTCGCGCAAATCACCGGCGTCACGATTCACGAAACCGTGCCGGACACGGCGCTGACCGATGCGGAATTTGAGCTGGTGGATTTGCCGCCGGACGATTTGCGCGCCCGGCTGGCGGCCGGAAAAGTTTATCTGCCCGAACGCGCCGCCACCGCGCAGGATCGATTTTTTCGCGCGGGAAATTTGTCCGCGCTGCGCGAGTTGGCGTTGCGTTTCACGGCGGAACACGTCGGCCAGGATGTGCTCGCGGAACGTCGCGCGCACGGCACCGGCACGCCATGGAAATCCGGCCAGCGGCTGCTCGTTGCTGTCAGCGCCAGTCCCACTTCCGCTTCGCTCGTGCGCTGGACGCGCCGGCTCGCGGGCGAATTGCACGCCGCGTGGCTCGCCGTTTATGTCGAATCCACGCGGACTTTGTCGGACGAAGATCAGGCGCGTTTGGCAAAACATCTTGCGCTCGCGCGCGAACTGGGCGCGGAAATCATCACCACGACCGACGACGACGTGGTGCGCGGCATCTTGCGGATGGCGCGCGAACAGAACGCCACGCAGATCGTCGTAGGCAAACCGGCGGCCGGGCGCGTGACCGAATTGTTTCGCGGCGGCTCGGTGCTGAACCGTTTGATTCGCGAGAGCGGACAGATTGATGTTCACGTTGTGCGCGCCGAAGGCGAAAAATTTTCGAGCCGTCCAATCCGACAGGAAAATTTCTGGAAAATAGATTTTCGCACCTACACCTCGGTGGCGGGCGTCGTGGCTGGCGTCACCGGATTGAACGCGGTGCTGGATCAGTTCGTCGGCTTTTACGCACTGGCGCTGACGTATCTGCTCGCGGTCGTGGTGCTGGCGTTGTTCGTCGGTCGTGGGCCGGTTTTCTTTGCGGCGACGTTGAGCGCGCTGCTGTGGAATTTTTTCTTTCTGCCGCCGCGCTACACATTTTACATCACGAATTTTCAGGACGGCATGATGTTCGCGATGTATTTCATCGTGGCGCTGGTGCTGGGACAATTGACAGCGCGGATTCGCGCCCAACAGACTGCCGAGCGCCAACGCGAGCAACGCGCGACGGCGTTGTATCTGCTCACGCGCGAACTCGCAGAATCGCCCGACCTCGCGCAACTTCTGGCGGTCGTCATCCAGCAGGTCGGCAAGACATTTAGTGCGGACGTCGCTTTGTCGTTGCCGGATGAATCACAGGCGGCTCCGGTCACCAATTATTTCGCCAGCACGTGGGCGCTTTCGGATAAAGAACAAACCGTCGCCGCGTGGGCGTTTCAGCAGCGGCAGGCGGCCGGGCGCGGCACGGATAATTTGCCGGCCAGCGAAGGCTTGCATCTGCCGCTCGTCGCCGGCGCGCGCGCGACCGGCGTGTTGAGTCTGCGGTTTCACGACGCGCCGCCACTGTCGCCCGCGCAACGCGATTTGCTCGATGCCTTCATCCGGCAGATCGCGCTGGTTTTTGATCGCGAGCGGTTGCGCGACACGGAGACGCAGGCAAAGTTTCTCGCCGAATCCGAACGCATGGGCACGATGCTCTTGAATTCCGTTTCGCACGAATTGCGCACGCCGCTCGCGGCCATCAGCAGCGTGGCCAGCGGCTTGCGCGCGGCGGGCGAACTCAATTCCGCGCAAAAAACACTTACGGTTGAACTCGACGAAGCCACGCGGCGACTCAACCGGCTGGTGCAAAATCTCCTTGACCTTTCGCGTCTCGAAGCCGGCCATCTGCGGATGAATGCCGACTGGCACGACCTGCGCGATTTGGTGCGCGCGGCTGTGCAGAATCTCGGCGGTATTTTAAACCGGCATGAAATTAAAATTGATTTTCCACCCGATTTTCCGCCAGTGAAACTGGACGCCGTTTTGACCGAACAAATTTTGGTGAACCTGCTCGGTAACGCCGCCATTCACACGTCGGCGGGAACGAACATCGAATTTTTCGCGCGCGCGGAAGCGGATCAACTGGTTTTGCGTGTGGCCGACAACGGTCCCGGTTTGCCGGCCGGTGACGCGGCGCGTTTGTTCGACCGTTTTCAGCGCGGCCCCGCTGCGGTGGCTGGCGGAACGGGCATTGGCTTGTCGCTCGTCAAAGGGTTTACCGAAGCGCAAAATGGCAGCGTCAGCGCAGAAAATCGCGCGGGCGGCGGCGCGGTTTTCACCGTGAAGTTGCCGCTGACCAAACTGCCGCCGGTGCCGGAAGAAAAAGAATGAATGCCGAAAAACCATGGGTGTTGATCGTGGACGATGAGCCGCAAATCCGCCGGTTGCTGACCGTCACGCTGGAGGCAAACAACTATCACGTGCTGTCCGCCGCGGGCGGGCGGGAAGGTTTGGTGCTGGCCGCGCAGCATCGGCCGGCACTGGTGATTCTGGATATCGGACTGCCGGATTTTTCCGGTCAGGAAGTGTTGCGTCGGCTACGCGAATGGAGCCACACCCCGGTCATCATTTTGTCCGTGCAGGACGATGAGAAAGGCAAGGTCACCGCGCTCGATGCCGGCGCAGACGACTATGTGACCAAGCCGTTCAACACGGATGAACTGCTCGCCCGCCTGCGCGTGGCGTTGCGGCGTTCCACCAAGACCGAGGAAGCCGCCGTGGTCACCGCCAAAAATCTGGTGGTGGATTTGGCGACGCGGTGCGTGACGGTCGGCGGCAAGGAAGTGAAGCTTTCCAAGATCGAATACGATTTGCTGCGGTTGCTCGCGCGGCACGCCGGAAAAGTTTTGACGCATCGGCAGATTCTCCAGGAAGTCTGGGGTGTGGGCCATGAAAACGACACGCACTACCTGCGTGTTTACATCGCGCATCTTCGTGAGAAATTGGAAAGCAACCCGGAATCGCCGGAATTGATTTTTACTGAACTGGGCGTCGGCTACCGTTTTATGGCGACCGACACATGATTTAAATCATATCTGGAAATATGCGAAGCGGCGAATAGCCATTAAACTATCCTATAGATAGTTCGTTATGAAAACTTTTCTTGTGGAGAGGTGTGTCTTATGTGTCTGCTCGACAGTTTTTCAAGGACAAAACCCGTTTTCTGGCTCGATTTAGTGTATATGTCTCAAACAAGGGAGAATATTGAGCGCTTAATGTTTTTTTGAGTTTGTTTTTTTGTTAGTTGGACTATTTCGCTTTTTTGGATCCGGATTTCGGGAAGTCGGCTCCGCGCGCAATCGTTTTCACTGCCGAAAAATCTTTGCGCAACTCTTCGAGCTTGGCCATGGCTCCTTCGTAGGAATCATTGCCCAGCAAAAGATGGCGGGGCGGTTTCGCCGACTCCACCGCTGCGATGAGGGCTTGCACGGCGCGAACTGGATCGCCGGGTTGCTTGCCCGAGTCGGCGCGAAGTTCTTTGCGCCACGCGCCCGCCGTTTTCGCGTAGTCGGCGATTTGCTTTTTGCTTTCATTTGCCGACCGCCCGGCCCAATCAGTTCGGAAGCCGCTCGGTTCAACGACCATGACTTTGATACCCAACGGTTCCACTTCCTGCAAAAGCGCACCGGATAAACCTTCGACGGCAAACTTGGTCGCGTTGTAAAATCCGAGCGCCGGCGCGGAACGTAGTCCGGCCAGTGATGAAACATTGACGATGAATCCTTTGCGCCGCCGCCGCATTCCCGGCAACACCGCTTGAATCATCCGGCTCAGGCCGAACACATTGATCTCAAACATCCGGCGCACCTCGCTCTCTTCGCCTTCCTCAATCGCCGCGAAATAACCGATTCCCGCGTTGTTCACGAGCACGTCGATGCCACCAAACTTTTCCTCCGCAGCCTTGATGGCTGCGTCAATCTGGCTTTGATCCGTGACATCGAGTTTGAGCACCAAAGCCTCGCCCTTGGCCGCCAACACTTGCACCTGCTCCGGTTTGCGCGCCGTTACCACCGTGCGGAATCCGCGTTCAAGTGTCTGGGTGGCCAACTCACGTCCGAAGCCAGTCGAACACCCGGTGATAAACCAAACGAGCTTTTCGGTGTCCGTGTTTTTTTTATTTTTTGTCGTCATGGGAATATTTTTTAAAGGATCGGGGAAGTAGCGGTCAGGCCGGCGCGTCATCGGAACTCACGCGCACCAGTTTTTTGTTCACAAACTCCTGGATGCCCAAGCTGGAAAGCTCACGGCCGTAGCCGGAATTCTTGATGCCGCCGAATGGCAGTTCCGCTGAAGTCCACGTTGGGTGATTGATGAAGACCATGCCGGTGTCAATCCGGCTGGCGACGTGTTTGCCGCGCGCGACGTCTACCGTGAACACTGAGCCGCCCAAGCCGAACTCCGAGTCATTCGCCAGTGCCACGGCTTCATCCTCGTTTTTAACGCGGAAGAACAACGCGACCGGCCCAAAAAATTCTTCGTGGTAGGCGGGATTGCTCGGCTTGATGTTTGTGAGAATCGTCGGCTCCATGAAAGAGCCGGGGCGATTAATCCGTTTGCCGCCGAGAACAAGCTTGGCACCTTTGGCGACCGCGCGTTTGATTTGACCGAGCAGTTGCATTAGGGCCGCTTCGGTGGAAAGCGGACCGAGCGTCGTCGCCCAGTCCATCGGGTCGCCGGGTTTGAACGCTGCGAGCGCGGCTTGAAATTTTTCGAGAAATTTGTCGGCCAGGGATTCGACAACGATGAACCGCTTTCCGGCGACGCAGCACTGGCCCATGTTGTTCATCTTTGCCCAGACCGCCCACTTGACTGTCTTTTCCAAGTCGGCGTCTTCGAGCACGATGAACGCATCGCTGCCTCCCAGTTCCATCGTGGTTTTTTTAAGATGTTGTCCCGCGCGCGCGGCGACCCTTTTGCCGGCATCCACACTGCCGGTCAAGGCTACGCCTTCGATCCGCGAATCATCAATCACGCGGTTCACCTGTTCATAAGAAATGAGCAGGTTGGTGTAAGCACCGGCGGGCGCGCCCGCTTCCAGCCAAAGTTTTTCAAAGGCAATGGCGCATTGCGGCACGCAACCCGCGTGTTTGACCATCACCACATTGCCTGCCATCAAATTCGGCGCGGCAAAACGCGCGAGCTGGTAATAAGGAAAATTCCACGGCTGCACGCCAAAGAGCACGCCGAACGGTGCAATTTCAATGACGGCTTCGCCTGAACTCGGCTTGAGGATTTGTGGCGCGAGAAAACCCTCCGCGTTCTTGGCGTAGTAATCGAGGATGTCCGCGCTCAACTCCACTTCACCGCGCGACTCGGCGATGAGCTTGCCCATTTCCAGCGTCACCGGCTTGGCAAATTCATCCACGCGCGCCCGCAAAATCGCAGCGGCTTTGGCGACGATGCACGCACGTTCTGCAAAAGTTTTAAACCGCCAGGTTTCATAACAGGTCGCGGCCGTTTTAAGCGACGTCTCCAATTGCTTATTGGTGATTTCCTTGAATTTTTTTAAAACTTTGCCGGTGGCGGGATTGACACTTTGATAACTCATAACGCAATCGTATCCTGCGGCGCGGGCGAGAGACATGGGGTGAACACCCCATGAGATGAGAGTTCAATTCACTTATTGACGCAAATTCAAATCCGCCATGGTTGGCGGCGAAATGGGTTTGGTTTGCGTCTCCATAATTTTTTCTTGGAGACATCGTTCCCTTTGAACGATACGAACAATGGGGTGAATACCCCATGGCAGAGGCTCCGCAAAAACCTAAAATGCCATTGCGTTAACAATCAAAAACCAAATCGAAAGCACAACCATTATGACCAAGAACAATTCCGTCGTGGCAATTTTTAAATCCCACACCGAAGCCGAAGCCGCCATCAAGGAACTCCAGCAGGCAGGCTTTGACATGAAAAAATTATCCATCGTCGGTCGCGACTATCACACCGATGAAAACGTGGTCGGCTATTACAACAACGGCGACCGTATGAAATACTGGGGCAAAATGGGAGCCTTTTGGGGCGGCTTTTGGGGGTTGTTGTTCGGCTCCGCCTTCTTTTTTGTTCCCGGCGTCGGCCCGTTGCTCTTTGCGGGACCCATTGTCAGTTATATCGTGGGCGCGCTGGAAGGCGCGGTGGTGGTGGGCGGTTTGAGCGCGCTGGGTGCCGGGCTTTATGGCATGGGCATCCCCAAGGACAGCATTCTACAATATGAAACGGCGGTGAAGAGCGGTAAGTATGTCTTGATCGCGCACGGCTCCGATGTAGAAACGGTTCACGCGCGCGAAATTATCAGTCGCACCAACCCGGAAGCGATGCAAGAAAATCAAGCTTGTTCGACCAAGGAAACATGCGCGGTGGGGGGCGTAAAATTTGGATCGGTTTAAGAATTTACTAGCGAGCGGGCGTCTCTTGTGATGCTGACCTTCAAGCTAGGCTGATTTGTGCCATGCGTTATGGATTCGGCGAACACTTGGAAAATCCCGCCAAGTAAAGACCGCGATGCTCTGGACTGACTTAAGCCAACTCGCCGGGGCAATCCTATTGATGGTGGGCGCGTTGCTGCCCGTGGTGAACCCACTGGGCGACGCGCCGATTTTTCTGGCCATGACGCCGGGCTGTGATGAATTAACGCGCGCCGATCTGGCGAAACGCATCGCCATCTATTCTTTTTTTCTGTTGCTCGGAGCGATGTTGCTCGGCTCGTTCGTTCTTCTGATGTTTGGCCTTTCCATTCCCGTGGTGCAGGTGGCAGGGGGGGCCGTAGTCTGTGCCCTGGGTTGGAAACTCTTGACCGACAACCCAAAACCAGCCGACGCAGCTCTGGACGCGATTCACGCCAACGCCATCGCGTTGGGCCGGGCATTCGCTCCGTTGACCATGCCGCTAACAATTGACGCCGGGGTGATTTCAGTGGCCATCACCGTCGGTGCAAATCACGCACACACGTTCAAGCACGCCATGATTCAGGTGCTCGCCTCCGGCATTGGTGCCGGTATCATCGCGCTGTCCATTTTGCTGGCCTATCGCTACGCCCAACGCGGCGGCAAACGGATCGGGCATACGGGCATGATGGTTGTGGTGCGGCTTTCGGCGTTCATCATGGTTTGCATCGGGGTGGGCATCAGTTGGAACGGCGTCAAGGCTTTGTTGGCCGAAGTGGGTGTTTCGGCGCGCTGAACCATTAAAAGTGTTTTGGCTAAAATTTTCATGCTCAAACAAACTGATGCCAGTCCGTTTCCTTCATTTGAATTTTGAAATGGCTGGCGGCTTTTTGAAAATTGGCAAATGCCAGATCCCGTTCGGTATCCGTGACGAAACCGACCTGATTGAACCGCGCCATCGCATCGCGTACATGCGCCGCATCGGTCATCGGTTCTTTGCGCGCACGCGGAAAGGCAAAAGCCGTGTCCGGCAGCGAAGTTTTCTCCGCCGTGGAAAGGCGGCCATGCGTCGCTAGGCTAAACGGTTTCCAAGTTGGTTCGGGCATGGCTGTATCTTTCATCGTCGGGTTAATTGAATGCAGTCATCTTCATGACTTTTCGGGAATATTCTTATCAATATATTGCATCAAGCGTCGCTGTGTGGACTGAAGCGATTGAGTCGCCACTTCGGCGATTCGCTTCATGAGTTGATAGCCGAGTTCGTGATCTTGTTCACACTGTTCGCGCAGCCGTGTTCCGTAGAAAAATATCGTGATGGTTGGCTCCAACGCGCGCGCGGTAAAGTGCATCAAGTAGGGTGGAAAAAGCCACGACCACCCCAAGTCATCGCCCGGCCCCAGTGTTTGAATGGGAATCACGTTGCGGTCTTCCATTTCCGACGAAAGTTCCACTCGGCCGGTAAGTAGAAGAAAAAATCGGTTGGCCGGACTGCCTTCCACGAAGATCGTCGCCCCAGTTTCAAATTTCATTTCCAAGGCCGAGGCAGCGAGCAGTTGCAGTTGCTGCGGATTTAATCCCTTAAAAAATGGTTGTTCCGCGATGAGAGCATACAGTTCCTGCGACAGGGCGTCACTCAAGTCGGGTAAAGTAGAAACGAATGCCACTTTATTCGCTTGCGAACCGATGACTGCCCTTGGACTCATAAATCCTTTTTGGCCGCCGCCTTGGTGGCTTGGAAACTTTGCTCAAGTTCGGCTTCAGCGATGCCGCCTTCGGTCAGTCTTTCGTTATCGCTGCGACCTTCTTCGTCTTCATCTTCGCTTGGAGCGACTCGCGTTTTGGTTCCGGTCGAGCCGGGCAATGGATCCCAGCGTTCCGATTCGGGCGCAGATTCAAGAATCTCATCTTTCGGATCTATATCGGCCACGCCGGTCAATTCCCGCTTGGCCTGCGCAAAATGGGATGCGGTCGCATCATGCGACAAGTGACCGTCAATGATCGCCAGTTCTGCCGCGCGGGCGCGCACCATCTCCCGTGTCACCGTGCCGACGCCGGCGGAATTTTTCGAGATGACGCCATCCTTAAGGGGATTTTTTTTCATAAGCCAGAAATTTAACGTGCGTGATTGGTTTGGTCGTTATGCGATGTTTTCATTTCCCGCGTGCCGCGATCCTCGCGCACGTCGCGGGATTGGGAAAAAATGTTGTCCCGCTTTTTCGATTTTGGATGCGGCAAGACCTTCTCTTGATTGGGTCGGGTCTCGTGCATGGTTTGCGGGAAAACTGGAGTTTTGGTTGTTGGTTTGTTGGTGTGGTCTTTCATAAATTTAATTTGGCGTGGCAGTTTGGTGATTTAAAATCTGTGGTGAGGAACACTTATTCCGTCGCACTGCGAAAACTGAAGCGATCATCCGCTTCCAGCCAGTCGAAGGTGGTCGTCTTTTTCGGATCCAGCCCAAGCCGATGACAACTCTCAATAAAATGACCGCGCTTCTCCGGGTTTTTTATCGGGCTACCGGCTTCCTGATCATCCGACCAGTTCTTGATTTCTAGTGCCGTCTTCGCCGTGCCATGGTTCAACAGCCAGGTGCCGACCTCGTCATAATTTTTCGCGGTTTTCACGGCGGCTGTGAACTGCTCGCCGGTGATGCCTTTGAAACTGAAAAGCTGGTTGTCCAAGGGACAATCGTAATGATACTCGCCGAGAGTGCCGGACATACTGGCGCGGCATTTGTCCACCGCCCGACAGGCGATGGCAAATCCCCCGATGCGTTCGCGCGGACTATGCGGTGACTGCTCGGTTAAATCAAGGTTGACAATGGGTGTTTTCATGTTGTGGTTTTTGAAAGATCAGTTCATGTCCGTTTCCACTACCTTCGTTAGGATTGGTCTGCGGCCACGAAAGTGTTCGCAGCCGCAGACAGTCTGGTCAATGTTCGACCAGTTCGGGCTGTAGTGGCTTAACTTTCACAGGATGCACGGCCACGGCGGGATGAGCGGTTTTTTTATTTTTATCTTCCGAGCAAGTGCCCCCGTCCTTACAAGCGGTAAGCGCTTCCTTATTGCAACAGGAACTGGCCAGTTCGATGAACGAGTCGTTCTCGGCCTTTTCTTCCTTGAGAATCTCTTCCAGCACCGTGGCGGACTCGGCGTTGCCCAGCAAAATCGCCCATGCGTGCAGGCACCCATACGAGGCGATGGCGTAGTGTTCAATTTTTTGTGCGGCGGAAATCAACGCTGCATTAATGGCGGGTGACCCTTTGAAGTCAGCGGCGAGACCCTCGCCCTCTTTCAGCAGGCCAGCCGTGGCCTCACATTTCTTCGCACTGACTGTGGTGTCGAAAGACTTGAAAACAGTCTCCAATTTTTTCAGATGACCTTCCGTTTTCTTAAGGTGACACTGAAAATGTTCCTGCAACGCCTTGCACGTTGCCAGCTTGATCAGCTTCGGAATGGCTTGAACCAGTTGTTTTTCAGAATCATATCGGTCGGCCAGTTCTTCCAGGAATAATTTATTGAATGCATTCATTTTTTTGTTGGTTGATGGTTACTTGGGTGGGTGACTCAATCATTTTACAATGAGTTTTCCCTTGCCCTCTGCCACCTTGCATCCGCCAACGAAGCGATGCTATGGGGTATTATCCCCATCCGCGAATGCGCTTTGGTTCAAGATCGGGTCGGATTGCGGAGACAAAAATGGCCTAGACAAGCTGGCAACGAATCATTGAGCAGTGGCCGGATTTGCTACCTTGAAACCGTGTTGAATTAGCCACGATGAAGCCAGGCGGAAACAAATGTGACGGGTCTGATAATTATGGCGACGTTATACCGTGACTTTATGCTTTACCATCTTTCCCACGTCCTTGTTTCACAAAACAATTAATTCTATTGACGTTTATCAAGTTGGTGCCGGTGGCGGGACTCGAACCCGCACGACGTTTTTGCCCCTTCATTTTGTAAAAACACCTTATTTTCCCATATATCTGAATACTATTGACAATACCACACGTTATGCGCTACCGTTATGCGTATATGGCAAGCATCCACAAGCAAGCAGGCAGGCCAAACTGGTTCTGCGCTTTTTACGATCCCGAAGGCTTTCGCCGCTTCCGTAGCACCGGCACGGAGAACGCCAAAATCGCCCGCACAATCTGTGTGAACGTCGAGCGCGCCGCCGCGCTGACACGGCAGGGGAAACTTTCCAATGAAAAGGCGTTGAAGCTCGTCCGCGAGACGTGCAACGCCATTGGCGAGACGCACGGCAAGCTGGCGGCAAACCGCGCCGAAGCGGTTTTGAAGCCCGCCGTCGAGGAATTTATCCGCATTGGCGGGGGGGAATTTACGTCCTACACCGTGCGGGGCTGGCTGGATGCGTGGATTGCCGGACGCACAGACGCGAGCAAGGCGACGGTGATTGAATACCGGCGCATTATCGAAATGTTCCTGAAATTTTTGGGCGCACGCGCCGACCGCGCCCTGACGACGTTGCAACCCCGCCAAATTGAGGACTTCAAATCCAGTCAGAAAAGCCGTGTCGCACCGTCCAGCGTCAACAAGTGCGTCAAGGTGTTGAAAGCCGCGCTCAATGCCGCCGTGAAAAGCCGCCAGTTGGAATTTAACCCCGCGCAGCACGTCGAGTTTATCGAGCATGAATCCGAAGGCGAAAGCCGTCGTCCCTTCACTGGCAAGGAATTGACCGCGCTATTGGCTAAAGCAAGCGCGGAATGGCGGACGATGATTTTTCTGGCGTTCTACACCGGCTTGCGGTTGCGCGATTGCGCGAATCTGACGTGGCGCAATGTCGAGTTGCACACCAACACGCTCAATGTCCTGACGGAAAAAACGAAACGCCGTCAGGTGTTGCAAATGGCCGAACCGCTGGCGCGGCACTTGTCCAGCATGGCGGGGGATAATCCCGACGCCGCGCTTTGCCCGGCCTTGCACGGCAAAAACGCATCGTGGCTTTCGTCGCAATTTTACGCGGTCATGGTGAAAGCCGGACTGGTTCAAGCGCGCGGACACCAAAGCACCGGCAAGGGACGCGACGCCCGGCGCGAATCAAACCCTATCAGCTTTCACTCGCTGCGTTACAACACAACCAGCGCGTTAAAATCCGCTGGCGTGTCTGACAGCGTGGCAATGGATATAGTCGGCCATGAAACCGCCAGCATCAGCCGGAACTACACCAAAATTGACGACACCGCCAAACGCGCCGCCGTCAACAAACTGCCGGACATTACGAAATAAGCCCGCGCCGCAACGCCGGGGGAAAATTCAGTTCGCGCTTTGCGCCGACTAGCCATCGCCGGTTTCTTGCTGGCATCCTTCACGCCAGCCGTCCGCGCCGCCGTTTTGAAAGTTAGCGCGGGGAAAAATGATTTGTGCTTTCGGTTTGTCGGCAAAATCCATTATCGTCAGCCACGCCGACGCGACGATGAAACAAACCATCCAAGACATTCTCGAAATTTTCCGCGAAGAAGCCGCCAGCAACCGCGATCTAGGCGACAAATTCGAGCGGCTCATCACCGTCAGCATGGACACGATGGCAATAGTGAACGCCCTGCCCGCGCTGAAGGAGAAGAAGTAAAATCAGGCCGTGAAACCAGACGAAACAGCACTTCCGGGTTTTGACGACTTATTTTCGGAAATCATTTCTAAAACTCGGCGAAAGCGCAAGCGCGGACGGCCACGGAAATACGACAACCCGACGCACCGCGCCTATTTGAAAAACCGGATGAATTTTGTTTTGGGAGCGGTGATAATGAAAAAGTCTGGCAAAGGTGCAAATCTAACCGTCCGGCAGCAGCAAAACCATATCCGGGCGGAACGCGCTTGCAACATTCTTAAAAAGGCCGAAAGCGGCGCGTTTTTGGTTCACTATTTTCTCTATCGCAACAGTCTTTTGGCCGGGCTTGGCCGGATTGAAAGCAAAGACTGGTTAATCCGCACAGCAGAGTATATTGCGCTAAAGGGTTTGAAAGGTGAAGCCGCGCGCTCTCAAATAAGGAAAATCCGCTTTGGAAAAGCCGCGCCGCGATCACGCTGGAATAACCATTCAATTCTGTTTGATAAAATTTGGAAAGCGGTGTGCCAGTATCGCAATTTATTTCACGACATCACCGACGAGGAAATCTTGGCCGACTTGGAAACCGTGATTGGCTGGACGAAGGAAAGTTTGAAATTGGCTGCGATTGCGCGTGAACGGAAAAAGGCAGCTTCCAAGCAGCCCTGAAATCTTGACGGCGGCGTTTTACCCTATCTCCCCTTTAGAAATCCCCTCGTCACCCGTTGCCCGTCCGTCCTTTTGCCTTCGCCCATGCTAAAGATAATTTCAATAACTCAACTTGTCAAATGGCGTGGTTAAATCAGCACGGAAATTGACCGGCGCGGCGCGGTTTTCCATGTCAGGGAAGTGCGGGTGAGTTGACTGGCTTGTTATGGTGTTATGTCCAACTTAAATAACACCAAAGAAGTCGGCGGCAACGCCGCAACCAAAACAAGGCTGTCGCCCAAAGCGGCAGAACTACTCACGGAACGCACGAACGATTTGCCCGTCTGGGTTCGTGCGCCAAAAAACAACAGCACCGAGCATTATTCGGGTTTTGCGCGCAGCAAATTATACGAATTGGCAACCAAAGGCGCAATCCGATCTGTTTCTATCAGAGACGCCGGGCAAGTTAAAGGAACGAGATTGTTCAATCTCGCCTCGATTCTCGCCTTCATTGAAAAGTGCGAGCAAAACGCGACAGATGAAGCGGCTAAAACCACAACCGAGGAGACTGTGAACGCATAAAAAATCCGCCGCGCTCCGTGACAGGAAAAACGCGGCGGAATTTTCTACCATGAAAACTTCCAATTCTACCATTAGCGGGCAGTCAAACGGTGTTGCCGCCAGCCGCTATTTTGAAAGTGTAAAACAACTGCGCGAAATTCTAGGCGATGACGTGCTTTTACTTCGTTGCAAACTGCAAACCAAAAAGCCAGCGGGCGCGTGGGGCAAATTGACGGTGGCCAGCATGACGCCGGACTATCTCAAAAAATTGAGCAGCGGAAACGTCGGCGTCGCGCTGGGCGTGAAGTCCGGCAACCTGATTGCGCTGGACGTGGACGCCGACGAACTGGTTGAACCGTATCTGGCGTTAAATCCGTGGCTGAAAGACACGCTGCAAACACACGGACGGCGCGGGCGCGTGTTCTGGTTGCGGATGGCTGGCGATTATCCCGCCCAGACAAAGCCGCTCGAAACTCATTCTGGCGGCGATGCTGGCGAATGGCGGGCAGGGAAAAATTCACAGTCCATCATTCATGGCATACACCCCGACACTCGCAAACCATATCTGGTTTTGAACATGGTCAAACCGCTGGTGGTGGATTTTGCCAGCATCGTCTGGCCGAATGAGATCAGCAACCCGCCCCGGCTTGAAACAAGCTTGCCGGTGAATGATACAGAGAGACAGAGTTACGGAGTCACGGAGTCGCAGAGTCACAGAGAAACGGATGTTACTGATGACACGGATGCTATTGTGTGTGTGTCCCTTCCTGTTTCTAAAGCTTTGTCGCACCCCTTTGTCGGCGCTGATAAACAGAGCGTGGATTTTTCAAAACTTACCATTGCCGACGCGGTTGCGCTGGCGATGCCTAACCGGGTTCACCAAAACAATGAATGGCTTTTCATTCTTGGCCGGGCGGTAAAGCGGCTTGAATTTAATTCAGGGAAGCCATTCACCCCGGCGCAAATGCGCGAAGTTTTCATGGAATGGCACGGCCAAGCCCAAACGTTTTTACGGAAGGAATTAACCCGCGACGATTACATGATCCAATTTATGAACGCATACCAATCAGCAAAAATTCCACTTGGCCTAGACGGTGTGAAAATGGCGTGGAAACGGGCGCATGAAAATCCGTTGCCGCCCGAAGCCATCAAACATTTTGAAGATGCTGACAAGCGGTTGCTCGTCGCCTTGTGCCGGGAGCTTCAAAACATTCACGGAGAGCAGCCGTTTTTTCTGTCCGCGCGAAAGGTGCAAGAATTGTTCAAGCTGGAAAGTCACATTGAACCGGCGCGGTGGTTGCGCTCGTTCTGTGTGTTGGAAATTCTGGATGAAATCGCAAAGGGAAAACCCGGCAGAGCGTCGCGCTACCGGTTCAATTTTGACGACCACTGAATTTATGACAACCGCACGAAAACTTTTACCAGCGCAAAAGGAGTTGGCAGACCGCATTGAATCCGCGCTGGGCGTTCAATGGGTGAATGACGCTGGCAAGTGGGTGAATCGGATTAAAAAGCATTTCGGCAAAACCGAGCGCGTGACCGCCGAAGTCGAATCCGCCATGAAGGAAAGCCGGATCAAAACTACGCCCGCACAATACGCGGAGCAAATCTGGAAAGAATTTGCACCGTAAAAATTCTTTTCGCTTGCGGCAGGTTGCGGGGTAAATTCCCGCCATGTGCGCGAGATATAGCCTGACAAAAGAAGGCGTCACAATTTTAATCGGCGAGATTGAAATTATTCTCGCCATTGGAGCGCGTTACAACATCGCACCGAAACAAAAAGTCCCCGTCATCGTCAGCGAGCGCGGCCAACCCGCAGCGATACTCGCGGTTGGCTCCGGCGACTGGTTAGGTGTCATGGTTCTTCAATCTCTTTTGAATCTTCTTTATCTGTAACGAAATACTCGCAATGCCTATAATATAAGTAATCCACGGCAACATGACATGATCGGTGGCGGACGAATGCTCGCCTCTGACCAAACAAATAACCTCGGCAAGCGCATATAAAACAGCCCAGCCAGCTAAAAACCAAAGACCTCCGCGAAGAACTCGCAAACGCGCTCTGTCGGGTTGCTGATGCCGATGAATATATCTGTAAATGCAAAACAGGCTGACAATCAGCGAAACAAGAAGTGCCGCTGCAATCAGAACTGGAACTATGGTGCTCATAAAATAAATGCGCTCGAATGACACCTAACGAAAAAAGCTGAGCCACCGCCGATTCGTGACGTGAACCGCGATAGCGGAACGGCCAGCGCCAACGGCGGTTAGATGCCATGATGGGTTGAACGCAGCACCACTCAGTGCCACGCTGTGAACGTAGTTCAAACAATCAATTACCACATCAATGAAAGAATACATCCTCAAACCCATCATGACACGGCCCACCGTAACGCTGACTCCGAATCCTGACAAGCCCGCAGTGAGACCGCTCATTCCGCCGCGCCAACCGTTGCCCACCGCCGTCATTGACCCCGCCAAGCCCCTGCTCAAGCTTGGCCTCGACGTCCATCTCGAATTCATCATGGCCGTGGCCCAGAAAGACCACGCCCATCCGCATGCCCCCCGCAAGTTCACCCGCGAACAACTCGTTGCCCAGGTCAAAAAGTGGATCGCCGAAGGTTTCCAAGTATTCTGTGTGCAGGAGAGTTGCGGCTTCGGCTTCGTGCTCCACCGGGAACTGGTGACCGCCGGCGCGCAAAGTTTTCTCATCACGCCCATCGCCCTCAATGGCCAGCGCAAGACCGACAAGCTCGATGCGCGCGCCCTGTGCCTGCGCCTCTCCCGCTGGCTCGACGGCAACCGCGACGAACTCGCCCCCATCCGCATCCCCAGCGAAGCCGAGCAACGCCACCGCGAAGGCACACGCCGCCGGAAGTTTCTGGCCGGGGCCATCCGCAGCCTGGCCAATCGCGGCCACAGCCAAGTCTCCGAGTATTGTCATGTCCAACTGCCGCACCGTTGGTGGGGTCCGCGCAACTGGCCGAAACTCGCCGCGCTCGATCCGTGGGTGCTGGGCGTGCTGGCCAAGCTGCGCGAATTGATCGTGGCCATTGAGGCGCAATTGGTGACCCTCCAAGCGGAACTGCTCACCCGCGTGAAAGACCAGATCACCCCCAAGGGTCTGGGCGGCCTGACGCTGGTGACCTTGGATGGCGAGGTGTGCAACTGGCAGCGCTTTAACAACCGCAAACAAGTGGGCAGTTACACCGGCTGTTGTCCCGGCGAACATAGTTCGGGCAATAAACGACGCGTGGGCGGCATTGACCGCCTGGGCAACGGCCGCGTGCGGGCGTTGCTGGTCGAAGCCGTGTGGCGCTTCCTGCAATGGCAGCCCAACTGGAAAGCGGCGGTGAAAATGAAAATCAAGCTGGGCGCGGGCACCGCCATGAAGAAAAAAACCGTGATCGCCCTGGCCCGGCAACTGGCCATTGACCTGTGGCGCTGGCGCACCGGCCGCTGCACGATGGCCGATCTCGGCTGGGTGCCGGCGTAACCTTTAACCCTTAACCCGGCATTTGATTTTGACCATTTCCCGAGAACAGAGCGTGAGCGAATTTGCGACCGGGCGGTTCCTGCCCGCAGCCGGAGCTGGTATGGTGCAAACCTACCCGTCGGTTAGAAGGGGCGGAACCCCCGGTCGCCGCAGTCACACAAGTATGACAACTTGGGCGTTGGCCTGCGTGCCAACTGTCCGGATAGGAGCTGGTGCGTGGCAGCTTTGCCAGGCATGCGTTCAAGCGGCGACACCGGTCGAACATACTCACGCGACGATCTCAGGAAAGAACACCTCCACAGCGGAGGGGAAAGGAACTACTCGATAGCGGAATAAGTGACAAAGGATCGGAACCAGACCGAAGCGACCACTGGTTAGTTAGACCCAATCGCTTCGCGCCCGCCTCCGCTCCACTCCGTTGCGCTCCGCGTGACG
>Ga0302265_1000097_pt1 | contig 56120 bp, 93 predicted proteins | sample III_Bog_E1_1_FD_194556 | JGI IMG/M metagenome (GOLD analysis project Ga0302265, IMG submission 194556) | Peat permafrost microbial communities from Stordalen Mire near Abisko, Sweden - III_Bog_E1_1 | ecosystem: Environmental > Terrestrial > Soil > Wetlands > Peat | place: Sweden: Abisko...
TAGAACTGCTAATAATTTTATATATTGTGTAGCTGGTAATGGCTTATTTTTATTAACTCCAACTGTCTCTTCTGGTAATATTATTTGGTCTCATACTCTTTTGGCTTATCTTACTACCTCTGCTGGGACAACAGCTATTGCGGATACTGAGGGAATTGTTCGTTTAACATAGGAATTTTAAAATATGGCTACAGTTGTTTCAAATGGATTAGGAATATTTCCACCATATAAACTTATCTTACAAGATTTGGAAAGTAAAATACTGGTTATTTATAATGGAATACAAAATTGGAATCTAAATAGTATACATGATGTAAATAGTTTTACATCTTCTTTAGTAAATGTAAGAAATCAAATAGCTAAGGAAATAAACACCCTAACTAATATACATATTCCACAAGCTACTAATACCTTAAATGCAGCCGCAGCAGCACAATCAGCATCTACTGTACAAGCAGTTGTGATTTTTATTAAAAAATTAATAGCAGAGATTCAAGCAGCTGTAGCTTGTTTCATATTAATTACAAAGATAATCACTACTGTAATATCTATTCCAATTTTAATAGGTATAAAAATAGCAGAACTAATTTTACATGCTGTAATGATGGCAGAACAGGCAGTATTAACATATCTTAAACAATTAGAACAAAATATATTATCCTATTTAAATAATTTAAAACAGCAAATGTTTAATTATGTTCAATCATTAACAGGAAAATCTAATGTAGATGCTCAATGTGTAAGAATGCAAGGAGATTTACAAACTATATCTGGTTTGACTTTGTCTAATGGAACAATCTTAAATAAAGATAGTTATAATAAAGCAGTAAGTGATTATAACCTAGGAATAGCTACCTTAGTAATATATAATGAACAGTCTATTTATGGGTCTTATGATGTAGATTCTGAAGTACAGTCTTACTTTAATACCAATATTAGTGGTTTAAAAGTATTATCTAATATTTAATAGGAATATCATGTCAGATTATACAACTTTAACTAATCCTCTTACAAGTATTTCTTTAGACTCTACTGTAAGCACTACACAACAACTTCAAGGTATAGCAGCAGCTACAGCAACTCAAACTGCTGCTAATGCTTTATATTCACAAATTAATACACAAATAACTACAGCAGCCTCATTAAAAGTTAAGATATTAACAAATACAGCCACAGCTGCTGAAGTTACTCAATATAATACAGCTATACAGGCTGTCTCTAATTTAACAGTCAGTTTAAATAATACAGCAGCAGTAGACCCAGATACAGCTTCTGCTATAAACCAACAATTACAACAACAAAAATTAACTACAATTAAAGGAGCACAATCTGGAACTCTCACTATGGTTCAATTTACTAATTTTTTAGATTATTTATATAGGACTCAAGCAATAAATCCTTATTCTAGACAAAGGACCTGTGATAATGATTTTGTAGATATGTTATATAACGTAGCACAAGACATAGACCAGAATAGACAGTTCTTACAAGACTTACAAACTATAATAGCAAATTCTATTAGTGCAATATAATAATTAAGTAAAGAAGGAAAACTAACTATGTCAAGATTAAGAAATATAGCATCCAACTCAGTCTCTTTGCAGATGTATAATACATCAAATCCAGTAGTTAACTTTGTCTCCAAACCAGTGATATTAACCTTAGCACCAGGAGATGACGTTGTAGAACAGCTTTGGGCTGTTGATGATATCACAAATTCCTCATACAACTTAGATATAATAAATAATTATATTTCACAGGGAATTTTAACTAGAATAGCAGGTAATTAATGCCTCTTTATGTTTATGCTTGTTGTACTTGTGGTAAGGAATTAGAAAAATTAGAGCCTTATTCTGCACCATTAATACAACAATGTCCTGAATGTCATAAAGAAAGCAGTCTTAAAAGAAAGTTAGCTGTATCCAATTTTGCTCTTTCTGGTAAGGGCTGGTATAAAGATGGCTATTAAAAAATAGTAAGTTATAGGAGATATATGTCTATTAAACAAACTATAGACTATATACTGGAATATGTTAAACAAATACATAATGGTAAATGTTTAGGTAGTATTTATATGAATGCTCACTATAAAATGCTATGGGAATGTGAAAAAGGGCATCAATGGAAAACTGATTGGAATCATGTTCATAGAGGAACATGGTGTCCTGAATGTGCTGGACAAATTAAACCAACTATTGAAAAACTACAGATTTTTGCTAAAAATAAAGAAGGAAATTTAATCTCTACTAATTATACAGATAGAGAAACTAAATTACTTTGGGAATGTAAAGAAAAGCACCAATGGAAAGCCACTTGGAGTAATATATTACATGGAACTTGGTGTCCTGTATGTTTTGGTAATAATAGTCCAACTATATTAGAATTACAAGAATTTGCTGAGAATAAAGAAGGAAGCTTAGTATCTATTAAATATATAAATGCTAAAAATAAACTAATGTGGAAATGTAAGAAGGGGCATATTTGGAATGCTTCTTGGGATAGTATTAGAAGAGATAGCTGGTGTCCAGAATGCTCAAGATTCAAGACTGAATATAGATGTAAAGAGTTATTAGAGAAAAAGTTAGGTTTTGAACTTAAAAAGATTAATTTTAAATGTGGAAGTCATTGCTATCAGTGGGATGGCTATAATAAAGAGTATAAAGTAGCATTTGAATATCATGGTTATCAGCATTATGTATTTCCAAACTTCTTTCAAAAAACCGAAGAAGCACATGAAAAATCTAAGCAAAGAGATTTAGATAAGCTTAAATATGCTAAGGAAAATAACATAAAGCTAATTATAATACCATATACTGAAGAAAAAACTTTGGAAGAATATATAAATAATTTAACTTTGAATTAACTATAAAGGTGTTAAAGTGCCATCATTTATTTATGATTCCCCAACTTCTGCTACAACAATTCCTACTGTTGTTGGTAGTTTAACAGTCGATAACAATCTGCCAGGATACGTTATTCCACTTGATGTTGATTTACTTCAGAATAAACCAATCCTACCTTCATTAGATTATACAAATTTAGATTTTAGTTCTATTAAATTACAACTTTTAAATTTATTAAAAAATAATTCAGCCCTATATGGATATTCATTAAGAGATTTTTCAAATAGTAATACAGCAGGAATGTTATTAAACTTAACTGCTTACATGGGACAATTACTAAGTTACCATACTGATTCTATGGTAAATGAGCTCTTTTTAGATACTTCTCAGGCTTCTTGGTCTACCTTTAGATTATTAAGTTTATTTGGATATAAACCAACAAGACCACAGCCAGGAGCAATTCTATTAGCAGTAGTTAGAACACAATCAACTAATTCAGATTCTACTCAAGCTGCTACAGAAGATGCCACTGAAATTTCTTTTTCTAGCTCATTAAGTAGAAATAGATTACAGTTAGGCAGTGAGTATTATGAAATTTTTCCAACTAAGGTTTTAGATGGAAATTTGGTTCCTGATTTATTGGGTGATTTTACTATACCTGCTTTTAACAATCCAAGTAATTCAGGAGATGTAGATAGTGATGTAGATATAATTTCTCAAAATTTATACTTTTGTTTTGGTCTTACTGGAGTCACTGTAATAGAAAATTATACCTCTACTGGTGTTGCTAATCTAACTATACCTTTAGGACAGAGCCCAGTTTTAAATTCTCAGGTAATAGTTCAAGTACAATCTAATGCTAACTCTAATGTGGCTGGACAAACTTCTTATGATGTATGGAATGAATTAACCTATTTAAGTTTAGCTGGTTTTAGAACAGCTACAAGAGTTGGAACTTCACTAGACAATGAAACTCCTTATCTAATTTCTTCTTTTAAATTAGCTTCCACTGAATACTCTCTTAAGCAGCAGGGGAGATTATCAGTAGGAACATTAATGGAACTTAATTATGACAGTATTTTAAGTATTGCTAATTTTAATGATTTCTTAAATTTGACAGTTCCATATTTAGTAGGAATACTTGTAAACGTACAATCTCAAAGTTATGCTTCAGATGAATATGTTGATGTGTTATTGTATCACCCAAGTTATGTATATGGTGCTTTAGCCAACACAGTGTCTTCATATGGACAACAATCTACATTAGTAAATTATTTTTATAATGGTACAGAACAAGTATATTGGTCAGCAGGAGATATTCTATATTTATTAGAAAGTTCCACAATTACTACTAATAGTTCTTTAGGCACTATTTATCAACCACAATTAATATCTGATACACAATTACGATTAGCTGATACTTCCTTATATCCTGATGTAGCTTATCTAAATAATAATCCAGATAAGAAAATTGCTATAGGTAAGGCTGTTTCTGCAACTACTATGGCTTTTGGTATATCAGCTAATTATGATACATATATAGAATCAGATACCATATACGAAGTAGGTACAGATGGTGATTTCAATGCCACTGTAAAATTTGGAGATGGTGTTTTTGGACAAATACCTTTTAATGGGGCTGCTATACAAGTTATTTATAGAGTTAATGACGCAAATACTACTGGAAACATAGTTCAAGCAGGAGATGCCAATCAAATAGTAACTGTAGGTAATGTTAATTTATATTTAAGAAATGATTACGATTCTGCTCCACCTATAGCTGGTGAAACTCCTGCTATGGCAAAAGCTTTAGTATCAAGATTTTTTACTGCCCAAGATAGAGCAGTAACAGGAACAGATTATACCATATTAGTAAAGAAATATAATTCTGCTATTAAAGTAACTACTGCTCTCTCTAAGGCCGATTCAGATAGCTCAGTAATTAGATTATATACTTTAGTAGTTCAGACAAGTAATTCATTAGAGCAGTTGGAGCCTCTTTCATATATAGAAAAACTACAACTTAGCGAATATATAAATAACTATAAATGTCTCGGCACGTCCATAGAAATAGTAGACGGATTGGTCAGAAATATTGACTTAAGAATAGATGTTACAATTAAACCAGGATATTTAGCTGGGCAAATAAAGTCTGCATTAACTTCCATAATAACTAACTATTTTGATTTAGCTAATTTTGAAATGGGTATGGGATTTAATGCAGCTGATTTCCATAATAAAATATCCACTATATCTGGTATAGCTGATTATGATTGTTATTTTGGTGGTGTAGAAACAATAACATTACCTGACGGAACTGTCATACCCCTAGGAAATAGAATTTTTGTTCCTATTCAAGATATTCCGTCATATAATGAAGCATCTAATGAATTTCCTTCTTTGGGAAATAATGTAATAGGTATAGCAAATTTGACAGTACAAATGAATCCATATGAAATGTTAGTTTTAAATACTGTCATGATAAATACAGCAACAAATTAAAGGAATATACTAATGGCTTTAATTCCTAGAGAAGAAATTAGAAAATATATATTAACTAGTTTAGGCTCACCAATAGTAAATGTTGAACTAGCCCCATTACAGCTTAATGTAGCCATAGACCAAGCCATAAATGAATATCTAGCTACTGGGGCTTTTGAGCTGGCTTACATGCAGTTACCTGTTAACAATTCTAGTAATAATGTATTTGATATTCCTGAAGAAGCAGCAACTGTTAAAAATGTTACTTTTAATATTCCTTTTGAAACTGCTGCTGGAAGTACCCAAGACATTTTCTCGTTTGCTGTCTATGCTTCGCCTTTTGGTCCAAACTATACTAATTTTGTACATGCTGCTGGTAATTTAGGTGTGTTTTTTGAGTATTTACAGAATAGAAATCGTGTAATAGGTAATACTATAACCTTCAAAGTAGTAAATAACCAATTATATGTGTGGCCAATACCTAGAAATGCTCCCAGTATACTAATTGAGTACTCAAAAAATGCTTTTGGTGTTGAAGATAAAGATGAGAATATATCACTATCTAATCAATGGGGCATAAATTGGATTAGAAAATTTGCCCTAGCTACATCAAAAGGCATGTTAGGTAAGGTCAGAGGTAAGTTCAGTCAGGTATCTGGTGGTCCTGGCAATGAGAGCCAAACTTTGAATGCTGCCGAATTAGTGGCTGAGAGTAAAGAAGAAATTACTGTTCTCAAAGAAGAGTTATTCGATCACAAAAGTCACATTCAATTCATGCTTGATTAGGTTAAAGTTCTTTCTACTGTTGCCAATACTATTACTATGTGAGGACTTATGGGCAAGAAAAGTGATATAATTGAATGTAGGCTTTGGGCAGCTAATAAGGGTGGCAAATGTTTGGAGAATATTTACAAAGGTACTCATGTTAAAATGCTTTGGGAATGTTCTTTAGGGCATCAATGGAGAACTCCCTGGCATAATATAAAAGATGCTAATAGTTGGTGTCCTAAATGCGCAAGAAATCTTAAGCCTGATATTAGTGTATGTCAAGATTATGCCAAAAAAGAACATAGTGGTAAATGTCTTGAAACTACTTATGTAAATGCCCACTATAAAATGTTGTGGGAATGCTCTAAAGGTCATAAATGGAAAGCCACTTGGAACAGTATTAATAGTGGCAATAAATGGTGTGCTATTTGCGCAAGAAATGTTAAGCCAACTATAGAAGAATGTTGTGAGTATGTTAAAAATGAGCATAATGGAAGATGTTGTAATACTATTTATGTAAATAGTCATGTTAGAATGCTTTGGGAGTGCTCTGAGGGGCATCAATGGAAGACTAACTGGAATGGTATTAAAAATAAAAAAACATGGTGTCCTGTATGTGCTAATAAAAGTAAGCCTTCTGTAGAAGAATGTAATGAGTATGTTACAAAAAAATATAATGGTAAATGCCTTGAAAAAGTTTATGTCAATAATGAAACTAGAATGTTGTGGGAATGTTCAAAAGGTCATCAATGGAGAGCTAGTTGGGGAAATTTACATATTGGTAACAAGTGGTGCCCGGAATGTTCTTCGTTTAAGACAGAGCGTAAATGTAAAGAATTATTAGAACAAAAACTTGGATTTGAACTTAAAAAAACTAATTTTAAATGTGAAAGTAATTGCTATCAATGGGATGGTTATAATGAAGAACATAAAATAGCCTTTGAATATCATGGTTATCAGCATTATGAATATCCAAATTACTGGCATAAAACTTTGGCCATATATGAGAAAGCAATTCAACGAGATTTAGATAAAGTTCAGTATGCTAAAGAAAATAATATAAGACTTATAATTATTCCATATACTGAAGAAAAGAATCTTGAGGAGTATATAAGCAAATATATAATTTCCTAAATCATAGCAATTAAGTTATGTAAGGAAATGGAATGTCTGAATTTGCTGCCCCTAGTTTAGTTAATAATTATGTATCAGCTTCTATATTAACCAATATAACTCCTGGTAGTATAATGCTACAGACTCAGAGTGTTTCGTCTGATGAGTCCTTATATCCTGCTATATCTCAATTTAAAGATTCTGAATCTGTGTTATATAATGCTGTTGTAGTTAGCGATACTACTAGTTCTGGTTATAATGCCAATATAATGCAGAATTATATAACTAATGGAGTATTATCTACTAGTATAATAACACCACAACCTCCTGTGGGAAGTATACAAGGATTGACTGGTTCTACACATACTATATCAGTTTCAAATTCTCAATTAGTTAAACAAACTTCTAAAAATAAACAAAATACTTTAGAGATTTATTATTCTCTTTCGGTAAATAATAAAGGTACCTCATTAGTAATTGTAGTATATAGAGGCCTTTATGGATTTTATTATTCTTTAGATTCTGGCCAAACAATTATTCCAATACCAACTTCTGGAATGGTCTATCCACAGCAAGTAACTTCTATAGCTATACAAAATGCTGCTTCAGTATCTACTCCTGGAAATATAACTATATGGGCAGGAACCTTACAGGAAGGCTTACTGTCTTATACTTTAGGTAGCCCTTCTTGGGTATCTGAAACTGATAATGACCAAATTTCTGGTAATTATATCTTTAAACATACCTTAATAACTAATACAGTAACACCTACTAATACTCCTATATCTACTTCCATTATTCCACAAACTTATGCTCCTGTTTATATTTTGGGAATAGTTAATAATCCAGTTGAGGCTGGAGAACCTATAGCAGTATATACTAAGCCATTAACAACTACACAATTAGGAGTTGTATCTACTTTCACTGCTTCCTTTAGTGGAAGTAGTTTAACTTTAACTTCTAATACAGGGGCTTCAAGTAGTCTTATAAACCAAACTATAACTGGTGCTGGAATTCCTACTGGTGTTATAGTAGGTTCTCTTGTTTCCGGAACTGATAATATATCTGGAGCAGTTTATACTTTAAATACTACTGTTGGAAATATAGCTTCAAATTCTGTTCGGGCAACTATAATATCTACTATTTCTACTGTTAAAAATATATATACAGTATATAAATATACAGCAACACAATACTATTCTTATATTTTAAATACTACTTATAATATATATAAATCAGTAGTTTTACCTTTGTCAGTTAGTTCTTTGCCGGCCCTTCCAAATACAAGTTATCCAATAGGTTTTACTATCTCTAATAATAGTAGTATATACACTAATGTAAGTAATGTTTGGACATTAACTACAACTGGATATTCTTGGACTTTATTTACAAACCCATTTACTAACGAGGTTTGTGATATAATAAAGTCAATACCATATTCAACAAGTTATGGTATGACTAATACATCTAAAGTTATAACAGCAGTGGCTACTTATTCTTCCAGTTCTTCTTCATATATTACAGAACTTATATATTTATCTATAAACAATGATGTTAATTATGGTAATATTTCACGACAACTCACTATAACAAAAGATACCTCTATAGGTTCCTCAATAGTAATAAATCCTAATCAATTTACCGGTTTATCTTACTTTAACTCAGATATCTTTATAACTACTAGAAATCAAATATTTAGATATTTAAATGGTTCTTGGTCATCTTGGCTATTAGCATCTGATACAACTACTAAAGAACGTAATCTAAATATTACAAGTTCATATGGATTTAGTTTAACTAATCCCATTTCATATATAACTGGTCTAAGAGGTTTTGGAGTAATACAAGGAACTTCTTCTAATGTCTATTATGGTATTTTAAATACTGATTTAGGAACTCTCGTAATAACTTGTAATAAGACTTCTTCTGATTATTTATCACCTATAGTCGGAAGTAAGGCAATTAGAACAGATTTATTTGGGACTTCTTTAAGAGATTTACAAAGTATTCCTGAAGTTAATAATATTTTTGGTTGCGGTTTAATTACAGAACCCATAAACAGATATATACTACCTACAAGTTATGGTGCTTCTATAAGATATTCTAAGTATGTTCCACAAATAACTTCTAAATTACCTAATAGTATAGGATATAATTACAATCAAATTTTCTATAAAAATTATTTGGTAGGAACTGATACCCTACCTTATTTTATAAATCAATTTAATGATTATGATTTACCATCAGAGAATTTAGACCAACTATATATAAATACTGAAAATGCTACAGAAATACAAGTATTAAAATCTCTATATTCTACTTTTAGTTATATAGATACTACTAATACTTTTAATTGGTTAAATGACAGTGTTACAGCAACCTATCTTTCTAAGTCTATTAAATATAACAGATTGAAAATTTTACTTCAGACTAGACAAACTATTTCATTGATAAATGCCACATTAAGCTCAAATTTAGAAATTCCTTTTATTCCAGATATAGATTTTTAATCAAGTATACATAGGGTTTTTAACAATGACTATACAGTTACATAATATAATATATAAGGAAGATTAAATATGAGTGGCGAGTTAACTTTATCACAATTTCGGTACACTACAACTAATAATAGAGATTTAGTTATAGGTGACCCAACAAATACTGCTGAATTACTAGACCCTAAATATATAGTGTTTCAGACAAATACAGCTCCTGGATATGCTACTAATCCATATATAGGAGTTACATATAATTCTGGAACAAGTACTTGGGAATTACAGTTCTCTAGTAATGGAGTTTCATCTACTTCTTTTGCTCAATTATCTCTAGCAAATATATTTAGTGCTGCTAATACCTTTAACAGCACTGTAACTTTTAATGGTAGTGTAGCCCTTAATAGTGCTGTTACTTTTAGTTCTTCCATAGCAGTATCTGGAGCGGCTACATTTAATGGTTCTGTAATAATTAACAATAGTTCACCTACTGTATTTAATAGTCCTGTAACTATATCAGGTTCCTTAGGGGTATCTGGAGCAGTTACTTTATCCTCAACTTTACTTCTATCTGGTGCTGGTACTTTTAATGGATTAGTTACTTTGTCAGATGGACTAACAGCAACTGGAGCAATTTCCCTAGGGCCCATTTCTTCCGTAATATCTAATTCTTCTACAGTAGCAGTACATTATACAGGTAGTACATCAGCATCTTCTGGTTCTGGATTAGTAGTATATGGAAGTTCTGCTATTATTGCTAGTATTTTGACTTCCACTACAACTACTACTTCAGATACGTGGACTTTGCTTCCTGCTTCTGGATATCCTATAAATTTTATTAGTGATTCTTCCTATCCTATAACTTTTAAGAGCCCTGGATTAACTGCTGCTAGGACCTATCAATATCCTAATAATTCTGGAATTTTAGTAATAAATCCAGGAACTTTCTCTGGTAGTAAGCTTTTGTTATCTTCTTCAGATAATACTTCAATCACAGAATCTACTATAAATGTCAGCTATCTATCTGGATTAACTTCTAATATACAGTCACAAATAAATTTAATTTTAGCTAATGCTGGAGGAGCTGTAGTAGGAACTACTGGAACTTTTTCTGGAGCCCTATCAGCAACTTCTTTAGCTTTATCTGGTGCTATAACAGGAGCAACTGCCGGAACTTTTTCAAGTGCTCTTACCGCTGCTTCTTTAACTTTATCTGGTGGCATGTCTGCTGGGGGAACTGTTATAGCTTCTTCATTTTCTGGTGCCGGAACTGGTTTAACAGGAACTGCCTCCAGTTTAAGTGTTGGCTATGCTTCTTCCGCTGGTTCTGCTGGTACAGTTCCTTATTCTGGTGTATCTGGTAAGCCATTTACTACTGTAAGTGTGTATAATAGTTCTAGCAGACCCTTTTCAACTTCATTTACTAACAGCACATCAGGCCCAATGTTTGTAACTGTTACAGTTCAGCCACAAGGCAGCCAACCATACTCTGCTTATTTTTACGTTTATCTAAATGGAACTTTATCTGCGGTAAGTTGTAAAAGCACTGGAATAGACGCTTTTGATGATACTGCTATTTGCTCTTTTATAGTACCACAAGGTTGGACATATCAAGTAAATTTAGTTTATAGTATTTCAATAGCAAATGTATATTGGAGTGAGACCCATAATTAGTTTTAGTTGATAATTCTTTAAAGGTTTTGTAATGTCAGAAGAACTATTAGAGGGAACACAGATAAATTATCTAACTGTAATTTCTAAAGTTGTTGTTTTTAATGGGGTTAGAAATATTACAAAATATATATGTTCTTGTATTTGTTACAAGGAAATACTAGTTACTAAATTTGACCTTATTCGTAAAGATGGTAACCAAGCAAAAAGTTGTGGCTGTAAGAGAAAAAAAATATTACTAAAAGAGAAAAAATCTAGGATTAAATATTTAATAAGTATTGGGGATATTTTTGATAGATTAGAAGTTATTGGAGAAAAACAAAAAATAAATGGAAGATTTAAATGGCCTGTAAAATGTTCTTGCGGTTCTTTGGAAATACATTATGTAAGCACTAGCGAATTGATTTCAGGAAATACCAAGTCCTGTGGATGTTTAGCAAAAGAGCATACTAGAACTTTTTTTAAAAATTATAGAATAAGTAAAGGAAAAAATCCAGATATTTTATTGACAGACAATTCAAAATTATTACGTTCTAAAATATTACAAAGTGGTATATTAAGTAAGGTTAGAAAAAGAGATAATTATACTTGTCAATTATGTGGAAAACATTCCTCAATTAAGAATAAATTATATTGTCATCATATAATACCAATTAATTTAGATGAATCAAGGGCATTAGATATTGATAATTTAATTTTATTATGTTTTGATTGTCATTTTACCAAAGCTCATAATAGTAATTATAAAACAATAAATTATGAAATAAGTAAGAGACTGATACACAGTATAAATGATAGAGCATAAGGAAAATTAGAAATGAGCGGCGAACTAGTTCCAAGTCAATTTAGATATACAACTACTAATAATAGGGATTTAGTTATAGGAGACCCAACAGACAGTGTTGGCCTATTGGAACCTAAATATATTGTATTTCAGACCAGTACCACAGCTGGCTATTTATATAATCCATATATAGGAGTAGCTTATGTGGGAGGTTCTTGGCAACTTCAATTTTCTAATAACGGCAGTACTATAGCTTCATTTCCTACATTAGGTTATTCTAATATTTTTACAAATGTAAATACCTTTGAAGGAGCTACTACTTTTACAGGATTAGTAACTATAACCAATCCTACTACAACTTCTTACAATACCATAAATGGCCCTATTATTTTTAATAATACTTCCTCTACTAATTTAACTACTTTTAATTGCCCAGTAGTTTTTAGCAACTCTTTTACACTAGCTAATGGCCTTTCCGTTAGGGGGGCAGTTTCTTTTTCTAATAACGTAAGCATAGTAGGTTCTCTATCTATAGGTTCTAATTTATCTATCTCTAGTAATACCGTATTATTAAATAATAGTGGAACAACTGGAGGAACGGTTGGTGGAGGTTTAATTATTAATGGAACCTCTAATCTAACTATAGCTAGTATCTTATTAAGCACTACTACAACTACATCAGATACTTGGACATTAATAACAAATAATAAAAAAGCTATTAATCTCATAGGTGATTCCTCATATACTATGTCGTTAAATAGTTCTGGATTAAGTGCTAATAGGGTTTATTCCTATCCAGATGCTACAGGAACTATTTTAACTAGACCCTCAAGTTATGCTGGAAATTATGTATTATATTCCTCATCTGACCATAATTCAGTGTTGGAGTCTAATATTACTTTAGCTGATTTACAAGCACTTACTACTGGTGGTGGAGTTTTTACTAATGGTATTGTAACTACTACAGGAAGCTTCTCCAGCACTCTACTTGTTTCTGGTATTTTTACTGGAAATAGTGCTACATTATCTAATAATTTATCTATAGGAGGAGCCCTTACTGTTGGTGGCGCTTCAGTATTTTCACAAAGTATGACTATTGCTGGTCAAGTTAATATCTCTAACACTACTTCTACAGCTTATAGCTCTGTAGGAACTGCTTTATATGTTTCCGGGGGTCTTGGAGTAGGGAAAACAATTTGGTGTAATGCTTTAACTTCTACGGGAACAGTGTCAGGAACAATAGGAAGTTTTTCTACATCAATATCTACTGGAACAGGATTATTTTCAGGTGCTGTATCAGCATCTTCATTTTCCGGTGATGGAAGCAATCTAACTAATCTTACTTGGGCTAATATAACTGGAGCATCTACCGGAGTAGTAACTGGAACTATAGTAGCTACTACTTCTATATTATCTACTGGGTCTATTACTGGTGGGTCTTTTAGCGGTCCAGGAACAGGTTTAACTGGAACTGCAGCTGGATTATCTATTGGTGGTAGTGCTGCGTCAGTTCCTTTTACTGGGGTTACTGGAGCTTTTTCAACAGTTACTACATATAATTCCACTACTAGAGTATTAGGCACAACTTATACTAACAGCACTGGAAAACCAATGTTAGTTATTATAAGTGATTCTGGAACTACTACCACATCTGTAAGCTTTGGGTTATATGTTAATAGTGTTTTAATTGCTAATACTCCAACAAGTTTAGCAGCAGCAGGCTCTTATTCTACAGGTTATTTTATAGTGCCCTCAAGTGCTACGTATTCTATAACAAATATTACCAGCTTTACACCAAATACAGCTAATTATATTTGGACTGAAATAGTTTAATAATTATAGTTTACTTTTTAGAATGAGATATCGTTTTAAGTAATCAAGTAATGCGTTAGCTACTCGTTGAATATACTCAGGATTTTTATCAGCAAGCTGTATCTTTCTTACAGCTTTTCTGTTTATATACAAAGTAGCACATTTTTCTTTTGAACCAAATAAATACTGTTCTACTTCTATATGGCATTCTTTAAGAAATGGAACTTGAATAACTACAATATTATTATCTTGTGGGTCAGTTGCTATGCTGTAAAAGGGTAAATCTAAAGTTAAAAATTCTTTTATACAATTATTAGCAAATAATTCCATATCAATTCGTTCTTTTTCTTTATCTTTTCTAATATTATTAAGTACTTGGTTAATAGCACTCGCAAGAGATTCTTTAGATGCCATTTCAATTTATTCCTTATATAATTTAATTAAGGAATTAAATGATAGAGAAATATATGTCTATTATTCAGTATACTTCAAATTTAACAGTGGTTGTTGGTGGCACTTATGATTCCACTAAGTATATGCTGGGTAATATCTTACCTGATAATACACAAGAACTAATTCCATTATTATCAGATTCTGAAATTAAAACCTTAAAAAATACAGTAATAACAGTAGGTTTTAAAGTATATGATATAGGTCTAAAAATCCTATATACTTGGAGTGGTTCTGATTGGATTGAGACTAATGATGCTGTAGCAAATTCACTATCAATAAATACATCATTAGGCCAATTTTTAGTAAATATGACAGGAAGTGTTCCAAGCACTGGACAAGTTCTTACCGCTCTTTCTCCATACTCAGCTGCGTGGGAAAATTCAGTAGCAGGAGTTCCACCAGTAGCAGGAGAATCTGGATTATTTCTAACCAATAATGGAACTTCTGTGTTTTGGGGCTCTCCATTTCCTAATCAGACTCCATATACTGCTGGAGGTTATTATTTATATACTAATGGTTCTACTGTATCCTGGGAACTAACTCCAACTTGGCTAGCTAATCCAATGACTGCCTCAGGTGATTTAATAGTTGGTGGTACCTCAGGAAGTGCAGGAAAATTAGCTGCTGGGTCAGTAGGGCAGAGTTTAACAGTGGTATCCTCAGGAATTTTGGGATGGAAGACTCTTGTTCCTGCTATTACTTCTGGAACAACAGGACAGTTTTTAACTAATAATGGAACTGTTGCTAATTGGGCTTCAATAAATCAAGTACCAGCAATGTCTGTAGGGGTATCTAATTATATTTTATCCAATAATGGAACTATTTCTCAATGGATAATAAACACTAATCCTCCAAGTATTTCAGGACAAGCAGGAAACTTTTTAACAAATAATGGCTCAGTTATGTCTTGGGCAGCTATAAATCAAGTTCCAGGAATATCTGGAAGTAGTGCTGGAAAATTTCTAACTAATGATGGGTCCTCTTACTCCTGGGCTTCGGCCTTAGCAAATCCAATGACTACTTATGGAGATTTAATAGTTGGAGGGTTGTCAGGAACTTCACTAAGATTGGGTATAGGTTCTATTAATCAAGTTTTAACTGTGTTAAATTCAACTACTCTTAGTTGGGAAACTCCTTTAATAAATCCAATGACATTCTATGGAGATTTAATACTGGGAGGAGCTTCAGGGTCACTAACTAAGCTTTCAATAGGCTCTGTAGGACAGGTTTTAACAGTTTATACTTCTTCTGGAGGGTATAATTTAGCAGAATGGGTAACTCCTGTGACATTAGCTAATCCTATGACTACAGTAGGAGATATAATTTATGGAACTACATCAGGAACTCCAGTTAGGCTAGGTATAGGAACTTCTGGAACTGTATTAACCTCAACTTCAGGTATTCCGGCTTGGACCACTATAATTCCTCCAATGTCCGGAGCAACTAATGGTGAATTTCTAACAAATAATGGTTCAACAGTTTCTTGGGGAACAATACCTAATCAATTGCCAACAATATCTAGTGGCACAACTGGATGGTATTTAACAAACAATGGGTCTGTTGCAAGTTGGTCTACCATTCCAGTAGGTTTTACAAATCCAATGACCACAACTGGGGATATGATTGCAGCAAATGCTGGAGGAGTAGCTGCAAGATTATCAATAGGTTCAACAGGGCAAGTTTTAACTGTGGTTTCTGGAGGTCCTTCTTGGGCAGCTATACCTTCTCAACTTCCCTCACAAACAGGATATAGTGGTTATTACTTAACTACTAATGGAAGTATTGTTTCGTGGTCTCAAATAACTCAATTAGTTCCAGCTGTTTCTGTAGGCAATACTGGATATGTATTGGAAAGCACTGGTTCTTCTTATGCTTGGACTGCTCTAACTAATCAAGTTCCATCAGTAAGTGGGCAAAGTGGAAAATACTTATATACAGATGGAACTAATTTATTATGGTCTCCTATTTCCACTCTTCCTAGTGTAACTGGTCAGGCTGGAAAAATTCTTTCCACTGATGGAACTACTGTATATTGGATTTCTGAATCTAGTTCTGCCTCGTTAGGAACAGTGCCTTTTAATTTTACTAGTGGTTCATTAGCAATTAATACTAGTCAAATATATACTGTTTCTACTACTTGTTATACTTTTCAGATTTTAACTATCTCTGTAAATACACCATCAAGAATTAGATTTTATGGAACTAATGCTACAGCTACCTCTGATTTATCTAGGTTATCATCTACAACTCCTTCAGGTAATGTTGGATTAATGGCAGAATTTGTATTTACAAGCACCCAACTATCTTGGATTTGTAGTCCAGTTCCTATTTGTTTTAATAATGATTCTATACTAAATCAAAATATTTATATGACAATTCAAAATTTAGGCAATTCTACAAGCACTATAACCGTTTCAGCAACTATATTAAAATTAGAATAAATATATTTATAGAGAGACTTTATATTATGAGTACTTTTTTGGGATGGTCCAGTAATTTAATTTCTAGTGGTGCGACTTCTTCCAGCATGCAGGCCACTTTCGCTTCATTGCTAACAACTACTGGCGCAACCCCTTGGCAGGTTGTACGTCAAGCTGTTATTCCTACTTCAATTATAGGAACAATGGCTACTCCAGGTAATGCCTTTGATATGACTTCTACCACTGTTGCTACACAGGCCACTTTACCAGCTTCTGTGGGAGCAAATATTACAGCTGGATTTATACCAACTTATATGTATGTTCAAGTAGGTAATTCTAGTAGTCTCAATTATGCTCCTATTACTTTTACACTAGACTATTCATCAAATGGATCTACATGGACTACTCTTCAAACCTTTACTGGACAAATTAATTGGCAATATGCTGAACGTAGAAAATATGCTATTACAGGAGCTACTTCACAAACTTATTGGAGAATAAATATCACTGCTGTAGTCTCTGGAACTACCTGCTATGTTGCAGGTTGGACTTTAGAAGACATAAATGGCAATTGGCTTACCACACAAAACTTTTTTGACTGTATTCCACCTACTACTGAAACAATAGGTAATAGTTATTCCAGAGACGTTTTACGGTGGTTATTTCCAAGTGCTGGAACTTCTATTCTTTTACGATCAGTTCAGGAGTTATTACTACCATTACCTGAACTATATATATTTAATAGTCCAACAGCAGGAGCCGTAACTTTAAGTATTACCATTAATAGTAATACAGTATCTTTTGTAGGTTCTACTAGTAATACAGCTATTAAAAATGCTAGGGGTTTGTATGAGGCATGTAAGACTAGCACTAATGCTAATTTCTTGGCATGGAATTGGTATTGGCCAACTGCATTAGAGAGCGCTGGCGCTTGTATTCTTGCTACACAGGTTACTCCAGCAATGAATGTAGCTATAACTTCTTCTAATATAAGTAATAGCCCATCAACCTCTGTATATACTACTCCTTTAGTACAGGGAAGTAGTTTTTCTTTTGGAACTTCTATAACTACTGATGTTATTAATGGTTGGATTTACTATTTACAAATTTGTTCAAGAGGTATAGCAATTGCCTCTAAAACAAATACTGCATATACTATGCCAATACATGCTTGTTATGGAGATAATGTTTCTGCTATATCCCAAATTCCAGTATCTGACTTAGCAGCCTATGGATTACCCTGCACAATAGTTGAGTTGTTAGTTGGTTACGACGATGTTGTTGCTAATACTAGTGGATATGGATCCCCTTCTCATTTTTGGGTAGTGCCTAGCAACACTTTTACTCAAACTGCAGTGGATACTTATGGGGCGGACAGCCCTAATTTATCTGCTTTTACCCATTTTAGTATTGCAGCAGAACTACAAGATTCCCCATCTAATATTAATACGCTTAATATTGCTTTTCCTAATAATAGTTGTACTGCAACTTATTATAGTCAGATGAATGGAGAAGGGCTATTTAATGGAGCTGATTCAGGTACTTTTTTTTCTATTCATAGATTAAGCTGTATTACTATACCGGGATATGTATATAGTAACTTGTCATCATATTCCGCGCTGCCGGCTCGAATAATTGGTCCAAATTACTATAATTTAGATTGGTATAAATTTACAGGAATTGCGCCAACTAATGAGCAGTTATTAATTTCACCATGTAATGACTTTACTACTACTATTTCTAGTACAGGATTAAAAACAGATACTACCTTAACAGTTGCTTCTACTTCAGGATTTCCAACTTCTGGATGGCTTGTTTTAGATGGAGAAATAATAAGTTATTCTAGTACAACATCAACTACTTTTGCTGGATGTGTTAGAGGAAATTATGCCACTTCACCAATTACTCCAATAGCTGGAACTACGTTATATATAGCAGGATGGTATTGTTTTATAGTTCAGGGGTTGTTGTTTGGCGGGTATATTACGCCTAGTTAATTTAATATTTAATATAGTAAGTTATATTTATATGTATTTAGAAACTATTAGCTAAAATAAAAGGATTATAATTTATGTCAGCACCTGTAAAAACAATATTAGCACCTACAGGATTAAATAATAGTGGTTTCTATAAAAGCCTGCCTATTTCTTTTACTATCAGACATTCTGTTAGGCTTTCTAATATGTTTATGGTCTCTTCACCAGTTTTTAATAATCCTCTTGGTGAGAAATTTGCTATTCCAGTTCCTTATATTGGTATAACTTTTATACAAAATAAGGTTATAATAAAATCTGTAAAAACATTAGATATGTTTATGGTAATAAATACATTTCCAGCAGTTTATACAGCAGTTGTCTTACGTCCAACTTATGGTCAATTATGGCCATTAAGTGGTACAAGCCCTTATTAAAATATGATATATTAAATTACAAAAAATATTAAAGTTTTTTATCATTTACCGATACTTATAATATGAGTGGTAGATTAATAAATAGGAAAAAAGCTAAACAACCTAAATTGGTTTTGTTTAAAAGGAGTTTCATGCTAGTAAATTTTTCTCAGGTTCTTAAGGATCCAGATGGTGGAGAGCTTAAATTAGATGCTACTTCTTCTGCTCTTACGCTGAAGGAAATTTCTAAGCTTTCTATTAAGGCAGTTCTTCCAGATGACTCACAGATAAGTTATGCTGATAAGCTTAACTGGGCACGATTAAGTGACCAAATTTCTAAGTCGGGTGATGAACCTATTAATGTAGATAGTGCTAAAGTTGCTCAGCTTAAGGAGCGTATTAGTAAAGTATTTCCTAGTATTGGTGTAGTCTATTCTATTGAGGTTGCCTTGGAAGGTACTATTTAATTTTTTAAAATAGATCTAAAGTAGATAAAAGAGCCCGATTAATTTCAGGCTTTTTATTTAAGAGTTAAGTTGTATGAGAGAGCAAATTATTGTACCAAAAGCTAATAAAAAAGAAGATGGTTTTTATATGGAGATAGTGATAGAACCACAGGATCCAAAAAAACTATCTGAACTATCTAAGCAACTTACTAAGGAATTATTTCCAAAATTAATGGAAAAAATAAAAAAAGAGGTTCCAGAAATTTTAACTTCTAATAATTTTTTTGGTGCTGCTGAAGAGTACATGTTTGAGAATAAGATACAATTCTCCAAAGAAATACGAAATAAGTATGCTAAAGCTATTTATGATGACTTTATAAGAGTCTTAGATGATGTCCTAGTATATAATACAGAAGATGGAATGTTATATATAAGTCCTTATGTTTTAGATTTAGAATTTGGTTCTTTTTATACTCCAGGAATACATTTTTTGAGTAAATGTATAGAAGATTATTTTGACGATTTTAGTAAAAAACAAAGACAATAGGAATTAAGTTTATGGCTCTTAGAACTAGTAATTATAATTATAGCGACCAGACTCCAAATGGATTGGCTGATTTTCTTTTTATTAACTCAACTGACATAGAAGAAATTTCATTATTTGGTGTTAAAACTATATATTATAAATTAAACCAATTCCAAGAAAATTTTGACCCTGTTTACAGAGACTTATTATCCTCTAAAAACTTTTTAGATCCAATAGAATTATATTCTTACTTTAAGGTAGAAGAAGCTACTACTCATGGTGTAGATATAATAGGCTCCTCACAAGTAGCAGAAAGAACTGGCGATATTTGGTTTAACATATCCTCATTAGAACATATCTTAGGAAGAGTTCCTATAATAGGAGATGTTGTAACTAATAATCAAATACATCAGATGTTTGAAATATTTGGAATATCAAAAGAGCTTTTTAGACTAGGAAGACCTTTACGTTATCATATAAAAGTTAGATTATATCAAAATCAGGCTGGTTTTGATACTTATAATAAACCAAGTTAATATAAGGATATATTATGACCATCACTAAAACTGAAAATGTATTTATCCCGTCTTCTACTTCATCTGGTTCTGGAAGTGTTAGCTATAATACAGCTACATCTACACATTCAGGAAATATAACACTTAAATGGTTGGGAGGTTCGTTAATTTTCTCAAGTGTGTCAGACTATCAAGATTTTATTACAAATGTTATTATTCCATTAACTAATGTGATAAATTCCCCTTCAGGTAGTGGTAGTGGCTATGTTGCTATGATTCCAGGCGTAGCAGGAAGCGATAAGGTAATATAATCTATGCCTAAGACCATTATAAAACCATCAGAAAATCTAAATACAAAAAATGAAGAGGAGATGCTTACTTTAATAACTTCAAGTGATACTAGGCTATCCGAGGATATAGTTACAGAATTTATTGCTTCATATACTGATTTAAAAACAGAATACAATAAACTTAAAATTTGTTTAAATAAATATAATAAGCTTAAACAAATAAATAATTAATTAATCTTGGGGAAATTAGTAATGGACAGCAATGAATATTTATTTACTGATTCAGAAAATCAGAGAAGTAAGAAAAAAGACACTTCTACAAGTGCTTTATTGGAACACAGAGCAGATGATGCTTTGCTTCATGCTTTATCTTTAGTTCTTTCTAGTAATAGTGAGTATGCTAGAAGTATACATTCCTTACTTGAAAATGATTTAAACAATGGTCACACAATAGATGAAGTAGATAATAAAGTAAGAGAATTATTAGAGCAAACTGAAAAGTTAATAAATAGCCAGGATGAGTTATCTACATTATTAACTACTTTTAATAATGAATATAAAGATGTAGTTCAAACAGCAATGATAAAGTCTAATGAAAAGCAACAAGAGTATATGAATTCTAAATTTTCTTCTTTGTTTCTTAATTTAGGACTAAAATCTGATGGTACTGAATATTCTCCTATAGATAAATTCTTTATTAAATTAAAAACTACTTTAAGCAATCAACTTTGGCTATTATTTGTTGGGATTATTTTATATCATATAGCATTAACTATAGTTAAAAAGTATTTAGGTGGGGCATAGTCTTAAATGAATAATAAAAATATATCAGATATTCTAAATGAATCTGCTCAAGGATTAAATTTATCTTTTGACATTTTTGATTCAAGTAAAGTATATAATATAGTGGAATTTTGTGATGTATTCTTAAAAATGCCAAAAGAGAATTCTATAGATTTTTGTAATAAGCATATAGGATTATTTGATAGTGTTCAGGTAAAGCAAGAAACTTTAATTGAAGGTCCTATAGCTTCTGCTATAGGAGATAAAATAAAATCTTGGGCAGATGTTGGTGGTAATATAAGAGGTTTACGTGGTAGAAAAGGAATATCTACCCCAAGACCTGCTTTAGCTCCAAGCCCCTTGAATTTAGTAGGAAAAGCCAAGAATTTTTTAGGAACTAATTCAGCAGTAATTCAAAGTAGCCCTATGATTAAAGTTTCTAACAATAGGGCAGGAACTACTGATTATTATGTGTTTCCAAGTCTTAATTTAAAAAATCCAGGACACTATGAAATTTTACAGGATATAATCAAAGGCAAGACCTCAGGAGATAGTGTTGCTTCTCAAGTTAATGATGGGGACCCTGAGAGATTTGCTGCTCAACGAAATAATAAAATAACTAATATAGATGTCAAATTAGCAGGTGCTTCAGACCAAAGAGCAGGAATGACTAAGGCTTTACAGGATTTATCTGCTCTTATAAATACAAAACAAAAAGAACTAAATAATAATCTTGTTGTAAGTCCCCAAGAAGTAGCAGGAATTAAACAACAAGCCACAGATATTCTAAATCAATTATCTGCGGCAGCATCACAGCCAGTTTCAAATCAAGAAGCAGAACAAACTGCTGATACTGCTATAAAACAAATAGACACTAAAGAACAAACAGCTACATCAGTTCAAGGCAAAGAAGGAATAACGGTTGGTGGAAATGAGACTAATACTCAGCCAATAACAAATCCTGCAGCTACTTCCAAGGCCTCTAATATTCCTAATCAGCAAACTATCAAGCCAGCTTCTATTGGTAATTCATTTAGAACTGCTTATAGAAATGCTTTACAACCAACTGGAACTCAAGCTTCCTTACAAAATGCTCCAAATACAGTTTCTCCAAATACTTCTACTATGGCAAAACCAGGAGATATTGTAAATGCTACTCCATCATTATCTGCTAATTCTTTAAATCCACAACCTACAAGTAATGCTTCTAATATACCTTCTACTACTTTTGAACCACCTATAAATCAAGCACAAACGGCTTCTACAGCACAAGAGCTACCACAACAAGCAGTTCAAGCTTCTATAAATCAACCTAATACTATAAATCAATCGAATATTCCAGTTAATACCTTTACAACTACAAATCAAGCTACTAAACCAACTGTTCCAGCAACTACTCCAACTATTCCATCTACACCAGAAAATCCAATGGCCCCTGTGGCTACTAATACTATAGGTGCTGATAATACTGCTGCTGGATTAGAAGGTACACCAGCATTTCAACAACGAATTAATAAAATTAGAGGCTATAATCCAACTAATACCCAAAAGACTCCATTATTTACAAAAGGAAGTCCCTATTCAAGACTGTAATTAAGTATAACTAAAGAGTGACTAATATGATAGATAAAAACGAAACTTTTTCATTTACATTACTATTTAATGAGGATAGTGATAAAGTTATACTAATTAAGAAGGGTGAATATCCGGTTAAAGAACTAAATGAAGCTGACCAAGTGCTTTCTTCAGAGAATTCAGAAGATGAGGAAGCAATAAAAGGAATAATATCTAAAATTCCGGTATTTGAAGCAGCTGAACCTGGAAGTGAGGTTACTATAACAGAAACTTTAGGTGATTTAGAAGATAAATATGGAATCTCTATTGAAGAGTTAGAGGAAAGTGGAGAAAATTTATCCAATGAACAAGAAAAATCAGAAAGTACAGAACATATCGAAAAAGTATTAGATAGACAATTAGAAGATGTATTTGAAAAAGAAAAAGAAGCAATGGGTGAATACTCTTTAGATATTTTAACAGACCCAACAGCTATTATCCCAGAACATAAATCATTTTACACTACTCCAGAAGCATTCTTAGATGAGAGTGACGGATATGAAGATATCTTTACTGCTCCAGAAATCATCACAGAGGCCGAGGAAGTTATTGAAGAGGGTGCTAGTATGGGAGAAGCAGTAAGTGCCTTTGTGAGAGAAGTAAAGCCAGGTAAACTGTATTATTCTAAAGATATTAAGGGATTATTTTCTATATTAAAAATATATAATCCAGAAGCACAGTTAGCCATATTAAATAAATTACCCATGACAGGAAACATTGCTATAACAAGAGATGAAAATAACATAGCTTGTTTAAAAAGAACAGCAGTGTCAGAACCTTCAAAGAATATAGATAATAATGAAATATCTGAGTTATTAAATGGTCCAGCAGATGTTAGTTACAAACCTTTTATTCGCTATTAAATAAAATAGTTGTAAAGTTTATGGCAACAAAATAATAAACCATTTATAAAAATATTTAAAAGCATAAAAAAAGAGGAGCTTTTTAGGGCTCCTCGTTTTACTTTATAACCATATTTTATTAGATTGTTATATTCCAAATACTATCTTTAGCTGAAAATGGTCTCATCATTGCTCTTGGATATAGACATAAATTATATTTTTTAATTATTTCTAATTTTTCATTAGAAAATTTTCCACTATTTTCTAATCTATTTAGAGCATTGTCATTATGTTCTTCAAATTCTTCTCTGATTTCCTTTAATAAATTGCACATAGCAGGTTCAGCAAATATATTCTTTCCAAAATCTCTATGAGATGTACCATCAAGGAATTCACACATATAAAAAGTATTTTCTTTAGGTAATCCACTATTAAACATTGTTAAATGACCCGCTTTGCTTTCTATGTCTAGAAAGCCATTTATATTAACAGCAAAATCAGGAGGCATTTGACTTCCGTTTGGCTGATACATAAAATATCCATTTTTTAGTGGTGTTTTATATGTAGTTTTGATTTGAGTCAATTTTTTAATCTGTTCAGCCTTTTCCATTTCAGTCAGTGCTTTGCCTTCCTTCGAGGATAGTTTATAATATATTTTTCCTGTTTGTCTAGTATATTCTTGTTGTAAATCATCTATGGTTGGATTTGTTTTCTGTTGTTCGTGTAAGCCATTATCTAATAGTATCTGTTTTATAGCAAGTTCTGTAATATTATCATTATTTTTAGTTGTTGTATTAGTTGTTTCTATTGCTAATGAACTACTAAAATTAGTTTCTTTTAATATAGTGATTAATTCCTCAATGGTTTTTAACATAATTTAGTATACTCCTCTATAACATCAGCCTTACCAAATCCTGGTATGCCACTATTTTTTAATGATAACTTAACAAAATCTAATGCTTTTAATTTTTCTAAAACTATATCATTATTTGCTTTAAAGAATATCCATTGTTGTTTTCTATCACATTGTTCTTTTGAAAACGCTTTAAAAGTATAATCTAAATAGCCTTGTCGTGGAACAGCAAAATCCCAAATCATATCAAAATATTTTTCTGCTTCTGGTGTTCTATTGTATTGATACAACTTAAAATCAGAATGCCACGTCCTTGGTTTTTCTAAAAGTCGAAGATTTGTTGTGTCATTATTTAAAGTCCATATTTGAAAACAACATCGTAAATTATACTCTTTATTGGATAAAGTAAAGGAATTAATAGGAAGTAGCATATCAAATACTAATTTTGCTTGCTTATTAATTTTTGATTGTGCTGACCACTTTCTAAATTGAATAGGCAATATAAATCCAACAATTTCGCTACATTTAAGTGACATATTTATAAAATCAATAGCTAGTCTACCCTTATATCCGAAAGGAGGATTACCTATAAAAATATAATTACACTTTCTTTGTTTATAAAACTTTAATATGTCTCCAGATAAAAAATTTGCTTTAACTATGTCAGAATGCTCTGGAAATAAATCTAATCCTATTTTAGTTTCTTGTATGACCTCTAAAAATTTGCCATTTCCAGCAGAAGGCTCTATAAAAATAATATTATTAAGTTTAATATTTTGTGAAGTAATGTAATTTTTTAATTTAGTATAACATAACATAGCAGTTTCAGATTTTGTATAATATTTATCTAGAGATATGCTTTCTTTTTTATCCATTTTATTTCTTATTCTCTATAAATATTTGCTGTTCTAATTCTTTTATTGAAGTTTCTATGTCTACTAGCATCTCTATTATATCAATTGAAGCTTCTAAATCTATTATATTAGCTGAATTATCTCTTGTTTCTTGTAATTGAGTTTTTAAAGTCTCTAAACCTTCAATTGATTTTAGAATAGCTTTAATATCAGGATGTAGAAGTAAGTGCTCATTTGTATTTTCTAATATTCTTTTATTTATTTCATCCATTTTAGACATATTTGGCCAGCTTATTTAATGTTTCTTTATGTAATTGACTTATTCTGCTCTCTGTAATCCCTAATTCTCTTCCTATATCATATAATCTTTTGTCTTTGAAATAGTGTCCATCAATTATAGCTTTTTCTCTTTCAGTTAATGGACATGCCTTTAATAGACTTTTTAATGTTTCTTTATCCTCTATATTTAGATATCTATCTGTAGTATCTTCAAAATCTGCTATAGTTGCCACAGAGGAATCTTCATTTAACATTGAAAATTGACTAACTATTGTACTTTTTTTTACTGCTATATCAACTTGTTTCTGAGTTAATACATCAGAGCTAAAGGTATTAGTAGTATCATCATGTTTTATTAGTTTTAAGGCAGCTCTAGTGCTTCTTGATACAGTATCTTGACTTCGTAAATAATCCAATAAGGCTCCTCTAACTCTATACCAAGCATATGTTCTAAACGAACAATCTTTTGATGTGTCAAAGTTATTATATGTTTCTAATAGACTTACCATACCTATTTGTTTTAATTCATCTCTTAATTCTGGTTGTATGGCCTTAGAACCAGAACGTCTAGCTTCATTATATATTTTATTTACACTACTTTCTACTACATCAAAATATTGTTCTATATTTTTATAGTCTTTTTTATTATTCAGTTTGGTATTCTTAGGAGTTAATAATCTAATTAGCTCTTGTTTCTCCCCCTGCTCCCTATTAGAGAGTTTTAATTTGTTAGTAAGATATTCCAATCGTAATTTTTTATCTTGTTCACTATACTCCATAGATTCCTTATATTAAAGTAAATTCATTTGGTAATATTTCAATTCCTTTATTTATTATATATTTATCTGGATATTTACCATATATTTTTATATCACTAGGTCGTTGGTCATCTAATCCAAATATTATAACATAATTTTTATTCCAAAGTTGCTCATATTCTTTTTCTGTAATATTTATAAAAGGAGGATTAAAGCCTGAAATAGATATTACAGCATTATTAGAATATATTACATAAGAACACAAAGTTCCAGATAGGATATGTAAAATTCTCATATTAGTGTGTCCTAAAATAAATATTAGTTTTAGCTTTTTTAGTAAAACATAATTTACAGTCAAGACATGTATCAACTTTATTAGTTTGTTGAGGACATGTTGTTGATTGTATATTAGTTGGTTTATTATCTCCAGCATAGGCAACTCTAAATGTTTTTGGTGTATTCTTAGTTGTAGTTATATCAGTACTAGCAAATAATACTACATTTGGTTGCTTATTTAAAATACCTAGATGTGGAAGTAAGTTAGTATCTTCCCAAGCTCTTGTATAACCATAGAATGTAATATTAGGTAATTGTTTAGCAATACTTATCCATTTATAAATATATGCCACATTAAGCATATCTCCACTAACATGTAATCTAAATATATTAGATTTATTATATTTCTTAATTTCAGTTACCATATCTGTTGTAAAGGTTTTATCTGTAATAGCATTAAAGTTATCATTGTATGCTTGTTTAACATTTGGATATTGATTTTCAAGTCTTTTAGCATAACAGTGTTTTTCGCACCATGAAGTTTTTGTAGGACAGGATTTTAATGCTGAAATACTAAAAGATAAAATTTTACCAAGTTTAGTATTTCCCTTACTTAAATTAATTTTCATTTAGTTTTTCTCCTATATAAACATTATTCATTTTTTAATATTTTTTTATAGTAGCTAAGTGGAATATTTAATCCATAGGCTATTATAGCTTCTTCTTTACTTACTGGAATATAATCAAATTCATTAAAGGTACATTCTGGATACCTTTTACCTAACGACCCATTAGCTATATTAGTATGAACAAACCCCTTACAGCAATGTAAAGGAAGAACTAAAGGACAGGAATACTGTTTCCAGGATAAATACCATCCCATAGGTTTTCCAAGAATTCTTCCTTCATAACATTGCTTGCTATCTAATTTAAAGATATTATGGGGCACAAGTAGCTCTTTATAAAGAATCTCACTACTTAATAAATGAAAAATCTTGTAGTAATTCTTTGACAAAAACTTATCTGCTTTTTCATTAGTTATTGATTGCTTAATAACAGACTCATATTCCTCAAACATTATATAGCTACCAATTCAAATTCATCTTTGGTCATGTGTTCAGTTATAAAATGTGAACTACGAGTCTCATATTCATATTCACCACATAGGTAAGAGGCTAATTCCAAACTTCCAGGATTATTCCAAAACCATTCCCAAAGTTTTTTGTCTGTTGATTTTTGTATGTCAATCCAGGGTCTATGAGTACCTTCAAAATCTAATACAAAGTAATTAACAGTTCTATCAAGAGGTGCTAATATACAATAATTACCAGATACTATATGTAATATCTTATATTGTTTAGGATTAGACTTCTTCATCTCCTGTTTCTCCTTCTATATCAAATCCCATACTTTGTTCATATTCCTCAGGGGAACAGTTATTAAGCGCAATCATATACTCTTCTGGACTTGTTATACCTTCAATACCTAACTTCTCAACAAGGCTATTAAAATAATCTTCCTTAGACATTTTAACTGTTTTAATATAGGCTTCAAAGTTTGTCATATCGCTTTGAGTACTTTTAATTATCATTTTGAAAGATTTATTTAAATCCTCATCTAAACTTTCGTCTAATTTAGCAAGTAATAAAGCTTTCTTATCTGATGTCTTAATCCAATCATCACGTTTAATTTCAGTTACCCACTCATAATTATAACCAACCTCTAATGATGTTCTATAATTAACTGGGTCATTAGGATATTTTACTTGATTTTCCATAAAATCTCGTAATTTTTCTATTACTTCCACAGAATCATCAACATGGCAAGCCAATACAATACTATCGTGTACCCAGAAGTATAACTCAGCCCGTTTATCAGAAGTCTTTAACCAGTTTTTAAATTTACAAGCAGCCAAACTACACATGTCAGTAGCACTACTTTGAATGTTAGTATTCAAAATTTGCTTAAATTCTTCTCTTAATGACCAATATTCTTTATCAGTTTTTAACTTTTGTATAGTTTTATAGTCTTCTTCAATAAATGCCTTGTATGCTTCATGTCTTCCATAAATTTTTGGAGTGGCTCTTCTTCTTCCAAAAGGTGTTTCTAAATATCCTTCCTTTACTGCTTTTAACAAAGTTCTTCCTTGCCAAGCTCTAATTTTTGGATATGTGGCATAGAAATTTTTAAGAAGTTTATCAGCATCTTGCGCTGGAATTCTTAAATCCATACTTATTTTTTCTTTACCAGCTCCATAACTAATACTAAACGTAAAGGATTTTGTTGCTTTTCGTTTAGCTTTAAAATCTTCCATAATAGCTTGTGCTACTCTAGTTTCTTCTGGTGTTTTGGCATTATTAAGATTTGTTTCTATTTCAGAATAATTAAGGTGATATAAGTTTTCAGTGTTAACTTTATGTAGGTCAAGTCCAGAATTAACAGCCTTAATAAGCTTATCATCACCAGATAACGAGGCTAGCATATATGCCTCAAGTTGACTATAGTCGATGTTAATTATAATCCAGTCTTTTTTAAGAGTTAATAAAGAAGTATAATCAGCTTGTAAATCTGGATTAGAGCTAACTACACTTCTCCAATCAATTCCTAACTTATCTAAACTATTAAATGATAATTTATTTAACTTTTGAATTAGGTTATCTTCTGCCATTTTCTTTCTAACCTCGGTAGATTTTTACTGAATTCTTTTAATTTTTTAACTATGGAAGTTCTTGATATATACAGTGAAGCATATCCATTTCTATTTATTTTTGAAGAGTTAGGTCCAACTTCTAAAAAATAGGAATAAATAACTTTTTCTATTAGGGATAAATTCAGTAACCATGAGGAGTGTATTTCTATTTTTATATTTGTATTTACTTTTTTATTGGAATAAATTATTGACCCATCTCCATCAATAAAGCCAATTATTAAAGCTAAAAAATTATCTTTGGTTGTATTGTTAAGTATCTTACTTAGGTCTGGAGGATTTTCCGTTTTATTCAACTTTAAATCAAATTTCTCTCTTATTTGTTGACCATAATATCCTACCATACTTGATACTTGATAATGGGTAGAAGAACTGCTATAATTAGTTTTTCTTGTATATGCTCTTACATTTTCTTTTTTCATTTCTATAAAGGAGGCAAATTTATATGCTTGGTCTTTATCTTTTTCGGATAAAGTTAAAGATAGCCTTCCATTCTTATCAAATGTGCCATCAGCTAATAAGAAGCCCATCCAATAATAAGCCTCCAATGTTTCTTCCAATAAAGTAGCAGTATTTCCAACTCTTACTCTATTGGATACTAATCTTTTTATTTTAAATTTGCTTTTCGCATGTTCTTTAATTCCTACCCAGGTTCTTGTAGGAAATAACCTTTGAAGATTCTCTTCTGTATCTAATTCATAATGTTCTTTTAATAATAAATTGTCTTCTTTTGACCAATTAGGTTCTTTTGCCATTACTTTTCTCTTACATCTTAATATAATATTCTATCCACCTATCAGTTCCATCAAACTCAACTCCCATACTAGATATTACACCATTAATTATGTGTTTTACTGTGTAAAGTTCCTTGTCTGGTCTCATTTCGGCTTTAATTACTTCCCATGTAGTATAATTGTCTGGGTCCTTAATAATGGCACCAATTTGATATTTCATTGTATTATCTCCTTTGAAGTTAGTTTGTTATTAATGCTTTATTTTCCATATAAATAAAATTCTAAATATCTTTTAATGTCTTCTGTTAATTTGGAAGTTAAAGTAATACCAGAAGGAGGTATTATGTGAGTAAGACATAAATCAGATAACTCCATAATAAGACTGTCTAATACTTCATCTACGTTTTCACATTCAAAAATTCCCATACCAATCATATTAGTTAGTGCCCTAATACCAGCACCAGGGCTTAATACAAATTCATGAGAACCATCATGCTTTTCAAAAACAAATAAACACTGTAAGCCACTATCCCCTACTGATTTATCTAATACTGTATCATTTAATAATAGTATTTTAGTCTCTGTAAAGGGTGTAGTTTCTGCCACTTTTAAGTAATCTAATATATCATTATTAAGATTTTCTCTAAACAGCATATTCTCAGGTGCTTTTTTTCTTGAGGCTTTACTTTTTACTTGCTTATATACTAACATAACAGAAGCATATCTATAATCATTTAATAATTTTTCTTTTATCAATAAAGATGCTGTAATAGAGGCACTATATTTTAATAATAAATGATTTAAATATCCACTTTCAGGAATAAAAGAATTAGCTATAAAATTATACTGTATATTTGAATACTTATTACTTTGTTTATTAACTGTCTGAATCATCTTCATCACTGTCTTCATTCACACCAACTTCTTTAGTTTTTTTCTTACTTTTAGATGGTTTAATAGTTAATGAGATATCAAAAGTTAAAGCCTGGCTAATTTTTAATTTATCAGCATCTGACAATTTTGCCACAATTTTGTCATAAAGTATATTTTCCTGCTCTGCTACATTATTTGGACAAAAATATTGTTTAACCATAGAACCGTGTGATGGAAGAGTTAGTATAGGTCCTCCCTTATGTTTTTCTCCATTATGCCCAGAAAAATTTGTAGAGCCTAATCTTGCTGTTCTATTAGTTTGACTATATTGGGCATTGATTGTCCAATGTCCTATACGTTTGTAGCTTCTTGAACCCTCATTCAACACACCACTATACCCTCTATAAGAATAAGTAGAGTATAATTTAAGTAGCTTTTTAAGTTTGGACAGCTTAAAAATAAATGGATGAAACAGAATCAAATCATCAAGAGCTTTTTGATTAGTTGATGGAGATTTTTTCTTTGTTTTATTAAATACTGGAAGATTTAACTTATCTTTATTAAATAATATATTACCTAATTGTTTACCGGAAGCTATGTTAAAAGTATCCTTATCATCTATGTATGAATCAATAAGTGTTATACTATCAGCATAAGTAGCTTTAATTTGTTTTTCATACTCTAATTTAGCTTGTAAAAATCTATCTCTAGAGATAGTATATCCCTCACAAGCCAATTCATTAGACGTTATAATAACTTTATGTGGAATCTTATAGTAGAAACTCCATAAAGTTCTATCCATATTCTTTTTAAGAAAATTTACAAGCCTTACAACTGCTAACGCATCCATGGAGGCATATGGAGCCAGGATGTCTAGCGGAACGTCTTCAAAACCATAGGTTCTATCTCCAAGAGCCTCTTTTGCTGCTTTACCCTTAGTTTCTTTTTTCTTTTTTGAAAAAATTGTAGCCTGTTCCTTAATCCAATCTTTAATTGGGTCTTTATAGGCAGGTAATCCAATTAAATGTGTATTTTCTTTTAGGGCTGCTGATTTATTAGCATGGTGATATAAAGTAAGAAGCACCATAGTATCAGCCATGAAATTTTTAGGTTTTCTACCATTAAATAACTCATGTAATACAAGACCATCATAAGCAAAATTATGCCAGAACTGGGCCTGTTCAGATTCAAAGAATATCTGTTCTGTATATTTTAATACAGTTTCCTTAGTAAATGTACAATTTCCAGATGCTATAAGAGCATCAGAAGTAGGGATACACCATGCCTCTTCTTCATCAGATAGCCATGCTAGAGAATAACATAGTAATTTAGGAGCCGGAGATTTTATAAAGGCATTTAGGAAGCTTGTTTCTGTATCAGCTCCAAACGGTTCCTTAAAACACCTATCTCTTAAATAGATTAAATCAGCCTCAGTTTTTGCTACAAATAATTTACTAGGCCTACTTTTTACTAAGTCTATATCTTCTATTTTTTTCTTTATTATATCAAATAGATTACTATACATGAATTTGTCAGTATAAAACAGCGAGTTGATGCTGTGATTGTCTGTAATAATCGCTATTTGTTTATTATTTATTATGTAGGTAGTTTCTAGCTCATTAAAGAATAAACCAAGCTCTAACCCATAATTCACAATTAAATCAGCATCAACAGCAGCAATTTGTTCTGTTATATCACTAGTAAAATCAGATGTACAAATAGTTATTACGTTTATATCACAACTAGGAGGTCTTGGTATAAACTGATTTAATAATTGTATTTGTTTTGTTTCTTTTAATTCAGGTTGACTATTACACAAAATAACTACATTTATAGTTGCTGTCATTTAAGTCCTTATATTAAGTAGCTTAATTTGGTTAATTATGTAATTCTCTAAATTCTTTTCTTCAGTATAGGGTATTATAATTAGTTTTATATTATTTTCCTTAGCATATATCACTTTATCTATATCTCTTTGCTTAGCTTTTTCGTGAGCCTCTTTGGTTTTTTGAAAGAAGTTAGGAAATATGTAATGTTGATAACCATGATATTCAAATGCTATCTTATTTTCTTTATTATAACCATCCCATTGATACCTACTATTAGTATATATAAAATTAGTCTTTATAAATTTAATACCTAATTTTTGTTCTAATAACTCCTTACATATTTTTTCAGTTTTAAATGAGACGCATTCAGGACACCAACATCCTTTGCTTTTTATGTCTTTCCAAATAGCTTCCCATTGATGCCCTTCCTTACATTCCCACAGCATTTTAGTATTGTTATTTATATACTCAGTAGATATTAGTTTACCATTTCTATCAATAGCATATTTTTTAAGTTCTTGTATAGAATACTTTATTTTCCCAAAACAATACCAACACCAATTTCCTGAAGATACACTATTCCAACTAGCTTCCCATTGATGCCCTTCTTTACATTCCCATAGCATTTTAGTTTTATTACTAGTATATTTATCAGAGATTAACTTTCCTTCTTTATTTTTAGCAAACTCTTGCAGTTCAATTATAGTTACTTTAGATGCTTCTCTATTACAATGAGGACACCATTGCTGGGAACCTTTAATATTACCCCATCTTGCTTTCCATTGATGACCCTTCTCACATTCCCATGACATTTTAGTATAACTATTTATGTAAGTAGTATCCAAACATTTACCATGCTTATTAATAGCATAAGTTTGAAGTTCTTCTATAATAACTTTTTTACACATTTACTACCCTTTTGAAATTATAAATTCTATTATAGAAGTTTCAATACTTTTAGAAATTTTGTAGTCATTACCTTCTTTACTTATGGAATCAACAATAGCCCTTAAAAGTTCTGAGCAATCGTCGTCAGACATATACCTAAGCAAATCTCGGATATAGGGCTTATTTATTTCTACAGGTAAGCAGTTTGCTGGTACAGGCTCACCCCCATCACATACAGGTGAGGCTCCTACAAAACTGTACTGATAATTATAGCTAGCTTTTGTAGGATATGCTGCTTTATTAGCAGAAGATGTATTTCCAATTCCAAGAAGTGATTTCAAATTCATTTTATTATTCCTCTATATTAGTATAATTATTAATCTATTTCAGTATCTCTAAAACCTATGAACACTGGATGACGACCTTTTCCGTCTTCTTTCATGCCAATTTTAAAGTATTTATATTTAATAGTTTTTCCAATATAGTTTGCTTGATTACTCCAAATTTCGTTCCTCATAACATCGTTCAGACCGCTTCCTACTCTTACTTCATTATCGGAAAAAACATCAATAGCAATAATAGTACCTAAAGTATTTTTTCCTACCATATCATTTTTTCTATGTGTTTTCTCTTTCAATCCTAGGGCATTAACATTACTTACTGCTGTGTTTTCTGTTAACTCTTCAAGAGATGTAATTACTGCTTCACTATCACTAAAACGCTTCATTTTCCATAAGTATCCTTGGTTAGGTGTGCTTCTGCCACACTTATAAGGACCATTTCCAGAGCGACCAATTACCCCTTCAAATCCAGTTGTTAGACATTGCTCTTCAAATTCTAATAGCTCTTTCTCGTTGTTTATTTTGGTAGGTATTAGTTTAACTATTCTTGGGTCATTAAACTCTATTTGTTTTAGTAATTCCATGCGATTTTCATATGAAGTTGTAAGAGAATTCTCAACAATATCGAATACATAAAATACAAAATCGGGCTCGCCATCAAACGACATTACATTATGTGTAGTTTCTTGAAAGTTCATTGTTTTACTTGCTATAATTTCGCCGTCAAATTCACCCAAAAATTTTCGGCCATTTTTAGAACAGTTATTGAATATTTTATCTAACTCATTGCTAATGTATTTGTTAGGTATCTTTTTCAATTTCCGTGATTTTATATTACCATCCAAAAAAATAGCCCTAATCCCGTCTAATTTTTTACTACAATAAACTGGATATGTTATGTTAGATAAATCATCTGGATTTTGTGTAGATGCTAACATTGGTTTTGAAATTATGCTCATTTAGTTCTCCTCGATTATTTCAAATAAAGTTTTATTTTTATCTATTCTAATGATAGAATTATCAGAAGCATGAACGGTATGTGGAAATTCTAAAATCTTCATTAAATTACGTTTTGTATCAGTAATTGGCTGAAAGTAAGCCCTATTCTTACATTTATCAATTTCATATATGGAATATACTAAGGTATACTCAATATCATTATTTTCTATTCTATAATATAAATAATCACCACTTTCAATAAATAATATTTTATACATTATCAGGAACCTCTACTATCTCAAATAAATTTCTATTTTGTGTTAAATTTATAAAACTACATTTTTCTCCAGGCATAATAAAGCTTATATCATTATAAAAATATATTTTTAAGCTGTCTTTCTCCTTTGAAGAAATACCTAGAATATATTCTGCTTCTGGTATATATAATATTTTATACATTATCAGTAACCTCTACTGCTTCTATTAGCTCTAAATTTTGTAGTATGTCTATGTTGTTTCCTTCTGAATCTCTAAGATTTATGGTATATGTCTCAAAGGAAAAAAGTAAGTTCCATAATAGCTCTTCTGTAGTTGCTTCTAAATAACGAGGTTTTTGATTATATATAAATCTTCCTTCTGTTATAAGTAAAAATCTATACATATTTAGTCTACATTCAAAAGTTGATTATAACACTGTATAAATATGTTATATATATCTAATATAGCAACATATCCTATGAATATATTTTTATAATATATTTCTAAAATCTCTTCATCTTCAGTTACTGATTTAAATTTTAAAATACTATTAGACAATCCATTTAAATTAAAACGTAAATCTTTATCACAAAAGCCTATAAAACTTTTTACTAATCCTTTAGTAGTAATAGGAATAATAAAATCAGAACAGATACAAATAGCAGGACAATTATTTTCTAATTCTGTATAAGAGATTGACATTATTTCGTATTTCATATTATTTTCCATCCTCCACTATTTCAAATTCAGAGTATAAAAGTTCTCCACTTTTTTCTGTATCTATATCTATATCAGCTACTGTATATAACTTAGGATTAAAGTAATTAGGAGTCTCTACAATTTTATCTAACATTACTTGTATATCAATGATACCATTTGCTCTACACCAATCTGCTTCTTTAATTAAACATTCCTCAGCTGATAAAATTGGATAATCATAGTTCTTTGTTGTATCAAACCATAGAAAATATTTTCCACTTGGTATATATAATATTTGTTTCATATTATTTTCCATCCTCTATTATTTCAAATTCAGAAATATCTAATGTTTCCTTAAAGTCAATTCCTGCTCTTTTATATAGTGTAAGATTATATTGATGTGGGTTTTCTACAATACTGTTTAATAAAGTTTCTACATCAGTAACATTTTTAGCTTTAAAAAATTCTGAATCATTATTCAAGACTTCTTCTGCTGATAATGTTGGAATTACACAACTACCTGGAATAACATTATACCATAGAAAATAGCTTCCACTTGGTATATATAGTATTTGTTTCATAATCTAAGCCTCCACTATTTCAAATTCTATAGCATTGAATGCTTGAGTAGTTGACTCAGGCATAGAGACGTTATAGATATCCATTATAATACACTCCCTAAAAGATTTAGTATTTAATATTTTTTCCAGTATTTCTTTTTTGTGTGATACTAGTTCTAGAGTAGGAGAGTCATTATCGAATGGTAAATATTCTGTTCCAAGATAAAAGCCATAAAGCAACACACCACTCATGCTAGTAGTTGCTTGTGTTGTTTTTAACCACTCAGTTAAGAGTCTATCTGACATTTTTCTTCTACTTGATACCCCTAGAACAACTAATATAAAATTACCAGTTGGGATATGAAGAATTTTATAGTTGTGTTTAGTCTGTGTCATAAGCTATATCTCAACTACTTCAAATTCTTTAGGTGTTGGTTTTGTGTCTTCTGCTATATCATCTAAACATTTTTCAGGAAATAAATCCAAAGCTATATGGTCACATAGTTTTGTAGATTTTGTAATATCTTGTAGCCATTTTTTATTATCACTTATTATTTGAATAAATCCAGAACTTGTTGTTTCATAGGCACTAGACAAATAAAAATTAAAACATGGAAGGTCATCCATAATCTCTTTTGTAATAGCCATTCCAGGAGTTACAGAAAGATGACCTATATAACAGAAATATATATAATCTCCAGTAGGTATGTGTAATATACTATATAGTTTCATTAGCATTTCTCCAAGGTATTTTTTTAATCTACTTCAATTATTTCAAATTCTGAAACATCTGGTATAATTTTATTTTTTCCATGTGTATTTATTAATGTATCTAAAGTATCTCCACTATCTATAATATCATTTATATCTGCTGCTATTTCTCTTAAAAATTTAGAAGAGTTAATTATTTTAACAGCTGTAGTAAAATCTGTTTCTATTTCATGAGAAAATTCTTGCTCTCTTCCTCCTAAATAGCTTTCAGAAATAAAAAAACAGAATCCGGAAGATACTCCAATTCTTTCAATTATTTCAGAGATAGTTAAATCTCTATAGAGGCTAGAAAAATATATAACAAAGTTTCCAGTTGGTATATGAAGAATTTTATACATCTACATCTACCTCAACTATTTCAAATTCGTTAAGTATTGGTTTCTCATCTTCTGTTATCTGAGTTAAACATGTTGCAGGAAATAAATCCAAGGCTATATCATCATATAAACCACTTGTAGGTAAATGTTCCTCTAACCAATTTTTGTCGGAAAAAAATAATTTGACAGCAGATATTGGGGCACAAGATTCTAAATAAAAATTAAAGAAAGTATAATTAGCTACATCTATTTTGGATAGTATTTTAACTTTATTTAGTTTATTATTTGTTTTTCCATAAATATACTCACATGTAGGAATAAATAAAATACAATAGGCTTTCATTTTACTTACTCTTCTTAGTTTCTTTGGCAGCATTCCACCCATCTTGCCTACCTCTATTGTATTCTCTTTTAAGTTCAGAGGCACCTGGATGATATACTTCAAGTCGTTTTACAAGAGCTTTAGTCATCTGCTGCTCTTTATTATAGGCAATAGTTATAGCATGAAAATCAGCTTCAAGTTTAGCAATCTTTTTTGCTTGCTCATAAATTACATCTTTATCTTTCATTTATTTTCTCCTATAAAGTAATAAACCCTAACAAATAGGGTTTAGTGGTTAGTATTTTTTGTGATATGCTGGTTTTTTGTTCTCTTCTTCCTGTCTTAGCAACTCTTCTTCCTCATCTTCCTTGGGTGCTTCTATAAACTTAAAGGTAAGAGGTTCAGTAGGCTTATTGCCCATTAGGTTAACAGATACTGAATCAGGACCAAATCTATTCTTTCTAATGGTTATAGTTCTTTTACCAGCATCTAATTCCTTTTCCGAAGACCCCAATGCCCAAATTGCGTCAAGTCCGAACAACGCTGAAAAACTTTCAGAGACACTATCATAGTTAAAATTACTTTGTCCCACTGCTGATCTATTAGATTGAAAAGCTGTGAGCATAGTACAGTTATATTTTCTACTTAAATTTATTAAACCATCTGATATTTCAGCAATGGCTTCATATCTTTTATCAAATGTGGTTGCCATTTTAAAGCAACCTACCCAATCAGCTATTATACAAGAAGGGGCTCCAAAGTCATTTGAAAATCTCTCTAAATAATTGTCAAAGGCTCCTAATGATAAAGTTCCTCTATCAAAACCCTTCACTGTTAGTAATTTACTTATATTACCATTAAATGTAGTATCTAATTTTCTTTGAAGAGCTATCTTAGCTTCTGGGATAGATGACAAATCTTTAGCACAAAATCCAGAAATTATGCTATCAAATCTTTGAGCCATAATCAATTCTGACATCTCTAATGTCACAAACAATGTTTTCTTGTTTTGTTTGGCAGCAGTGACAGCAAGATTGGCTAACATTGAACTTTTTCCACGACCTGTTGAACTGATTATAGCTAGGGCTTCTTTTTCTGCAAGTCCACCACCCATATATTGATCTATTGTTGGGAAGCCTGTTTGCCATAAACCTTTTCTAGGAGCTTCTAAATATCTATCACAAACACTATCTTTTAGGTAATCTATTCCTATACTAAACTCACTTCCAAAATTCTTTTTATAAGCCTCTCCCATAATATCATAAACTTTATCATAATCACATTGCTCAAACGCGTCAATACTCTTCGAGAAAGCAATAGCCATTGTTTGTTTTTTTAAAAAATCATAGCATTTTTCTTTTATGTATATATAATCTGATTCAGTTAATGTCTTGGCAGAATCGAGAATAGAAGTAATTCCAAATACATCACCATCTGACAATATATTAGCTTTTCTCATAATAATAATATTATTTCTAATTAACTCCACTGTTAGAATTCTTTTAGTTTGTTTATAAGAATTTTTAATTATCTTTAACAGTTTAATATGCGATTCTCCAGCATCAAGCAATGCAGGTTGCAGATCATCCAGTACCGCTTTGAGAAAATCAAAATCTTTAATTAGCAAGTAAAGTAATCCAGATTGGTAGACTGCGTTGAAAGGTATTGAAATTGTAGGGTCCATTATACTTGTATTCCTCCTATATATTGTTCTAAATTCTTTTCTTCTGTGTAGGGTATTATGATTAGTTTTATACTATTCTCCTTAGCATATATCACTTTATCTATATCACGTTGTTTGGCTTTTTCATAGCTTTCTAAAGTTTTATGCCAATGATTAGGATAGACATAATGTTGATATCCCTGATATTCAAATGCTATTTTATGTTCTTTATTATAACCATCAAATTCATATCTTTTATTATTATATATAAATCTTGATTTAGTCAGAGCAAAAACCAAACTTAGCTTCTAATAATTCCTTACATCTAAGTTCTGTTTTAAATGAAGCACATTCAGGACACCAGCTATTATTATTTTTAATATCTGTCCATTTAGCTTCCCATTGATGTCCCTCTTTACATTTCCATAGCATTTTCGTTATAGAATTTATATAATTATCAGAGATTAACTTTCCTTCTTTATTCTTAGCATACTCTTGTAGTTCAGTAATATCTGATTTTGATTTCTCTCTACTACAGGAAGGACACCAAGTATCCTGTTTAATACTATTCCAACTAACTTCCCATTGATGCCCTTCCTCACATTCCCATAACATTTTAGTCTTACTATTTATATAGTTAGTAGATAATAATTTACCGCCTTTATTTTTAGCATAATCTTGTAGTTCAGTTATATCACATTTCTTACACATTTACTCTTCTTTAGTCGTTTCTTTATAGTATTTAATAATGTCCACTATAAGTTCTTGAATACTTGAACAAACTTGGACATCTATTCCAAATTGTTTACAAATTTCTATTCTTTCATTTGAATGAATTAATAAAAATGGATTTTCTTTGTCTAAAATATCAAGATAAATTCTAAATTTTTTAAACTTTTCATTTTTTCTTGTGATTCTACCAAGAAATTGTATTAATCTTATAAAACTTTTTCTACCACTAGCATTAAAGGCTACCACTGGCGAAACAGCGAAATCTATACCTTCACTGACGACCGTACTAATGAGTGTATTACTATTATCGACCATTAAAGCTCTTTTTTTAAATTGCCTAATTATTATATTATCGTCTCCAAACATGGTCGCTGGGTTCAAATTAGGCATTTTTTTAATGGCATTATAAAGGTTAGTTCCGTGCTCTGTCCTATCTACTAAAACTAAATTAGGAGTCTCAAGTAATTCAGAACAAGTATTAAGTACAGTAGCTATTGTTGTATTTCTTTTTATGTTATTTTGTATAGCAGTATCCCATATATATTTATAGTTTTTTCTTAAAAATATCTGCTCTTTTAAATCGTAATCCACTGGTAAATCTAAAAAAAATGCTTTTACAGGAACTATCTTACCATCTTTTACCGCATCTTGATAACAATAAGTATATATAACAGGACCTATGGACGCTGTAAGTTCAGCATACTCTAGTGTTTTTTCAGTGAATGGGGTAGCTGTTAGTCCTATAAAATATTTACAATTAGGTAATTTTGACATTACCTTTCTAGAGGTTTTACTGCCACTATGATGGCTTTCATCTGAAAATAAGAAGGTAATATTTTTTAGAACTTGTTTTGGTTTTTGGATATTATTAAGTGATTGAATAGTTCCTACTATAATATCTCCTGTGATATCTTTTATGTTATCTCCAAATTGACTTACTTTAAATCCATAAGAAGTAAAATTCTTAATTGATTGTTGTAATATATTCTTATCATATACGATAAATAAGGCTTTATTTTTAGGATTCAAAGAAAGATGATAACTTAACACAGCAGCTGATATTAGACTTTTTCCACTTCCCATTATAGCAGCACATATACCATATTTATTTTGTAGAATACTGTTTATAGCATCTAATTGATACTGTCTACGTTCAAAATTAGGATTAGTTTTATATAATGGAATATCATCAAAGGTTAAAGTTTTGAAATTTTTGTCAAATACTAGAGAATGCATAGAAAACAATGACTTAAACAAACCAATTTTAACTCGGTTAGTAGCTGTAAGATAACATTTCATACCGTTCCAGCGTTTTATTTTGTATGCTGCTGAAAATTCACAACCTGGTATTTTATATGAAAGCATATTGGCTAAGGAATCTCTTTGAGCCTGATTATCAAACTCTAACTGGACTGTAGTATTGTTTATTAAAGATGCTTTCATATACTTAATTACTTTATTATCAAGTACTTACTTATTAATGTCTGTTATGAGATCCACTACTTCAAATTCATTTATACAGCGTTTAATCTTTGTATACTTAGAAGTATTGGCAAATTTTAAATATTCTTGAATTATCTTTTCAGCATCCTTTCTTGTAGCATATTTGGGTTCTTCACTATGTCTTGAATATGGCCATCTTAAAATTCTACCACTTGTAATAATAAGAATTATAAATTTACCTTGAGGAGTTTTATGAGGAAAATAGTAGTAAGGGTTATACTCATGTGGCATAATTATACCTCTATTATCTCAAATAAATTAAGGTTTTCTTTTCCTAAAATAACAGTAGTTGTCTCATTTAACCAAATTATATTACAATTGGAATGAAACATCTCATGTATTAAATCTAATGATTCAAATATATCAGTAAAGTGTCCCATGTATTTTTTAGTTTCATATAATGAATAAATTAAATAAATATTATTAATATCATTATGGTATAAATACTCTCCAGTTTCTATTAGAAGAATTTTATACATGTTATACCTCTACTATCTCAAATAAAAATCTTGAGGAAGTATCTAATCTAACTTCAATTCCATTAATATCTATTGATTGCCAATTGTTAGTAGTTCTTGTAAATATTTCCTCTATTTCTTCTACTGTATCAAATAATGCTTCCTCTAATTTCTGGCAGTATAGTTTTATTTCTTCTTGGGAATACAATAAAGGCATACTTCTATCAACATCTGTATGTATATAAGTTCCATTCTCTATTATTAGTAGTTTATACATTTACTATCTCAAATTCACATTTATTATAATTATCTGTTATAAAAGATTTTTCTATATAGTTATTATTGTAATCAACATTTCCTTTTATATATAAAAAATCTAAAACCATTTGTGCTTCTCTTCTTGTTCTAAATTCAGCAAGACTACCTACCATGCTTAGTTTTAAAAAAGTCCTATAAGTTATATGTCTCATAGGAGGATTTTTATATTGTATATTATTCTCACTAATATAGTCATTTGATATCATTAAATAATTACCAGTTACTACATGAAGTATTCTATACATATCTATTCCTCTATTATCTCAAATAAATATCTAGTAGTTTCATTTACCTCAAAAGGTTGATTATTTATCAATATTCTCCATATATTTTTTTTAAATTGCTTTTCTATAGCTTCTTTAGAGGAAAAAGTAGCCTCTATCAAGCTTCCTCTATATATTTTCATTTCTTCTTTGGAATATATTACAGAATAGTCATCATATGTATCTATAATATTTTTATATAAGTATTCCCCTGTTTCTATTAGAAGAATTTTATACATGATTACTCCTCTACTATCTCAAATAATGGTTTCGTTTCTTTATTTAGAGTTATTAAGCTATCATTAATATACAGGTTAACTTTTCCATCAATAAATATTTTATGTATAGTATTTTTATACTTATAAGTAGCTATTTTCCCGAATTTTTCTCTATAAGCAAAGTTTTTTAAAGAGGAATATAACCTACCTTGATTGGTTTTATAGAGATATTCTCCTGTCTCTATTACTAATATTTTATACATTATACCTCCACTATTTCAAATTCTATTCTTTCTGGTATTCTATTATTTAATGGTATTATGCTGTATAAGTTGTAAGATTTATATAATTCGATTACATGAGGTAAATATATGTCTCTTAAAAAAGTAATAGCAGAAATTTTATCCCTGAAATATATTCCACTCGATTTTAGACTAAAATCCCTACGAGAAATACCGTATTCCTTTTTAAAAAATGAAGCAGAATATGTTATATATGCCGTACCATAAACAGATTCCGTTTTCGGTAACAAATTAATAGCAAAATAAGGTTCTCTGAAGTTATATCCCATTGTTAAATGGGTTGTTCGAAGATATTCTCCACTTTCAATATGTAAAATAGCATATTGTTTATTCTTTGTCATATTTTGGATACTCCACTATTTCAAATAAAGCTGTATTAGTCTTTACTAGTAACGACTGAGTATTTATTATTACTCTATAAGAACAGGTAATCAAAAAATCATAGGCCTCTTCTTTAGTTGAGAATTTAATAGGAAGTTTGTTAATATCATAAAGACTAACAAATTCCTCCGAAGAAAAGGGCAGATAGTTAGGGCTGCCATAACAGCTATACAGATAATCACTAATCTCTATACATAATATAGCATATGACATAATTTAATCCTCGAATACTTGACTAATTATCTTAGTTTCAGTATCTAAATCAAATACTAGTGGCTTATTTATTGGTTTATATTGTTCTGTACATACTGAGGCATTAATACATAAGGTGTTATTTACTAGCTCTGTTCTATTTCCAGCAGAATGTATATGACCACACTGAAACAATATCAAATCTTTAAGTTGTTGTAGTCGTTCAAATAACATAGGGCAACCAACTGGATGACCACTTAATAGTCTATCTACTACCCCAAAAGCTGGCCCATGTAAAATTAAAACATTAGTATCTTCTGGTATTTTATCCCATTCTTGTTTAGTTTTTGAATTGTCTTTTGGTAAATTAAAAGCCCAATCAAAAAACCATTTAGTTTTAGGATTGCCATAGAACTTAATAGTTTCAATAATAGTTGAAGAGTTTTCTAAATAAATTATATTATTATCAAGACATATTTGTTGGGCTATTTTTGGTTGTAATTCAAACAGCCAGTCATGATTTCCGGCAATACATATTTTATATTTATGAGGTAATTTTCCAAATAATAATAATTCTTTTGATATTTCTTTTAAGGTTCCACCCATAGTAAAATCTCCTGAATGGATCAAAACATCCCCTTCTGGAATTTTAACTTTCTCTAATTGATTATGTGTATCACTTATACAAACTAAACGTAGTACCATTCATCTTCTCCTAGTTCTATTATTTCAAATTCAATATAATTCATAGCTATAACTTCTTGTGTAGTTTTTATATCTTCACATACCAGAAAAGTATAATTCTTAGGAAATATATTATCAAGTGTTTTTTGAGTATAAACACTAGGAATATCTTCTAAATACCTTTTTATAGTATGAAATCCTTGACAATTACGCAAATATTTTCCTGTGGGAATATGTAATATTTTATAGTATTTCATATTATTTCAGTTATTTCAAATTCATTAATAGTAAGTGAAAGCCATGAATCAGTAAGGTTTTCTTCAACTACAAAGCAAGTTAAAAAATCTACAAGCTCACCAGCAAAGTCATGTAAGTTTGTAATATTTCCAAAGGATTTTATTACCTCATCCTTCCATAAGTTTTCTTTAGTTAAATCGCTAACTTCTTCATCCAAGGGAGTCACTAAATATTTTATCATTAATAAATTAAAAATTTCTTTACAAGTTTTTAAATCAGTATCTAATGAGACATTACAACTCTCACAAGAAAGAATATGAAATATTCTGAAGTTAGCCATTATTTATATACTTATTTAATAAAATTAGCTTGTTAAATATTTTATATATTTTCATTTGTTATCTCTACTATCTCAAATTCACATAATAGATTATTTTTTTTAAGCTCAGGAGGAAAGTTATATAGATTTTTAAAAGAATATTTGCCCTTATTTATTAGTTTATCTAAAATATTTTCTGCTGGTTGTGATATCATATGTTTGAAAAATTTAGGAAATGACGAATTAGATAATAAAAAACACTTAGCTTCATAGACTGATTTAAATTCTAATATTTGTCTTTCTTTGCTATTCCATAAAGTCTCTAATCTCCAATAATACATTCCACTCTTCTTATGTGTTTGTTTATATCCTTCAAGAGTATAATCATATAGTATTATCTTATAAGTCATTTAGTTATCCTTAATATAGTCAATTCATTTCTATTAATTTTAATAGTTTTATCTTCTATCCTTGAACATAGATTATCATAAATATTTAAATTCAATGTAAAATAATAAAAATAAACTCCCAATAATGAGTAATGTTTAGGCTCTTCTGTAAAACACTCCATAAATATAAAATCATAGGATTTTATATCTATATCGTAACTTCTATAAATGTATTTTCCTGTTGGAATATGTAGAATAGCATATTTAGCCATAGTTAATCTTCTATTTCTATTATTTCAAATTCATTGATATCATACTTTATCTTATAAGAAATTTTAATATCTTTAATAACTTTAGTAATACGTCTAATACACATACTCTTATAAGGAATTTTATACTTGAATATAGAGGGAATATCTACTAAATCATACCATGGACTATTATCTATAAAACTCACGTGAACATATAAGCCAGTTGTAAGATGCAGTATTTTATATTTTTGATATCTTGCTTTACTGTTTTTCATTTTTATCTCTACATTCCAATTCTATAAGTTCAAATTCATTGGAAGAAACTTCATATTTATGATCTTGCTCATCGTGTATAAAAACAGATTTGGCTTGTTTTAATGCTTCAAAATGAGATGTAAAATTATGCCAGGAACTTGAAGGCTCTTTAGTTAGTATTACACAGCATACATAATATGTATCTGGCCAATAAGCATAATTATAATACAATCCTGTGGGTATATGTAAAATATATTTGGCTTTCATCTAATTTCTATGACCTCAAATTCTTGTTTATTAAAGTCTTTAGTAAATTCAGTTTCTACTATATAAAATTCATTTATTTCTTCAACAGAAGAAAATTCTTTTGTTTTGTGGCTAACATGTTGATTACTTAATAACGCATCTCCCCATACCGGCTCGCGGGCCATCCACCGGGCCTGGCAGGATGGCCAGGCCCCCGCCGCATCAAAAGTATAAATACGATTAGATACATAAGTTCCAGAAATAACATGTAATAGACAATATTTCATATATCTCCTCTCTATATAAAAATGCTGGTAGCTTTTACACTACCAGCATTTAAATAGACTAACTCTTAATTTTATTACTTTGCTACTACCTGACGATGCTCATAACGCTTTGTATTGGCATTATAAATAAGACCAAGATTACGATAAGAGGTATGATACATCTTAACTAGGCTGTGAGCTATCGTGACTGGAACAGTGACGTTGTATAGGCAATAGTCTCGGAGTGCCCCTGTAGAAGCTCCTACAGCCTCTGCTACATCTTTTAGAAGCATTCCTGAATTATAGACCTTATTAGCTAGAAGAACATTATATGAAGGGCTAGAAGTACGAGCCTGGATAAGAGTGTCCATCTTCTTCTTATTGGTCTTTGAAATAGATACTGCCATTGTCTTTGTTGCCATTACTGGATTCTCCTCAGTTTGGTTAGAGATATTAATATTTGATGTGTTAGCTAGTAATATATTTCTGTCTCCAGAGCAATAATAACTCATGGGATTATTAATAGGAGTCATACTAAATGTGCTAGAAAATAAAGCATCCAAAGAAACATTGATTAACTTAGATATTTTAAATAGATGATAAATACTTGGTAGTTTAGTTCCAGATAGCCATTCTGTTACATCATCAGAAAATACCTTGGAAGAACTTATAGAAGATAATTGAATAGCAAAAGAAGTGGGAGTATAACTTAGATACTTTATAACAGTAGCTAAATTAGTAACAAAATTTTCTCGTGCCAGTAAAAATGAATCTGATAAATCTGATATACTAGTCAAGAGAGACTCCAGATGCCTTTAAGAGCAGTAGAAAATTCTCTTTTGTATATAATACCTCTGATAACATAAAAATATCTCTATATGTTTTAACACAGATACCTTTAGTGGTTCTTTTAATAGAAAGAGTATAGGAATGCTCAGAGGCATTTCTTGTTATAAAAGTAAACAATTTATTTAAAGATACATTAGTTACTTCTTCAGTAAATTCATGCTTATCTAAATTAACTATCTCACACTGTATATCTTCTATATTTACTTTGGACTTTTTATTTTTCTTTTCTGGTTCTATTTTTATATTTTCTGGGATATTAGTCTCCTCTGTAAATTCTTTTTTTAATTCGTCTGAAAATTTATACTTAAATTTTAGACCCTTCTTGGCACCTGTTCTTTCTATGAGTCCCTTTGTTTCAAGAATATTTAGTTCTTTTTTAAAGAGAGCTTCATCCATAGAAGAAAGCTCAAGAGCTTCTCTGACCTTAGTAGAAGAAGTCCACTCACTTAGTTTTTCTTTAAGTAGTGTTTCTGATATATTAGACATCAGTAGTTGTATCCTCTTCAATTTTACTGTAGCTTACAGGTGCTGAAGCAACTATATAATTATAAGAATCTACTAAAGTTGCCTTAATTGAAATACTACCACACTTTTGACAATACTTATAATTTCTATTTGGAAGAGAAAATTCCTTTTCTCTATGCTCACAAGCCTGACAAATATAAATAATATCTTTGCCTAAGGTTGGGGTAATTGAAGTAGTTGTCTGGGACATTTTATTTCCTATAAAATTAATCCAATAAAGTTTGAGGACAATCCTCTGTAAGTTTTGGTGAGGTATTTTTTTTCTTTTCAGGGTCTAACCAAAAAGAAGCTGTAGTTAGCTCATCTGTAGCAATACCCTGTTCAAATAGTTCTTCACCAATAAAGAACTGTGTTTCACTAGTAGCTAATTTCTTTAGTCGTCTAATAGGAATTCTAGTTTGTTTAACTGTGAATGCTATTAGTTTATTACTTAAGTTTTCAAGATATTTATTATAGGCATTATGAGTTCCTAATGCTTCAGAATCCATACCCCAAGCAAGAGGATGTAACATAAAACTTACTAGATTAGTCCTAGGAGCAAATCTCTTATGCCCACAAAGATAAACCCAAGCTCCTGCGGAACAGGTCTCACTAAGTAGATATGTATAGCAAGGAGTTTTACTGATTAGTATTAAATTCATAATACCTAGCATGCTTGATGCTTCACCTCCAGGAGAACCTATTACAAAATGTATTGGCTTTTCTTGATTATCTTCTACTAATTCATCATATAAATTTTTAATTTGTTCAAAAGAGTTCTTAGTAATTTCATCAATAATATGAATCTGTCTTCGTTCTACAGATTCTTCAGTTACTAATGAGGTCTTATTAGAGTCGTCTAATTCATCATCTGTATCAAATTCAATTAGTTCTGACATAGATGGCTGAATATTTAAAGAAGATGATTTCATTATTCTGAAACTTCCTCTTCATTCATATAGGAATGAAAACGAACGCGAGACTTACTTGGAATTATAACTCGTTCTTGGGTATGTAAATTTCTACCAGATCGAGGAGCAGTCTGAATTACCTTAAAATTACCAAAACCTCGCAAAGTAATATCCTCGCCAAGCTCTAGAGTTTCTCGTATAGAGCTGGCTACAATGTCTATCATTCTAATAGCCTCTACTTGAGAAACGCTATCACGTTCAGAAATATATAGTGCTAGTTGCTTCTTTGTCATTAAAAATTCTCCATAAAACACGTAGTTATTAATCTTACGAAAGGTCTACAGTATTTTGAGAAGCCTTTCGTATAATGAAGTATCGTCATTTTTCATATTTTCTATAGCCCCTACAGAAATTATTCCAAAAATTTTATTGGGGTCTGAAGCACTTAGTCTAATCTGATGTAATACCCCATCTTGGTCCATTAGCTGTTTCGTATCTAGTGAGGCTCCTCTTAATAGAAATTCAAAACATGCTCCATTTTCAAATCCTGGGAATGAATAACTTACATATAATTTTATTAAATTACGTTTTTTAAAGATTACTGAATTTGTGAGTTTTATTTCTACTTTTGAGATTAATGCTTCAGTCATCATAATAGACTGAATAACAACAAACTTATTTTCAGGAGAAAGATATGACCTAACTCTAGACCATGCTGAATCAGAAATAGAAACTCCAGCTATATCAGAATTTAAGCATAGAAAATCCCTATGAGAAGTAAAAATAATATCTAATATGTTATCTTCCATGTAGTTAATTGTTTGTTCTATAGTTCTCTGAAATACAAATACCTTTTGGTGTTTTTTCAATGAACTTTAAACTTTCTAAATAAGTTAATCTCATTTCTAAATCTTTTAAATCCAATAATCTACAAGCCAATGAAATATCTCGTCTAGACTTAGGAATTGGAGGAGCATTGTTTATCTTTTCTGTGAGCATTAGTATTTGGAATTTAGCTCTATTATATTCTTTATGCTCATATAAAGATAGGGATTTTATTCCTTTAGTTTCTAAATGTTCTTTTATATTAGTAAAGCCAGCCAAAGAAATTTTATCTATTGGTTTTATTTGTTTCTGATAATTACTTAAATACATTAAAATACGTTTATCTATCCCATCCACTCCATTTTTCTCGCATCCTAAAAAAGTTTTAACAAATTCTTCTGTTTTTTCTTCTGAAATTACTTCTCCTACATTATTTGCTACTAGAAATTCGGCATTTCTAACTGCTGCTCTTGGAACTAATTTAGCACATTTTGCCATAATCTCTAGCCCTCCATCAGAAATTAAAGGATATTTCATACTTATGATATGCTCAATATCCTCTAATGTATATTGATTAAATGTTATAGGAACTAATCTAGTGGTTAAAGGATACACTAATTTTGATGGGTCAGTAGTGGCAAATATCCAAGTTATATTATCTATTAAAAAAGTATATTGTAATATTTCAGAAAACACTCCTTCTTTTTTAGTTAAAATTGAAAGTAGGGCAGATTGTATTGATGTTTTGAGTTCTTGTGCTTCATCTATTAGAATTACTGTTTTTTTAGTAGGTATTCCAAAATTACCATTATTTAAAGCATATTCTCCAGAATTTAAATCTTTAAATTTAGTAAATAAAATTTTATGAAATTCCTCTAGTGATGAAAAATCCATAGCATTGTAGGATAAAAATAAATAATTACAGGCATTAGCTAACAACTTAGTGGATGTCGTTTTTCCAGTAGATGCCTCTCCGAATATGCCTATATGGGGTAATTGTATTTTATGGATATTTGCTAATTCTGCTAATTGTTCTAATTGTGAAAATTGTGGCTCATTAATTCCTGGATAAACATTGTTGGTTTCATTAAATATTTTAAATTTAGTCATATATTATCTCAAATTCCGATCGTAGAAATTTAGTATTTTTGGGCAACCCCCATATATGGGCCAAAGGATATTCATTACATAAGTGTATTACTTGTAATATACACTTTTCTGGACCCTCATTGTATTCTATATTAACGTTTATAGAGGAATAATCTATATTATTATTTTCAAACGTCATATAAATTCCTTCTGGTATATATAATATTCTAGTCATATATTATCTCTAACTCATTTAAACTGGAGATATAGAGAAGACAATCACAATAGTTTTGTGCAAACTCTTCAATGGATATATGGTCATACTCATATGCATAAGAATCTTCAAAAGAGACAACTTCTTCAGATTCATTTTCTGGATGGGCCTTATCATACTTAATAGATGATAGAAATTTAATATATTCTCCAGTAGGTATATGAAGTAATTTAGTCATAGATTATCTCAAACTCTGAACGAAGAAATTTAGTATGTGTAATAGGAAGTCCCCATATGTGCCTAACATAGTCTGAGTTATTACATGCTGTGATTACATCTTCAAGGTATGCTTCTATGTTATTTTTGTATTTAGAATTTACATTTACCTTTTCAAATACTACAGTAATTTCATGGTAATAAGACATATAAATTCCTTCTGGTATATATAATATTCTAGTCATATATCAACTCTATTTCAGAAGCTAAAAATTTATGGAAAATTTCTATATTATTCACAGTATACCAGCCATGGTATGCATCTTCAGTATAATTTAAATAAGCTAATATATCCTTTTTGCTACATAATCTAGTATCAGTAAATTCACAAAGCTTCTCTAATAAAATAATATTTGGTAATTGTGAGCCCGGGTCATAAAATTTTAAATAGTCTCCATTAGGTACATACAATATTTTAGTCATACTAGTCCTTTCGATATAAAATATGGGCTGATAACTTAATACCAGCCCATACTTAGTTAGTTTGTAGACTATTACAGTGTGTCAAATAAACTCTGAAATGCATCCCTCTCAGCAGTAAAGGAGAAGGAATTTTTAGCAGAATTCTTAGCAAAATCCACTGCTTGTTCTGCAATATTTGGTAAGTCTATTGTATAAAGTGTCTTTATATCATCTATTAAAGCATCAATAGGCAACTGTAATTCTAATGAACTATTAGAATCACATGACAGCATATTTTTTAGAAAAGAAAAAATCTGAGAATTATCAAGCTTATTTAAATCCAAAAAACTAAGATTAAACTCTACTGGCCGTTCAATTTGTAGCATATCTTTTCTTGCTTTTTCAGGTTCGAGATTTTGAGACATAGCCTCCATAATAGCTTCTTCTGAAGACACTGGAAGAATTCTTGATGTTCCAAGAGATTCCTTTATGATATAAATTAAATTTTCAATAGAGCCCATACTTTCCATCTTAGCCTTAATCATTTCATTAGCCTTTTCTGAGGCTTCTTCTTCTTTAGAAGATCCATCAGATTTAGCAGCTGCTTCTTTTATAGATACAGAAATATCAGAAATCTTCAAAGAGGCATTTAAGATGAAATTAATATCCTTTTCATTTAATGAGGCTCTTAACATAGCCCTACTAAGCTCTTCTGAATTCTCATTTATAGAAGCAACATTCTCACTAAGTAAAACTAATTGGGATAGTCTATTTATAACAGATTTTTTAATATAGTCATCATTACTTAAAGTAACTGTGCTATCATTAAAAAAGCATCTATCTAAATAGTCTAAAACTTTTTGTTGGTTATTTCTGATATCATCAATTGTTAGAAGTTCATCAAAAGTCATAATAGCATGCTCCTATTAGTTTTGCTATTGGTTAGGTTAATTTCTATGTATAGGTTGGTTTTTATATTTACGAGCATTTCCTAAATTTAAAGTAACATGGCCTGATTTAAACTGCTTTGCGAATTCCTCTAAATTACTACACACATCCTCTATAGATGGGTATGACAACTTACTTAAAAAGGAATGAAGCTTAGGGTCGTCTCTGTGAAAATATTCAGAGTCACTATTTATAATAGCTCTCTTTGCGAATAGCATTAGAAGTTCTTTCATTGTCACAGTAGATAGTTCTTTCAAAGAATCGTATATTTCTTGCCGTTCAAAAACGTAGGCATTATTTTGTGTATCAAACTTTACTGCTATGGTAGCCATTATAGAATCTGGCTTAGATATATCAAAAAGTATATTAAACCTAGACATCTCACTAAGCTCTTTCTCAGTTATAAGTGAGATTTTATCGTATTGAATATTTCTTACAAGTTCCATCATAAATGGTTTCTCCTTTATATTTAACTAGTATCGTCAGAAGTAGACTCAACCTTAATAATTTTATTTATTAACATATTAATATTTCAAACTCAGCTCTTAAAAAAGCTGACTTTAGTCTATTTAAAACTTTGTTTTTTTCTCTAAAAAATCCATTATCAATATATGATGGCCCACATAACTCAATTAAGAACTCTTCTACTGACTTATTTTGAGTCATAGCCACGCACTATCTTCATATATTTCTGTATATTCCCCTACTATAGCTGGGAATTTTATTAGTTGTATGATATATCCTTCTGTTATATATAATATCTTAGTCATATTTTACTATCTCAAGTTCACAACGAAGAAATTCGTGGCCATACTCAATTCCATTTATTTCATACCACCTTGAGCCACATTTAGTATGTAGTAAATAATTTATAAAATGAGCTGCCGTTTTAAAATCTGGCCCTGCCCCGATTCCAGCTTCTTCTAAGTTTATTGTGAGGTCATTTGAATTATGTAAATAAAACCTTAAATAATTACCGTTTGGAATATATAGCAGTTTAGTCATATATTATCTCGAATTCTGATCTAATATGCTTTATATAACCTACTTTACGAACTAAAAAAGATGAATAATTATGTTCTATAATTTTGCTTATATATCTTTCTGGAGTATTACTCGTAAACTTAAATAAGTTATCAGTAGATTCTTCAAAAATTTCCGTATATCCAACCTCAGGCGATATAAACTGTATATATTCTCCAGTAGGTATATAAAGTATTCTAGTCATTTATTTCTATCCCCTCAACTATAAAAATAAACTCAAATTCACTTATATCAAAGGTATGATTTCTAGGCAAGTCCCCAAACCATTCTGGAGGTCTTCCCCAAGTAGACAATTCAGAACATAATTTTACAAACTTATTAATTACTTTTTTTCTATAGGCAATAACATGCCAATGACTTAAACCAAAATGTGTAAAAGGAAAATTAGGGACTATATACTCACCATTTGGAATGTATAATATTTTTAATTCTCTTTTTATACTAGGTATATAGCTAGATTTAGTCATATACTATTTCTAATTCATCTAATGAATATAAAATGACATTACCATTTCCTACTTCTAGTTCAACGCCTTCTGTAAGATATTTAGTAATAAAATTACCTATTGTTTCATGACCATGCTTAAAATAATAAGAATCTTCAAAATTTACAAGTCTTCCTGAAGTATCTTCTGAATGGGCCCTATCATACTCTACCGAAGATAGAAAATAAACATATTGTCCAGAAGTAATATGTAGTAGCTTAGTCATATATTATCTCCAATTCATTTGGTAAAACTGGAAGTATTAAATTATTTAATTTTATCCAATCACTATATCTAGTTTTATGTTGTTCCATTGATAGTATTTCTTCTATCTCTATTTCAATATCTTCCTTTCTCATTATTTCCTCCAATACACTCTCTATTATAATTTCATTTTCATCCAAATGAGTATAATATTTTAAATATTCTCCGGTAGGTATGTAAAGTATCCTAGTCATTTTTAATTATAGCAAATTCAGATTTTAGAAATGTTTTAAAATCTGAAATCTTATATGAAGTTAAATAGCATCCTCCCTTAGAACCTCTTTTTTCCAAAATTTCTTCTATGGGTATATGCTCATCTTCATACATATAAGAATCTTCATAATCTAGCACGTGTGTACTTAAACTAAGGTGCTTATGGTTTTTTCTATCATACTCTAGTGAAGATAGAAAATAAACATATTGTCCAGAAGTAATATGTAGTAGCTTAGTCATATATTACCTCGAAATTCTCTAATGTATATCCCTTATATCGAGATTGTGCATCACACATATTATCCTCTAACATATAATCTATGTGTTGTCTTACAGAAGAACCTATTTCATAACTATAACTATCTTCAAAATCAATTACTTGATATGTTTTATCGTCTAAATGTTCCATTTCATATTTATGAGAGGAGATAAATTTAACATATTGTCCATTTACTAAATCTAATATTTTAGTCATATATTATCTCCAATTCACTTAGTAAAATTGGTAGAATAATCTTATTATGTTCTAACCAGTTATTTATAAGATAATCTCCCCTGCCAATATTTGTTAGCTCCACTAGTTCCTCTTCAACTTCTAGTTCTATATCTTCTATAATGGAGGTATATTTACTTTCTTTAAATTCCCAATACTGTAAATATTCCCCAGTAGGTATATAAAGTATTTTAGTCATATATTATCTCCAATTCACTTAGTAAAATTGGTAGAATAATCTTATTATGTTCTAACCAGTCATTTATAAGATAATCTCCCCTGCCAATATTTGTTAGCTCCACTAGTTCCTCTTCAACTTCTAGTTCTATATCTTCTATAATGGAGGTATATTTACTTTCTTTAAATTCCCAATACTGTAAATATTCCCCAGTAGGTATATAAAGTATTTTAGTCATATATTATCTC
>Ga0302265_1000099_pt1 | contig 55335 bp, 76 predicted proteins | sample III_Bog_E1_1_FD_194556 | JGI IMG/M metagenome (GOLD analysis project Ga0302265, IMG submission 194556) | Peat permafrost microbial communities from Stordalen Mire near Abisko, Sweden - III_Bog_E1_1 | ecosystem: Environmental > Terrestrial > Soil > Wetlands > Peat | place: Sweden: Abisko...
TAAAAAAGCAAAAAAAGCAAACGAAAGCAAACTCCTGCTTTTAAAGTTTGCGCGTGAAATAAACAAACAATCTCCTCAGAAGCAAAAAAGCAAGAAATCTCAATTTCCCCATCTCACAGGCCTTTTTCCCCCGCACGCAAAAAAAAACGCAAGAACGCAAGCCACCGCAAGTGCCTGCGGCTAAAGATATCCGCATATTTACAGGACAAAAACCACTTAGCCGCAAAAACGCAAAAAATTCCTATAAATGAATAATAAAAAAGCCAGAGAAAGGATTGAGAAAATGACAAATGGTTTATGACTTTTATGTATTTATATATATATATATATATATATTATAAAAATATTATATATAGGGATGCGTTTTTGCTCCACGCAGAAATTGATATCTACATGATTTTTTGCGTTTTTGCGTTTAATTCATTATAATCCTTATTTAACGCGACATAATTTGTCCGCAAGCGTTTGCGTGCCCTTGCGTTTTTGCGTTTTTTTTGCGATTTCCTAAGAAAAAACCTTGCGGCTACTTTTTTGCGTTCTAAAATTTGCATCATTTTTGTGCTTATTTGATATAAAAACGTAAAGAGGATTTCACATTTCCCAATAATGGAAATCAATATAAAAAAACAATGGAATTCTAAAATAAACGCAAAACTCTTCTCTCCCAAGCTCTCACCTCCTAAGCAATGCCTAAAAAACCAATGAAATCACAAATTTATGACGCCGCAAATTTGATTTTATTTCTAATTTTCAATAAGATAATTTTACTATTCACCCCGAGAAACTTTTATATGACTGTAAATTTGTCGCTTGTTGAGAAAAATGAAAATATAATCGCGTTGTCCTCGTTCATCTCCACGGAATCAGTCGAAGACTCCGAATATCCGAGCATCGTGCGTCTCGAATATGACCGAGATATCACTACTCTCTCACGCAAGTGCCTTGAGTTGCTCCCTATCTCGCTTTCCGAGGCCATTGAAGAAGCACAATCGGTCACAGACACAAGCCGGGAGATGTGCCTCATGAGTGCACTCCACTGCCTAAATTTTGCAGCCATGGGCCACGCAAACGTTTTTACGGGCCATAATTCCTCACCCATCTCACTTTTCCTTTTGAACGTCTGTGATTCGGGCGAGCGAAAGAGCCGAGTGGACGCAGTGTTCACCAAACCGATTCATCAATTCCAAGAGATTTTACAAAATGAAGAATCCAAGAACTTGGAGAATTATCAAAATGAATTTGCGCTTTGGAATAAGAAAGTAAAACAATTAGAGAAAATAAATATCAAGTTTGATCAGTCGAGCGGGGAAGATTATTTACAAAAACTTTCAGAGCTCACAGCCGTCTGTCCTGTTCAACCCGCTGACACCATGCTTTTTGTTTCAGATTTCAACATTCCCTCGCTCAAGCAATTATTAAAATCCAACGGCAAACCAATTCTCTCGATAAAAACAAATGAAGGTGCATCTCTTTTTCTGACTGATTTTTTTAAGAAAAATGGCACAGAGCTCATGGCGATTTTGAACGGACTTTTTGATAATGAAGGAATATATCTCACGCGCGTTGGAACGGGAAAAGTCACAATCAAAGACAAACGATTCAACTTTTTTATCCAAATTCAGCCCAATGTGTGGGAAAAAATGATGAAAAATAACGAATTAATCAAAGCGCTTGGATTCACTGCTCGTATTTTAGCTTGTCGACCGCGAGAGAGAAAAGGCACACGATTAATCTCAGAAAGTCAACCATTTTCGTGTGAAACTCCCGCGATAGATATGTTTAATAAGCGCATATTTTCGCTTCTTCAAAAAGAGCTGCCACTTAAAAAAATCAGAATAGGAGACAAAATGAAAATTACAAACGAACTTGAGCCCCCTGAAATTTCTTTTACACCTGAAGCTTACAAATTATGGCTATCTTTTTACAATTCTATCGAGATTGAATTAAAAATTGGTGGCAAGTATCGCAGTATTCATGAGTTCGCTTCAAAAATAGGTAATATCTGTGCACGAATCGCGGCGAACTTTCACATTTTCGAAGGAAAAAACGAGGGTGAAAATATCAGCGAAAAATGTATGGAAGGCGCGATTGAGCTTTCTAAGTTTTTTCTGCAAGAACATTTTATCGTCATGGGAATAAAAAATGTGGATGACCAAGCAGCCGCTGCGATTATTCTTTTTGAAGATTTAAAGAAAATAACAGATGGAAATATATTTAGCTTTGATAATAATCTTACGAAGAGATTGACAAAGAACAAAAACATCAATCTTAGAATTAAGAAAACATATAGTCCTGCATTAGATTTACTTTTGCAAAACAATTACATTATCAAATCTAGAGAAGGTAAATACTTATTGAATCCGCGCCATGAACAAAGAGAAATGATATGAAAAAAGCCACGTGTATGGAGCCACGTGACCAGGGGACAAACCCTACATAAAATATAGAGTACGATAATAATAAAAGCAAGAGGGGACAAATTATGCAGCTAAAAATAAGATGGGAAAAGGAAAATGTTAGAGAAATATTAGAAAAAGTGGACTGTTTAGAACTGGTGGCAAAATTAGGTTACGCTCTGACGAGTCATAGTAAAATGTCGTGCGTGTGGCATTTGGATAAAACTCCTAGTCTTCAAGTGCACAAAAATAAATTCCATTGTTTTGGATGTGGAAAAAATGCAGATGCAATTGATTTTCTAAGGCACATAAAACAATTTAATTTTAAAGAATCATTGGAATATTTATCAAACGGGAAATTCATTTCCTCAGAAGCTGCAAATATGCAATTTCAAAATGTTAATTTTGAAAAGTGCATGGAGAATGAAAACTTTGTAACGCGACTTAAATGCTTACAACATATTGAAGAATTTCTAAATGATGTCACACAAAAAAAGATTCAAAATAGAAAGACTCCACGTGACTTATATAAATGGATGGAAAGACGTGGATTTAATATTGAATTATTGTTTTTAAATTATACTGAACATAATTTATTATTCGTATGCGAAATAAAGAAATTACATCAATATGTAAAGCAAAAAGTTCCTAAGTTTATGAATTCTAATTTATTCAATAAGAATCAGGAAATAAAATGGTTTTCATATGACTATGGACTTGCTTTTCCAATTTGGAATGAGCATGGAATTACAAGCATGAGAGTTCGCAATCTCATAGGAGAAAATCCCAAAGATGTAGAACTGCCGGGAATTGTAGGAATGCCAAGTGGGTTTGGGTGGATGGGTTACAAATATTATCAAGAGCATTCTCTTCCCTCACAGGATAAAAAAACAATTATGCTTGTAGAAGGCGCGCCAGACATGCTTGCAGGCATGGAACTTGCCCACGGTAATTACAACATTGAAGTATTGAGTACAGGCAACGTTAAAAAAGCTGAATTAGTTTGCAATTTAGAAATGATTAAAAACTGTGAGCGTTTGATCTTGTGTTTTGATGATGACCCAATTGGCCATGAAACAACAGAGCGCGTTGCATACGCTGCAAAAATGATTGGTATTAAGAATATTGAGAAGGCGAATTTGGAAGGTGCCAAAGATTTGAATGATTACCTAATAACTAAGAAATTGACTCAGCCCAAAGTCATTTGATTAAACTCACTCATCCGTACATTTTCTACAAAATCACTGGCTCCTTTTCCTTCTTTCACAAGAATTTCAATTGGTAATTTAAAGCCAAAGACTGAAAATGTGGGAGGAAACAACGGTCGAAGTCTATCATAAATGCGCTTCGAAGGAGAATCATACGGAGACACATACAAAAAGTATTTATGATTGCTCTTATTCTCATACGTACTAAATTCCATTCTCATCCATCCTCTTTCGCCAGCTTTGGTAATATGTGGTGCAACTGAAATGCTACTGACTTTTTTCCAAACTTCACGCGACTCTCCGGTGTAAAATTGGCCAGAAGAATGATTAAAGAAAACAAAATCGCAGCCGTAGCATTTCGTTTGAGACGCATAACATTTTTCAGCACATTGCGGACATTCTTTTTTTGGAATAGAACCTTTTTTCTCTTCTGAAACTCCAGCAAGCGCGCGTTCTTTTTTCTCATTTCCACGGAGATTCGGATTGTCACAATCTCCAAAGCGTTCAAAGTTTCCAGCCATGTCGAGCACGAGAAAATCCTTTTTATCTGCGGACAGACGAGAGCCACGCCCAATCATTTGTACAAATAAAGATGGAGAACGTGTTGCACGAAGCAAAACAATGCAGTCAATATTTCTTATATTCACTCCAGTTGTCAAAACATTGACATTAACAAGAGCTTTGTAGTTTCCGGCCTTTGCTTTCTCAATTATTTGTTCACGTTCAGCGGTCGGCGTGTTTCCATCGATGTACGCACAACTGATATCTCGCGTTTTCAAATGCAACATTACCGCTTCCGCATGTTTGATAGAACAGCAAAAGAACAAGGATAATTTTCTATCATTTGCATGCTCATTCCAACTTTCTAAACATTGATAAATAGCCAAATCAGTCATCGAAATTGATTCAAGTTCCGGGATATTATAATCTCCAGTCGAATCAATTTTGATATTATCCGCATTGATAATAGTTTCGTGACCGTATTCAGGAAATATCATTCTCGAAAGATGCCCTTGTCTCGTAAGTTCGTCTTGCGTGATTTGAAAAGACAATTTCTCGAAAAATCGGTCCTTGATTTTGGCGCGATTATAAATGAGTTCCCGCTTGCGAAAGGGAGTAGCAGTCAAACCGATAATAATAGTTGTGGGCTTTTGAGCTTTGAGAATGCGCGCGTAGTTTCCGTCTGCATCTTCCTTGATATCTGTCACATTCAGAAGATGACACTCATCAATTAAAATCAAATCAAATTGTCCTGCACTTGTTGGATTTCTTCCCAGAGAATCGCGTGAAGCAAAAACAACAGATTTGTTAAACTCTTTGCGGTCCAACTTTGCACAAACAATGCCAGTATCCAGTTGTGGCAAAATTTGCAACAGCTCATTTTCGTTCTGTTCTAACAGTTCTGACTGATGTGCTAGTACAAGAATACGTTTGTTTTTAGCAATTGCCCGAGCGCATAGCGAAGCCATGACGAGACTTTTACCGCTGCCCGTAGGCAAAGAGACACACAGACGCTTAAAACCGCGCTTGAGGTCATTATAGAGAGATTCGATACATTCACTTTGATACTGTCTCAGTTCCATAGTTACTCCTATTTTCTTAAACTGTTTTAGTATACTATTGAATCACACCAAGATCCAGCAAAATTGCAGATATTTTATGTGTTCTATTTTTTGACTAAATATTTTTATGAAAATAGTTGACACGTTTTTGTAAAGAGGGTACATTGGTTTTAGTGCAGTAGCGGAACTGCCGATTTTTAAACTTCAGGAGGTTTTTATGGAATGCACAATTAGATTTGTAGAAAAAGTTAATACATGGGATGGAATTAAAAAAGTTAATAAATGGGGAAGAGTAAGAACTACTAAAAAAATTCCTAATTTATATGATGTCGATTTTGGATGGGGAGAGTGGTTATTCAAAAAACCTCAACAAATTCCCTCGATAGATTCTATTTTAAGAGTATATAAAATTTTTAAAAAAATAGATGAAAAAGCATATGATAATAAATTTAATTATGAAAAAAAATTGAGAGAACGGTTAGATGAATATGATACTTCTATTCTAAATATGTGGGATAAATATTTAAATACAGGAGATTTTATTGTTGGTTTCTATTTTATCGTAACATATTTAGGGTATGATATAGAAAGAAATTCATTGGCAGAGTGGGATAACTATATTTTAAATACTATATTATTTACATTTTTTGGACAAAAACTTGTGAAGTGTAGTTATTCGTATTCTTCTAATGCTCCCTATAGTGTTTAATTAATTATAAGAAAGGAGGTTTTTATGTATAAATTAAATTTAACGCGTGGAAGCTGCACAACAACAATTGAAACTGATTCGGTTGATAAATGTGAGTTGAAAATTACTATATTTTTACACGAAAATAAAAACAGCTTAGAAAATTGCAGCTATACAATGGAGGGTTATGATCCGGTTGAACAATTAACTCATTATAAAGAAGAGTTTTATGGGAAAGAATATCGTATTCCACGGGAGAAAAATTAAATGAAAATAGAAATTGATTCCAATATGTATTTTGTAAATTTCAAAAATCTATTATGGATTAATATTATAAATACGACTATAAGTCCATACATAGATTTTATTTTTACTAAAAATTCACTACGGCTATCTAAAGATCAAATGGAGGATATAGAATGGAATAAAGCGATCGGAATTATAGATTCTTGGAATAAACAAAATGACCCTACGCGGCCACTTAACTAATAAAGGAAAATTAAACATGCAAAAATATAGCAAGACTTCTTACAATACAGTTCAAATAAAAAAAGCTGAGGAAAATTACAAATTCGTCAGATTTCTACGCTCACAGGCCGAAGGTGGCAGAGGCAGAAGCGGCACTTTTGGAATTACGATAGACAAATTCAAAATTACTTTTAGCGGAAATTGCGTGCGAGAGGCGGTAGGAGACAAAGAAACGGGCAACGAATACTTTGTTGAACTGTTTTTTGATCAAGAAAAAATGTTACTTGGTTTCAAGTTTCACAAGAATAAAAAACCAAATGTTGATTGTTATAAATTAGTGCAGACAAGTGATAGGCAACATTTCATAAGCTGCACAACATTTATCAAAAATAACCCATTTGTTAAACCATACACCAACAAGTTTTTCGCAGTCCCGGAGAAGAAATATATCAACAATGAAATTGGAGAATTGTCGATTATTAAATTGTACTTACCAAAGGGATTATTGATTTCTTAAATCTGTGACTTGAACTGAAATAGGATATTTGAAGTGTTCTGTCAGAAGAGCTTCGTATTTGTTTTTTATTCCGTAGATTTCTTCGCGCCTTCTGACATCAATTTTCCCAAGCAAGCTTTTATTTCTCCTTCGACTTCTGTCACAAGTGGCTTTTTTTGCATCACTTCTTTCCAAAGTTCACGGGCAAGCTGTGTTTTATCTTTTAGTTCGGTCTCTTTTGGATCAATTTCTTTCTCTATGACTTTAAAAATGAGCTCTTGAAAGAATTGCTTTTTATCGGGAGTGTCTGGTTTGAAAAGCAAATCTTCGTAGGTCTGTTTAATTTCCACATTTTTAAGTTGACTCGGGAGAACAACAACTTCGTCGCGATGGGGTTCATTATCTGACTCAGGGATAAGAAATGTTGTTTCAAAAAGTGTGCGTTGTGCAGTGGTATTTGCTCCTTTGCAGGCTTTTGCTTGATTCGTTTGGTCACATCCTTCCGTAGGGATTTCAGTGTCCAAAGTCGTGCCGTCTTCGATATCCACCCACGTGAATTTTTGCACATAAGAGACGTGTTGATACTCGGTAATTTCTCCAGTCGTGGCCTTACGAACAGTTAGCTTTCCAACAGTAAAAAACTTCACTTCGCTCGGAAGCAAAAGCACCTTGAACTTTTCAAGGAGGGGGAGTACTTCTTTGAGAATATCCTCAAGTTTTCTATATTTTATGTTCCCGCGCACAACTGCACTTTTTAATATTGCGGGCATTTCTTTTCTTATTTCATAAAGTTTTTCATAAATCATAAGTTTTTACCTTTTCAAAATGGAATGTCGGTATCGTCAACAGGGCTCCAGGCGGGGGAGGGGGTATTTTTATTATAGTTCTTAAAATGATGGTCAAGTTCATTCACAAATACTTTTTCAGCGGCTGTCAAAGCTTTGCGATATTTGATTTTCTCTTGCAGTTCGCCAGCATTTTTAAAGTGGGGCTTATGATCAATTTCGATGACAAAAGGTTTGTGAAGCAATTGATTCGCATCTTCAATCTCTGGTCCGAGTCCAACAGCTTTTGAAATTTGGTCCATAATCCATGCAGCAATTTTTCTAGTTTGCACATTTTCATGTTCGAGACAAATCATTTCAGAAACAACACGTCCGCGAAATTCAAACGGATGGAGGATTTCATAAGTAAAAAATGCTCCACGTCCCCACGCTTTGATAACTTCTTCGATTTTCACAAGCTGCGTGTAATAAGTTCCAACCGGTAAAACTTCGCCACTGGCTTGGGTATTTTCTTGTCTGTAAAAAACCATTATTCATATCTCCTCATAAATTTATTAAAAAGCACATTCATTTGTACTTTTAAGCATTATACACCAAAAATTTGTATAGTCTATCTTTACAAAAACGTAAGATGGCGTTATTATTTAGACAAATAGGAGGTTTTGAAGAAAATGAACATAAGAACCGAACAAATAAAATTGGCAGACGCAATTATTGCCTACCTGGGAACAAAGGAAATTGTAGAAAGTCTTGGTATCTCCCGACAGACAATCTATTCGTGGCGACGGCGTGGCTATGTGCCTTTTAAAGCAGCTCTTCGGATGCAAAAGATTTTTGGTGACCGCGTGCGCGCTATCGAAATGACGTCGGCCCTTGAAACAGAATTCCTCAATCAAATACGAGAATCAGAAAATGAGTGATTATTTTCAACACTCCGCTATCAATCAATCTCTCCTCAAGCACATTCTGGAATCCGAAGAAGCATTTGGACTTGCGAAGAAAGAACCTTTTGCTCCCACCGCGAATCAAATTTTAGGAACCGCCGTACACCGCTTGATTCTTGAACCGCATTTATCGCATACATTATTGAAGCTTCCGAAACTGGATATGACAACGCGCCTAGGAAAAATGTGGAACTATGTCTTCAAAGAAAAAAAACCAGACGATTTCTTTTTCGTCTTTGATAAAGATCGAGCTCCCCGTGGAAAAAAGACCAAGCCAGTTATTGCTGACAAATATGTCATTACGCCTGACGAATTTGATGAATTTCAAGAGATTAAAAAAGATTACATGCACCTTCTCTCATTCGAAGACGAAAAAGACATTTTATTCTTAAATGAGGAGCAATTTGACACCGCCCACGCGATGGCTCAGAAGATTCGACAAAACACGGACGCGGCTTTTCTCCTCGAATGCTGTTCTGCTTTTGAAAAAGAATACTATTTCGAATTCCAAAATATCCAAATGAAGGCAAAAATTGATGCAGAAGGTTTACTTCCTACACGCAAAAGCTTTTTGTTAGATTTGAAAACCACCGGCGAAACTAAGAAATCAAAACTTCCGTACGTCATAGATGACTGGAAATACGCATTTCAAGCGGCTTTTTACCTCCTTGCAACCGGCGGCCGTGATTTATTTTTCATAATTTTTGTTTCGAGTAAAAAACCCTATACCGTTTTTCCCGTGCAAATCAGTCAGAGCAGAATTCAAAAAGCTTTCGAAGAGATTCTATTTGCATGCAAAAAGTACAATGACTGCCTCATTAATAACCCTGAATTTATTACCAATAACAAAATAGAATTGATATGATTTAAAAATGATATTAAAGAACTTGACAGAATTAATCAAACATGAGAATCTAATGAGGTGAGCAACTAGGCGCGAAAAAACACCGAAAGCTCTAATCACCCCCTACGGATGGGTTAGGCTGTCCTCAATGGATGGAGCGGGCAAACAAGCTGACATGGTGATGTTGAGAAAAATAAAAAAGTAAAGGTTGGACAAACCCTTAACATTTTTATTTTCGAGGAAAGAAATTTATGAAAAGTAATTTTAGAAAAAAAGTGCCGTTGTGGTTACTAGATCTTCCCCCTGGAGATTACACGCTCCAAGAAATTTGCAAAAAGTGCCAATACATTCCATCCAAAAGAAATTTTATGAAGAAATCAAATTTCAATTATTCGAATGTGTACGCGCGGTTGAATATTTTGGAAGTTGAGAAAAGCCCGTCTGCCAAGGGATCTATTTATCATTGGAAAGGGGCTGAATTTTACGAAGAAAAGTTCAAGGAAGCCAATCTTTCAAATGTGAAAAACTTCAAGCACTCGGTGCCTGCGTGGCTGCAAGAACTTCCCGAAGGGATGTATTCACTCAAGGATATTTGTGCCCTTTGTAACCAAAAATACAACAACGTTTATTTCTATTTTATTAAAAAGATGAAACTTAAACCTACATTTTTAGAACAAGGCCAAATCTTTGTAAGATACTATGAGTGGCTTGGAGTAGACGCGCATGAAAAAAAATGATGGCAGCGTCTATGTCAAGAAAAACTACTATTTTCAAATGTTCAAAGTCTGTCGCGAACATTGGTCATTTCGCAGTCCATTGAAAAAAGCGTGCATGAAAAATGCGCGTCAAAATATCGATGGTTTAGAAAAATGGCAATGCGCAGACTGCTACAATTTTTTTGCTAAATCAGAAGTCGCCTGCGACCACATTGATCCGATTGCAATTGAGCCAACAAATCTGGACGAATTCAAAATTGCAATTGAGAGACTGGATAGCTCGAAATTACAAAGTCTTTGCAAAAAGTGCCATCAACTCAAGACAAAAAACGAGATGAATGGCAGAAATTTAGCTTATTACAAAAAAATCATTGACTGCGAGAATATTTTTTCTATTGATTTGCTCGCCAATTCAGATTATAAATTAGTTAAGAGAATTTACGATTATGTTATAAAATATAAAAACGCCCAGTTTTCCAAGGAAAAAGACTCTTACAAAAAGAAAATCCTTAAGATTGTGGGTGAAATTTAAGGAGAGATTATGAAATATTTTTTACTGTTCCTGATTTTAATAGGAATTTTGTACAAATATTACCAGAAAAAGAAAAGGTTTTATGACCTCAAACGACGAATCATAGGACTGAATAAGAAAAATTACCGCGCTTTCAAGAATATCTAAATAAATTTCCTCAAAAATAAAAATAGTTGCCCATTCACTTTTAGAAAAGGAGAAATAATTCATTGGAACTTTTTGCCATTTGGATCGGCTACATGTTTTTAGTTGTGATAGTAATTATAATTACAGAATAAGGAGATATTTCCTATGTTTATCCATTCTTCGCGACGTTTAAAATCTATTAGAGAGACCGATGAGCTTCTACCTTTTCCTAAAAGTAAACTGCCAATTTCTTGTGAGGGAGAAAAATTTACCACTGAATTTTTAACACCAGACTATCAAGGACGCCACGACCAAATTAGAGGACCGCACCTCAGTCTTTATTCCGAATCTGTGGTGGTAATTACCAGCCGAACCAATTCAAAAGTAGTGGGCTATTTGATAGATACAAATTTTACAAATCTTGATTATTTTTACCAAGGAGGATATATGCTAGCGATTCCAAAATCTTATTTGGCTCCCGTGCGAAGATTGAAACAAGGAAAAATAGAAAAGATGGTTGAGAAGAATCGATTTTTTTCTTTTCACAATCGTCCTTTTTTGCTGGAAAATAGAGTAGGGTCAGCGGATAAAAATGGGGAATACATATTAACAAATGGCTCGAAAGTTGTGGGTTATTTGATTCGCGGTGAATATTTTAACATGTGGAGATTAGACTAATGAAATCGGTGGAAGAATTAAGAAAGATATGTCGCATAAATTCCGACAGAAATTTAAAAAATAAAATAAAAGAGATAGAAAAAATGATAGAAGATTCTGCAAAAGATGGAGAATATTTGACCCTCGTAGAAATAAAAATAAACGAGCCAGAAATTATCGAACATTTTGAGAATAAAGGGTTTAAATTTAAAAAGGTAATTGAAGGGTCACGCTTTTATCAAATTTCGTTAGGATTAATATAATATGATACGTTTTGAAGACATTTTAAAAATGATAAAAACTTGCTCTATGAAGAAAAGTTTCAAGTTTCGGTCAAAAAATCAGGATGGCTATTACATTTACAAAAATGGAAAAGTCTTCGATTATTTTGACAAACCTGTGCAAAAAATAAGCTTTTACAACATTATTTTTGAGGAATGGGAGGTCGTTGAATGAAATTCGAAGAAATTTTGCCTCAATTGCGAGAAGGACGGCGATTTAAAAGAAGCTGTTGGGATGATGATATTTACATAACATATACTGAAAATATTTTATGCAGCAACAAAGAAGGAATTTTACTTCAATATAGTTTATTAGATGAAGAGATTTTTTGTGACGACTGGCAACTCCATCGATTTGAAAATTCGACTACTCTCAGAAAATTTGAATTAAATGAGATATTTCTCGGCGAAGAACCTGAAAATAGAATTAGATTTGGAGATTCAATTGATCCTATTGAAATTGCATTTGGTCATACATTAAGTTTATTTTGCCTTAGTCGCAAAGATGTTTCGCAATATCAAAAAATTTCAAAATGGAAATTAATCCTGGAGGAACTTCCAAATGAATGACGACGGAGACCTAGACTGGGACGAAGCCATTGCCAATGGCGGTTTTATTTTCTTAAGCGGAGAACAAGAAGAGAATGACGATAATTGATGAGCTCCTTGCTCAAAAGAGTGCGCAAGAGGCTGCCCTTGGAGACGAAACACGGCTTGAGCCACGAAGTCGTTATTGCTACGAAACGACGATTCTAGGGCATTTGGCGCGTTATGCTCTAAACAAGCCAAAGAACATTGGCAAAGAAGCCTTTGAAAAACTAACCAAAACATATTTGATGATTCTTCTTGAGCAAGAAATTGTGGAATTGGAAGAAGAATTGTTTTTCTGGACAGAAGACGGCTATCGAAATTCAAAAATGTATGACCCTGAAAAAGCTTTGGAAGAACTTGCAGACTGTGCTGCAACGTTAACGGGAATTCTTGTAAAAATAATGAAGGAAATAAAAGAAGATGACTAAGGAACTTACCATATTAGAAGTCGCAGAATATTTAAAAAACGAAGATCATTTTCGCACTATACAAAAAGGGATAGGTCCCACAAATCAAATTGTATGGCGCGATTTTGATGAATTCGAACCTCACTCTTTCTGGATTATTCAGGACTTCCGTTGGAGATTTAAACCGATTAAAGAAGAAATAGATGATTTAAAGGAGCGTATTTCCATTCACGAGGACCTGCTGAGAAAAAATAAAAATAAGTTAAAATTATTAAATGGAGTTAAAGATGAGTAACGCTTGCATGTATTACACAATCGTAGCACTTATTTTAGTTATAACAATTCCAATCTTGGTGTGCAGTTATGCCATGATGCACTTGAGGTGAGAGATGGAATTATTGAGATTTTTAATAGAATCTATTTTATGTATTATCTTTACTTGTTTTATAATTCTTATTATTTATTGTTTTTTGTATGGTTTATTCAAGTTTGCATTGTATTTGAGGTGAGAGATGGATGAATTAATTTATTTTATACGCACGATTTCAACTTTATTTTTAATAATTTTATTTGGATTAGGTATATCTATTTTATATATGTTACCTCCTATTTTAATAGGATTATTTATATTTTTTATGATGTATTCCTACACACATTGGATGAGGTAATAAAATGAACCACGAACTAGATATACTTCAACTCATAAAACTTCAAACGGAATATTTTTTAGCTAAGGAAACAGTTGTTAACAAATTGATCCAATTGAAATTAACACTTGAATTTATGTTGGAAAATTCAAGTGAACAGGACGAAAATAGACAGTTTTGGATTAACTATAAAGAATGCATAGATTCATTTTTAAATAAATTTGAGGTGAAAGAATGACTGACCTAGAAATAATACAAAGAATCCAAAGACGGGAAAAACTACATAGCCTTTTAAAAGATTTAGAAGCTGAAGGATTTAGAGACTCAGAAGTGTGGCAAATAATTTGTACTCGTTTCTATGATTCATATGAAGAATTTCCTATAAAAGAAAAAGAGAATAAACAACCCAAAAAAACCTCGGGAAATTCCATAGTCCCTACATCCGGGAGTTTTTAATGACTGAACTAGAAAAACTCTACAATCGACAACGACATTATGCGCGCCTAAGAAATAAAATATTTGATTCTTGGTGGCGATATGCACTTTATAAGTTTGGATTCTATGCTGACTTAATGTTTAGACTTGAGTATAGAATAGATAGAATTGAATTAAAAATGTATGAAATTCGAAAAAATACGCTTTATGCTCATATACCAAAAGATGGATTGATTATGACTGGGCCAATAACACAATCGGAAATTAAAAAATGATTGATACAGAAGAAGATGACAAATGGTTAAAAATATATCTTGAAATGGATAAATTAGGCAGCGAATTAATTCAATCAAATATTGAACATTATTATTTTCTTACTGCTGAAGAAAAAAGAAAACGCTGGGAGGATTATTTGAAATCTCAGAATGATTCTATAAATAAGCTTATTGATAGTTGGAAGGAAGATAAATGATTAAAAAATATTTAACTATTCAAGAAGCAGTAAAATTAACCAACGACCCCACTAATATTCGTGACATCGAGATTGAAAATAAGCTTGCACACGGTGGTACGATACCATTTTATATTAGTGATACAATTCGTTTTCACGAAATAGATGACGTAAAAATAAGATTTAAACCACTAGCTAAACAAATAGCAGAGACTGAAGAAGTGATATCCAACTACGTATTTCAAGTTGAAATGCTACAGAAGAAAATTGCAAGGTTGAAGGAGATTAAAGAATGAAATTTAAATTAGATAAATCTGGCGCCGTTATTATGAATGGAAAAGAATGTGTTCCATATGAACATGTGGGCAGTTTATTTTGGAATGAAAAACTATACCAAATAGGAGATTTATTAGAGCAAACTTGTCGTGTACGTCGTGAAGGTTGGTTGGTTGAAAAAGGAGGCTTAATTACTATTTTAGGATTTATAGGGCTTTCATTAAAGGTTGAACTATCTTTCCCAGAAATAACATTCATTTTAGACTCGTCAGATTTGAAATATTTTATTCATCATGGGGAAGAATAATGAAACTTAAAGTTGGTGATAGTGTTAGATCCATACTTCCTCCGCATAGGGGGTACCTAACTGTTGGAAAAATATATAAAATTATTAAAATAAAAAACTATGAATATCAAGAATTCTTCATAATTGATGATAAAGGCAACGAAGACGGTTGGGGTTTTCCAAATTCTTATTTTGAACTTATAGAGCCATTCAAAGATGAAGAAGGCGATGTACATGAGGATAAACCTACAAGAGGGTATCAATGTGGTAATACTAAAGATGCTAAAGCCCAAATATATGATGGTAAAAAATGGGTAGAACCTTGTAAACATAAGCAGATTCCAGCTTTATGTAAGGAGTGTATCGAGGAGGATTTGGAGGATTTAAGAGAAAAAGGACTTTGTGAACATCAAAATATCAATGGGGAATGTGACGAGTGTGAGAAATCCTCTTCTTTGTTTTCAGCAGGTTGGCCTAAATGTAAAAAATGTAATCAATACTTCAATATCCCTTCTCATGAAGAAAATGTTTGTAGGGTTTGTTCAAAAGAGTTTCCACTTGAAGAATCTCTAAAATCGGCAGGTATGAGCTTACATATTGGAACACCTAAAATAAAACAATGTGGGTGTGCTTACTACCCTGAGTGCGACTTAATTTTTAAATGCTCTGAATGCACAGATAAACCTCTCAAAGCAGAAGATTTAAAAGTTGGTATGGTGTTTGAGGATAAAGAAATTTATTACAAGTTATTGTTTTATTATTTAGATTATTTTTTTGTTGCTCGGAACCACAAATTTTATGAACCTCAACTAAAAGCCGATTCAATACATAAAGATTATTTTATAAAACATTGCAGACTCATCGACAAAGTACCACCTAAAATTGTTGAGGTTGAAGAGGAAGTAGAAGTATTTTGCCCTGTTTATGATTTATCCGAATATTCTGTAAAACCTTATATACAAGCTTTCAAAAGAACTCCTAATGGTATTCCTGCCGATAAAGAAAAAGAATTTGAGCTCTGCAAAATAAAAAGAAAATTTGAGAAAGAGCTTAATTGGGATTGGGAGATGGGACAATGGAAATGAAACCAGAAGATTTAAAAGTGGGAATGGTGTTTGCATGGCGCCTGAACAATGAACAAATTAGTTTTTTTAAAAAGTTTATTTGCTTCTATAAAGATAAAGTTTTCTTAGAAAATATTAAATTTATGCATGAATGTGATAAAATTATAGTATCCGAACCAGAATTAGAAAGCCCACAGTGGTTTTTTCACAACTTTAAACTCATTGATAAAGTACCTCCTAAAATTGTTGAGGTTGAAGAAGAAGTTCCTTTATTTGTTTCTTCGGATTATTTAAAACTTTTACAAGAAGGTACTTATAGTTCTATACAAGCCTATATTATATCTGGAAATGTTTTGGATGAAAACCCAGTCCAACTCTGCAAAATAAAACGCACAGTCAAAAAAGAACTCAATTGGTGCTGGGAGAGCGGGCAATGGATTTAAGGCCTAAACACAATAGAGAACTAACACTTACACAGAAAAGATATTTGAAAGAGTTTATAGATTCGGAAGAATTTATTAAAAGAATAGAAATACTAGAAAATCAAGATCATATCCTTCAATTAAAACCGGACATAGATGTATTTTACTACTATACACAACAATTAAAAGAATTAGGGGAATTGTTTTATCAAAAATATAAACTTTCAAAATATTGGGAAGAGGAGTAAAAGATGGAAATGACAATCTTTGTATTAATTCAATCAGACCATAAAGGCCAACAAGATATTTCATTTCATGAGAAATATGAAGATGCTTTACATAGTGCAGAAGTTTTCCCATGGGGTAATAGTTATCGCATTGAAAAACATCAGTTAGGAAGCCACACTTTAATAGAAACAATAAATATGGACGGTCATAAATCAGGACCATCACGTCCTGCAAAAGTCGGTAGGCCTCATACGTACGGGCTTTGGATAGATGAGGAGAAATAATGAAAATAAATAGCTATACCAGTTTGTACAATATTGGCCATAGGCAATTAGAGAAGCTCTTTGAGGGTGAAGTTCTCATAGAAGAGAAAATAGACGGTTCTCAGCTATCTTTTGGACTCATAGAGGGGCAACTTCAAGTTCGTTCTAAAGGTGGTCCTTTGAATATTGAACAGCCTGAGAAAATGTTTGCCAAAGCTATCGAAGTGATTAAGGCGCTCCCGCTTCAAGAAGGATTAATTTACAGAGGTGAATATCTCAAAAGCCCGCGACACAATTCTTTGTGCTACGACCGAGTGCCAAAAAATCACATCATGATTTTCGATATTTCCAACGAAGAGGGAAAATATCTGAACAATATGCAGAAGAAAAGAGAAGCTGAACGCTTGGGTCTCGAGTGCGTCCGTGTCTTTAGCAAAGGAGTTTTCAATTTCTCAGCTCAAGAATTACAAGAATTCTTAGAAAAAGAATCTATCTTGGGGGGGCAGAAAATTGAAGGAATTGTAATCAAAAATTACAATCAATTTAACGACGAAAAGAAGATTTTAGTTGGAAAACTTGTTTCAGACAGCTTTCGAGAAGTTCACAAAAAGAATTTTAAAGAAGAGAATAAGTCTAATACTGACATAATTCAATTAATTGCTGAACAATATAAAACTCCTGCGCGCTGGCAAAAAGGGATTATTCATCTGCAAGAGAAAGGTATATTGACCAATACTCCTAAAGATATTGGCTTATTGTTTAAGGAAATTAATGAGGATATTTTGAAGGAATGCAAAGAAGAAATACTGCAACAATTTTTTGAATGGGCATGGCCTAAAATGTTTAAAATTATTATGAAAGGATTTCCTGAGTGGTATAAAGAAAAATTGGAGGGTTTGAAAAATGATAATTGATAAATTTGGAATATATAAAGCAAGAAATGGTGAACATTATGAAGTAGTTTACTTATCAAAGAAGGATAAAAAATATTCTATCATTGCTGTAAATCTAGAAAGTAACTATGAATATGCATTTACTAAAAATGGGAATTATGGTCCCAATCATGACCATCCTTTGGATTTAATCGAATACATTGGCCCAGAATTACCAAAAGACCCACGTAAATTTGAATTTGAAGCTTATTTGGGAGAGCACGAAGATGAACATGCTCAGATATATTATTCCTTAGAAAATCAAGTAGGGCATTTAACTTCCCCTTTATACACTGAAGATGGGATTAAAAAAATGAAATCGATGTCTATAGGTGACTGGCCAAAATATTCAAAATGGAGGGTCGTTATGGAGGAAATTTTAGATGAAGTTTGAAGACGCTTTACCCCTTCTCAGGGAATGTAAAAGGATTCGTAGAAGATTTTGGGATAAAGAAACTTATATAGAAATTGTTGAAGAGAAAATTGCTGTTCACGTGCCTCATCATCGTTTTAATCCTGGTGAATGGGTGGGCGAAAGGGCCGACCTTCTTTCAGACGATTGGGAAGTATTTGAAGAAGTAAAGAAGAAAGTTAAAAAGTATTTAGTACTTTATATTGGTACTTCCTACGGCGGAACATGTTTTGCAACTAATTTATATTATAAGTCAAAAGAAGATTTCAAAAAGATACACCCAGATCTTATTTTTATACAACTAATTGAAGACTCGGAAAAGGAATTTGAGGAATGAGCCATGAAGATATAAAAACGATTTGTGTAATTGCTATCTTCATCATAGCATTAATAGTTTATGTAATTGGTTATCATATAACTTACATAATAAGCTGGAGAAAAGATAAAAATACATATTTTCCATGGCCTAATGATAGACATGACTATGCTTCATTAAGTGCAATTTTCTGGCCAGTATTTTTGTTATGTTATGTAATATCTTTTAATGCTTTTATCTGGGAAAAGATAATACTTGCGTTACCCATTTTGATAATTAAAAAACTAAGAGGACCGTGAACATTACAAAAAGAGGAGATTACATATGAAACACAAAATACTTAACGCAGGGGCCATTTTCATATTGTTTGGATTGGCTATAATTTTAAACGCTAAAGATGTGATGAAAAGGGAGAAGAAATGAGCATACGTTTATGGCTACTACCCTTATATTTTTTAGTGATTTCTATTCCACTAGAATTAGCATTTGCAAAGGATATACGTTATCGCACTACAAGTTTTTTATATATTCATATGAAACTTAGTTTTTATTATTATATATTTTTAATTGGATACCATTTTGTATCCAAATTTTGGTGAAAGGACTAAAGAAATGATTGATTACTGGGATGGTATTTTCAAAAGAGATACTCAATTAAAAAATCCGCGTGGATGGATACAATGGAAAGGAACTGACGTGTGTATTGATTTGCACTGCGATTGTGGATTCGAGGGACATATTGATGCAGGATTCTTTTATCACTATGAATGTCCTTCATGTAAAACAAAATATGCAGTGGGTCAAAATATAAAGCTCATAAAACTGACTACAGAAGAAATAGAGCACGGAGAAAAAGAAGGATTTACATATGAGACGGACGACCTTACAATGGAAAAAGAATGGGAAATTTTATTGATGGAGAAAGAGAAATGATTACAACAATACAACCAACACAAAGCAGATTAAACAGATACTTTAACACGCCTCGGCTGAAAGAAGCGCCGCAGCTACAGTTCTTTGCAGTTAAACAAGTTTTTCATGAGTCGCAACTCTTTGGTCTGGGATATTTAACTTCAAAACAGTTTCTGTTGACTGATGGAACTAAAGTTGTGGGATATGTAAATGATGGGCGAATTACTGATTTAAGTGAGCATTATTAAGGAGAATATTATTATTAATCAAGACTATATTAATGTAGTAACAATAATAACAGAAAGAGATTGCAAACCAATTGACATTAATTTATTTGAAGAATTAGTTAATTCAATTTTGCCTTTGAGAGAAAATAATTTAGATTCTATATACTTTGATTGCAAAATAGTGGATGAATATTTTAAGCACGAAAGGAGAATTATATGAAACTAACTATCATTTATTTTTGTGGGGTATTCATTTCCCTGTACATTCATTTCTCTTTCTGGAAGTGTAAGGGCTTTTGGCATGCTGTTTGTAACTTTTTTCTAAGTCTTATGTGGCCGTTACTCATTCCAACGTTGCTCCTTTCATGCCTTTTTTCTGCCGTCATTCACTATTCCACTAAAAATTGGAAATAATGAATTTTGTGATATTCTACCAGAAAGGAGAAAAATCACATGGAACAAAAAAAAGTATGGGCTCTCGAATTGACCACCTCTTGTGAAAACGAAGAACTTGTAGCCTACAAGGATACTCGCGGAATTTGGACGATTGCCATTGGTCTTGCGCGACATTATCTAGATGGCACACCTATCCAAGAAGGTGACACCTGCACCCATGAACAAGCACAAGAATGGCTTGAGCAATATATGGAGAAAAACGTTTATCCAGTCGTTGATAGTTTTCAAAGGACCTATGCTTTTAATGACCGAATTTATGCAGCCCTTTGCTCATTTGTATACAATGAGGGAGCAAGTGAATTAAAAGCTAGTTCCTCGATTCGCATGGCACTTCAACAATCTAGTCTCATTGGTTTGCAAGTTGCGTTTAGAAAATTCATTTACCAAACTATCGATGGTCAACTTAAACCTTGCGAGGGTCTTAAAAATCGCCGCGAAAAAGAAATTACATTTTTTATGAAAGGAACCTGAATGTTCGAAACAGAATTTGACGAATTTTACTTTGATTTTATAAATTTAAAAAATATGACACCCGAAAATAAAGAGCAATATAAGAAAAACTCAGAGCAGTATTATCGTTGCAAAGCTGCCTGGGATAAGGGATGCAAAATCACGGAACTTTATTTGAGATTGGAAAAGGAAGAAAGTGAAGCAGCTTGAATTTTTAGATGAATTCTTTTCTAAGAATAAAACTGGACTCTTCATCGGTGGAATCCTGGGAGTGGCGATTTCCCACATCATTTCTCCCGCGTTTTCTTCCAAAACTGTCGAAACAAAAACCGTTCAGAGAACAGAACAAAAAACGCAGGCTGTAGAAGTATCCCAGGTCCAAAAAGATTCAACCACGGGGCAGCAAACGAGTTATGTCGAGAAATCCTTTAATAATAAAGGTATTTTGATCCATGAAGTGATTTCTGGACAAAAAATCGATACTTCTACCCAACTTGCTCAAAATGATGTCAAAAAAACTGAGAGTGCAACTGTGTCGACTCTTTCTCAAGAATCTAAAACTACGATCGAAAACCGTCCAAATTGGGAAATGGGATTTTTAACCTCATATCCTTTTCAAATGCAAAAAATAACTCCTCTGATCGGCTATCGGCTTTTCGGAGGAGTCCATTTAATCGGGAGCACCGACTTAAAATTTTCTCAGTTTCAGGCAGGAATTTTGCTGGAGCTTTAGGAAGGAACGGCTTCAACCACGGGAGCCGCTGCTTCAACAGGTAGAACATCTTGGACCGCAGCGGATTCAACAATAGGGGCTACTGGTGCCGGAGCAGCCGCAGCTTTTTCATTTTCAGTTTTAATATATATGTTCATAAACATTTCAATATAATCGAGAACTTTTTTAGCTTGAGAATGAACCGTGGGAAGCTCAAACCAAGGTTGATGGTGACGAATAAATTTAATTCCATTCAAACATTCTTCGGCGGTAAGAATTTGTTGTTGTGGCTGTTGTGGAGCAACTGGTTCTGACATAAAAAATCCTTTCGAGATTGGCGAAATTGCCTTCATTAAGATTAATTGATTTTTAGAATTAATCAAGAAGCCTACTTAAGACTTTCCTTGATGTCCTTCAGAAGTGAAATGACCTCACTTAATTTACTTGTATTATCTTGAACATTAGAAGAAAGGACAGTAATTTTGTCAATAAGAACGGGAGTGAATTTATTGATGAAATATCCTACTCCCAAAACAATAATTAAAATCAAAACAAACAACGGATTCTTGACTCCATTTACAAAATTTTCGCCGGCTTCTAGCGTTTGCGCAACATCCATTCCTAATTTTGGTTTGTTTTCTTTCATAATTTAGCTACCGAGTGTAGGTTCGGCAGGAAAATTAGTAATAAAAGTATTTATCGCTGATTGGGCATTCAATAAATAAGTTTTGAACCCAGGCATATCGTTAGGAAATGCAGCGGCAAAAACTGTGTCACCATATAAAACAGTACCAGCGGCTATAACAGCGGCCAGCGCAGCTTTAGCATTTGCCAACGAATTATCAAAAGCTGTTTTTTCTGGGACAATTATTGTTTGCATTTGTGTGTAAGAGACAGTCATATATTATTTCTCCCAAAATTCTAAAAGTTGTTCAGGTTTCAGAGCTATTAATTCATCAACTGTCTCAACATGAGATAAGTCAATGCTTGATAGAGCTTTTAATTGTTTTCTTTGCGCGAGAAGCTGTTTTCTAAGTTCATCTTCCCCATCTTCTTCGGCTGCTTCTATTTTTTCTGTAATATCTTTTAGAGCTTTTTCAAGTGCCACATTGAGTTTTAACATGAAAAACTTTTTGCAACCCTCCATGTCATGCTTAGGTGAGGATGCATGGTCAAATTGAACTGCATGGACAAAATCAGGGTATTTTCTATTTAAATCCCAATACTCATTAATGAGTGGGTCATCATCAGAAGTTGTTGTTATCATGGGTGATATGCTCCATAAATTGCAATTGTCATTTTGGCAATATTACCTGTGCTGCATAATAATTTGAATGCATTGTAACCAGTGGTTGAACTGGCTTGGAAAGATGAAACTAATTGTTGAGAGCCATTTATGTGAAAGACACCAGTGAAATTTGCGTTTGAACTGGCTGTGCTAAAGTTACCCATATATAAGTAACCAAATTGTACTGAACCAGTACTTGTTACTCCTAGGTTTACATTTACTGAGGCTGCAATATTACTCCAGCCATTTCCTGCCGATGCATCATTGGATGTTACGCCGCCGATATATCCAGTACTGTAATAAGTAGATCCACTATTATTTGAAACTTGTAAAAATAAAAAGTCCCCATTAACTACTGGTTGAAAGTTTTCTATCAAGATAAATAGGGTTTGGTATTGGTCAAAAGAATTTGTATTGCTTAACACAAACGAAGCACTAGCCACGCTAGTTACTGTGGAAGATGCGATAAGATTAAATCCTGCTAAAGATAACCACTTTGAACCATTGAAAAATTGTGGGGTAATAAGTGTCGTGTTGTGTACTTGTAATCCAGTCGCAGGTGAAGAAATGTTTGTAGCTGGAGCGGAGTTAGTGGGTGGCAAAAATCCTTTTGTCGCACTGACGAGAGTCAATTGTGCACTGGCATTTGGAATTGCAGTCCCAGACGCAATATTCCCAAAAACTAAAAGGTCATTAGCACCAATGGAACCTAAGTTTGAACCATTAAATCCTAATGCGAGGTTATCAAAATATCCTGCTACTTTATAAGTCCCAAAAGTTGGAGCTTTTACATATAGTCCATAGACGTTTCCAAAACTACCAGACCTAACATACCCATCATCGATATAATGCATCGCCACATTGGAAAGTGTACCCGCATTGCTAGGGAAAGTAATTGAACTATAAGTCCCAAAAGCATAGGTCATTGTTTGACCTGTAGCCACTCCAAGACTTGGGTAATTGATAATACCTGCTACCATCCCACCTGTACCTGTTGCGGGAACTACAGAAGTGTTAAGATATAAACCTGTGGCACTTGCTGAAAATGGAAAAGATGTAAAGCCCGTGGTAGTCGTAATACTGCCGGCAAGGTGGGCTTGGGTAGAAGTAAATGGTCCAGATGTTCCGAATCCTGAAATTCCAGGAATAATTACACCGCCAGCGGGAGGGGTATTTCCTGCATTTGCATAACTTCCAAATGCAACACCATTATTAGTTGCAAGAGTTAATTGAGTACCACCATTATTTGTGAAGAAATTCAATCCCACATTGTTAAAAGTACCGAGCCCACATTGTCCAGTATTTAAATAAATACCTACCGTGTTAGTTCCGTCTGTAAAGGAGGAATTCCAGGCAGTCCCATTAACTTGGAATTGACTATTTACTCCAACCCGTGAAGTTTCATTTACAAGAAGAACTCCACTAATAGCTGCCCCATTGGTTGGTGCTACTGTTCCAGATGCAAAACCGACATTTAATCCCCCTAGGACAGACAGCTTAGAACCTGGAGCGGCATCACCAATTCCTACATTACCCGCTGAAGTCAGGGTGATACCAGTACCAAATGATATTGCACTTCCTGAAGTCACAGAAGCATAGTCTATCTCAAAAAGATTAGATGTTTTTGCAAACCTAAAGTTACCATTAGAAGAGTTGCTGATAATACTTGTACCGTTGTAGTAGCAATCCCAAAACATTTCTATATTGTCACGGGTAAAAACTTGAGCTATTAAATAGGCATTGGAACCACTTCCACCAACACTCCAGCCAGTGCAATTTATATTACCGGCAAAATCTGAAATTGATCCTGTGTCAGGAGAAGCTAAACCCACCCCTAATTTTCCAGGCATGATCAATCCACCGTTAGGGGGTGTCGTGCTTTGGTAAGACCCTATACTTATACCATTTGGTAATGTTAAAGTTACATTACCAGTTGTTGAGCTGGCAGATATTTGGTTAGCTGTTTGAATTATCGAGGTTACTGTTCCGGCAATACCGCTTGCTTGCCAAGTTGGAAGCGCGGATGCGCCGTTACTGGTTAATACCCATCCGGCATTTGACATTCCAGTCGTAGCTTGTTGAAAATTTCCGGTGCTCGTAGTTCCTGCGCAAATTGGAGCATAGGTGGTAAAAGTAGCCAATCCAGTTCCACCGCTCCCTGCTACCAGTGTTCCAGTTAAAGAGACCACACTTCCGGATCCGGCTGTTGTTAATCCTGTCGATCCTCCCGTGATACTCAATACATTTGTGGCGGGTATGGCATTTCCCGAGTTTGTCGTGAAACTTGTTGGAACGGAAGCCGCTATTGAAAGAGTTGTTGAACCTCCTAGGCTAACAGTTCCTCCTCCGCTTAATCCTGTGCCCGCTGTGATAGTGAAACTTGGAATTGTCCAAGTCATCGCATTCGTTGAACCGCCTTGGGAAGTTAACAAATATCCCACTGTACCCGCTGTGATTGGCAAGTTAAAATTATAAGTTCCCGCCGCTGCTTGACCAAGAATAGAAACGGCTCCAGAAGAGCTACCCGCGATTAATAATCCTGTGAAAGTTGGAGATGATCCTGTGCCAATAGGCTGTGGTGTTGTGAATACCAAAACCCCGTTTTGTGGTGTCCCGGACGTACCATTTATTAAAACTTCATTCGCGGTACCTTGAGCAGAAACCACCCCAAAACTAGAAAGAGCAGACCATTGAGCATTCCCAAAATTATCTGCCGAAGTCATCACATAGCCAGTCGTCGCGCCTGTGGCAAATTGAAATGTGCTCGTTGCTTTTATTCCTAAGAAAACAACATTCGACCCAGTAGTAATCTCTTGAACTGTATCAATTGAACTGCCTGAAAAAACTAAACTTGCGCCGAGGGTAATTCCCTGAGCATTTGCAAGTGAACCTGTTGGATTTCCTAAAAGTGATGATGCAACAACTTGTTGAAACTTGGCATAGGTAACCGCATGTGCGGCAATTGCAGTTGTCCCTTGTGGTCCTGTGACATCGCCTGCCAAGTTGCCGGTAAAACCCGAAGAGGTTCCAGTGGTATTTTGATTTAAAGTCGGAAAATCTGCCGCAATTGCGATGCTGGGCGCACCTGTGCCAGTGGTATTTTTTAAAATCCCCGTCCCTAGAGCCGCCAGAGAAATTCCGTTAATTCTAACAACCGTCGCGGCTGCAACTCCTCCGACCGCTGCCGCTGTTGTAACGTCTCCAGATAGTGAAGAGATCCCGCCTCCAGCCGCTGAGCTGAATGTATTCCAATCTGCTGATGAAAGCCAACCACTTGTAGTTCCGCTTGCTTGTGTCATTGCAATATTATTTGCAGTTATCGCCAAGGGTAAACTTGCCGTTAAGCTACCGCCGGACCCTCCCGAAAATGGAGGATAAACCCCACTATAAACTCCAATAGTCATGTGTTTGATACCTCTTCTAAAAAGATTTTAACGATTTCTGTCGAGGTAGAACTAACGATTTGAATTTGAAAACTTTGATTTGTAAGTCCAAGCGGCGCATCGAAATAGCAGTAATTTGTATTATTCCCAAAAACTCCCGTGTTGGTTACTTTTCCAGAAACAATAGTCCAGGTATCAAGAGGAATTCCATTCTCATCAAGCAGATTTACTGTTGCGCCGGCTGTTGAAGCAGAAGGAAACATTGCAAGAATTTTCAATCGTCCTTGGTAAAATCTGTAAATATTTTGAGAAGTTTGTGTGCCTGTTCCCCATGTGTAAACTTTTTCATATTGTTTAACGATTGTTGCGGAAAGGCCTGCTCCCACAATGAAACTCACGCCATCGCTTGTCACATCAAAGCAAGAAAGGCCGGAAAAACTTTGATTCCCTAAAGCACTTGCGCGGGAAAAAGAAGTCATGGTATTTGAGCTTGCGCTGAAATTACCCACTCCATTTCCTAAGGAAAGTGCCACAACACTTGATTGAGAATTCGTAAGATTTGAAATCGTATTTGCACCTGAAACATTCAAGTTTTGAAGTGAAGTGACAGTTTGTACGCCCGTGTTAATCGTGCTAATTAGTTCTGTGTAAATATTTTTATGTTCAGATCCGACTATATAACCATTATTTACAACAACTTCTCTAAAGAGAAATGCGGCTGCAATCGCGTTACTAGCAATTGTGAAAACTGGACCTGTGAAATTATAAATTCCGTATCCATTTGTTTTAAATCCTAAAAAAACTCTTGTCGCGTCAATGGCTGCAAGACTTAAGACGTTATTATTTTGAAAAATTCCGCTTTGAGTAAGAACAGCGGAAGCACCAATAGAAAATTTATAGACCATTCCAAGGGTAGCAACATAGAGCGTGGTACCAGTGAGATCCATTGCAACAATATTGGAATCAAGAGCATATGTATTGGTTACTGTGGAACTTCCTGTGGAGTATAATCCAATGGTATTTCCTGTTGCGTAGTAAAAATAATAAACAGACGAAGCGCTGTACTTGAGTACTTTTGTAGGAGCGACCGTCAAAGGAACACTTACAAAAGAAAAGTTTGTCGTTTGAGAATTCGCAAGGTCGGTTGCAAAAACCATTCCTTTATTCGTAGCAAGAGCACAATAGAAAGTTGGCGTGACGCCACTGCTTCCCACGGCTATTTCCTGGATTGCCACGGCATTCACGCCGCCAAAATAAGGCAGTCCCAAGAAATTATTTAACACATAATTAATCATGTTTTTTTATGCCTCTCTTAAAATTTATTTTTCTCACTTTATGATATACTATGACTATATTTTATCAATAATTTTTGAGGTCATAACAATGAAAAGTGTAATGATTGAGGCAAACGATAAAGAAAATGTAAACTGGAAAAAAGAAGCTTTGGCTATTTATTTTTGGCTTTTGAAATTAGAAGAAGAAAAAAATTCAGAAATTGAAGCTAAATTCAAAGAATTTGAGAAGAAAATAAAACTATTGGAAGACTCGCCATCTATTTTCAGAGACCCCATTTTTACGCATCTTCAAAACGAACTTTATGAAGAATTTTCAAATGATGCTTCCATACGAGAAAATCTTGTGATTTTTATCTTGGTTCAAAAGATGATGAATTCCTTTAAAGAAGAATACAATTCTCTTTTGAATGATAAAACAGAAATGGAAAAATTAGTTTCTATTTCAAATGATGAAGGAATCATCAAGGATCTGACCAAGGAAATAATTGTAAATGAAAAGAAGTTAGAAAACATTTTTTCAAAGTATCAAAATCGGTCAGAACTTATTTTTTCCACGGAGACTTTCCGCTCTGTTAATCAAAAAAGGTGGGAAATTTTTAAGGAAATGGGATACAAATACAAGACCTCGTATATGATTGATGACGATCGTACTTGCCTTGATTCGAGGTATTTTAATTCTCTAAAGCAAATAAGAAAAATGGATGAGAATTTTGAATATGTTTGGGATGGGAAAATAAGGAGATTTTTGTATCCGCCTGACCGACCAAATGACAGAAGTATTTTAATACCTCACGAGATTTAGGCTATTCTTAGAGCTTGAAGGGAGAAATGACCAGATAAATTAGCTATTCCTGTATTCATTTTCAAATAAACTGGAATACCTGATGAAAAAGCAGAACTTACATTATAATATAATCCTGCAATAGTAACAGATGTTTGTATAGTTGTATCCACTAAAAAACTAAGAGCATTTAATGAGAGAGCTAAGTCAGCCGTAGAAGAACCTGAATTTTCACTAATAAATAATGTACATTCAGCTTGCGTTCCCACTCCAATAGAAGTAGCGCTTCCAGTGAACATACCAGTTAATATCCAATATCCTGGTGGTAATGCAGTTAACGTAAGAATTACTTGATAAGATACATTCGCCGAAATTACAGTGGGTCCTCCTGTAAAAATCTGTTTAAGTTCTCCTATAAACCCTGAGCCAATATCTGATGAAAGAGATTTATATCCTACCAATTTTCCATTGGCATTAAAGGATACATTTGAATTTATTTGATTTAAAGTTGATCCACTATTTGAAAATACGGGTTGAAGTCCTTGATAAATATTTAAATCATAATCTCGATTAGTAAATGGCGTAAAATCAAAAGAAAAACTACCAGAATAAGTAATTAAACAAATTTTAACATGGATAGCAGGATTATAAGAACCAGTTGCAATGTGCGAAAGTAAACCAGTAATTGTGTATTGATATGCATTCGGTGCGGTGGGAGAAATACCAAAAGTTGCTACCACGTATCCGCTGGCAATTCCTGTTGAAAGTAAAACAGTATTATTATTGTCAATGTTACTGTTTATATCGATATAACAAGGATATTGAGCTTCATAAGTATTTGTCGGCAAATAAGTATAGGTTGAAGTCAATAAATCTTGGCAGCGAGCTACCCCAGGATTCAAAGTAAGAATATTTGTTCCAGAGTTGAAACTGTTGAATGTTAATCCATTATAAATGCAAGGCAAATAATCAGCGGGTGAGCTCCAAGAATTTGTCTGAGTTATTGCCGTGAAATCTGCCATATCAACTTGTGCAACGAGCTGGCCAGTTTGCCATCCTTGAATTACGCGTGCCATTTAAATAACCTCTTTAAGCTGGCCACCAAGAAGATGTCGTTGCATTATACTGATATTTATAATTAGTTCCAACTGCTAAAGAAGTTGGTCCAGTTCCCACGACTGTGCCCGTGAGTGTCAAAGTAGTGACAATTTGGGAAGAAACAAAACTGCAAACTTGGTCAGCTTGAGGATTCGTTGGCAAAACAATTGTCAAAGCCGCAATTGTTCCCGCTGGATTGATAAAAGAAATGCTGTTCACAAGTGTGATTGAGTTGGTTGTCACAGGCGTGAAATAGTCACTTTTTCTAAAGAATTGACCTTGCAGTTGCAAAAAAGGGACTTGCACATTGCCAGGAATATAGTTATTAGTCATGTTTTTTTTCCTTACACGCTTTGTTTAGTGGTAATAGCGGCATATGTCCAAACACCGGTGCTAGAACCAAAAACATAATTCACTTGCACACTCAAGAAATCTCCAGCGGGAACAGTAAAAACGAGGCTTCCGGCTGCACCACCAGCGGCGGCTAAAGGATTGGAAGTGGCTAACAAAGTTGCATTATAATTGACACCGTCAGTACTACCCAATATTTGGAAATTTCCCACAGGTGTTCCAGTCCAGCGAATTTCAATGAGACCACTGGTTACTCTGCTGAGATCTAGGGGTTGGCAAGATAAGTTTTGGGTCATTGTTGTGCTAGCAGCCCCGGACGATGTGATAAAGGTCGACGCGACTTGGACATTGGAATTGATTGTCATATTATTCTCCTTGGATTGACTGGTTTAATTGTACATGATGATTCAAGAAACAAAAAGAAAAATCAAGTTACCGTGTAATTATTTGACCCTTTGAATATTCCATAGTTGAAATTAATTGTTACACTTCCCGCTGAATTTGCGGACAATGTTCCTAAAGACGGAATTGTCATAACAGTGTCATTTGACGAAGAAATTGTTGAAAATAGAGTCAAATCTCTGGTAGCTCCTGTGTAATAGGTACCCGTAATCGTATATGATGAAGTCCCAGGACTAAAAGATGTTCCTGTTGCAGGACTCATGGCAACGCTAACGAGCGCCGGATTTCCTATTGGATTTACGTAACCATTTGCTTGAGCCACATTTGTCGAAACAAATTCAATTGCAAAATCTTTTAATCGTGGATCATATTTCCAAGTTTGACCAAGGCTCACACTCAGTCCCAAATCAGACAAACTTTTATTGAAAATAACGCTGTATCCATATCCTTCGGGTAAAAGTTTAGCAGGAATTAAGTTGGTAAGTTCTTGCTGCAAGTCTAAAGTAATTGTTCCGCTCTGAGGAATAACGTAGATGTTCACTTGATAAATTACAGGAGTAATTCCACCGGTAAGAACAGTGGTTGCCCCTAGAGCTGATGTTCCTAAAATCCAAATTGGAGGAAGAGCGTTCACCACTTCATTGATATAAACATAGGAAGAAATTGTTTTATTGCTTCGGTACCAAAGATATTTGCTTACAAAAAAACATACATCGAATTTATTTCCAGTCCTATTAACCAATAAAGAATAAAGCATGTCTAAAATCAAAGCGTAGTATGGGTTTTGGGAAGTGGGCGAAGAGGGTACGTTTGAAAGAAGACCCACGCTATTATTCAACGTGAATTCCCAATTTGATGACCCACCCGTGGGAAGAATGTTTTGATAAATTGTATTCAAATCGCCATACAATGTTTCGAAAACTTCGGCGGTTGATTCCACATCGACGTATTCATTGGTGTATTTAGTATTGCCAAATTTATCCACATAAGATTGAAGTTGAGTGTATACACCTTGGGGTTCGTTTCTCTTAATTAAATTATAAATATCCGTCGTTTGTGGTAATAATAAAGGTAAAATTGCTTCAAAACTAAGATAATTTGTATACGTTATATTCGGCGAAACTCCCGTATCTGTATAAGAAATTAAAAAAGTATAATTTCCATTCTGAAGAATATAAAAATAATTCGCGTTATTGGGATCAATGACATATGAATTAGATTGAGGAGATTGTTCGACTGTAATGGTTGCGGATGAGGAAACATCTGTTAGACTGACAGTAGGTGCTAAGGCTTGATTAAAATACCCCGTAATAATCGAAATCGAAGCAGGAACAAAGATCGCAAAATTTCTTCCTGGTTCCGATCCGTGCCCAGTATTAAGAAAACTTTGAATATAATTTTGCGTTGTCAGCATGCTCATGAAAGCACCACATTCACATTAGAATAAGATGACTGCACATCATAAATAACTTTGGCGTATCCATTTCCTGAATCAAAAAGGTCATTTGTTGCAATACTTGGCAAAGGAATTGGTTGAAAATTTCCGTTATAAATTACATCTCTATCGATTAATATTCCCGCATAAATTCCCGTTTGAACTGCACTTGCGGAAAGACCTGCATCCAATGTCTGAGAAATTAAACTCATAGGAATTACTTGTGCATTATCCACGGTAATTCCACCGGGTGGAACTGAAAGAATGGCACGACGCACTTCCCTTTGAATCAATTGTTGAACTGTAAGCCCTACTGTTGGCACATTTGTGCTCAGAGTATAACCAGGAATTAATGTCACAAAAACCGTGATAGTATTTGGAATTAAATAAGTTTCCGTTGTGGTCACGACGACAGTGTTGTTGATTGGCCGAACACTTTGAATGTAATTTGTCACAGAAGGAATTAGGGCAGCGGCTGCACGCGTGTAGGAGCCTGGAGCTTCCGTATTGATAATTGTTGTCGGATCTCCAGAGCCGCCAAAAATAACCACGTTGATTTGATTTATTCCCGCGACAATTGTGATGTAAGTTTGAGCGAGTGTCACGCCAGACGTTTGCATCGCCCAACCGATGAAATCTTGCGCGCTTCCTCCGCCGGCAGGATTCTGAAAACCGAAAATAATTCTTGCAGCCACTTCGGAATCTGATTCAGAATTAACCCCATCCGACATGCTTTGCACAGTAAAATTAGAAACTGTTCCAATGGGGGCAGATACAGTCAATATTGCAGCGGCTGGCACGGCAAAACCAGTTCCTAATTGAGTGCACGCGATTGGAATCGGAGTCGTGGCATAGTCTGCTGTTGTCACTACTGTCGTTTGCGTGCATTGATATGTGACGTTGGTCGTTGAATAAGTAAAAATTTGTCCTTGTGCGACGGTGACAGTGCTCCCGGGTGCGCTGGCAAATACGATTAAACCAGTTGCGGGCAAATTTGCTTGGCGCGGAGTTAAGTTTAAAGCTGCAAGTTGAGAATCGAGGTTACTTCCGCTCGCTGTTTGAGCAAATATTTGTTTTTGAAGGATGTACATGTCTTGGGATAAACCTGCACCCACGGACCCAATTGCGTTCGCTTTGAAAAACCAATCGCCCGGATTGCGCAAATCAAGAGCATTATTTATGGCAAGAGCTGCATCTGTGTAAATGGTGGCTACTTGCTGTTGAGTTCTGAAAGGCACAATTGGTGATGACATAGGGCTTTATCCTTGCACGGTGTACGCAAAAGTAAACGTGTTAGCTTGGGAATCCGTTGCATTTAATTCAATAGAAAATCCGCTAATTCCTGTTCTTAATAAATTGAAATCAATATTAATTATTCTTGAAGAATTAACCATGGGCTGAAGTGATTGAATCACTCCATTCTTTATCAAATTGACTGTTATGATTTGTCTATTCTGAACAAGTCCTGGGAAAATGCTTCCAATATTTGTATCATATCGACATGTGCCGATGGGAGTTGATAATCTGCAATATGATTCGCCAATCCTCGAATTTTGATTGACAAGTTGTCCGCTTGAATCTGTCATCAAGTCCTGAGTATTTTGATCGAAAGCAATTCCTAAGCTCATAAAGTTGTCCCATTATTATCAATAAAACCATGATTTCCAGTTAAATAAGTCTGATCAGTCGCAAGAGGAAAAGATTCTGTATAAGGGGTAAAAACATTTGGTGGATTCGGAGTTCCAGTTGGACTACCAGGAGTTGCACTCGTATGCGTATGAAGATTATAAATTGCTACTATATTTGTATTAAAATAACTGAAATAGTCAATCAATTCTCCAAGGAGATCCAATAAAATTTTATTGGTCGAATCTCCATTCATTATTTTGCAAGAAATCGAATGAAATTTTGCTCTCATTTCGGTCAATTTCATTTCCAAAGCCAACCCTGGATTGGGAGATGTGCCAACGCTAAAAATTCCACTCTCACCAGGCTGAAGATCAAGAGCAGAATCGGCGCGAATTGTATTGGAATATCCTAGGACAATTGGTTGCTGGCTTCGTATTCCCATATTGCCAACGGCAGCAATATAATTTGAATCAGGAATTCCTATGAAACCAAAAGGAGATACAATTGGACAGCTTGTCACTATATCCGTTGTTCCTGTGTATCCCTGGATATTTGTCAAAAGATTGCAACTGTTTCCAATAGAAAAAACAGTGTTTGCGCCCGCGATCGAGCTTTTGAGTGAAACGCTATAAAGTGAACTGCTATACGCTGACCAAGGGTCCATTTACCCAGTAACTCCCGCCTGTCAAAGGTTTGCATAAATTTAAAGTGACGATTGTGCCGTTTGTAGAATAACTCAGATTGTACCCTCTGCAAAACAAATTCGATTTTTCTAGAATACCATCATCCAAGTAGACATTAACAATTTGATTAATAGGCAGTGGAAGTAAATTTCCACTGACATCAACTTGTGACACTCGAGGGGTTGTGATGGCGACTTTTGTTTCTTCCAAAAGAGCTTCTGCCAATATACGAGAAACATAATTGTATAAAATAGCTGAAACATCCTGCCCTCCGCTAGAATTTGTAAGAGGAATCTGTTGAGGAAAAAAAGAGGGAGTCTGATTCAAAACTGATATAGTTGTCGCGATACTAGATGATACTTTCAATCCTTGAATCAATTCTGAAATGTTTACAAGGGTTTGGTCTAATTTATTTGGATCGGAAATCACATCTTCAATTGTGATATCGGTCATAGTGAAGTTACCAGAATTGTACAACTGAGTTAATCTTTGGAAATAAGTAGAACTTGGAGAAAATGCGCACGCAAATCCTTGAAGATTAAATTGCTGAATGCTAGCAGGACTCAGGGCAATTGGAATATTAAATAGAGTTCCATATCCTTGATTATAGCTTCCACCCGCATTCTTTTTTACGGAAATATTTAGGTATGGAAACAAATCACTTGTTTCATTATTATCGTCATTTACTTGGTCAAATTGCCATATAAAATCGTTATATAATGACAACGGAGCAATCACAATGCTGCCTGTACTATCTTGATAAATGAACCTTTGATAAGGAAAAATGATTTTATTGATTGACTGTAAAATGCTCATGTATGCCGTAATTGTAACAAAAACAGTATTACTGGCATTTAAAATAGTGGAGGAATTTTCCCCTTGTCCTGATAAAAATTTGAAAGGAACATTTCCGGAAATTGAAGTGGAAGCACTGATAAGTGTATTCTTAATGACTTCTGAGAGAAACTGAGAAAATTTGAAACTCTGCGCAATTTGCAGTGTGTTAATGATATTACCAAATATTTTTGAGACTGATATTTGTTGAATTAAGTTTACAAAATTGACAACTATTGTTGTCCCATTTGCACCTAAATCGATATCCATTGATTCGATGTATCCCGAAAAAATATTCTTATTGTTCTCAGTTATAAATAATAAGTCTGCTTCTTTTACGTATTTAAAAAAATCTATCGTTTTGTATTGCATTAAAATTATTCTAGCAGAACCTTTTTGAATAGGTTCAAATATGTCATTGCTAAAACTAAATGACTCCAACCTATAAACTGGGGAAAATTGTCCTCCAGAAATTAAGTTTGAATTGTTGGATATGATGACAGGAAATTTACGATTGCTGTCCGCAAAAGGATATATTGTAAAATTGTATTCAATTGGCTTATTACTAACTTGATATGTCATTTGGTAAAATCACCTGGACTCCAGGGGGAATCACGTTTAAGCTCGTAAAAGTTCCGGGATTTAATGAAATAACAGTTTGTATGTTAGAAGCATTATTGAAATCAATGTTGTATTTGAAAAATATTTCTTCAAGACTTATTGTTTCTGTTGTAACAACTGTCGTCGTACTATTCAAGAAATTTTGTAAAAGAGATTGGCCAACATTATTCAAGGCAACCACGCCGGCTTCCAAATTTGAAATGACGGCTTGAAAACTGCTTTGTTGTCCTGAATTTTGAATGGTATTAATTGTATTTTGTACGCTTGTCGCATATAGAGAAATTACCTGCGTAACCCCATTTATAAGTCCTGTGTTGAAAACTGTATTATAAGAAGATAAATCCACATTGACAAATCCAGTTAAGGGAAGTTGACTTTGTTGACTGCTCGAAACTGACGACGGATAAAGCGGCGTTGCTGTGCTACCCACCGTCAAATTCACTGTGGAAATATTAATCCCTTCAAGAGATGGGTTCACGAATGAAACTGGCTTTAAGTTATTATACATCAATTTAGACGCGCCAATTAAAGTCGCAGCGTTTATCTTTGAATTGCTATAATTCTGTTGAAATTGAGACGTGATAATATTTTTACCAGCCGTAAAAAGACTGCTTGCAAGGGCCACAGAAGAATTAATGGCGTTATAAACCGAAACGGCTGTATTAAAAACAGTCGCCAAAGTTGATAGATTAGGTGTTGAAACCGATAGAACAGGCGCGGAAGTTTCAAAGACAAATTCATAAGAAATTGCTTTATAATATTCACTCGAATGGATTCTTTTGTAACTTGTCAAAAGTACGTTTCGGATAGTCCCCAAAACTGGATGAACTAAAACATTTCGGTTTTGAATCGAAACTATCGAGGGATTTATCATCACATTGAAAAGATTGTTATTCGCTTCCAAGGAAGATGAACCGAACATAATTCCAATCACGCGAATTTGTTCACCATCCCATCCCAGGTCTTCCAAAACATTTTGATTAGAATTCGGAAGACGATGCCTAGCAAATTTTCGAGAGCCTGAGTCTGTAATATTTTTCGAAATTGTTGAAGTGCCATAAGGTAAATTATCATTTGTCGGAGGAAGTAAATTACCAATTAACCCTGCTTTTGAAAGGAGACCTGAGACTTGAGAAATAGCTCCAGCGGCCGGATTAAATCGATTTAAATTTCCTAATATTCCTGAAACAACGAGATGAAATTTAACGCCATTATAGCTTCCTGGTTCCAATTGCCAATTATTTAGGCCAAGGATATTTGCCACGGTTGAAGCATAACCGACATTTTTAGCTAAGCTGGGATCTGCAAGTGGATTAGCCATATTATCTCGGTACTCCGTGATAAGATTTTTTGATTAAATCGATATCCGTTTTGGCTGCATTGAAAAGAGATTGGCCCAAAGATCCTTGACCAGCTTGCATTTCTTTAAAAAGATCCACCACAGGCCGCATTGCATCTCCAAGCGCAGAAAAAGCACTGGTAGAATTTTTGATTTGATTAATCAAATCGGCATCGATACTCTCAGGACTTCGGCCTCCCAAACCTTTCTTGAGTGCTTCTTGTTGAGCATTAATTGTTGAGTTTTGTAAATTACTCAACCCGGTAAATCCACTTGCAGAAGTTCCAGCGGACTGAGTCACACCGGTAAGGCCTGCCATCCTTAAAATTTGAGATTTGAAAACGGAAGAATCAGAATAGTTCTTGTGAGAAATTGCAGTGCGAGCACGTCCAAAAAGTCCGTTTGCTTTTGAAATTTCTCCCTTATCCCCACCAAAATAACGCTCAATATCCACGCCTGCAACTTGGCCGAGAAGCTGAGATTGAATTTGTTGAAAAGGGCTTCCTCCAAAATATCCTTGCTGACCCGCAATAAAATTTCCATTTGCATTCGCAGTATTCTGAACTGTCCTTTGAGCCTGCGAAACGCTCATGCCGCTTTGAATCATGCTCAAAATTCGTTCAGCGCCCTCGATGGGATTAACACCTGTGCGATTTAAGCTTTCATAAACTTTACCGGTACTTTCAGAAGTTTTTCCCGTAAACTTTGCGATTTGTCCAAGCACGGAACCTAGCGAAGAGAGATCGGAATAACCGCCAAGGCCCTGCGAACTCATGGAATTGATAATGCTTCCCGTAGTGCCTGGAGATAAATTTTGATTTGAATATCTCGAAAATGAACGACCGAACGCAACTTTAGATTCCAAATAGGGATCTAGAAAAGCCGAGGACGATCCTAGGCCACCACCATATTGAGAATTAACAAAGTTTCCGAAACGCGGTTGTTGACCTGCAAGATTAGCATAAAAATCTTGACTAATTCGTCTTTGAAATGTTGGAACTTCAGTAGCTAATTTATAATTGTTGTATGTGCTTGAGGCATAGTTTCCGACGCCTGCACCAATTGCAGCACCCACAGGACCACCAATAAGACCTATAAGTCCACCCACACCTGTCGCCAACGCGTTTTGAGTGCCAGCAACACTTTGTTGATAATTTTGGACTAAATTACCAGTTACTTGCGTAGGATTCGAAATCACGTTTGAGCCTATAAGCATACCTGTATTGCGCGCAGGTGAAACGATATTTGCATCAGTGATTTGCTTTACTACCGCGCCAATTCCCACGGCAGCAAGAATTGTTTTCACGTCTTTTAAAATGCGTTCATTGCCAGACGATTTTTCTTTTTGTTCTGGTTTTTCCGACACTGGAGTTTTAAACGAAGAAATTTTTAAACTTAGTTTATCGATAGAGTCTGAAAGTTTATTGATTCCTGAATACAATTTAGCTTCTGAATTTTTTTGAAGCTGAACTTTCTCCGCTGATTTTTTTTTGTCTTCCTCAGTTTGTTGAGAACCCGGATTAGATTTTTGAGGAGAAATTAACCCGCGCTTAATTAAATCTGAAATCATTTTTTCAGATTCGCTCATTCTTTTTGTGTAACTTTCAGCGGCAGAAGCGGCAGTTTTTAAATTGTCGGCAAGTTTTTTGAGACTGTCTTGAAAAGATGTCGTGTCGAGAGCGCCGAGCATTCCACTTTCTGCTCCGGTTCCCATTTTCACGTTGATGTCGAAACTATCACTAGCCATAATTGCTTTCGTCTGCCTTTATTTGATAATAGCGCAAAAGTTTACCTGCGATAATCTCGTAGACTACTTGCCCGTGAGTTCTGTGAGGATGGTTAAGCAGAGAAAGAGAACCTTTCGCAATTGCCATGGCGTAAAATTGTTCGCCTGAATTGGGTTTTTTTTTAACTCTTCATAGAGCGAAGTGATCTCGTCGTCTGACATATTATCAACCACAGGACAGCATTCCTTATTAAAATCAGCCCACACGCGCATAAGACATTCTTGTTGATCTGGAGTCATCATATCAATTGTGTCTTCAGACAATTTTGGTAGGACATCTTCAGGACAAGAAGTGGTTGCTTTGGATAAAATCTTTCGTGTGTAGAGATAGGCCTCAAATCCGGGATATCTCAATTCTGTCGGAGTTTTGTTTATATCGTCGCGCACATCCATATTTATTTTATGGATTTCTTTTTGACTTAGAAGACGAAGATTTAATAAGAGACCATCGAAATCAATTTCAAGTGACGAGTGAACTCCGTTACGCATGCTCTCTAATTTATCATACTGGACGCGCATTCTTTCGAATTTTGAATCCGCCGATAAATTATTCACGTTTGCCATGAGTTCTTTTTTATTCATCACTTTTTTAGTCATTAATAAATAGTCCTAGTTTGAGCAACGAAAGTATAGCCAGTTGTTCCAGTGCTACCCACGCCAGCGAAGTTAGAACTATCATCCGCTAAAACAACTCCTGTGTAAACCTTCGTCGGGCCTTCATAAGTGTGCGGTCCAAACGATTTTGAAGATGCCTGTACCGTGACAGTGACATTAGTATTTTCATAATCAAACTGACTAAAGTCAATTGGAGCAAGTGCATTGTTATTAGGAATAAATGAACTCAAATTGAATCCAAAGTCATTATTTCCTTTTGTAAATCCTGGGACATTTCCGTCTGTGCTCATGCCTTCAACACGACGAACGTTGCCGTTATAAGAATCAGAAAACGCACTGATATTACCAGGAGGAATAATGTTAACACCGTTAAATGAAAACAAAATTCTGTCTGAATACATTATAGCCATAAGAAAAATCCTCCTTATTATTGACTAACGCTAATCAGACTTGAAATAAGTCCTACATTCACAAAGGCGCTAGCAAGTTCAGGAATGACCTGAACAGGTACTTGAATTAAAATCGTGTCGGGAATATTGCTTTGAGTTACTGTTACAAGTTTAGCCCAATGGCTTACATTTTCAAACATTCCTTGGTTCTCAAATTGTTTCATAATTCCGATGACAACCCCTTTAACATTCGTCAGAACTTGAGGACTTTGTCGAAGTTGTTTTACGCCGGCAGCAATTAGACCTACATAAATTTCTTGTTGGAATGCTGTGACAATTTGCCAGGTCGTAACTGGGAAAAATTCTTCGTCCACAACATTCGTATTAGGAATTGTCACTTGTCCCGTGATTAAACGTGCTGGAAATACTGTACCCGATGCACTCACGCACAAAGGAGACCATCCAAGATCGAGCGCAACTTCGCTGCAAGTCGCACCGGTAACTCCATAGACCACACGGTTTTGAGTGTTGGCCGAAGAAAGCACAGAGGGAATTGTCATCAAACTTTGCGGATTGAAAGGAATACTGTTGCAACTCGCAAAAGAAGCCATGGCCGCAGCAATTACAGCGGAACTCTGTGGATATTCCCCAACCAACGGCACATAAGGATAATAAACAGGAAAATGCCACTGAGCGGGAAGTACCGAATTCACAGCGGTTGGAAGTGTGGAAATTTGAAATGCATTGATAGAAGTATTTGCGAAAACTCCGAACACACCGTAGTGGCCTTTTTCAACTTCTGTCGGCTGATTTACAGACGCAATATAATTGAAAAAAGTTGCTTGGGCTGTGGTGATATCTGTGTTAAGTGCGACATCGTACGGATCCACAATGCAAGTAAAACTCAAATTATCCATTAAAACGAAAACATTTTGTGTCGTATCCAGAACCATGCCAGTAGCATGCGTCGTATCAAAAGGAGTTGTGGTTGTTCCCACATGAATAACGAAATTACATCCGATAATTGTTTGAGCGGGTAATACTCCTAATAATGTCGCGCTAGCCGTAGAAGTTGTTTGACTAATAATGGTGTTGCCTAATTGTTGCAAAGGCACGTATACCCCATTTGCAGGCACCGACGCGTATCCAATATAAGTACTCCCGTCAGTTTGGACGGCTGTAGAAGTCGGAGTTCCTAAAGTAAGCGAAGCAGGATTTGGAGCAAAAGAACCGCTTGTTTCTCTGTCCGTTAATACAGAAAGAAAAACAGAAGGCTTGATAAAATTGAATTGGCTTCCTCCAGAAATATCATTCATAACCTGATAAATATAGAAAACTTGCATGCAAATTTCTTCTGTTCTGTTTGGATCTGGAAGACCTAAATTATTATTTATATATGAAAGTGTTATTATATCTGCGGAAGTTGTTACGAAAGTACCCGAAACTCCGCTAACAATAATGTTTGCGGGATAAGTTGTGGAACTAAAAACTAAATTATTAGCAGCACTTGCAAAAACACCTGCCGCTGAAGAACCAGTTTGCGCAATTGAGGCAGTAAATCCGGTTTGAGCCAAAATATTATAATTAGCTGGCACGGCAGAATAACTCAGAGTTACTGTGCTGTTTGCATTTACAGTTACTAAAGTTGGCGCAGGAAAAGTTAGGGTGCCAGATAAACCAAAATTCACGGTGAATCCCAGATTTTTCATGTAACTCAGAGCTTCGTATCCTGAGCTAAAAGTAGGCAAAATAAAAGGGAAAAAATATTGAAGTGTTGGATATCCAGGTTGTGGCACAAGGGGAGTTAAAGATCCTCCGATTGCGGTGCGATGTCCAACGCAAGCAATTGTCGCTTGAATGCTGGGCAATGCACCCACTTGTTGAATCGCGGTTTTAATGGCGACGTGTGGAGTTTTATAAAAAGGTAAAACAATTGGTGAACTCATTCTTCTTCTCCTTAGCTGGAAATATTTTCATTAACGCTTTGTAGTTCCATTTCAACCTGATAGCCGGCAATTAATGGATACAAAAATTCACATGGATCAAAAACATTATTTCCAAGCACAGTTTGTATATAATCCCACCATTGAACAGTATCGATAGTATAGCTTACTTTCATGGAAAGTTTAACACTATCGTGTTGTTTCACCTGGGAATTAACATCGGAATAATCAACTTCGATGCGTTCTCCAAATTCTACAAGTGCCGGGCAAACTCCCCATGTTGGCTGTCCTTGATTATTAGGAACACCATATTTTAAATAATCAAAAAAGTTCTGATTTTTTAATATCAAATAGACAATTGATTCGGCCATTACATTTGCAATTTCTGTGCTTCTTTCGCGAATCATTGCTCCGCCAGGAAATGAAAAATCAAAATTCAAGGTTGATTTTCCGTACCAAGATTCTCCCAAAAATCTGTTGGAAGCAGGATAAATCGCGAGAGAAGGAAGCGCAGTAGAAGATAAATCCACGCGCTTATAGGGATAAATATTCTTTTCAAATATTCCAAAAACTTTTGGATATTGAATTGGAAAAATCTCACACAGTGATCTACATAGAGATGCACTGGGAAGATTGTTGCAATAATAAGAATATCCAAAGCTGTCCGTTCTCATAAAATACTTTCAAAGTGTTTTTGCACTGTTTCCTTGCAAACGAGGATTAATAGTTCTTTTTCTTCATCGCTAAATGTGACATAATTTCTATCTTCATTTCTACGATTTGCGTAATTAATAACCATTCTATCCGTGTCCACAGAAAGACTTAATTTTATTTCGTCATTAAAATAAGTGGTTTCAATTTCAAATGCTTTGTCCAGAAGTGACTTTAAAAGTTCTTCGTAGAGCATGTTCATTGGATAGATTTTTCCGATTGCTCTATATTTTTCTTGTTTATATCTATCTGTTAAATCGGGCCAATCTCTTCCGTATATCGTGCCGTTAGAAAGAAAAAGGTCTGTCTTCATTTCTCTAAATTTTTCTATGATATTTTTCTTTAAAACTTCTACGAGAGTATTAATATCTTCCATTGAATGGTCCCCAAAATAAAGATTGGGTAACATTATTTACGTGCTTATTCGCATATTCAAAACTGTTAACACTGTTTCCTAGGAGAGCTGGAATTGGTCCAGGCAGCAAAGGAGAGTTCCAAGTCGAATTTGCATTTAGTGCGAGACCTGGTAAAGGAGGTAAATCGAAAACTCCGGTTGCTCTTTTTCTTTGCAAAGGATCTAAAAGATCGTGATATAAATCGGCAATAAATTTTAAATAATTATCCCCTTTATTCTCACCGGTTTTTCCAAAGAATAATTTCAACACATTATAAATTGAACGATAAAGACAAAGTGATTTTATGATTTGAACTGTCATTTCTGACGTGAGTTGTTGAAAAGTGACATTGTTATATCCCTGAAAAGGAACAATGTACTTATTAGACAAATCGAGTTCTACTTTTGCTTCACCTTGTTGAATGAGGAAGATAAGTTCTGTATTTGAAATTTGACTGTCGGAAGGGCCATACGACACCTTCGATTCAGTCATTGTCTTGACTTCAATGTCAGAAATATATCTTCCCATTTTTATTCATCTTCTTCTTCTGTGACTGTAGGATATAAATCGTATTTCGACGCTTCAAATCTGTCGATAACTTCATTCTTTTCGTTAACTTTTAAAACATACGGAATTTTTCTCATTCTTGTCTTTGCGGACGGAACTTCAATTCCATTTTTGACGTCTGGTTTAAATTCACCAAACACAGGATTAAAAGTTTTGAAAGTCTTTTGTGACAACTTCTCGAATAATTCCTCAGAAATATTTTCACAAGTTCCCGCTTTGAAAAAAGCTGACGGCGTGCTGAAATCAATTTGACGTTGATAGAAGTACGCATCCGTTCTAGATTTCTCTTCGACTTTATCAATCGCCTTAGTGAAATTGTAGAAAGGGTTTGCAACATCAACATTAAATTTCACGCGCACAGTTTTTGTCTGCGCGCCTGGTTTTTCTTTTGTATACTTGATTCCGTGTATAGTTTGCTCCATTTAAACCTCAAAAATTAAGCTAAAGTATTTAGAACGAATAAATCGTTTGGACGTTTAACGCGTGGCATCGAGTTCGATCCGCAAAGCAATTTAATGGAAGGATTTTCATATCCACCAAAAGTTCCTGCTTTGGTTAAATCTTCCATGACCATGAAAAGACCAGGGCGCGCGTCTAAGAAACTCATTCCATTTTGAATTGCAGGCGTGTAAACGTAGTCAACAGTTTGACCGCCGTAGCTATTCAAGTCGAACACAAAAAGCACGTAACCGTCTGGAATGAAATAGTTCACAGTGTTTGCGGCATTTCCGACAGGGTCATTGGCATCTGCGAGATATGTAGAGTCATCCACAATCACGCCAATTTTGATATCACCACCAAGGAAGTACTCAATCATGCCTTCCATGGTTGCGCCGCGTGGCTCTTTTTTGATTACATCAGGATTCGCCATGTAACCGTATTGGATCAATTGTTGAACTTCTGGGTTCGTGTAGAACCAGCTGTGCGTGTTTCTATTCATAGCCACCCCTTTAATAAAGGGCTTTAATCTACGAAGAGCGGCATTGTTAGAAATAAAGTATCTAATGTCAGTTAAGGGAAGAGCCGCAGGGTTCATTAAATAGATACCCCCTTGGTTAGTTGCCCAAGGCTGACCAGAAACAGGAACTAGAGTATTTTGGGAAGGAACACCAAAGCTAAAAGTTTGGCCGTACCAAGAATATTGACCTTGGAAAATTGCTTGTTGAATTAGCAATTGTTTCAAAGTGTAGGCACGAACTGCAAGTTGTTCTGTCCAGACAGCAAGATATTGAGCAATTCCACGGATGGAAAAGTTATTCACTCCGATTTCGCGAAGATACAAAATGTCTTGTTCAGTAACATCGATTTTGTCTCCCCAATAACCGGGAGTAAAGTCGGCGGATTGGTTTCCAAGTTTTTGAACAACGTTAAAAGGTTGTCCTAATTTTCTAGGAAATTGTGCTCCGGCAATTGGATTAATCGTTTCAACAACGACTGTTGCAGCTTCGGTCAAAACATCAGGAACCCAGTGAGAAAAAAAGCTCATAGGATCCATTACGGTCCCGATTTCGCGAAGTAAGTCGGTCACAGCAACAGTTGTGGAGTTCACAGGAATTCCAGAACCAGTTTGGTTAAATTGTGCAAGACGGTTAGGTTTTGCATCCAAACTTGTGAACATAGGAGTTCCAGGTTGACGCCCCCAGCTCAAAAAGTTTCCATTAAAAACATCCTTGGATTGGGTAAATCCAAAAGCTGCGATTGCGTCCACATAAAAATCAACCAAATCCGAGGTTTTGATTTTTACTGACGGATCGTCCTTTAGTCCATAGACTAAGTTTTTAGAAAGAGTAGCAGACATGTGTTAAATTCCTTTCTTTATAGTCCATAGATTAAGTATTGACCGGCAGAATTATAGTCAAAAACTGTTTTGGCGTTACGTTGTGTAATAGCAGCGGCAACATCTGCAATTTGTGTGTATTGAAGAGCAGATTTGTAAAATGCTCCTTTTGTCAATTGGACAATAATTTGAACTTGTCCTGTGACTGTGGTTCCGTTGACGATTAAATCATCATACAAAACGCCTACGAAAACATTTTGTCCGTTCGTTCCAGAAACAGAATCGTAGTTGACAAAAAGTCCGATGCTTGGGCCGGCGGTATATTGCGCAAGCAAAGTACCGGATTGATAAACAACTCCGCCCGTAGACGCAGCCAAAGGAGCCATTGTATAAATTGGGCTCGAATCTGTGGTGACAACGGGAAAAGCAATTGATCGTATGTTGGTATTGACTGAAGGTCCGATAGCCATGAGTTATTTCCTTTCGTTATTTCTCAACGTAATTGATGATTTTGTTAAACAAAGCGCGAGTTTCTTCATTGTTCTTTGACAAAATTCCAAGCTGAACGGCAATTTCATCGTTTTGCTTTTTCAACTGAGAAGTCTCGTCTTTGATTTTTTGAATGCTGTCAGAAAATTTAGCTTTTTCTTTTTCTTCTTTTTTCTTAGCGTCTTCGTCTTCATCTTCAATTTCTTCTTCAGAACAAAAAGCAGAAAGATATTTTCCCATTTCTTCCATGTCGCCAGATTCCGCGAGTTTCATGGCATGTTCTTTATCTTTCTTTTTAAACTTCATAGCCTTTTCATCGTCTTTTTTAATTTGCTTTTCAATTCTGTTCTTTTCATCTTCGTTATTATCTTTTGGCTCGTGCTTCTCCATTTCTTTTTTTCCCTTTTTCAGGGCAGCCGCGAGCGCAATTAAACCGGTATCTATTTTCTCAGTATTTTTGTTTGACATGTTCATACTCTCCTTGATGTCGATGGCGATGTTGTTCTTAGCTAAAACCTTGTAATCAATAACATTCACCATGTTTTCATTCAGTAGATTGAATGCAGCAAGACGCGATCCCTTGTCTGGAATATTTTTTAAATCTTGTCTGACTCTTTCGACTTGTACTGGTAATATCTTGCTATTGATTTGTAAATTAATCAACATTTTTTCAATTTCGTAGTCAATTTCTTTATTATTTATTATCTCTAAATTATTTTGATATCTAGATAGAAGTACTGAGCGGAGTTGAACAAGGTTTGCTTGAGAGTAAGAATTCTCTCTCACCATGGTCGATATTTTTTGTTCTGCGCTAAAGGAAATATTTTGAGCATTTGGAATGGCTCCATTTACAACCCAAGAAATCTCGTAGGACTTATGAGTTTTTGGATCAAATCCAATAGAAACTTTTGACCAAAGTCTTTTTTTGACTTTTTCAACATTTTCTTTTCCTTTGACTCGCAAATTTGCAAAAAGATAAGGACCTCCTTCTCCTTCAAGAAGTTCATATTCACCAACAACATGACCCACAGTATTATCGACTGTTTGTTGATGATCCTTTTGATTTGGAATTGCTTCAACATCTTTGAGAGGAATTGTTCTACCCATGCGTGTGACGCGATTCCAAAGCGACCGTACTTCTGTATTGTGTTGTTTAAAAATGGCGCGCACATCTTTATCTTTAATGTCAAAAGAATTTCCGTTGGCGTCGGCTTCGACAAAAAACGGATAAAGAACGAGAACTTTGACATCGATCTCATCTTCTTTTTTTTCATCAAGACTTGTGATTTCTGAATTAGGAACGGAGAGTTGAATCATGAGGATGATCCTCCTTTAGGGAGGTTGTTTTGTTTTTTGTAATGTGAATCTGTGGATTTCACATCTGTTTTTCCCGTGGTGTCTTTAGGTTTCATATTCATTTTTTCAAGTTCTTTTTGAAGTTCTTTGATTTCTTTTTCGGAGAGTTCAGAGTCTCCAACGAGCTGACGATATTTGTTAATGTCGTTGATGATCGTTGGACCGGTCAGGCCGCAAGCTCTCATGGCCTCATATTGTTTAACGACATTTGTTTTGTCTTCGGTGTTTAAAAGTTCTGCCTCAAAATATCCCATGGTGTTGTTGTGCGCACGTTGGGGGAAATTGAAACGAACAAGATCAGAAACAAAATCTTTGATTATCGTTCTACAAACTGAATTTCGTATAGAAGATAAAAGCTTGTTGTGAATTGAATTTTGAGACGTTCCGAGAGCGTAGCTTTGTCCTGTACCCCCTGAAAACATGGACGCAGGAATCAAAAGAGCCTGTTGCATCGAATCATCGCAGTATCTTAGAGTGTCCGTGAAAATTCTAAGGTCCGCGCCAATGTCCGCTACTTGAAAATCAAAAGCAGTTCCCTTCATGCCAGGAAGCAAAAGCGCTGAATCGCCGCGAAGACGGGATAGGGCCAGTGTCAGAGCTGAAATAGCAGTCTGTGCCATGTTTGGAGAATTCACCGCAGGGTCAGGATTCTGAACGCTCGTTTGTGAATACGTTGTCATGGATGCAGGATCCGCGTAGCCAATCAACAAAGGCGTGGACTTTCTATCTCCCACGACCGCTAGGAACTGCAAAAAAGCAGACTTAAGAATGTAGAAATTATACGCACTTCTGAGCATGGAACGCCCGTATGGATTTAAAAACCCATCTTGCCCCTTGCGCACATAGTGAATTACTTTTTTGCGAGGAACTGGAATCATGCCCACGGTTTGAAGTTGAGTCGTGCGAATTGGGTAATCTGCATCCCCGATAAATGAAAGTCCGTCGGGAGCCCCTTGGTTATATCCTAGATTTTGATTACCAAACTCACCGCCAAATCCGTAGCCTGGAAGCAGATAGGAAAGCGAATTTTGAATGCCAGGGTTTTGAGCAAAATAAACGTATTGATAGATAAAATCGTCGAGCTGTCCCGCGCGATTCGTTCTGAAAATTACAGACGTCGGAGGATAAGCAACAACGCTTTTTATCCAAACCTTCCCGTCAATGTATTCGCTCGGGCGGCTATATTCTTTTTCGCCCACGTAGAATCCCGCCCACATTGAAGTGAGCATGTCACGAATTAATCCTGACTTCCCTTCGTCAAGTAAGTCAAAAGCCTTCCTAACAAATTTCTGAATTTCTTTATTTTCGTGGTAATAGTCGCCAACCGTATTGGAAATGATGGCTGTATTATATTCCAAACTTGAAGAAATAACAGAGTCAATGTAAGCAATGCGTTGGAAAGTGCTGATAGATACAGTGGAAGGATTAAGCAGCCAACTCCCAAGCATGTTGTAAACATACGGGATCGATGTTCCGCGAACTTCTTCAAAAGAAGGCTCGTTATCTTTTTCGTAGACATTCAAAAACTCATTCAATATGTTATTTTGTCTGTCGATAAATTGGTTTAAATCCGGTTCATCTTTTTCTATTTTTCGATTGTCAATGACGGCCATAATGTTTCACCTATGAAGGAAGGGTGTAGACAAGCCAGTCAGTTGCTGTCGTAAAATCTGTTGCAACAAAAGGGAAAGAACACGAGGCATAATTATAAAGATTGAAAGCAAAATCGATGGTGTTCACGCTGATAATTGGCAGAACTAAAAATGGAAGTTGGCCGCTAGAATTTGCGACCAAGTTTGCATAGGTCTGCCGCGTAATATAGACAGACGTGTTACTTGTGCTTGTGACGCTCGAGGAAGCAATCGCAATCATAATATTTTGAAATGTGTACAGAGTTGCCATATGGAATTATTTCTTTTTTCCCATTTTCGGTTTCATTTCTTTACCGCATGGAACCGCGCCAAGTTTAGGCATATTTTTAGCCATCATTTTGAAATCGTTTTTTCCTTCATGATGTCCGTGATGTGCGTGTTTTGGTTTTGCAAGATGTTCCTTTGGAATTTCTTTGTGATGCACACCCTTTTTAAACATTTCTTCTGCCATGCCGCCGTCACCCATTTTAATCTCCTTTTTTTTGTTTTCTCGTTGCTTTGAATAACCAATTGCAACTGCTTGTTTTGGATCTTTGCCGTGCGCAATTTCCGTTTTAATATTTTTTTCTCGTGCTTCTTTTGAACCGGAAGAATCAAGTGGCATTAGCTCTCACTCCTTATTTAGAAGTTCCTGCAACAGTTATCGATCCCGCTGGCGTACCCGATGGTGTCCAGATTAAATCGACAAGAACGGCAGGTTGAGACGCCCCGCTACTCCAAGTGAAGGTAGAACTTCCGTTTAAAAACAATCCGGCGTTCACAGGAATTGTGATGGAAGATGCCACGGCGGAAACTGTATCGAGAGCGGTGTTCAACATTTTTGCTGTTAAAGTTCCGGTTGGAGTTCCAGTCGCGATGTTAATATTGACTGAAAAAGATTTCCCACCCACTGTAAATTGGGTGCTACCTGCCGCAGCGGTACTGGGAATGCTCGCTATAATTGCGTTAAAAACTGCTGTTGATGCCATGTGTTAATATTCCTTTTTAAAGTTTGACTAAACAAATTTAAAAAAATAATGTATAGTCAAATTAGGTTTTATGTTCTGAAATTAGTCTATCAAAAAAAAACAAATAAGGAAGCAAAATGAAAGAATACTCCCCAAATCACGCCATCGATTTAAAAAATCATTGTCGCGAGGGAAAATCTCTTGAGACGTATTGTGCTCACATCGGTGTGACACCTGCGATTATTTCGCACTGGTATAATGAATATTACGATTTTAAAGAGGCTGTTGAAATGGCACCATGTTTAGAATTATTATTTTGGGAAGAAAGTTTGCTTACTGCACTTAATAATAATCAAAAAGAATTCGCCACGGTAATTAAGTCTCGCATTGACACACTTATGAAAGTCGTTATTTCTCCTATTCGTAACGACATTTACTCGTCTTTAAAGGATGATGATAAGAAGAAATTAATCAAGAAAAGTGAAGATTTACTCAACGACTTTAGACTTTTAGGAATATAAAAAAATGTCCATCATAGATATTCCAAGAGATATCATTAAAAGAGAAGAACTTTTCAAGAATTATTCTTCAGATCGTCTCTTAGAATTAAAAGGAAAAATAGACCAAAGAATTATCACCCCGCACGAGAGAAATGAATTCACGCAACTTCTTTCTTTTGAGCAGATAAGAACCTATGGGAACTACGTCAAGTCGATGGATTATCCAATTCCTTGGCAGTGGTTTCACCATGTTGTCATGGAAAAAATCGACAATGTAATTGCCTCGCCAATTTCCAGACGCGTCATGATTGAAATGCCGCCCCGCCATTGCAAAACGTTGCTTGCAGGCCAACTTCTTTCAACATACCTTTTCGGTAGATTCCCTAATAAGTCTATAGTGTACGCGACAAATGTGAACTCGAAAGCAGTGGACGAGCTAAGTGCCATGCGAAAAATCATCACGTCCGACCGCTATCAGTCACTTTTTCCAGGCGCAAAGGCCAAGACTTCCTTTGAAGATATTTCGGTTATCGACAAAAGTTTGAGAAAAAACAAAAAAGATACGGCAAACGTGCTTTCAAATGTTTACTCGGACCGAGGAGGTTTACGCACGGTTGGAATGGGCGACATCCTTACTGGTCACCCGTTCCACGTGGGAATTGCGGACGACTTGTACAAAGGCTACGCAGAAGCACAGTCCGAAAAAGTACGTGAAAATATTTGGAACTGGTTTATGAAAGTGTTTTGTACGCGCGTGGATAAAATGACAATTGGTGGAGTTTCCCACATTATCGTTTTCTTCACGCGCTGGCATGATGACGATATTTGCGGACGGCTTCAGAGAATTCAAAAGGAAAGATCCTATGAGATTGAACAGTTTGAAAAACTAGGAATTCCTTGGTACGACTGGGAAATCCTCTCCTTTGAGGCCGTAAAAACGGAAGATAAGCCTTCGCACCCTGCGGACCCTCGCAAAGTCGGTCAACCACTCTGGCCACTTTATGAAGCAGAATATCATCAACAAAAAATCCTAGACCCCGTTGGCTTCGAATCTCTTTATCAGCAAAATCCTATGAACAAATACGGTCAGTTATTTCAAAGAGATTATTTCCAACACTATTCAACTTTGCCCGAAAATATCACACATATCGTAGTTTCAATTGACCCCAATTTGAAAGAAGGCAAAAGCAATACCACTGGAGTTTCAGATAATTTCGCAATTCTCGTCATGGGACTTGGACGCGGTGGGAATATTTACCTTCTTGATTTTGTCGCGCATTCAAAGGATTACAACTTTCTAAAACTTGAAACGCGCCGCATTCTTAGAAAATATCCACACCACTGGCAAGTCGTCATCGAACAAACTGCCGTTGGGCCTGCACTCACGTCTGACTTGAAAATCTCGGGATTCTACCGAGTGACTGAGTTCAATCCTGGATCAAAGTCCAAATTCGAGCGCGCAAGTCTTATCGTGCCGGAACTCATTTCCGGAAAATACTTCATCCCCTCTCGTCATATGCGCCCAGATATTGACAACTACGTGAATCAATTGGTTAACTTCACTGGACAAAAAGGGCGCAAAGATGACTTGGTTGATGCAACAGTTATAGGAATTCTATACTATATGAACCACCGCACACTCGCGGACATCAGCTACGTGACCACCATGAGCAATCCACTTCTTGCCCGCACACTGGGACAACCGCAATCTTTTGGCCTGGGAAGACAATTGCCGCCCGGAAAAAATAGAAGGACCATGGAACAATGAACAGCTTAAAAGCCAAAATTAAACAATATCTAGCTTATGAAGGTGTCAAAATTACTCCAGATTTGTACGTCGAACCTGCCATAATTAACAATTTAAAAATTAGATTTGACTCCCTTTTCAGTGATTTTGACAAATATTCCTTGGAAGATTATACCTTTGCACTTTGGGAACTCATCGCAGAAAGCGATAATTCAGAAGATAAATTGGAAACTATTCTTAAAGAAAAAGAAAATGGTTTATTAAAAGCTAAAAATGAAGCACTTGAACTCTTAGAACATCGCGCATTTCGTCTTGAAAAAACCTCAAACAAATTGCTTGTGAAAATCGTCGCAAAGGGCAGATTGCTTCCTGGATATTTTTCCTTGAACTTTTATGAAGAAGCCCTTTCGAAGTTTCAACATAAGGGTAAAAATTGGTGGGATATTTTTAAAGATGACATCATGCACGCGGTCCCAGTTTACAACCCGCGTGATGAAAGATTGTGGTGGTTTTCTGAAAATAATCATTGCTTTTTAAACACATATGTGCGCCCGGACCATTCAAAAATGTTTCCCATGACCTATGAAGAAGCTGATCCACTCCTTAGAAATTTCCTAGAACACCTTTTCGTTTCTAAAGAAAATGTGATGCAGATTTTGAAGTGGTGCGCGTATTCTTCTTGTCAAAATCTTCAAACTTATCTGACCCTCATCGGACATCCGGGCATCGGAAAGACCATCTTTGTGCACGACTTTTTAGCTTTTTACCATGGAGCTGAGAATTTCAATCTTGCCGCGCGCATTGAAAATTTGCACCAAGGCGTGTCCCATCAATCCACACTCATCTATCTTGATGAAATGGTAATGAATAAAACGGAGCATTATAACATATTAAAGCGATTTACCAATGATTTAATAGCTATCGATAGAGGTGGTAAATGGGAGTCTGAAGCAACTTCGCGGAACTTTGCAAACTTGGTTTGGTCCTCGAACACTCGCGAGAACATGGGAGCGCTGACAACTGAGGACCGACGCTTCAAAATTGTTAAAATTACAGATACGCCGCTCAATACTATTTTTTCTGCCGAGGAGATTCAAAACCTTCGTGAAAATCCTCTATTTAAAAATCAGTTTGTCGGTATTCTTCTTTGGATATTATCTAAAAATGAGGACACTTCTGACGTTAATCAAGTGGAAGATACCTACGAGAAATTAGAAGTCCTTCTTGCTTCCCGCAGCCTAGAAGTCAAAGAGCTATTCAAGTTGTTCTTCAATATCGTCAATGACTTTGATATGGAAAATAAAAAGCCCATTCGTCATGAAGAATTTTCTGATGAGATAAAGGAAACCATTGGCTTACCTTTTATAGATTACATGCCACTAACTGCTTTTATTCTTCCCCGCGCGGGTGGCCCGTATACCCTTCGCATTCCTATGAAAATTCTGCGGTTAATTCTTGATAAAAAGAAGACGCATGAGAAATTTTCACTCACGTACAACCGTCTGAGATTTCACCTCATGCAGATTTCGCCCAAGTTCTGCAAAATAAAGCATGTAAATGGTACGCCCAATTATGATTTGGAAATCTATATGCCCGATGTGAAACAAGAATATGTGGATATCATACGGCTACATGGCCATCGATTTAGCTTGTGAAAAGAAAAATGTGTGTCCACTTCATCTTGCGGAAAAGTGGACACACATTTCTTCTTCAGGAAGTTGTCATTTACTATGAGGTTTATGACCTTTGCAAGGTATTCTATTCTCGTAAAACAGTCAAGAGAAAATAGATATAAAAGTTTTTTATACCTTGGAGAAGTGGAAATGCGAGAGGTAAAATTTTTTATGTATGGCGTGAAAGAGGAAAATGTTGCGCGACATAGTGACATGCACAAACCCGCGCTCAATCAAGGTATCAAAGTTTTTTATAGGTCGCAAGGGAGATGATATTGTGATGCAATCTGCACTCAAAGCTTGTTATGAAACATTACCATTTCCAAAATTATCCTTGGATTTTAAAAAGTTTGAGAAATCAAAATTAGAAAAATTATATGACACAGAAGGAAAACCATATTTTGATTATAAAACTGATTGGAAAGGGAGGGATTATGAAAATAATCGTTGGATGTCTGTTGAGAGGATGCAAGAAGCCCGTGAGGCTATTCGTGACTTTGAGAAAATGATGTACGAAAAAGAGTTATTCTTTTTTTCAAAATAAAAAAGCCCCAGGCAAAACGTGGGGCTATCTATCTGCACACTCGGTACAGTAGCGAATAAAAGTTATTACTTTTGAAAAAGGGAATTGAACCCTAAGTCTCGTCGATACTATCCACGCGTTCGCCTCGAACCGTTTCAAAAACTATTAAAATCTCTGTCTTCCCAGAGTGCCCATGGCTATTGTCAATATCTCTTTCGAGTCTGTCGATCGCAGCTAACACTACCATATCGCGGATAATTTCACCTTCTAAGTTTTACATCATTGATAATTATCAAGGGAGGATGGCCCTGTCTTTCCAGGTGTCACATCTTTTTTTTTATTTGCCAGGAATGAGCCGGCAGAAGCTACAGTGCGGAGTCATCGCTTAGCTCTTTACTCGTCCGCAGTGGGTTCTTAACCAATCATCTCGCTAAATAGTTTAGGCCGTGAATTGAGAGTTATGGGCCAAGGTCTTCTATCCCCAATACTGGAGCTTTTTACGAGTATCCATCCATCTCGTTCGTTTGATTATCCAGAAGGATTCGAACCTTCGTGGAATTCCCGTTCTCACTCCAGCAAGAGTATTTGGAATTCTTATAGTTGCTGTTCAACTTTAAACCGGGTCTCACTCCAGACTCCTCCCTCACATTGCTGTGGGCTCAGTCATGGATAATCAAACTGTTGAAGTTTAGTGAGAATAGAACAGGAAGTCAAGAAAGAAAAAATTTTGTCAGGGGGGCAATCAGTATTTTAAAAATGATATAAACTAGATTTGGGGTGCTCATGTTTGGTATCTTTGTACTACTATGACATGACAAATGACACATAAGTACGCTTATGTGCCTCATAAATGCCTCGATTATGCCTATCCGCAATGGCACGACCTATAAGCAAAAGTTATCGATATCACGAAATCGATAAGCTTAGTTTATCGGGTAAGCTAAAAATATCTACCCATTTCATCTATAAACTGCATATCGTGTACTAATATACTAAGAATGTAAACTTTCACAGCCATAATGTAAAAACAGCTAAAAGCCAACTATAAGAAAAAGCTATTGATATAAAAAAAAGGGCATTGCGCCCAGGTAGGTAAAAAAGCAGAAATGTGATAGGCTTAAAAAAAAGGTAGGAAACTAGCAGATATTTTATTATAACGCGTTCAGTTCGATTGTCAACATCAACAATTTGTATGATAATCAAATAATTGACGATAATAATTGATATCAAATTCCTTTTCTCTAGATATTCAATAGTATAAATTATCACTTTGTATATGTTATCGATTGAACTGGGAGAGAAAGATATGTACAACCGCTTAAAAGAATTGGTAATTATTTCATCATTATTATTGGTTAGTTGCGGGCAAGTGCCACACGACATTGACCCCTATTTCATTCCCCTGATAAAAAGATTTGCGCTTGATGCACAGATGGCAGGACTCACTACAGGCGGTTTTGCAGAAATCACGCAAATCACATTCGATTCAAACATGCCCCCCGGGCGCGAGGGCACATGCGCCTACAATCACCCATATATTATTTCTCCAAAGATATTCAGTGATTTTTATAAAACAATTCGTATCAATCCGGACGTCAAAGTCCCGCGCGCGAACCAAGACTATGCCTATCTTGTCTTTCTTCATGAACTTGGACATTGTGCGTATCATTTAGCGCACACATCGAATCCCACGGACATCATGTATCCGACTCTCGACGAGCAATCGTTGCAAATCGCAGAAGCAAACTATTTCGAACAAGCCGCAGAGAGTGAAAATTCTTGGTTTTCCACCGACCCTCCTTAAAAAAGCAAAAAAAGCAAACGAAAGCAAACTCCTGCTTTTAAAGTTTGCGCGTGAAATAAACAAACAATCTCCTCAGAAGCAAAAAAGCAAGAAATCTCAATTTCCCCATCTCACAGGCCTTTTCCCCCGCAC
>Ga0302265_1000101_pt1 | contig 54929 bp, 45 predicted proteins | sample III_Bog_E1_1_FD_194556 | JGI IMG/M metagenome (GOLD analysis project Ga0302265, IMG submission 194556) | Peat permafrost microbial communities from Stordalen Mire near Abisko, Sweden - III_Bog_E1_1 | ecosystem: Environmental > Terrestrial > Soil > Wetlands > Peat | place: Sweden: Abisko...
TTCTTGCTATCGAAGAATTTGGCGATTTTGCGCAGCGTTTTGGCGGTGGCTTCGGCGCCGATGAAGTTTACCTTGATCCAGGGAATGCCGAATTTCTTTTCCATCATTTCGGCGATGTAATTAATGGAGCGGTGGCACATCACGCCGTTGAGTTGGACGGTATGGGCCTTCTTGACCTGATCGTAGCTGACGTCGCCGCTCAGGGTGGAGGTGACATGGATGCCGCATTTGCGCAGGAGCGTGTCGATTTCCCAGGCGTCGCCGCCGATGTTGTATTCGCCGAGGATGTTCATATTGAACTCCGCGACGTCGGCCTGGTCGTCGAGGCCGATGATGTTCTTGAACACGCCGTTGTTGGCGATGTGATGGCCGGCGGACTGGCTGACGCCCTTGTAGCCCTCGCAACTGAACGCCATGACGTTGATGCCGAGTTCCTCCTTCATCTGTTTGGCGACGGTGTGAATGTCGTCGCCGATCAGCCCCACCGGGCAGGTGGCGAGAATGGCAATCGCCTTGGGCTTGAAGATGTCATAAGCCTCGCGGATGGCTTGCTTCAGCTTCTTTTCCCCGCCGAAAATAATCTGGTCCTCCTGCATGTCGGTGTTCATGCAGTATTGAAGGTAATTCGTGGTGCCTTCGGGCGGACGCACCAGATTCCGGCGCGAAAGCCAGGCATAAAACCCGCAGCCGACGGGTCCATGAGTGATTTGCAGGATGTCGTAAATAGGCCCCAAAACCACCCCGCGACAACCAGCATACGTACAGCCACGCTGCGTGATGATGCCGGGAATGGTGCGGGTGTTCGCGCCGATTTCCGGCGGCGTCTCCTGATCGTTCAGGATGATTTGCTTAGCGCGCTTCTTCGCAGTCTTGGCGGGATAAATTTTGAGCATCTCCGCTTTTACCGCGGCGGCATCCGGCGTGGTCACGGTGCTGGTTTCGTCAGACATAATATTTCCTTTCTGGTTGGTGGTGGTTGGGGTTGGGTGGGGGACGGACCCCGGTCCGCCCGGCCGACCAGGGGTTAATTGTAGAGCCCGTATTCCATCAGCAGTTTTTCCAATTCCGGGATAGGTAAGGGCTTCGGAATGACAAAATTCTGATTTTGGTCAATCGCTTTGGCCAGATTGCGGTATTCATCCGCCTGGCCGCAGCCCGGATTCCATTCGATCACCGTCTTGCGGTTGATCTCAGCGCGTTGCACATCGTTGTCGCGCGGCACGAAGTGAATCATCTGGGTGCCAAGCAAGATGGCGAACTGCTCAATCATTTGCTTTTCGTTGTCCACCTTACGGCTGTTGCAGATCAAACCGCCCAACCGGACTTTGCCGCTCGTGGCAAACTTCAGGATGCCCTTGCAGATGTTGTTGGCGGCGTACATCGCCATCATCTCGCCGGAGCAGACAATGTAAATTTCCTCGGCTTTGCCATCACGAATCGGCATGGCGAACCCGCCGCATACGACGTCCCCCAGCACATCATAAAACACGTAATCCAAGTTTTCGCTCGAATCATAAGCCCCAAGTTGTTCGAGCATGTTGATGGATGTGATAATGCCGCGGCCGGCGCAGCCAACACCAGGCTCAGGGCCGCCGGATTCCACGCATAGGGTGTTGCAAAAACCGCCATTACGGATGTCCGCCAGTTCCACGTCCTCGCCCTCATCGCGGAGGGTGTCGAGCACGCTTTTCTGCGACAGGCCGCCCAGGAGCAGGCGGGTGGAGTCCGCCTTGGGATCGCAGCCGACGACCATGACTTTCTTACCCATCTCGGCAAGACCGGCGACGGTGTTCTGGGTGGTGGTGGATTTGCCAATCCCGCCCTTTCCGTAGATTGCTATTTTTCTCATAAGTAATTTGGTTGTTGGTTTAACATCCGGCGGGAACGTCCCACCGCGCACCTGCTTCTTATGCAAGCGCGATGCCAAGTGCCAGCTATTCGCTGAAAAAGCGAAAATCTCCCGATAAATAAGGGGGTTTCCATGAAAAAACGTTTGCAACTACGCCCGTGTATTTTCATCGCCCATGGGGAATCCAACATTTTTGTAGGATTCCCCGAGTGAAACTACGTGGATGTAGCCCGGCGAGGACGGATCGAAATTTTAGCTGGGAATGGACCCAGCATTTAGGTAATTAAAGATGATTTTCCCCTTTTTTTCTGTGTTTGGAACCGGAGTTGCTTTCCCATTGGCGGCCTCAGTCAAACGTTCAAAACTAATATAATATGGATACAGTTGAAACCTTGAAGGCGGATATTAAAAAACTCAACTCCCAAGCAGTGACGGCCAAGCTGGATTTGCATGATTTGTCGGAAGACCTGCCCACCGGCTGGGAACGGATTCCCGAGGTGGCATCGCGCACGTTTGAGACTTATCAAAAGCTCGTCGTGGCGCGACGGAAACTCGCGGCCATCGACAGCTAGGCTGGCCTAATAAATCAGGTTGCGTACGTTGTAATATCCCCCAAGCACCAGGTGCTCCGATTCCCCTGTGAGCAGCGATTTGGGCAGCAGCCCGCTGAAGAAAACGATTTTAGCGAGTGGCACCGCCACTTTCCAGGCCCGGGAACCAAACTCCCAGGCTACCTCGGGATCGGACGTGAAGGAACTGAGGTTGTTGAGTTGCACCAGCGCGGTGGATTTGCCCGGACTGGGGGCGGGGCAAATCGGCGCGTGGATGGCATATTCCTCTGGATCGTGCGTACCCCGATATAATGTCTGCCACCGCTCCCCGGGAAAACGACGGTGCAATTCATCCTGGCAAAAGGTGTAGAGCAAATCGAGCTGCATGAGCACGCCGAAGGACTTCGCCGCGCCGCGCGTGCGATCCTGACGGAAGGCCTCCCGGGCCGCCGGATCATCTGCCAGCCGCCCCTTGTGATAGGTGGCAAGGATGCCAAAGCGGCTTTCCACCCACGCCTTGAGCACGGCACCGGCAGGGCCATTGCTGTCCGCTCCCCAGGCCCGTAGGAAATAGGCATAACCCGCGCTGGATTTGACACTGGCATGCGGGTCGGCCGGATCATGCAGGCCAAATTTGACGCAGACGTAATCGTGAAACCGATGGCTGCGTTCCTCAGGATCGGTGATTTCTGCCAGCCGGCGGAACAGCCGGGCATCGGTGGTTCTGGCCCCGTCAATTTCCACGGGCTGCGGGCTGGCCTGAAATTCCTCCGAACCAATGATCCACGGCGAAAGATTGCAGCGATTGAGCGAGCAGGACGAGCGCGAATAATCCGTTGCAATATTCTGGTGATACAAATTTTCCGGCGGGCGCATTACGCCATGAAAGAAAGTACGGGGCCTGGTGTCGAGGATTATTTGGCGACGGTTGCCAGCCCCAGGAGTTGCGGCGTTTGGCGGCGAATGGCCGCCGTGACGAACGGGTCGAGTTTATTCAACCAGCGATCGGGAATGCCCCGAAGCCCGTAGAGCGCTCCGGCGAGCTGCCCAGCGAGCGCGCCAGTAGTATCGCTATCTCCGCCCCGGTTGACCACCCGCACCAAACAATCTTCAAAATTGGCCGTATTAAAAAAGCCGTCGAAGACCGTTTGCACCGTGTCCACAATGTAACCGCTCGTCTTGCCGGGCCAGGGCCGGAAGCGGAAGGCGGGCTGCTGGCGGATCAGATTGGCCGCCATGGCGTTGCCGGGGGCCTGCCCGCCCTCCAGTATCAACCGCCGGGTCAGGCAGGCCAGCGCGGCGGTGGCGGCATCCGACTGAGGATGGTGATGCGTGAGGTGAGCCTGCTCAAGGCTGCGCCGGACCAGCAGTTCCTCGCTGGCCAGCGTGGCCAATACTGTGGGGAGATTGCGCATAGCCGCGCCGTTGCCGCCACTTTCCTCGGCTGGCGCGGCAGCCAGGCTGCCATCCGTGCGATAGCGGCATATGCCCCGGCGGCAGGTGTGGCCAATATCCACCGGATTACCCGCCAGCCAAGCGACAAACGCATCCGCAATCGCCTTCAAGTTCCAGCCGCCGCTGGCAACCAGGGCGGAGCCTAGCGCCAGGGCCATTTCGGTGTCGTCAGTGACTTGTCCCGGCTTGAGTCGCAGCCAGCCTCCTCCGATGATATGCTGGTGGACTTTGTAATTCGCAGCAATTTCCCCCGAAGTCATAAATTCCACGGTCGCCCCCAACGCATCGCCGATTGCCAGGCCCAAATAGGAGCCCAAGGCACGGTCCAGGAGCAGTGCCGACGGAGGCCAGGGAATGGGTTGGCCGGTGAAAGCAATCATGCTTGGGGAAAGTTGGCATCGTGGTGGCTACGGCCCATATGGCCCGGTGCGCCCAGCTCAAACCACTGCGGTCTCAGTGCGTCGAAAGCGTTTGAAATCGATGCCAAACCGCTGTACCCGCAGGCCAATCTGGCGTTCTGTTAGGCCAAGGCGACGTGCGGCAGCCGCCATATTACCATCGCTGGCTTTTAGTTCGGCCACAATCATCTCATATTCCAACGCGGAAACCGCCGTCTCCAAGGTGCCAGCAGCGGATTTTTCCGAAGCATCCTTTTTCTGCAAGGTGGGCGGCAGGTGATTGGCTTCAATTGATTTGCCCGGGCAAAGTAGCACCGAACGTTCCATGCAGTTTTCCAGTTCGCGGACATTTCCCGGCCAATGGTAACTCATCAAGAGGTCAATCGCCGCCGTGGAAATCCGGCGTACCGGTTTCTGGTTTACCTTGGAATATTTTTCCACAAAATAATCCGCCAGCAGCAGAATATCCGACTTTCGTTCGCGCAGTGGCGGGGCGTAGATTGGAAATACGTTAAGCCGGTAATAAAGATCCGCGCGAAACTTGTCCTGCTCAATCATCGCCTCCAAATTCCGGCTGGTGGCGGTCAAAATGCGCACGTTGGCCTTGATGGGCGACTGGCCCCCGACGCGCTCGTACTCCTTTTCCTGCAACACCCGGAGCAGCTTCACCTGGGTGGCCGGTGAAATATCGCCGATTTCATCCAGAAAAATCGTCCCGCCCTCGGCCATTTCAAACCGGCCCTTACGCATGGCAATCGCCCCGGTGAAGGCCCCTCGTTCATGGCCAAACAACTCGCTTTCGATAATGGACTCCGGCAACGCCGCGCAATTGAACTTCACAAACGCCTTCCCTTTGCGCGGACTTTGCTCGTGCAAGGCCCGGGCGATCAACTCCTTGCCCACCCCGCTCTCGCCCCGGATCAGCACTGTCGTCACACTATTGGCCACTTGCTCAATATGGCGGTAAACCATTTTTATCGTATCCGCGTTGCCAATCATGTTCGGCGGGCGAAAACTCGTCTGGATTTGATGTTGCAACCGTTCATTTTCCCGCTGCAAGGCCTCCAGTTTTTCCTGCGTCAGCCGGTGAAAATGCACCGTGTGCGCAATCACGTTGGAAATCAGCGAAAGCAGCCGCCGGTCGGAGGATAATCGCACCCGGCCATCCAACACACGTTCCACGCTTAATGCCCCAATCACTTCGGTGCCAAATTTAATGGGCACACAAATATAGGCTGCCGACGGGGAGCCCGGTTCCAGTTTCTGCTCCAGCTCCCAGCGTGTTTTCAACACCGGCTCTTTGGAAATATCCGGCACCACCACGGCCGAACCGGTTTCAATGACCTGCTCGATGAATTCCCGGCAGGCCAGCAGGTAATCCTGCTGGCTTTGCCCCGTGGGCAATCCCACGGCCTCGCTGATGCGTGCCGTGCCATGTTCGCTGTTCCGAATGGTGATGGTGCCGCGTTTCATCCCCAACCCTTCGGCCATTTTCAATAGCACCGGACGGATCACTTGGCCCAGATCAATACTGCTTTCCAGTGTGTAAGATATGTCGAACAGCAGGCTGAATTCGTCCACCACCCGGCAACCGCCCGGGGACAAAGCCGCCTTGTCGAGCAGGGCATTTTCGTTTCCAACTCCTGGACAGCCAGGTTTGCATTCATCCAACAACTTTCTCACGCTTATATTGCACGCAAGTCATGTGCCACATATGGAACATCCGGCCCATTGCTTGGTTACCGGGGACCGGGTTAAAGTTAACTTTGTAGCTTGGAGCAAAAATTGACAAGCAATTGGCATTTAATGACTAACCATTGACGGCTAAACGCCAAACAAAACCTCGATGGATATGTTGGCTTTTTTGCAACCTGTCCAAACTCTGACAAACCAAGGCTATCCCTATCCGTGCCCATCCACAGTCGAAAAGGGTGGCCGAGTGGATAAAGGCACCTCACTCGAAATCAAGATAGCGACTTTTTGCCCCTCCATTTTAAAACCGTAAAAACCCTTTAAATAGCTGATTTCATTGAGTTTATCCAGCTTTCAACACAACAAAAGAAATGCACGTGTTGTGTCATGTCACCTCATATTAAGCCATGTTCGGAGAGCCAAGTTGGGGTACGAAACTGGGGTACGGGATTTGTGGATATTTTACTTCTTCCAATGCGTGAGCCAGTGTTTTCCATGCTTTGTTTAGCTTCACTTTTTCGGCTGAATCTTGAGGTGGCAGTGGAGGAGTGAGCAGGAGGAATTTGCCAGATGGAACCCCATTTTTCAGCGAGAGAGCAACCCGTTTATTTCGGAATGGGGAATGCGATAGGGTCTGGTAAAACCAGGTATGGTTTTGATTTCGCCAAGACGGCAGCGTTTGCGAATCGAGTCGGCCGAGCACCCGATTATTCTGGCTGCCTGAGCTGGGGTCACCGATGAAGGAGAGATGCCAAACTTTTTGTCGGAGCGGCTTGCGTGGTAGTTGCTGCGGGAGACTGTCGAAGTGCCTTGATGGCCGACGCCAGTGTCCCTGCTGGCATTTTGGTATGCCGCAACGAAGTTTCCCGATACTGATCCATGTTTGTGCTCGCTCATAACTGGCACCTCGTGGTGCCAATAAAAAGGTTAACAACGAAAAAGCTCTGCTTTTTAAAAAGTCGGGGTTGCGCAGACAATTCGGCGCAAGTCATTGGTAATCAATGCAATTTATTTTAGGAGAAAACGCGAAAATTAACAAAAATGGCAAAACGTCCGGGTTTTTTGGCTTCGATCATGTATTGGCTTCTTGTTGTGGAGTATTCGACACGCATGGTGAAAGGCGGCGGGTTGGAGGCGGCGGGTTGTATTTTGGCGCCCCTGGTGGATGATTTCCCCAAGAACCCAATCATTTGCTACTACCTTTCGTGTTACACGGCACAGTTGGACCGTTTAACGGAATCAACGCAATGGTGGGACAAAGCCATGACCATCGCGGGGGCAACAGGCCAACTGAACAAAATCCGTTTGCTGGCGCTTGACGATCCGGATCTGATTCCGTTGCTAAAAGGAATTGGAAAAGCCTGAAAAACAATGGATGGACCTCGACGTCACCTGTGAAACCCATGCGTAATCAATGTCACGGCTAAGCACCTCATCTGGGCAAAGACCGGCCTTCGTTTTCCTTCCGGCCTTGGAGTTTTCCGTCAATGGCGATAGAGGGAAGCGCAATTCCTTCAAGTTCAATTTTTCAACAGTTTCAGCAATTCCTTGGCCGCTTCGGCCGAAGAGGCGGGATTTTGGCCGGTGATCAGCCATCCGTCGGTCTCCACATAAACGCCCCAATCCGGGCCTTTGCGATAATGCGCGCCCGTTTTCTTCAATTCATCTTCCAGCAAAAACGGCACTACGGCGGTCAGTTTCACGGCGGCTTCCTCGGTGTCCGAAAAGCCGGTCACCCTCATGCCTTTGATCATGGGACTACCGTTGGTCGACTTGACCTTGAGCAAGGCGCAGGGAGCATGACATACCAAGGCCATTGGCTTGCCCGCTTGCTGGAAGGCGGTGATCAAGGCAATGGAATTAGTATCATTCACCAAATCCCACAACGGGCCATGGCCGCCCGGATAAAACACGGCATCATAATCGCTGGCCTTAACCGCACTTAATTTCAAGGTGTGCGCCAGCTTGTTTTTGAGCGGTTCGTCTTGGTCGAAGCGACGGGTGAATTTGGTTTGAGCCGAAGCCAGTTGACTGCTTGGATCAATCGGCGGTTGGCCGCCTTTTGGCGACGCCAGGGTGATTTCCGCGCCGGCATCCGCCAATTCATAATAAGGAGCCGCGAATTCTTCCACCCAGAAACCGGTTTTCTTGCCAGTGTCACCCAGTTCGCTGTGCGAGGTCAGAACAATTAAGATTTTCATGATAATACGAGTTGTCATTTGTGTTTCAGATTTAAGCTGTAAATATTGGCCGTAACCCGGGCGGATTGTTTAAACCATCAATCATTTGCTGAGCATTTTAGCCACGATGAAAATGAGCACCGCTCTCCGCGCCGCCTCCGAATAGGCGACAAATAAAGGGAAAATTCCTTCACCACGAGCATCGGCGTTATCAAAAGTGGCAACATAATTACGCGATTTGGTCGGATTTCTTCTGTGCCAATGTGATCTCGGGGGTGACCGCGAATTGGGATGAAATTAAGGAATGCCTTCAATCCGAAAATAAGATGAGCCCCCGCCAATATCAGGCAATATTAATGGCGATTTTCATGATTTACATTTGGTCTTTGATGAACCAAGACTCTTTTCTTTCGGAAAATCGGCTCCGCGAGTGACCGTTTGCCAAGCCGTGAAATCCTTGCGTAACTCTTCGAGTTTGATCATTGCGCCCTTGTAAGCATCGTTGCCGAGCAGCAGGCGGTGGGGTGGTTTCGGGGATTCGACCGCCTTGACGATGGCTTTCGCAGCCCGAACCGGATCACCTGGTTGTTTGCCGGAGATGGCGCGCACTTGCTTTAGCCATGCGCCCGCCGTCTCCGCATAGTCGGGGATTTGCCGTTTGCTTTGATCCGCCGAACGCCCGGCCCAGTCAGTGCGAAAGCCACTCGGCTCAACGAGCATCACCTTGATGCCCAATGGTTCCACCTCCTGCCAGAGTGCTTCGGACAGACCTTCGACGGCAAATTTGGTTGCGTTGTAGTAGCCGACCGATGGAAATGAACGAAGGCCGCCGATGGAAGAAAAATTAACGATGAATCCACTGCGCCGTTGGCGCATTCCCGGCAGAACCGCGTCAATCATCCGGCTCAGGCCGAAAAAGTTGATTTCGAACATCCGGCGCACCGCTTTATCTTCACTCTCTTCGACGGCTGCAAAGTAACCAATACCGGCATTGTTCACGAGCACATCAATGCGACCGAATTTTGTCTCGGCCGCCTTAATTGCCGCCTTGATCTGGCCCTGATTGGTGACGTCGAGTTTGAGCACCAGGGCCTCGCCGATGGCGGCCAAATCCTTTACCTCATTCGGTTTGCGCGCCGTGACCACCGTGCGATATCCGAGTTTCAATACATGTTTAGCAAGGTCACGCCCGAAGCCAGTCGAGCAACCCGTAATAAACCAAACCGGCTTTTCGGTTTTCACCGATTTCTTGGGTTTCGTCGTCATTGTCATAATTCCATTAATTTGATCTGGTTGTTGCTGGTCAGGGATGGGTTAATTGCTGGGTTAGAGCCAAAGCTCCTGAGGCTCGGTCACAATTTTGAATTTCCGCATCACTTTTAAGGTTTTCCAGCAAGTTTTCTCACGGCTTGAAAGATAGGCCGGGAAACCGGTGCGTGAAATGGGGTGTTATCCGGTCCTGAATTTCGCGAAGCCGGATCCGCTCCGAAAGTTTGCCTGCGACGCAAAAATGGCGACGGGGGCTGACATTCAACCTCCCGTTAGGGTAACACCCCATGGTGAAGCAACGACTGCCAGCGTAACTTCGCCAAATTAATAAGGACAAGCGGGCACTAACCCGTGACGCAATGTAACATTATGAAAAGCAAGACCTTCGCCACCACCTTCACTTCCTTCGCCGATTTTGCGGCCGGGTGCGACCAACCGGAAACCACTGAGCCACTGAGGGAACCTGGTAAAACCGAGACTCCGGAAGCCCGGCAGGAAGCCCATGACAACGCTCGCGGGCAAAATGGCGGCGAAGAATAATTCCGAACCCGGCTGCGGCAACGTAAACTCCGCCAAGCAAACTTCCGGCCCAAAATGGACCGCGTGCTCTGGCACCGCCCAGTTGGCCGGATATAAGGCCAACGCTTGGGTTTGCTGACCGATCTAGGCGAACACTTCGGTGACCTTCGTCCAAGCCCTTTCTGGCTGGCATCGATCTCGCCCCAAAAAAGCAACTGCCTTTGCCCCCTCGGCCAGATTCCAAGCTTCGTTTGGATGTATGGTCATTTTGGTTGCGCCTGCTCCGGACGAAAACTAGGTGCTTTACCATTTAAGTTATTTGCAAGCGCCTAAACACTAATCCTTTAACTAAATCCATGACGAAGGTGAAAGCAATGGCCCCGGCCAGCACGCAACCTAACGTCCAAAGCGGCAGCGGCAACATGAGCCACCCACATCCCGCCAAGGTCGCGGCAATGATTAGATCAACCACAGATGAAATGACCAGCCAGCGGCAGGGATGGGGCGATGCCCAGATTCGCCCACGGGCGCGGACGGCATAGGTGGTGGCCTGATTTCCACACACCAAGGTGAAGAACGCCAGCGTCTGCAACGCAGCGATGCCCAAGCCTAGACGGAATTGACCGAGGGCAACAATGCCGACACAGAAAGCCAGCTCGGAAAGGCCCATGAAAATGGCCGCAATCGTCAATTTGCCGATGTGCCAGTTATTGGGCAATGGGGATGGCTGGACATTGTCCGTGGTCAACGACATGCCCAGCAGATCACCCACCATCATGACGATGATCATCAGCATCGGCGTCAAAATCGCGTGCCCGGTCATGATGAGGCCAATACCCAATAGCAGTACCTGCACGATTTTTTTGGTCAGGGAATTCAACGTGTAAGTCAGGATGCGCTGGAACGTGATGCGCCCTTCCTTGACGGCGGCAACAATGCCGACGAGTCCGGGTTGGGTGAGCACCATGCCAGCGGCGGACTTGGCGACATCGGTTGCGGTCGAAACGGCGATCCCCATTTGCGCCTGTCGCAACGCGGGTGCATCATTGGCCCCGTCGCCGCACATGCCGACGATGTTGCCGGCTTTCTGGAACGCCTTTACCAGTTTGAACTTATCCTCGGGCAGCACGCCGGCAAAGACGGCGAAACTTTCCGGGCGAACGTCAGTTGGAATCGGCCCCGGCGGACAAACCGCCCCATCAAGACCAACCATATGAGCGACAATCCCCGCCGTCGTGGGCGCATCACCCGTGACCATCACCATGCGAACACCCAGGGTTTTTAATTGCGTAACCAGCGTCGCTGAATCGTCGCGGGCCCGATCGCTGAGCGCAATCAATCCCACGAGTTGCATGGCCGCAGGTGGTCCTGCCGCGACGGCTAACACGCGAAAACCTTTTCCCTCCAGTTCAGTCGCTGCCGCCGACGCTGGCGGCGAGGGAACCGCCATCTTTACCACGATGGCGAAAGCCCCTTTGACGATGCGCAGCGCCCCAAGGTTTGGATCCGTCGCCGTTGCCTCGGACATTTTCGTCGCCGGATCGAACGGTTTGAATTGGCCCAATTTGGGTGGGTTGACCGAAACTTTCTTGGCGGCAGCGGAACGAATCGCCCCGTCCACCGGGTCTTGCCCACCGTCTGAACTGGCCAGGGCCGCCAGGGTCAAGACCCGCGCTTCATCGAAACCTGGCATTGGTTGAACGGTCGACACGGCTAATTGATTTAAGGTGAGCGTCCCGGTTTTGTCAGCGCACAAAACATCGATTGAAGCGGCTTCATCAACCGCCGAAAGGCGGGTTGGCAAAACACCTTCACGCGCCAGAGCGCGGGCTCCCAGCGCGCTTGCCAGCGTGAACGTGGCTGGTAATGCCACCGGAATTGAGGCCAGCACCGCCGTTAAAACCAAAGGGATGATCTCGCTCATGGGCATGGCCTTAGCCAGCGCGTACGCCACCAACAGGACAATCAAAATGCCGTTGAACACCGCGAGATTACGCACGACATGCAAAACGGCCTTTTGCTGTGAACTGACGACATGAGCTGTGCGCACCAACTCGGCGGTGTGTCCAAACTTGGTGCGGATTCCCGTCGCAGTAACCTGCGCGACGGCTTCGCCGCGCCGCACGAGCGCTCCAGCATACGTCTGGAAACCGGGGCTGGCTTCCGCCCCGATGGACTCGCCGGTGAGCATCGATTGATCCAGCAAGACATTCCCCGCCGTCAACTTAACATCTGCCGCCACGACGCCACCGAGGGATAGCTTTACGAGGTCGCCCGTTACAAGCTCGGCGGCGGGGAGATTTTTCCAGACACCATCCCGGCACGCCGAGGCGGTCATCGCCAGCCGCGACTTCATGGCGGTGAGGGTTGCCTGGGCACGTCCTTCTTGGAAAAAGCCAAGCACCGCGTTGAAAGTTAGCAATACCCCGATAATCCCGGCTTCGACATATTTGCCGAGCATCAGTTCGAGCAGGATCGCCGCTTCGAGCATCCAAGGAATTGGGCTCCAGAATTTGGTCAGTGCCCGGCGCAGGGGATTCACTTCCGTGTCCGGCATGGAATTGGGACCTTCCTTTTCCAACCGACGGCGAGCCTCATCGCTGGTGAGACCATTCGGGGAATCCTTTGCCGAAACAGCGGGGTTGGCGGGAGCCGTAGTGGGTGGAGTGATAGGCATAAGCAGCCCCTTCAAGCGTTAAGCCGCCAAATGGCGAAATTCAGTGCCGAGGCAAAGGTCACCCAGGCTAGATAAGGCACCAGCAAAACACCGGCGGTTTTCCGCACTCGCCAGAACGACCGGAGGGTCACCGCCAGCACCAGCCAGAGCAAAACGATTTCCGCGAAAGCAAGCCCGGAACGGTGCAGTCCAAAAAAGAGGGGCGTCCACAGGGCATTCAGCAACCATTGCAGTAAAAACAACCCCAGCGGCAGAGGTTGTTTTTTCCATCCACCTTCACGCCAGATGATCCACGCCGCAACAGCCATCAGAACATAAAGCAACGTCCACGCCGGGCCAAAGACCCAAGCCGGTGGATTCCAGGATGGCTTGTGCAGTCCGGCATACCAGCCGTTGGTTGAAACAAAGAGGCCGGTGAGCGAAGCCGCAAAACACAGCGCCAGCCAGCCGACCAAAGCCAGACGTGGACGTCTTACGGAAAGCGAAGATTTGGAAACGGCATCCATGATAATTTGTTCTCTTAATGCTATTAACTTGCCGGCCACGGATTGAACCGGATCCGACATTTAGGTAACCTCAGGTTTACCATCCAGATTCAAGACCAGCACGCCGATGCCCAGTTCGCCAAGTTCCAATTTCAGGTCATTTGAATGCCTTGAGCAACGCTTCAAATTCCGTGTGCAGGGATTTGTCGTGGGGCGTCACGGGCGGGACTTTGAGGTTGATTCCCAATAATTCATAAACCGACATTTGCGCCGCTCTCACCGAATATTCCACAGTGAAAACTGTGTCGGCCGGAATCTCGACGAATTGGCTGACAAACGCAAAATTCTTTGAATCGGGAGGCACCGGGAAGGGACGGTCGCCTGGCGAGCGGGGCATGAACATGCTGGTGATATAGGGCATCCGGCACGGAATGCAGTTGGCCGTCTTAATGGTCTCCAGGTCGAAGCGCAGATGGCCGCAAAGTTCCAGCAAGATTTCTGCTCCATTGCAGTCGGCCATCGGCTTCGGCACGAAATTCCCCACCCGGTCGGGGAACAAGGCATATCCCCAGAACACCTGCACATCCGCCGGTTGGTTCAGGAAGTGCGGCTGATGCGCCAGCACAATGGACATGAGCCAGTTTGAATCCTTAAACGTCACCAGTCCGCCGGTGCCCGCCTCGTTGCCGCTGAATTTTTCCATCAGGTCGAAGAACTCGGGATGCTTCAAAGTCACAGTGAATGATTCCCAGCAGGACTGCGCGATGCATTTATTAAATGCCGCCGGATTGCCAAACTGCGGGCGCCCTGCCGCCAGCTTTTCCCAGAGCGCCCAACTGCCGCTGTCCTGCTTGTTGAGCTTTACGGGTGCGCTGCTCATTGAGCCCAAACTGGAGGCGTCGGTCATTGATCCGTTTTGCAGAAAAACTAGGTCTCCGTCATTTACGATAATGACGTCGGCATCGTTATGCCGCAGACAATGGATGCCGGTGACCACAAACTTGCCATCCTCAGTCTTGTGATCAAGCTCGGTCACCCTGCAATCGTAAGCCAAATGGACGCCGTGCCCTTTGAGCCAGGTCTGTAAAGGCAGAACCAGGGAGTCATACTGATTGTAAATCGTTCGCTTGACGCCGGCCAGGGTTTCAATGCGGGAGAATTCCAGCATAAAGCGGTGTAGATAGCGCTTGAATTCCACGGCGCTATGCCAGGGCTGGAACGCGAAGGTGGTTGCCCACATGAACCAGAATTCCGTTTCGAAAAAGCCCGGCGAAAGCCATTCGGTGATGCAACTTGCCCCCAACGATGCCTCGTCTGCCCGGCTGAGTTTCAGCAATTCCATGCGATCCTGCATGGAAAATCCCGTGGAAGCCACGGGCACCTTCGCGCGCCGCCGATCCACCAAGCGGGCTTGCGCGTGCGATTTGTGCAACTCGTTGAATTCCATAGTTTCATCATAAACCGACCTGCCCGCTTGGTTCAGCGAAGGGATGGATTTGAAAAGATTCCACGTGCATTCATAATTATCGGTGGTCAGCATACGACCACCACGCATGGAATATCCGGTAGTGCCATCACCGGCACCGTCAAGACTTCCGCCCATGACGGGTAATGCTTCCAAAATCGAAATGCTTTCACCAGCAAACCCACCATCACGAATCATGAAGGCGGCGGCAGCCATCGAACCAATGCCCCCTCCGACCAGGTATGCTTTGGGCGTATGGTTCATTTTTCAAGATATGGCGGTATCAATGATGCAAAAAGCATTTCAGACAACGTTCCAGCCATAATAATCACATTGATCTGCCTATTGGTTGAGCGCCATGGGGTATTACCCGAATAGGAGTTTTTGGAATTATAATTTCTGGTTTGCGACCGCCGTCGTGGACGAAGGCATTGCTGAAAAATTTGGCCCACCGACAGGGACCATGGCATATGAATCTTTGGCAAAATCGCGTTGTGATCTGACTTTGTTTGGGTTCTGGGCTCATGGTTCAGTACCAAAGCAACAGAAAAATTGATCGCGCGGGTAAATTAAGGTGATTTTGCTTTAAAGTTAAATCGAATTACCCAAAACCAAACAATCGCTGCCATAGCATGGCCATGGGCCGGATATGCCCATTCGATTTTGGGGAGGGATGGAGGGGTCTAAAAACTTTTGCAACCTATCTTCAGGTTTGAGCGGCATCGACAAACACGGTGCACTAATCAAAGCTGCCTGGAAGAAATGAAATAGCCGTGTAAGCAACCACTCACAGGGCGTTTAACTGGACCGAAAGGTCTGCTTTTACTTTTGTCCGTACGCAGTGCCGTGCAACGTGGCCACTTCGTCTGCGTGATGCCGCGCACTGGTCTGATGCCCCTGGGCACACTGGGCGTGGTGGGCAGCCGCTTCGTGCTGCCCGGCGGCCACATGCACCGCCGCTTGCTCATGATGAGATGCGGCCGCTTTGCAAGGATCTGCTGCCTTTGTGTGCTGTTCTTGGATTTGCTTTGTCATTGTACTTTTTGCGTTTTGTTGTTGACTGACGGAGGCTTTTAACCTCCGTCCGAGACGTGTATCTCTTAGATTCCTTAAACCCCAAGCAGCAGCCTGGTCTATAGGGTGTTATCCCCAGTAATCATTTCGCACGCACTTGCTGCGGAGAATATGGTCCGGCAAACCGCGCGGCTTCGGGAAGAGAAGGAAGCGCTGAAGACTTTTGCAGCCTTTCATCAGGTTCCTTCTCCGAAGAGGTAGGTGACTTCAATTCGAGGAAAACGCAATAAATGCAAAGAGGTTTTTTCGCGCCGAGCCACGCAACGCTTATCATCGTCACCCCATCGCTGGGCAAAGATGCGGCGATGTCATAATTTACCGCCAAGTTTATCAGCGTACTATTTCGAAAGCTGCCTGCGGATTGATTCCAAATCGCGATGTCGCTTTGCGCTGACTTTGGGATACGTCATCCTAAGGTTTTCGATTGTGTCCAGGACAATTTGTGAGACGATTAGACGGGCGTCTCTCTTATCGTCGGCGGGAACAACGAACCAAGGCGCTTCCTGAGAGGTGGTTTCCGTCAGGCACAATTCGAACGCCTGCAAGTAATGCTTCCAATATTTGCGCTCATGAATGTCCGCGAGACTGAATTTCCAGTTTTTATCCGGCTCATCGACGCGTTCGAGGAACCGTTTGCGTTGTTCGTTCTTGGACAAATGCAGGAAAAATTTAATGACTCGTGTGCCGTTGCGATGCAGGTGCTTCTCCAAATCCGTTATTGAACGGTATCGCTCTTTCCAAATGTCTTTTTCGTCCAGCAATGCTTCCGGCAACCCTTGGTGGTGGAGAATTTCCGGATGCACCTTGACGACCAGCACTTCCTCATAATAGGAGCGATTGAAGATGCCGATCCTCCCGCGTTCCGGCAGATGACGATTTGTCCGCCAAAGAAAATCATGCTCTAGCTCATCGGCGGTTGGCTGTTTGAAACTGAACACCTCGCAGCCTTGCGGGTTGACACCGGACATGACGTGCCGGATGGCACCGTCCTTGCCGCTCGCGTCCATCCCTTGAAAAATCAGAAGCAATGCATAACGATTCGAGGCGTAGTGTAGTTGTTGCAACGCGCTCAACGCTTCAACATGGGCGGCCAGGAGTTTTTCATACCGCTTCTTCGATTTGCAAAGCGGTTTCAACTTCGTCGGCCATTCCACGAGTTTGACCCGGGCACCGGGATGCACGCGGAAATCATTTGATTTGATTTTCATCGATATTTTTTCAGTTGTGGCGGCAAACCCCTTCCCGCCGGCTCATTTTTTCGTTTCGGCTTCGGTGGTCTTTTGCCCCGCCTGATCCGCTTCCTCAACGGCACGAACATCCTCGCGCCCCAATTGTTCGTAAAATTTATGAACTTTTTTGACAAGCTGCGGAGAGACCTCGGCCGCGGGTTTTTCGTTCGGGTCAGGATTTGCTTCCACTTTGACCTCCGGCTTCGGCGCGGTACTGTCGGCCGGTTTGGGGGAGCCTTCAAGGCCGGGTTTCGGCTCGGCTTTGGCCGCAAGTTTTGAACTGCCATCCGGCTTCGGTTGGGGATTGGCTTCCGGCGCTGACTCGGCTTTGGCCGCCGGCGCGGGTTCAGTTTTGGTTACCAGCTTGGCTTGAGTTACGCGAATTTCCTGTTCGGCCTTTTCCCAATTCTGCGCCGATTGACCATCCCGATGGCCTTCACGTTCGTAGAGTTCATAAGCCCTAGCTGCAATCTGTGGCGTCAAATCGGAGGTATTCCTGGATTTGGCTTCCGGTTTCGGTGCGTCTTTGGCAGTTGGCTTGGTTTCAGCTTGCGCGTCGGGTTTGGCCTCGACTTTGGCATCAGCCTGTGGCGCGCCCTTCGCTGCCAGTTTAGGGTCATCTTTGGGGCCAGACTTCGGCTCGCCATTTACATCCGGTTTCGGTGCGTCGTTGGTACCTGATTTGGCGTCAGCTTTGACGTCTTGCTTGGCCTCAACTTTGGCATCAGGCTGGGGCTCGGTCTTCCCTGCCGGCTTAGGGTCCTCTTTGGGGCCAGACTTCGACTCGCCATTTGCTTCCGGTTTCGGTGCGTCCTTGGCACCTGATTTGGCCTCAGCTTGGACGTCTGGTTTGGCCTCGACTTTGGCATCAGGCTGGGGGGCGGTCTTCGCTTCCGGTTTAGGCTCGGGTTTGGTATCCGGATTGGTATCCGTATCCGCCGCCTTGGCGTCTGTTTTAACTTCGGGCTTTTGCCCATCTTTAGCGCCGGACTGAGGTTCGCTTTTGGCTTTGGGAAGGACGGAAGTTTTTGCATCATCTTTGGCATCGGTCTCAGTTGCAACTTTGATTTCAGGTTTTGCCCCGGCTTTTTTGACTGGATCAAAAACTCGATAGGCGAGCAATTTGATGCGATCGTTAACCAAAAACCACAGCAAAGCATAACCCCATACAAAACCCGCCCAGCCCCAGCCTAGTGGCGTCATGAACAATCCATAAACCGCGATTAGGGTCGCCACGGTTTGCGTGCCGAGCACCGCCATCCACAATATCTTCGCGGGACGGATGGACCAGAACGGCCCGCGCGTACGCGTCAGGAAAATTGTCAAATGTCCCGCCACGGATAGTTTTAAATACATCAGCGTCTGGATGTGCGGGCGGTCGAGATGAAAGACACGTTCACCTAGATAAAACAATCCAAACGCAGCCACGACTCCGATGATTCCCAGCGTCGTGGAGATGCCCAGCACCATGCGCATGTTCCACGACTCGGGCTTGTCCTTGTAATGCACATTGTCATAAGCGATCGACAAAATCGCACCGTCATTCAGCAATGCCAGCATTACGATCATCACCGCTGTTAACGGATAGAAATTAAAAACCAAAATCGCCAGCGTCATGAAGAACAGCACCCGCAATGTCTCGGCGATGCGATAAATCGCGTAACTGTTCATCCGCTGGAAAATCCGCCGGCTTTCCTTGATTGCATCAATGATCACCGACAGGCCGGGTGTCAACAGAACGATGGCCGCCGCCGCGCGTGCCGCATCGGTTGCACTGGAAACGGCGATACCGCAGTCCGCTTTCTTCAAGGCCGGCGCATCATTTACACCATCACCGGTCATCCCGACGATGTGGTTGTGTTTTTGCAGGACATCGACGATGTGAAACTTATGTTCCGGAAATACCTCGGCGAAACCGTCCGCTTTTTCGATGGACTCGATCACCGCCTCCGACTCTTGCTTTTTCGAGTCGCCCAGGGTTTTGGCATCAAGAATATTTGTGCCCATTCCCAACGTTTTTGCCATCTCTTTCGCAATCGCTATTTGATCACCTGTCACCATTTTGACTTTGACGCCCATGGTCAGCGCGGTGGCAATCGTCGCTTTCGCATCCTCGCGTGGCGGATCAAACATGGGCAGCACCCCGAGAAACTGCCATGGCCCGTCGCCCTCAGCCCGCGCGACGCCCAGCGAACGGAACCCGCGTGCGGCAAAATCATTAACCGCTTTATCCGCAGCCGTTTTGACCTGACCAGCATTGCCCGACAAAGCCAGCACCACTTGGGGCGCGCCCTTCGTCACCTTGAATGTCCTTCCATCCTTGCCTTTGACAGTCGCCTCGGTGCGTTTATGCACCGGATCAAATGGCAGGAAATGAACAACTTGATAATCTTTCAGCGCGTCTTTATTCTTCAGTCCGCCTAGAACCGCCATATCAATCGTGTCGTTGTTTTCGGCGCGCGATGCCAGTGCGGCACATAGGATTATTTGTTCGACGGGAATATTATTGACGCTGAACGGATCTCCCAGAGTCAGCTTGTTCTGCGTCAGCGTGCCGGTCTTGTCGGCGCACAACACATCCACACCCGCCAGTTCCTCAATTGCCACCAACCGGCTCACAATCGCCTGCTTTTTGGCGAGCAACCGCGCGCCGACGGCCATCGTCACCGACAAGACCGTCGGCATCGCCACCGGAATCGCGGCAACGGTGAGCACCAGGGCGAACTGTAATGTCGTGAGGATTGGATCACCCCGGTAAATCGCGAATCCGATGATCACCGCCACCAACGCCACGGCGAGAACGATGAGGTAATTGCCAATCTTCAAAACCGCTTTCTGAAAATGACTGACGGTGAGTGCCTCCTGTACCAATTGTGCCGTCTTGCCAAAATACGTATTTCCGCCGGTGGCATAGACCAGTGCCCCGATTTCGCCGCGACGGATGATCGAACCCGAAAAGACCGGGTCACCCGGTTTGCGGGTGGTGGGCAAGGATTCCCCGGTCAACGCGGATTGGTCGACCGACACCTCGTCGCCCCCCAGCAACCGTGCGTCTGCTGGCACAACGTCACCCAAACGCAGCCGGATGACGTCGCCCGGTACGAGTTCGCGCGCGGGCGGGTTGACCCATTTGCCGTCGCGGACCACGCGCGCCTTGATCGCCAGCTTGGCTTTCAACGCGGCGATTTCGTTACCCGCTTGCCTTTCCTCCCAGAAGGCGACCACCGCGTTGGTCACGAGCAACAGGAGGATGATGAAAAAATCCGGCCAATGCCGCACCACACCTGAAAGGATCACCGCCACTTCAATCATCCACGGAATTGGCCCCCAAAAATAAGAGAGGAATTTAAGCAGGAGATTCGTCTTCTTCTCCACCAATTCATTGGGGCCATATTGGGTGAGCCGCTTCTTTGCTTCTGCATCGGTGAGACCATCTGGTGAGGATCCTAACTTTTTCTCAACCTCCGCCATGGGCAGTGATTTCAATTCATCTTGTGGAGCAGTTTTGGCATGGGGCCTGGCGTCAGATTTTGCATCTGGTTTTGAGGGGGTTGCAGTTGGCTTTGCGTCGGTCTTGTTATCATCCTTAACCTCGGGCTTGGCAACGGAGGCATCAGGCTTTGCCTCTGCGGATCCGCTCGGCTTGGGATCAGATGTCTTGGGTTTGTCAGAACTGGGATTCATAATTGGACAATTTTAAGTTTGCCACGAATTGGGTTGCGCTGGTTGCCGGACGCAGGATATCGCGAACTGCATTGAGCCTTCTCCAAGTATAGATTGTGCGATGGCGATCACTTTGAATTCACCTCGGATTGCGACTCGCTAATCCCAGCATGGACGATAGCTATAAACTGGTCGGCAATCAGGCTCGCGCCCCCAAGGAGAGCGCCATCCACACCTTGCTGACTGAGCAATGCGGCGGCACTATCTGGTTTGACGCTGCCCCCATATTGGATAGGAAGTGACTGGGCAGCATTTTCCCCGAACATCTGGCCGAAACGATGACGAATAAGGGCGTGCGCCTCCTGAACCTGTTGCGGTGTGGCTTGATGTCCGGTGCTTCCAATCGCCCAGACCGGTTCATAGGCGACGATCAAGCGGGACAAGGTATCGGCCGACAGTCCGGCCAATCCTTGGACAAGTTGACGATCAAGCACAGCTTCGGTCTGTTTCGTCTTGCGCTGGTCCAGAGTCTCGCCGACACAGAGGATCACATTGAGGCTGGAAGCCAAGGCAATCAGGACCTTCTGGTTGATGAAACCATCGGTTTCGCCCAGGATGTGCCGACGCTCGCTATGACCGAGGATTACATACTTGCAACCAACATCGAGGAGCATCGTCGGGCTGATCTCGCCGGTGAATGCGCCCTCCTTCTCGGGATAAAGATTTTGCGCACCGAGTGAAACTTGACTGCCTTTGAGAATTGCGCCAACAAGAGCCAAGTAAGTGAAAGGAGGACAAATTGCCATGACGACGTCTTTTTCCAAGCCGACGGCATCAACGACCGCTTTGGCCAGGCGCGCGGCGTCATTGGTGGTGGTATGCATCTTCCAGTTTCCGAAGATGTATCTCTTTCGGGAGTTTGTAGTTTTCATATTGGTAATTCTGCAGTTAAGTCCTTTCCATCCTCGCCGTGTATTCGCCACGCCGCGCGGCCCGATTGCACCGGGCACGATGCCCCAAGGTTTGCTGCGCCGCTTTCACGTTGGCCTCTTCGCCCCGCCAAATCTCCAAAGCCGGCTGCTGAATGGCGCGCGCAAATGAAAATGCCAAGGCCCATGGCAGTTGTGTTTTGAAGCGATGGTTCATCGTGTTCAAACGTGCCGACGCCAGTTCGGCGGACTGGCCGCCGGATAGAAAAGCGATTCCCGGAACCGCCGCGGGCACGGTCCGCCACAGACTCTTCATGGTAGTGTCAGCCACTTCGTCCACGGATTCCTGGGTCGGACAGGTCAACCCCGGAAGCACCATGTTGGGTTTCAAAACGATGCCTTCCAATAGCACGCGCTGGCAATTGAGCTGGACAAACACATTGCGCAAAACTTCTTCGGTAACAACGCGGCAACGCTCCAGCGTATGCATCCCGTCCATAAGCACTTCCGGTTCAATTATGGGAACGAGTCCGGCTTCCTGGCATAGCGCGGCATAGCGCGCCAGCGCATGGGCGTTAGCCTCAATACAACTCCGGCTGGGAATGCCTTCGCCAATTATCAGGACCGCACGCCACTTGGCGAAGCGCGCCCCGATTTGAAAATATTCTTTAAGCCGGTCGCGCAGGCCGTCAAGACCCTCGGTTATCTTCTCGCCGGGATGGGCTGCCAGATCTTTCGCTCCGGTGTCCACCTTGATGCCTGGAATAATTCCGGCGTCAGCGAGGACTTTGAGAAAGGGTGTGCCATCTCTTTTCTGCTGGCGGATGGTCTCGTCGTAAAGGATCACGCCGCTGATTGACTCACCAAGACCTGGAGTGGTGATAATTAACTCCCGATAAGCACGCCGGGCCTCCAAGGTCTGTGGGATGTTGAGATTGGCGAATCGCTTGTTGCAAGTTGGGTTGCTTTCATCCATCGCCAGCAGACCTTTGTCGTTGGCGAACAGGCGGCTTGCAGTTTGGATCAGGATTTTTTCGTTCATAGATTGCTTTTCGGTTATGCAGCGCATGTTCCTTGCCGGACAATAATTAACCATTTCACGCACTCCATTGGTGTAATGTCTTTCATTGCGGGATGGACGCGTTCACACTTTGGCGCAATTGGGTGACAGCCGACCTCAAGTCTGGGGCGCCATACAAGCTGCTACCGGCCACAAACGTGTCTGCACCAGCGCGGGCACAATCGGCACCGGTCTGGTCGTTAATGCCGCCATCCACACTGATGCGGTAGGATAAGTTCTTTTCGCGCCGCCACGCCGCCGCCTGCCGAATTTTGGGCAGTCCTTCGCGGATGAATTTCTGTCCGCCGAAACCGGGATTAACCGTCATCACGAGCAGCAGATCAATCTGGTCGAGAAATGGTTCGACGGCGCTGATCGCCGTGGGGGGATTAACGGCCAGTCCAATTTTTTTGCCGAGCGTTTTTATTTTTTCGATGAGCGAGGGGATTTGGTCACCGAGTTCGACGTGGATGATCATTTCATCCGCCCCGCCATTTGCAAAGGCTTCAAATAGAATCTCCGGTTTGGAACACATGAGATGAATGTCAAAAAACAGATTGGTGAGCGGACGTACGGCCTTGACCACCTGGGGGCCGAAGGAAATGTTGGGGACAAAGTGACCGTCCATGATGTCGAGGTGCAGCCAGTCGGCACCGGAACGTCCGGCGCGTTGCGCCCCCTCGCCAAAGCGGGCGTGGTCTGAGGCGAGCAGTGATGGGGCAATTATGAGATCCACAATTTCGTTTTTAAGTTGTTTATCCAGGAATTGGCACCATTGGTTGCGGGTGCCCATGGAACGGCCAGCCCGGGTCGCCAGTGATCAAATAGATGGTCATGGAGAACCAAAGGTGATGGTCTCGATGCTTACATCGCGAAAATGGCGGCCGGGCTTGATGAATCGGGCAGCCATTTGGCTCTCCAAGCGACTGGTGGCAAGTCTTTAATTCATTCATGTTTCCAGTGTGGATCAGGACTGACCGGAGTGGCCGCCTTGAGCCAGGGCAGCGCCTCCTCGCGCTGAGATTCCGAAAAGATTTTGACCTGCACATGCACAAGACGGGAGGCGATCTTGGGAAATTCCCCCAGGAGTTTGCTGTCCGTAACCATCGCGAGCCGGATAATCTTCTGGTGATGGCTTTCAATGAATTGCAGATGAGCCCGAAACGCTTCGAGATTCACCCAGCCGGGAAACGCATTGGCGTGGATCATCAAGCCCGATAGTTTTCCATGTTTGGCGATATAAGGGTCAATTTCGCGATCCAGGCGGTCGAAGTCGGCCGTTTCGAGCGGAGCGTCGGGTTCGAGAATGAGTATGCCTTCCGGCAAAAGAAGTTGGTATTTAAGCAAGTGCCGTTCGCCCATTTTGTTTCCTGTCGCAACAGATTCGTCCAGCCATGTCCGCGCCCCGGCGAAATCGGTGTGATCAAAGTATTGTAGTTTTGCTTTCGCGAACGGCTTGCAAAAAATCGCCATCACCCTCTGCCAATTCATATCTCCGACCATGGCCAGTCGTTCGATGTCGGCGAGATGTTTGACGTCGAACTTAATTTCCTGCCAGATTGCCGCGGCTTCCCAGCCATGGAAACCAGTCATGTCGAACAGCACGCGGAGCTTTCCGTTTTGCCGGGCGCAATTTTCGAATTTCGGCACGAAACGCTCATAATCCGCCTGGGACAAAATCCCCTTGACGTGGACAGTTAGAAAATTTCCACCGCTGTGTTCATTTATGTGAATCGGCATTTTTGAGCCCCTTCATTCGATTCAATTCAGTCGCCGTATTATCATCATCAACCGTAATTTTAGCCGTAATTTTACCGTCCGGCTTGGCACCCCATTTCCAGGCCCGAATCTCCGGCAGGTCTTGTCCGTGCTTGTCAACGTAATGCTTGTGCTCAATGAGTTTGTCTTTCATGTGTTGTTTCAAGTAGGCGCCTTTGGAACCCAAATTCGGCACCCGGTCAACGACGTCCTGGACCAGATGAAACCGGTCAATTTCATTCTGCACACGCATGTCGAAAGGAGTGGTGATGGTGCCTTCTTCCTTGTAACCGCGCACGTGGAGATTCCGATTCGTCCGACGATACGTCAGTTTGTGAACGAGCCACGGATAGCCATGAAAGTTAAAGATGATGTGTTTGTCCTTCGTAAACAACGAATCGTAATCCGGTTCATTTAACCCGTGCGGATGTTCACTCGCCGGTTGGAGTTTCATCAGGTCCACAACGTTGATCACGCGAATTTTCAGGTCTGGCAGATGTTCGCGCAGGATGGAGACAGCGGCCATGGTCTCCAGCGTGGGCGTATCGCCACAGCAAGCCATTACCACATCCGGCTCACTGTCCTGGTCGTTGCTGGCCCATTGCCAGATGCCAATGCCCTGTGTGCAATGCACGACGGCGGCGTCCATGGTCAGCCATTGCGGCAGCGGATGTTTGCCGGCCACCACCACATTGACGAAATGCCGGGTCCGCAGGCAATGATCAAAAATGCACAGCAGACAATTGGCATCGGCGGGCAAATAAACACGCACGATGCTTGCCTTTTTGTTGATCACATGGTCGAGGAAGCCTGGATCCTGGTGGGTAAACCCATTGTGATCCTGCTGCCAGACGTGCGAGGCGAGGAGATAGTTTAACGACGCGATGGGGCGGCGCCAGGGCAGTTCTGCCGTTACTTTTAACCATTTGGCGTGTTGGCTGAACATTGAATCCACAATCCGAATGAAGGCCTCGTAGCTATTGAACAACCCGTGCCGCCCGGTAAGCAGATATCCCTCCAACCAACCTTCGCATTGATGCTCGCTGAGCATCGAATCCAGCACGCGGCCCGAAGGGGCCAGGAATTCGTCATTCTTCACCTCCCGGGCGTCCCATTGACGATTGGTCACTTCAAAGACGGCTCCCAGCAGATTCGAAAGCGTTTCGTCAGGACCGAAGACACGGAAATTATGCTGGTTCAACTTCTCGACGTCGCGCAGGAAATTGCCCAGCACTTTCGTGTCCTGACCTTCATTTGCGCCTGGTGACGGCACCGTCACCGCATGGTCACGGAAGTCCGGCATGATCAGGTCGCGCAACAGCAGACCGCCATTGGCGTGGGGATTCGATCCCATGCGCTTCTTTCCCTTGGGTGCCAGCTCTTGCAGTTCCGGTTTCAGCCGCCCACTGGCATCGAATAATTCTTCGGCCTTGTAGCTCTTCATCCAACTCTCGAGCAGTTGGACATGTTCCGGATGATCGATATCCACGAGGAGCGGTACTTGATGGGCGCGAAAGGTGCCTTCAATTTTCAGGCCGTCAACTTCTTTTGGCCCTGTCCAGCCTTTTGGCGACTTGAGCACAATCATCGGCCAGCGCGGACGCGTGGTGTCCTTTTTATCCCGAGCGTTGGTTTGAATTCGGCGAATTTCCTCGATCGCTTTCTCCATCGTGGCGGCCATGAGTTCGTGCATGGTTTCCGGATCGTCACCTTCGACAAAATAGGGCGTCCAACCGCAGCCGCGGAAAAATTGCTCCAATTCATCCGGTTCAATGCGCGCCAGAATCGTTGGATTGCTAATCTTGAACCCATTGAGATGCAAAATCGGCAGCACTGCGCCGTCGGTGATGGGATCGAGAAATTTGTTCGATTGCCAGGATGTGGCCAAGGGGCCGGTTTCCGATTCTCCGTCACCAACGACGCAAGCGACAATCAGGCTAGGATTGTCAAATGCTGCCCCAAAAGCATGGCTGAGTGAATAGCCCAGCTCGCCTCCCTCATGGATGGAACCCGGGGTGGTCGGCGCCACATGGCTGGAGATTCCGCCGGGAAAGGAGAATTGGGTGAAGAGCTTTTTCAGCCCGGCTTCATCCTGCGTGACATTTGGATAGACCTCACTCCAGGTGCCTTCAAGGTAAACGTTGCCCACAATCGCCGGGCCGCCGTGGCCGGGACCGGCTACGTAGAACATGTCCAAGTCATACTTCTTAATGACCCGGTTCAAATGCACGTAAATAAAATTCTGTCCTGGCGTCGTGCCCCAATGACCGACCACCAGCGGCTTGACGTCGGTGAGTTTCAGCGGTCGTTTTAACAGGGGGTTGTCATAAAGATAAATCTGGCCGACCGAAAGGTAGTTGGCCGCCCGCCAGTAGGCATTGATTTTTTGCAGCAAATCGGGTGATAATGTGGTCGTGTTCATAATGGTATTCAAAAAAAGACCCCGCCTTTCCTCCAAGAGGCGGGGCAAATTTTCACGGCGCGATCGGTGGCAGTTTTAATGGCTCCGAAGGCTAACGGCTCACCAGCTCATCCACCCAATAGCCTTTGCGGTTGTAATGTCCATAAAGGCTGGTCTCGTAATCCCGGGTAGGCAGCAACTCGTCGGTAAATTCCGGTGATGCCTTGATGCTGTCGCGGGTAAGATCGATCGTTACCATTCGCTCGCCCCAGCTCACGCGTTGAATCCAATGGGGTGAAATCAAAACCTTCTTGCCGACCCACCAATTGCTCGTGTTGACGATGAGATAACGAATCTCCCAGGTTTCATCATCAACGATAAAATCTTCGACGTGGCCAATGTCTCCGTCCTCCGCCTGGATATGGTAACCCGCCACTTCGTGGCAGCTCCGCAGGTGATGATCCCAGGCTTTCTCCCCCAAGTTGGATTCCGCCCGCTTGGTCTGGTCGCGCTCAACGTAGGGATAATATCCCCAACTATAGGGACCATACCAGTAACATGGCCACCCGTAGTAGCCATAATAATCCGATTCGAATTGTCGGGAAACAGGCTTGTCACTGTTCAGGGAAGGACTGGCCTCAATCTGCTTTTTGGTCAGGTTGGCAATAATATTTTCATGGTCCGCGTTCACACCCACTAACCCATACGGGGAGATCAACACCTTGCGACCCGCCAACCAGCTTCCGGTGTTGACGACGAGATAGCGGACCGTCCAATGCCGGTCATCAAAATAAATATCTTTGACCTTGCCAATGGTTTCATCGTTGGTGTTCTGGATCGAATATCCATTTAGAATTTTAACTTTGCTTAACATAACAGGTTCTTTGCTTTTTAGTTTAGGTTGAAAAAATGCTTGGTTTGCGCTTGTTCCGGCATTCAGAATGCGCAGGTTGGCAAAGCTTGGCCATGGGGTGAAACCCCACCAAAATTGGGGGCCAACAAGCCTGGGTTTAGGTTTTTTGCTGGTCGTTCGCCTGGTCGTTTTTCATGGCCCGATAACGGCGGATCAAATTGTTTGTTGAACTGTCATGTTTTAGCGCGGGCGCGGCTTCACTCTCAAGTTCGGGCACGATTCGTTGGGCGAGCACCTTGCCCAACTCAACCCCCCATTGGTCAAACGAATCAATGTTCCAAATTACGCCCTGCGTGAAAACGCTGTGCTCGTAAAGGGCAACGAGTTTTCCCAGTATGGCCGGTGTAAGGCGTTCGGCGAGAATGACATTGGACGGACGGTTGCCTTCAAAAACCCGATGCGGCACCAGCCAGTCTGGCGTGCCTTCGGCGGCGACTTCCTGGGCGGTTTTGCCAAAGGCCAGCGCCTCGGCTTGCGCAAAAACGTTGGCCAGGAGAATGTCGTGGTGACGGCCCAGTGGCGCCAACGAATGGCCGAAGGCGATAAAGTCGCATGGAATCAGCCGCGTGCCTTGATGAATCAATTGATAAAATGAATGCTGCCCGTTCGTTCCGGGTTCACCCCAGTATATCGGACCCGTCTCATGGGTCACCTTTTTGCCCGCCAGCGTGACATGTTTGCCGTTGCTCTCCATCGTCAATTGCTGGAGATAGGCTGGAAAACGTTTCAAATATTGTTCGTAGGGCAGGACAGCCACGGTCTGCGCGCCGAGAAAATCATTGTTCCATACGGAAAGCAGGCCCATTAAAACCGGCAGATTCTGTCGAAATGGCACCGTGCGCAGATGCACATCCATCTCATGAAACCCGGCGAGCATCGCCTGAAAATTCTCCGGCCCAATGGCGATCATGGTGGACAGGCCGATCGCTGAATCCATTGAATAACGGCCCCCGACCCAATCCCAGAACACAAACATGTTGGCCAGATCAATGCCAAACGCGGAAACTTTCTCGGCATTGGTGGACACCGCGACAAAATGTCTGGCCACGGCTTTGGTCGCACCACCCAGTCCCGTCAGCAGCCATTCCCGGGCGCTTTGCGCATTGGTCATGGTTTCCAAAGTGGTGAACGTTTTGGACGAAATTATGAAGAGTGTTTCCGCGGGATCCAGATCACGCGTTGCCTCCACAAAATCCGTGCCATCCACGTTCGAGACGAACCGGAAGGTGAGGCTGCGATCACTATAATTTTTCAGCGCCTCATAGGCCATCACGGGGCCAAGATCAGATCCGCCGATGCCAATATTGATAATGTTCTTGATCCGCTTGCCGGTATGTCCTTTCCATTCGCCTCTCCGGACGCAATTCGAAAACGCGGACAATTGGTCCAGGACAGCCTGCACCTTCGGCACGACGTTCTTACCATCGACGAAAATGCTGGCGCTTTTTGGAGCGCGCAACGCCACGTGTAGAACCGCCCGGTTTTCCGTGACGTTGATTTTTTCACCGTTGAACATCGCCTCAATTTTTTCACGCAGGCCGGATTCCTCGGCCAATTGCAAAAGTAGTTCGAGAGTCTGGTCGGTGATCCGGTTCTTGGAATAATCCAAATAAAGTCCCAACGCCTCAATCGTTAATCGTTCGCCGCGTTTGGGATCATCCAGAAATAGTTTCTGGAGGTCCCAATCCTTGATTTCTTTGTAGTGGGCGGCCAGCAGTTTCCATGCCGGACTCTCGGGGAGCGGCCGGACTGTCATTGGTTTTAAAGTTGGTTGCATGTTCGTAATTGTCTGGTTTTCTTTTCGATGTTGGGCGGTGACTTTTTGGGCTTCCCGATACGGGGTCGCAACTGCTGGGAATTTTGCCAGGTTCCCACCTTCTGCCATAAACGAAACCCGCCCAAAAAAGAATTGGCATTGTCCCCCCTCCGGCAAACGGCGGGCAGCGTTCTCAAATTATGTACATTGCCGCCGCCGAGGACCACGTCGTCAGGTTCCAGAGCGGCCACCAAACGCCTAACGACATCCACGACGAATTTTCGCCACTCCGCCTTCCCATACTTTTCCAGGCCGCGAATGCCAACGTAATCCTCGAACGTTGCCAGCCGATAAGGCAGATGAGCGAGTTCCATGGGCATAAGCAGGCCATTCATAATCATGGCCGAACCAAGGCCGGTGCCCAGGCCAAGAAAGAGCATCCGCCCACGCACATAACCTCCCAGAGCTTGCATGGCGGCGTCGTTGATGATTTTCACCGGTCGCTTAAATGCCGCCCGGTAATTAAACTCGACCCAGCCTTTGCCGAGATTAAAAGGTTCGGCCACCGGCCGGTTGTTCCGGACTGGTCCGGGATATCCGATGGATATCACGTCATATGGCCAATCCTGCACCAGATTTTTCACGCCCGCCACCATCACTCCCGGATTCAACTGGGGACCGGACACGAATTGACGATGCACCTTTTGGCCGGTCACCAAAATCTTGATGTGGGTTCCGCCAACATCAATGGCCAGCACATTCATAAATTAAACGCTTGAATCGCGAGTCGAGGGCTTGAGGGTGGCGCTCTTGGTGGCGATCACTGCGAGCAATTCGTTCCAGGATTTTACAAATGACTTCGCCCCTTCGTCTTGAAGCTGCGCTCCCAAGTCAATTGCATTGATGCCGGCCTTCGCAAACTCGGCCATCACTTTTTCACCATCGCCACCATCGGTGGCCATGGTTGGGCCAATCTCGCCGTGATCAGCGAGGGCTTTCAACGTCGCTTCGGGCATCGTATTCACGGTGAACGGCGACGCGAGGGCTTTGATGTATAGAAGGTCTGATGCGTGGGGATCCTTGGTGCCGGTACTGGCCCAGAGCAGACGCTGAGGGCGGGCACCTGCGTTATAGACGCGCTGCGCCCGCGGGTTGCTTAACAGTTCGAGGTAAGCCCGATAGATGCGGTTGGCAACGGCGATACCAAGCCGGTTGTCCAACGTCTTTGGCACTTTGCCCGCCACGGCCACATCCCATCGACTGATGAACATTGAGGCCACGGAACCAACCTGCGGATTAAGTCCGGCGGCGATCCGGCGTTCGACGCCTCGCAAATATGCCTCGGCGGCCGCCACATATTGTTCTGGTGAAAACAGGAGGGTCACGTTGACCGGCACACCGGCAAAAATGGCCTCTTCAATGGCCGGCAATCCCTCCTTGGTGCCTGGAATCTTGATGAACAAATTGGGCCGTCCCGCCCGCCCGGAAAGCCTTTTGGCGGCGGTGATGGTTCCGGCCGTGTCATGGGCGAGCAGTGGGGACACCTCCAGCGATACCCAGCCGTCAACCCCGTTTGTAACGTCGTGAACCGAACGGAACAGATCGGCGGCGCGGGTCAGGTCATCCAGCGCCAGATCAAAAAAGAGGTTCTCGCCCGATTTGCCCTTCTCCAACCCCTCGCTGATCGCAGCATCATAGGCGGAACTTTTGATGGCATGGTCATAGATGGTCGGGTTTGAGGTCAATCCGGTCACTGACCAATCGCCAATATAACGCTTAAGTGTGCCGCTATTAAGCAGGTCGCGCGTGATGTTGTCGAGCCAGAGACTCTGGCCCAAGTCGTGCAGTGTTTGGGTGGGTTTCATGAAATACAAAAGTCGTTCTGTTCCCAAGTTCAATCACGTGAACATACCTGTCATTTTGGGCCAAACTTATTTTTTCAACGACTCATGGCCGCCTGAGCCGGCGTTTTAAACTCCTCTTCCGCTTGCAGCCAATCCTCAAGGTCATAACCCGGGGTGCTGCCGCGTTCCACGAAGAGTTCATAAGCGCGGTGCTCAATCTTTTTGGGATCAGTCATGGTTCCACTCGGGGAACTTTGCTGGTTTTGATGTTTGTGAAGTTTCATGTTTTTTGGTTTGATTTATGCTTGGCCGACCGGTTCATCAGCCCAATATTCGAAGCGTCTGCAATGCCGATGCAATTTTAGTTCATGTTCCCGGTTGACCGTGAAACAATTTAAGGAATGCGATTGTATTGAATCGTCCGCCCAGTGCGGGTAAAAACTGTAAATTGATTTGAAGCCACTTCAGACGAAATGCGGAAAGCAACAAAACCGCCATTGGGCCGCTCAATGATCAAAAAATCACCCGCCTGCTTCCAAGTCCCTGTAATGGTTTCATTTTGGTTAGATTGCACATTTTGAACTGTCGATATTATGAGGTCGGCCGAGCCATTCGTTTCTGTGGTTATTTGGGAAACGTTCGGCTCGCCTTGGTCTATTTCCATTAAAGTGTTCGTGGGGATTTTCGTTGTGAATTCCGCCTGCCACTTTCCAACCAAGTTTGCAGGGTTTTCTTGAGGTGTACAACCGCTGATCATGACCGAAAAGAAAACCAGCGTCAGAATCTGGAATATGTTCGGGGGAGACATAATAGATGTTTTCATTTTTTGATTTGCGGTTTTGTTTGGGGATTGCTGATTATTTGCTAATTTGCGTTTTAGGTTTCAATGCTGATGCGACGCTTCACAGGGCCGTAAGGTAACACGCAGCCGCTCGGTACCTATGGGGTCTTCACCCCATGGAGAAGGCGAACCATTCGCCACCGTCTTGAAAATTTGCGCAATTAAAAGGCTGTCTTTGTTTCATCAGGCCACATTGTTTTTGATGGAATTGATTTAATTTGGCCGGAATTGCGGGCGGTGCCTCCGTTGACGCGTCCGCCACCGGAATCCACGATAATGCGGGCGCGTTTCCAAGCTTCGATGAAGCACTTACCGGTCTCCGGGCCGTCGAATTGCAAGGCGGCGCGTCCATGTCGATTGCCAATTCCACGAGGGCGGCCTTGTCAGTTTCCACTTCGCGCAACAAGGCTCTCTTGTTGACGATTTGTCCGCGCGGCGTGGCGGACCCAAGCACACGACACGTTAATCCACCTTCTCCGGTGAAGACCCCATAGAAAGCGTTTATTAGAGTGTTAAGTTAGTAGTCTGGTACAAAATATAAATTAAAAATAACATTCAATAAAATGAAAACAACCTTAGCAGCAAAAGGCTCAGACAAGACCCAGACAACCGGTACGATTCGCATGGGCCGGGAAGTAAAAACAAAGGATGGTCGCGAAGTAAAAACCAAACATAGTGCCTGTTGCGGCTCTGAGGCTGCCACTGCAGCCGAGGACAAAATAATCGAGGCCCGCGAAGACCGCGCCAGTTCCAAAGTTTAACAAATCACCGATAATCACTAATCTCTTTGGTAGCCGGCTGTCGACTGCCTGAGAGACCATTATCAACAAACTTGCCCAGGCGAACACCGCATTTTCTAAATTCAAACTGTACAATTGACGTTTTAGGTTTATGATTTGACGGAACCGACGCCTAACCACGTGATTAACCTGCCTTCCCAGGCAGTATTATCGTGACATCGGAGTTTATGCACCCAGGACACGACTGACCGATCTGGCGATCATCAAATCTTCGTCCGTTCGGATGACGCGCACCGTGACGCGACTCGAATTCTTGGAAATCACCGGCGCAGTTTTCACATTATGGGATTCATCCAGTTCAATCCCGATAAAGTTTAATCCCTCGCAGATGCGCGATCGGATAAGCGGTGCGTTTTCACCGATGCCTCCGGCAAAAACGAAGGTGTCCACGCCACCCAGCGCGGCGGCATAAGACCCGATCCACTTTTTCGCCTGATAACAAAATATCGCCACAGCCTCCGCAGCCCGTACATCCGATTTTTCGCGGTCAAGAAGATCGCGCATATCGGAACTGGTCTCCGAAACTCCCAGCAACCCGGATTTGTGGTTAACCATGTCGTAAAATTGCTGGGTGGTCATCAGCTCGGTACGGGCAAGATAGGGCGCGAGGCCAGGGTCCAAATCACCGGAGCGAGTGCTCATCACCAAACCTGCCGTCGGCGTGAAGCACATGCTGGTATCAATGCTCTTGCCATCCAACACCGCCGCCATGCTGGCGCCGTTGCCAAGATGGGCGAGAATGACGCGTCCGGTCTTGGCCGCCGGGTCACCAAGGCGAGCGAGTTCTTCCATCAAATAGGCGTAAGATAAACCGTGGAAACCGTAACGCTGAATGCCTTTGGCGTCGAAGCGGCGGGGAATTGGCAGCAACTTGGCCACCCGGGGCATTGTTTGGTGAAACGCTGTGTCAAAACAGGCCAACTGCGGCAGTTTAGGATGGCGCTGGCGAAACGCTTCAATCAGTTCTATCTCCCCTGGCAGATGATCCGGGTCGTACGGGCTGATGCGGTGCAGTTCTGCCAATAACTGGGATGTTACGATTTCAGGCTGGGTGTGCTTCATGCCCTGGACCACGCGATGTCCGACGGCTTTTACCGATTTAAAATCCGGCTGCTTCTCGAGCCAGTCCAACAGCGAGTTGGCCGCCGATTTATGATCGGCGGCAGTAATTTGCAGAGTCTCCTGGGGCTTTCCATCGGCGGCGCGAGACGACAGATTGGTCCCACTCAAACCGATGCGGTCAACCGTGCCATGCAGCCCGCGTTTTGGAGGTGTTGCAGCCCCATAGATCGCGAACTTGATGCTCGAGGAGCCGCCATTGATGGTGAGGATATGGGAATCAGTGGGTTTCATGGATGATGTCATCTGCCAGCGGCAAACCTAGTGTGGCCAGTTTCGCCTGCGTGGACGTATAATCGGTATGCAGCAGGCCGGTCAACCCCATGCCTTCGGCGATTTGGACAAATATCGGGGTGTTTTCGATATAGACGATTTGGCGGGCAGGTGTCACGGCGATGTCCAAGGCCAGCCGGAAGATCGCCGGGTCCGGCTTGTGGAGCCGTACCAGGCAAGAGGAAACAAATGCGTCCACAAATCCGTCGAGCTTGAACTTGTGAATCCGATAAGCATTCAATTCCCGGGCTTCATTGCTGAGCACGAAGACTTTCAATCCATATTTCGCCTTGAGCCCGCGTATTAGCTCAAGCATCTCCAGACACGGTTTAGATTGTGCGCACATGAAACGCCAAAACTCCGCCTTTGTGAAGGATCGCTTCTTGTAAAAAATCACCCACCCCAAATATTCTTGAAGCGTGAGTTTGTCCGTCTCGTAGATGACAAAGTTCAGGTTGTGTCGCTCCTGCATCTCCTCCCAATCCAATTTAAAATGCTTCGCCGCGCGCCGGCGGGCATGATGATCCCAGCCATTCGTAAGCAGCACACCGCCAACATCTAGAAACAGGCAGGTGATGGGGGAGCTTGTTTTCATCGGGCCACACCGGCAGGAATTGGCAGGATCGACCGGTTCTTGGCCTGATGCATCATCTCCTCGCTGAAAAACGGCAGCCAATGCAGTCCAAATCCTCCGCCCAATTTTTCGCTCACTTTCCGCGCTAGTTCATCATGGGTCGCGGCATCCGCGTGAAAAGGCACGGCGACGATGATATATTCGATGGGAACTTTCATGGTGCTTGACATGGCATCACCTCAACCCTGATTTCCCGCTCCGCCTGCCGCCAATCTTGGTCGGAATGACCAGCCTGACGGCCTCGCCGCTCATACAATTCATAAGCCCGCTTTTCAATCTGTGGGATGAGGCTCGCCCGCTGAATTGTTACCGGCGGCCTGGTCTTGCCGTCCATCAGTCGCCCATATTCCATCGTCAACCCTCGCAGCCGTTGCGCGAGTTTTTCGGTCAGCACGCCCTTCTTTAATCGCCAACCCCAGTTTCCTTTGGCCGTTCCAGGCAAATTCATTCGCGCTTCGGACCCCAACTCTAGGATATCTTGCGCCGGAACGATGGCCGTGTTGGCCGGCGATGCGAGGGCTGCTCGAATCATGCCCCAAACAATATCCGGTTCGCTGACTCCCAGTTTTCTCTGCAACGCTTCCCGTTGCGAAACTGACAATTGCGCATACCAGCCGGCGGTAGTGTCGTTATCATGGGTTCCCGTATAAACCACAGTTTTCAGCGGATGGGGTGTTGTCGTCTCGGAGTTCCTTTGGAGTTCTGTGCCAAAGTCAAATTGGAGCACCCGGGTGCCGGGGATTTGAAATTGATCCAACAGGGCGACCACCTCGGGAGAGGTGGCACCGAGATCATCCGCGATGAACAGCAGCGACCCAAGCGCTGCGAGGGCGGCTTTGAAAAATGATTCGCCGCCCCCGGGCTGATACTGGCCGTTCACCGCCGTCTTCGCGGTTGCCGGCACTTCATAGGTGCGGATAAAGCCAATGAAATGATCCAGGCGGTTAACATCGAACCGGCTAAACGCCGTGCGCAGACGCTCAATCCACCAGCGATAGTTCTGCGCTTGCAACGCTTCCCAATTATAAACTGGGAGACCCCATAACTGCCCGTTTTTGGAGAAATAATCGGGGGGGACGCCGGCAACCACCGTCGGATTTCCATCCGCATTCAGTTTGAAAAGTTCGGGGTGCGCCCAGACATCGGCGCTCTGATACGCCACAAACAAGGGAATGTCCCCGATGAGCCGGATGCCTTTGGCCGCGCAATAATTTCTCAACTTTTTCCACTGCATGGCAAACTGCCACTGGACAAATTCATGGTAGCGGATTTCACCGGCCAGACGCTTCCGCGCACCCATGACGGCGTCTGGCTGGCGCGTTCGCAAGTCCTTTTCCCACCGGGTCCAGTCCGCAGTTCCCTCATTTTCCTGGATGGCTGAGAAGAGTGAAAAATCCTCCAGCCAGTAAGACTCCGCTTTTGAAAAGACGTCAAATTCAGACTGTCGGTCAGCGTGCTTTTGCTTTCCAAAATTCTCAAAGGCTTTTTTAAGCAATGCCGTTTTCCAACGGGTGGCTTCAGGAAAGTTTACACTCCCAGCTTCCTTGGAAGCAGGAGTGCTGATTTCCTGCCGCTCTAGCAGTCCCTGGTCGGCCAACCGGTCCGGACTCACCAGTAGCGGATTACCCGCAAAGGCGGAAGGCGAGTCGTAAGGTGAATTTTCCGCCCCCACCGGTCCAAGGGGCAGCATTTGCCACCAAACCTGACCACCCTCGGCCAGAAAATCCACAAACGCGGTGGCGGACGGCCCCAAGTCGCCGATGGGATAGGCATTTGCAAGCGAGGTGGGGTGGAAAAGTATTCCAGAAGCCCTTTGATTCATTGGGACTTCTCCTTCACCGTGGACCCCGGCCACTGCGCGAGCAGAATGACGCTCGAACAAGGCCTCACCAGATAAGTCTGTGGATATTTCAAAGGCGGTTCCTCTCCGGGAACCGGCAAATCGAACGGTGGTTCCGTGAAGGTATCAACGGCCAGTCGCCATTGAATTCCAGGTGGTGTGGGAGGCAAATGGAAATCAATCGCGCCGTCACCGGCATTGAACAAGAGACATAATGCGCACCGCTCATCTTCTTGGATCAAACAGGCAAAGTGTTTTTCCTTCGGGTCGGCCCACCGGGGCAAGCCACCTTGGGGGCCAAACCATTGAATTTCGGCGTCCGTATAAAATTGTTCCTTGCTCAAAACCGGATGCGTGTGCCGGAAGGCGATCATGCCCTGGGCGAAACGGAAGATCTCCTTGTGCTGTTCAAGGTCCCTCCAGTCAATCCAACTGGTTTCATTGTCCTGACAGTAGGCGTTGTTATTTCCACCCTGGGTGCGGCGGAATTCATCGCCGCCCAAGAGCATCGGAACTCCGCGCGAAACCAGCAGGGTCAGGAGGAAGTTTTTTATCTGGCGGTTGCGGACGGACTGGATGCCGGCATCTTGCGTCCCACCTTCCGTGCCATAGTTCGCGCTAAAGTTGGCATTGATGCCGTCCTGGCCGTTTTCGCCGTTTGCCTCATTGTGCTTGTCGTTAAAGCTCACCAGATCGTTCAGCGTGAAACCATCGTGACAGGTAATGAAGTTGATGCTGCTCTCGGGTCCTTTGCCGGACTGGGCATAAATATCGGCACTGCCGCAGAGGCGATTGGCGAACAAGCCCGACATCCCGTCATCGCCGCGCCAGAATCGCCGGACTTGATCACGATAGTGGCCATTCCACTCCGCCCAACGCGGTTTTGAAAAACTGCCCACCTCATACGCGCCACCGGCGTCCCACGTTTCGGCGATGATTTTCACATTTTGCAAAATCGGGTCCTCGGCGATCCTTCCGAGCAGCGGGGATTTGGCCAGCAGTTTGCCGGTACTGTCCCGGTCAAGCACCGTCGCCTCGTCAAACCGGAACCCATCCACGTGCATCTCGACCTTCCAATATCGGAGGGCAGCGAGAATGTGATCCCGCACCACCGGATGATTGGCGTTCACGGTATTGCCGGTGCCCGCAAAATCCTTGTAATGACGTTTATCATCCGCCAGCGAGTAAAAGATCACATTATCCAAACCACGAAAACAAAGGGTCGGCCCCAGTTCATTTCCCTCAGCCGTGTGATTAAAAACCACGTCCAGGATAACTTCGATGCCGGCCTGGTGAAGTGCCTGGACCATTTCCTTGAACTCCAGCTTCTGCTGGCCCAAGCCTCCCGCACTGCTGTAGGAGGCCTTGGGGGCAAAGTAGGCCACGGAATCATAGCCCCAGTAATTCTTGAGCCGCTGATTGGTTAGCGGATTCCGACGCGTCACCGAATTCTCGTTGAACTCCTGAATCGGCATCAATTCCACGGTGGTCACACCCAGGCTTTTAAGATAGGGGATCTTTTCCATTATGCCCCGATAGGTTCCCGGATGCTTCACCCCCGACTTCGGATGGACGGTAAAGCCACGCACATGCGCTTCATAAATAACCGTCTTCGACCACGGATGCCGGGGCGGCTGGTCACCCGCCCAATTGAATGGATCACTGACAAAGACGCATTTGGGCATCGTCCCGGCATTGTCCGCCTTCGAGGGCGTCAAATCTTTCCCCGACGACGACGGGTCGTACCCCAGCGCGGACGCAAAGTCCCATGGAGGGAGTTGTGAAATAGCGGTGGCAAAGGGATCCAGCAGCAACTTTTTTAAATTAAAACGATGTCCTTTATTCGGTTCGTAAGGACCATCCACGCGATAACCATAGAATTGACCGGAGGCGATTCCTTTAACCCAAATGTGCCAGACGTCGCCCGTGCGATTGCACACCAAATCCAGGTCAATCGACCGCGCGGGCGCTGCATCCTCGGGACGGTCGAATAACTCCAGTCGCAAATGGCTGGCGTAACGGCTGAAAATGGCGAAGTTTACTCCCCCGCCGATTTCCTGTGTCCCCAACGGCATGGGCGAGCCGACGCGAATATCAGCGTGTTCGGAGGTTTCCGAGATATAGCCGCGCAACTCGCGCGGTGGATTTTTTGTCATCGTTGCCATAAAATTCGTGGATCCTCCAAGGGAACCGCCATCCCATCACAATGCGGCATCAGCCGGACCGTGTAGTCGGTGGTTGGGCGATCCGCTGGCACGGTGGCGCTGTAGACATATCCGCCGGCCGCTCCCGCCACCGGTTGCAGCCGGGTCATTTCGAGACACACAGGGATGCCACCTTTAACGCCATCCGCATAAAGTTCCACCCGCAGGGTTTGGGGATCAAGCGACTCCAACCACACTTCCACTTCAAATATGTGGTGACCGTCCCCCGAACGGTTCGTACCGGCGCCAAAACGCACGCCGGACCATTTGCGCGCCACTTCCTGCCGCCACTCAACCATTTGTCGGGCCCGGGCCCCCTTGTTGGCCATGCGCGACTGGCTGGCCGCGGCGGCTGGAAGATAGTGTTTCTCCGTGTATTCGCGCACCGTGCGATCTGCCGAAAAGCGCGGCGTTAACCGTGCCATGCTTTCCCGCATGCGCCCCACCCAGGCGGTGGGAATGCCCTGGTCGTTGCGTTTGTAAAATTCCGGGATGACCTCCCGTTCCAGCCGTTCATATAACGCCTCGGCCTCCGCCGCGTCCCACGCCGGATCGCTCCCATGTTCCTTTCCGTCGCCGAGCGACCAGCCCAGGTCGGGCACATAGGCTTCCACCCACCAGCCATCCAGCTCGGAAAAATTGAGGCCGCCGTTGACCAGCACCTTCATGCCGCTCGTGCCACACGCCTCCCAAGGCCGCCGGGGCGTATTGAGCCAGACATCCACCCCATGCACCATCCTCCCGGTCAACTGCATGTCGTAATCGCTGAGAAAAATCGCGTGCGGCCGCACCGCCGGCTGGCGGATAAATTGCACCCATTGCTGGATCAACGCTTGACCCGCCCGGTCGGCCGGATGCGCCTTGCCTGCAATAATGAGTTGCACGGGTCGCTCCCGATTGCTCAGCAATCGTAACAACCGGGCCGGATCATGCAGCAGCAGGTTGGGCCGTTTATAGGTGGCAAACCGGCGCGCAAAGCCCAGGGTCAATACCTTCGGATCAAACAAATGCCGGGCGGTTTCCACGACCTCCACCGTCGCGCCGGCAGCGGCGTAGTGGTTGGCCAGCCGCTGGCGGGCATAATCCACCAGCGACTGGGTGGTGGTATTGCGAAATTGCCAGAGGGTGTCGTCGGCCACCCGGCGAATGTCCTGCTCCAGTGTGTCCGTCATGCCCAGCCAGCGGTTTTTGCCACAGGCTTTCGTCCACAGCGCGTCGGCCTCCGCCGAATCCCAAGTGGGCACGTGCACCCCGTTGGTTACGTGGCCCACGGGCACTTCATCGGTCGGCCAATTGGGGAAGAGAGGCTCGAAGAGATGCCGGCTAACTTTGCCGTGGAGCGTGCTCACCCCGTTCACTGAACCGCTGCCCCTGATCGCCAGGTACGCCATGTTAAAATATTCACCGTCGTCATTCGGATTCTGGCGGCCCAACGCCAGCAAATCCTTGAGGGGAATTCCCAGTTTTTGCGTGGCATAGTCACCCACATACTGCGCCATCATTTCCGGCGGGAACCGGTCGAACCCGGCGGCCACGGCCGTATGGGTGGTGAACAGATTGCCAGCCCGGGTGGCCGTCAGGGCAATTTCGAAGGATACGCCGTTGGCCTGCATGAAACTGCGGGCCCGCTCCAGCACCGCAAACGCCGCATGTCCTTCGTTCAAGTGGCAGACGTCCGGTTGAATACCCAGGGCCTCCAGCAATCGCCATCCGGCAATCCCCAGCAGGATTTCCTGCTTGAGCCGCAACTCTGGCCCGCCGCCGTACAATTCGCTCGTGATCCCCCGATGCGCCGGAAAGTTGGCCGCGTCATTACTGTCCAGCAGATATAACTTCACCCGGCCGACTTGCACCTGCCACGCCCGCACCCATACCGAATAGCCGGGCAGCGCGATCTCCAAACGCAACCACTCCCCGTTCGGCTGGCGCAAAGGCGTCACTGGCAATTGTCCCGGGTCGTTATATGGGTACAGCGCTTGTTGCGCTCCGTCCTTGTCAATGACCTGGCGAAAATAGCCCTGCTGGTATAACAGTCCCACGCCAACCACCGGTACTCCGAGGTCGCTGGCAGCTTTAAGTTGATCCCCGGCGACATTGCCCAAACCACCCGAGTAAATCGGCAATGCTTCGCTCAACATGTATTCCATGCTGAAATACGCCACACATTTCAAGGACGACTGCGGGTGTTTTTGCTGGAACCAAGCGGGCGACTCCGCAGTTTGGTGTTTGCAGCACAACAGGTCGTCAATGGTTTTGCGGAAGGCGGGATCGGCCAGCACACTTTTGAGTTTGTCCTGCGACACGGTTTGGAGCACCACCCATGGGTTTTGCGTGAGTTCCCACAGGGCGGGATCCAGCTGGCGCCACACTTGATCAGTGGTGTGATTCCACGACCAACGGAGGTCCAAGGCCAGTTCTGCGAGCGAATCAAACCCCTCCACGTTTTTGGTCGCCGGCGCATGGTCCGGCAGGTTGATGGGTGTTGGTTGGTTCATGATACGACTTCTTTTGGGGTGTTTGCGGGAATCGGGGTTGCCGCGGGAGCACCGGCCACAGCCGCGTCCACAATGGTGTGAGCCTCCGCCAGGATGCGCTCAAGATGCTCCTCCCCATGGAAGCTCTCGGCATAAATTTTATAGATATCCTCGGTGCCGGAGGGACGCGCTGCAAACCAGCCGCCCTCGGTCACCACCTTTATACCGCCCAAGGCAGCCTGGTTGCCGGGTGCGGTCGTGAGGATGGCCAGGATTTTTTCGCCGGCCAGTTCGGTGGTTTTGACCTGCTCCGCTGAAAGTTTGGCCAGTCTGGCCTTTTGTTCAGGCGTGGCCGGCGCCTGATCGCGCTCGTATTCTGGCTCGCCAAAATCATGCCGGAATTCCCGATATGTTTCCGCGGGATCATGCCCCGTTCGCGCGGTCAACTCCGCCGCCAGCAAACTGGGAACGATCCCATCCTTGTCCGTCGTCCAGACGGTGCCGTCCCGGCGCAGGAACACCGAGCCAGCGCTTTCCTCGCCGGCAAATCCCAACCGGCCATCCAGCAATCCGGTCACGAACCATTTGAACCCCACCGGCACTTCATACAGCTTCCGGCCCAGCTTGGCGGTGATCCGGTCAATCATCTGGCTGCTCACCACGGTCTTGCCCACGGCGGCGGCCGCCGGCCATTCCGGCCGGTTCTGAAACAAATAAAAAATTGCCGCGCAAAGGTCATGATTGGGCGGCAATAACCCCTCGTTTTTGGTCACAATGCCGTGACGGTCATGGTCCGTGTCGCAGGCGAACGCCAGATCAAATTGATCCTTCATGCCAATCAGGCGTTGCATGGCGTAAGGCGAGGAGGGATCCATCCGAATCTGGCCATCCCAATCCACCGTCATGAAGCGAAAGGTCGGGTCCACCGTCTCGTCCACCACCGTCAGGTTCAGAGCGTGGGTCTCGGCAATCCGCGCCCAGTAATGGACACCCGCCCCGCCCAGCGGATCAACCCCCAGATGCAGGTTCTCCCCGCGAATGACGTCCAAATCAATCACTTTGCCCAGATCATTGACGTAAGCGTTCAGATAGTCGTGCCGATGAGTCGTGCCCGCGCGCAAGGCTTGTTCGTACGGCAGACGCCTCACCCCAGCTAACCGGGTGGCCAGCAATTGATTTGACCTGGTTTCAATCCCGTCCGTAACGGCGTTCTCCGCCGGACCGCCATGCGGCGGATTATATTTGAAACCGCCATCGTGCGGCGGATTATGCGAGGGGGTGATGACAATGCCATCCGCCAGACCCGTCATGCGACCACGATTGTAAGTTAGAATTGCATGGGAAATGACCGGCGTCGGCGTGTACTCATCTCCTTGGGCCAGCATTACTTCCACGTCATTGGCCGCCAGCACCTCTAGCGCCGTGGCACAAGCCGGAACGGAAAGCGCGTGCGTATCCATGCCCAGAAACAAGGGGCCGTTGATGCTTTCCGACTTGCGATACTCGCAAATCGCCTGGGTGATCGCGAGAATATGCCACTCATTGAAGGCGAGATTGAAGGACGAACCGCGATGGCCTGAAGTGCCAAACGCCACCCGTTGCGCCGGCACTGCGGGATCGGGCACCCCCGTGTAATAGGCCGAAACCAGTCGCGGCACATTGACCAGTATTCCCAAAGGGGCCAGTTTGCCGGCCAGCGGATTAATTTTCATGTTGTTTTTATGATCGGTGTGTTTTCCAGTTTCTTAACCTTGGCCAGACGTCGGCGAAAGCGTTCCGCCCCTTTGAAGCGCGCTGCCAGGAACGTTTGCACCAATTCCCAAGCCAGGGCGTGACCGACCAGCAGGCCGCCAAAGCAGATCATATTCAGATCATCGTCCTCGACTCCTTGGTGCGCCGAGAAATTCTCGTCAATCAACCCAGCCCGAACCCCAGCGACCTTATTTGCGGCAATGGACGCGCCAACACCGCTGCCACATATGCCCACGCCCCGCTCCACCGTCCCTGCCGCCACCGCACGGGCCAAGGGAATGATAAAATCGGGGTAATCGTCATTTGATTTCAACTGGAGGTCGCCAAAATCGATTAATTCGTAACCGGATTCGCGCAATTTGCCGCCCAGAAACTCCTTCAACTCAAAACCGCCATGATCCGCGGCGATGCCGACGCGCTGGATCGTGGGTTGCCTTTCCGCCGCCGACGGGATATTGGGTTCCCCAATCACGACAGCAGTTTCTCCGGTTCGATTCCGTTGAGCGATTCCCTCGGTGGCGGCGTTTCCGTTGCCGGCAGTTTCTTGGCTGGCGACTTAGCCGGGGTTTTCCCATCCGCGCCATCCTGTCCCAAGCCCATGGTCAGCGCCGTCATTCCGGCAAGTCCGCCCAATTGCATCGATTCCACCGCAGTGCTGGGCACGATGACGATCGTGGCATTTTCTTTCAAACCCTCATAGAGCATATTCATCGCCCGCAAGTGAAAGGCGATCGGATTGTGCTCATAGCACTTGCCGGCTTCGGTAAATTTTTCCGCAATCTGCCGCTCGGCGTCACCCAAGATTACGCGGGCCTGGCGCTCCCGTTCCGCCTGCGCCTGCATGGACATCGCGTCCTCCAGACCCGCAGGAATCAACACATCCTTCACTTCCACGGAAATGACATTGATGCCCCAGGGTTCCGTGCGCTGATCAATAATCTTCTGAAGCAGGGCGCTGATTTTATCGCGGCCTTCCAGCATGTCCGAAAGCATGGTCTTGCCGATCACATCGCGTAACGCAGTTTGGGAAGCCCAACTGATGGCGCTTTGATAATCGGCCACGTCCAGGGCCGCTCGCTTCGGATCCACCACTTTCCAAAACAGCACCGCATCCACATCCACCGGCACCGTGTCTTTGGTCAGGGTCTTTTCCGCCTTGAAACCGGTCGTAATGACCCGCGTGTCAATCCAATAGGGAATCGCATCAATAATCGGAACAATCAGAAACAAGCCGGGCCCTTTTAAGGCGCGGAACTTGCCCAGACGCAAAATAACCGCCCGGTCCCACTGGTCGGCTACCTGGATGGAAGCAGCCACGATCAAGGCCAGAATAAAAGCCGCAACCCCAATCCCGCCGGCTAGCACATGGGCTCCGGCGCTGTACTCGGCATAAACCGGCCCTGCTCCAACCGCCAAAATAACGACGAAGGCCAGGAAGGCGAATGATTTGTTTTGTTGCATAAATATTTTCGATGGAGGATTTATTTCACAGAAATTTCACAGGGATTGGCTTTGAGATGGGACTTCGTATTCTGAACTGCGGCGTGAGGACGACGGGGCAGTATCCTGGCTGGGATAAGTGACGCCTGAAGGGTCCGGGCGAGTTGATATTCCTTAACCAGCTCCGCTTCGGCGGCCAACCAGCGCTGGATTTCGCGCCAAGGCAATAGCGCTTGTTTCAAGAAGTTCAAGTTGACTCTTCTGGCAATTTCAGCCGGAGAGGGAGCCAACACAGATTTCATGCTGAACCGCATATCTGTAACGGTTGAGGGGGTTCCCCCCGCCAGTTTTTGGTTTTGCTTCTGTGAAAGCTTCACTTGTTTCATGGTGCGATCATGGATAGCCAAACAGGTGCCGACCATGGGGTGTAACCCGGCCTGCTTGAAAAAATCCGGTGCATTGCCGGAGTCTGAAAAGGCCTGGCACCGGAGCATGCATATTCTTTGAAACAGCCATGAACCCAGGTCCCAAGCGCAGTTACTTTCCAAGATACTTTGAAGGATTGCGAATCCGGTCGAGCCGTTCCGCCTCATTTTCGAACAGGTCAATCTCCTCCTGTCGTTTCCTGACGGCCGCCGCAACCATTTTGGAAAGTGATTGAATTCCTGGCCCCACCAGCCATAGAACAATCACCGTGAAGAGAAATATACTTAACATAATTATTCTTTGTTAGGGGAGACGGAATTTATGTTCCTCTTAATAATTGATCATACGCCGATGCTCGGCGGCCACCATGGGGTAAAGACCCCATGGCAAACAACCCGTCAACATCTAGCATACCGTCGGCAATTAAAACAAAGACCAAAAACTATGACCAAAATCAATGTGGACCATTCAGTTGTCGCCATCTTCAATTCACACACTGGAGCCGAGGCCGCCGTCAAGGAACTGCAGCAAGCGGGATTTGACATGAAAAAACTTTCCATTGTCGGGCGCGATTATCACACGGATGAAAACGTCGTCGGCTACTACAATACCGGGGACCGCATGAAATATTGGGGGAAATTGGGGGCCTTTTGGGGTGGTTTTTGGGGCTTGTTGTTTGGCTCGGCCTTTTTTGTCATTCCCGGCATCGGACCGTTGCTGATGGCGGGACCGATTGTCAGTTGGATTGTCGGGGCGCTCGAAGGTGCAGTGATCGTTGGCGGACTAAGCGCGTTGGGGGCCGGCCTGTACAGCATGGGCATACCCAAGAACAGTATTTTGCAATACGAGACGGCGGTGAAAAGTGGCAAGTATGTCCTGATCGCTCATGGCTCCGATGTGGAAACTGCCCACGCCCGGGAGATCATCAGCCGCACCAATCCGGAAACGCTGGAGGCTCACCAACCGGCTTCCGCCACCAGCAAAGCAACCCCGGTAGGCGCATAGTTTGCGGCCCGGTTCGGAAACCATCAACACTGTTGACGGGTTCATTCCTGGATGAATAATAAATCAACAATCCAAGTCGACCATGAACGGGCCGCCGCCCCGGTAACGACCAAAGAATTTTACGCGCGTTTGAGTTCGCGGTACGGCCCCGATTACCAAGGCAACCAGCTCTCCGCCATGCGCCATGGATTGGGCGGTCATGCGGAAAATCCGCCGGTTGATTGATGAACCGATGATCCGGACTGACCTTGACCAACTCATTGGAGCGATTCTGATCATGATCGGTGCCGTGCTGCCGGTGGTCAATCCACTGGGAGACGCCCCGATTTTCCTGGCCATGACTCCCGGTTGTGACGAAGTAACCCGCGCGGATTTGGCGAAACGCATCTCCATCTATTCCTTCTTTTTGCTGTTGGGCTCAATGCTGTTCGGATCGTTTGTCCTCCAACTGTTCGGTCTTTCGATCCCAGTGGTCCAGGTCGCGGGAGGAGCGGTGGTATGTGCCTTGGGCTGGAAACTCCTGGCCGACAATTCAAAACCGGCGGAGGTGACCCTGGATCCGGTCCATGCCAATCTCATCGCCATGGGCCGGGCTTTTTCTCCGCTGACCATGCCGTTGACGATTGATGCCGGGGTGATTTCGGTGGCCATTACCGTCGGTGCCAATCACGCTCACACCTTCCAACACGCGATTATTCAACTGCTTGCCGCCGTCCTTGGAGCCGGTCTCATCGGGTTGTGCATTCTTCTGGCCTATCGCTACGCCCAGCGGGGGGGCCAGCGGATTGGCCACACCGGCATGATGGTGGTGGTGCGCCTCTCGGCGTTCATCATGGTGTGCATTGGAGTCGGCATTAGTTGGAATGGCGTCAAGGCATTGCTGGCAGAAGTGGGTGTTTCGGCACATTGAATGGTCAATGTCTGGGTGGCATTCCGGCGTGGGTTTCCATTCGCTCGGACGGATCAAATTTTCCAGCCGCTTGAAAGGCATCTGGACAATCGATATCTTGTATTCGGTCGATTTTCAGGAGGCGATTGTCTGACTCCCCCCCGACAACAGATGAACAGGCTTCGCTAAAGAGTTCAATTTTAGATAACGAAGCAATGTCCCTCTTAAATCATCGGGACAATCAACAACCCGGATTGCGCTTTGGCCGCCAGCGACACCACGACTTCAACGAACGGACCCTCATGCAATGTGGTGTCTTCATTGGCCACACGGCCATCGTGCTCGTGCAAAACAGCGTTACACATTCGGAAGGGAGCTCGCTGAAAGGTCCGCCGGTCTGCAAAGCCTTGGTTGAGCGCGCATAATCAGAGGAATCGGCAAAGCCATATTGCTTGTGGGGTTGATCAAGACTGGCCGGAAACTTCTCTTACAAAGTTGTAATCTTGGGGCAAGGACTGGGCAACGCGAGCGTGTTTTATTGTTGGCAGTGGCGGAGGCCGCCCGCTGGTTGCCCCTGCGCCAGCCCAATAGCAAATGCAAACATGGTTTACAATTTTATGAAATCAAAACAGCTCGCACCCCGGGTTATTGCGCTGGTCACTTCGGTTGCGCTGACAGGTCTTGTAATGGCGACGGCGTTGGGCAGTCGGACGACCGCATTCGCGGCCGGGGCTGTTGACCCGACCGATGGCAACATTGCCCGAACAACCGCCGCCCTGCTGGAACATTCCCAATTCTCACATCACCAGCTTGATGACGAACTGGCCGCGAGATTCCTTGACCGCTATGTTGATTCGCTTGACCCCGGCCACGAGATGTTTCTCCAGTCAGATGCGCAAGCATTTGACCGGTTTCGTTCGCGCCTGCCGGATATGACCAACCGCGAGGGCGACCTTACGCCGGAACAGACCATCTTCAAGCGTTTTTTGGAACGCCTGACCCAGCGCACCACATATGCCACCAATCTGTTACAGAGCGAGCAGTTTACTTTTACCAGGCATGACACATTTTTATTGGATCGCAGCAAAGCTCCGCGACCGGCGGATCTTCAGGCCGCCCATGAACTTTGGCGGGAAAGCGTCCGGGCGGAATATTTGCAGGAAAAGCTGGGTGGCAAGAAGCCGGCCGAAATTGTGAACAGCCTCACACTTCGTTATACCCGCCAACTGCAGACCATGCGAAAACTCACCCCAGAGGATGAGCTCGACATCTATCTCAATGCCCTGGCCCATGTTTATGACCCGCACTCGGATTACTTCGGCCGCGAACAAATGGACGACTTCTCCATTGCCATGAGCCTGTCCCTGTTCGGCATCGGTGCCACTCTCCAAGCAGACGACGGTTATTGCAAAATAGGCGAGCTTGTGCCCGGTGGTCCGGCGGCCAGGAGCGGATTGCTCAAACCCGGCGACCGCATCGTGGCGGTGGGACAACCGGATCAGAAATCAGTGGACATCGTCGACATGCCGCTGCCCAATGCTGTGAAACTGATTCGCGGCCCCAAAGGCACGCCAGTCCGCCTGACCCTCATTCCCGTTGGCGCCACCGACGCGTCCTCGCGCAAGACCATCACCATTGTACGTGATGAAGTTAAGTTGGAGGATCAGCAAGCCAAGGCCAGCATTGCGGACTGGCCGCAAACCAATGGGGTGGCTCTGCGTTTAGGCGTCATCGATCTGCCCGCGTTCTATGGCGGCTTTGACCAGGGAACGGGTACCAAGCCTTGCAGCGCGACCGACGACGTGGCGAAACTGATTAAAAAACTGCAAACGGAACATATTCAGGGTCTGGTCCTGGACTTGCGGCAAAACGGAGGTGGTTTGGTCGAGGAAGCAGTCAGGCTGACTGGTTTGTTCATCCACCAGGGACCGGTGGTGCAAACCCGCGATCTGGACGGCCAAACGGACGTGGAGAAGGACATAGACGCTTCGGAGCTTTACGATGGTCCCCTGATTGTTCTCACGAGCCGGTTCAGCGCTTCGGCGTCAGAAATTCTGGCGGGTGCATTGCAGGATTACGGGCGGGCTCTGATCGTGGGCGATAACTCCACTTATGGGAAAGGCTCCGTGCAAACCGTCATCCCGCTGGCGAACCTCATGGATCAGCATCGGATTGCCCACTCATTTGATCCCGGCGCCCTAAAAATCACGATTCGCAAATTTTACCGGCCGAGCGGCGCGTCCACCCAACTCAAGGGAGTGGCGGCAGACATTACGCTGCCATCCTTGAGTGGTGTGGCGGATGTCGGCGAATCTGAAATGAACAACCCCTTGCCGTGGGACCGGATCCCCTCCTCCAATTTCACCCGGGAGGACCACGTCACCCCGTTCTTGCAAGAACTGCGGGCACGGTCGGCGACGCGCGTGGCGAAAGACAAGGACTTTGCCTTGCTCGGCGAGGAGATCGGGCAATTGAAGAAAAATCTCGCATCCGAAACAGTTTCCCTAAACGAAGCGGAACGCCGCCGGGAAAACGACGCCGCCAAAGTGCGTGAAGACTCCCTGAATCAAGAGTGGGCCGCCCTTAAGGAAAGCCAGCCAAAAACCTATGATTTCACCGTCGAAAGTGCCGAGAAAGTGGGCCTGCCCCCGCCGGCGGTGGCCAAAGCAGGTATCCCGACGGCAGAACTGGCCGGGTCACCTGCTCACAAAGCGAAAGTTGCCGGGGCGGTTAATCCGCAAAATGATCCCGTCCTCCGCGAGGCAGAACAAATCATGGTTGATTATGTAGATATGCTGCACTTGCCCTCAACATTGACCGTCGCGGCTCATTGACGGTTGACGAGGACTTTTGCCGGGAATCACGCCTGATAGCGACCCATATAAACATATCTATTCCCGAATATGTGGGGTACGGTGGTATCACTGGAATTATGCGTGTGCTGGTAATTGAAGATGACAGCAAGATTGCTTCGTTCGTCGTTAACGGACTGAAGCAAAATGGCTTTGCTGTGGACCATGCGTCTGACGGGGAGAAAGGTCTCGCGCTGGCGGGTGTGGTCACCTATGACGCCGTGGTGCTGGACATCATGCTCCCGAAGCTGGACGGGCTCTCCTTGTTGCGCCAAATGCGCCAGGAGAAAATCCAGACCCCCGTGCTAATCCTGAGCGCGAAGGCGAATGTGGACGACCGGGTGAAGGGCTTGCAGGCGGGAGGTGATGATTACCTCACCAAACCGTTCGCGTTTTCCGAATTGCTGGCCCGCGTGCAGGCGCTCATCCGTCGCGCCACGCATACGGCTGAACCAACCAAGCTCTCGGCTGATGATCTCACTCTGGATTTGCTGGCGCACACGGTGACTCGCGGGGGACAGGTCATCGAGCTGCAAGCCCGGGAGTTTGCCCTGCTCGAATTACTCCTCCGGCATCCCGGTCGCGCGGTCACCAAAACCATGATTTTGGAGCATCTGTGGGATTTCAGCTTTGACCCGCAAACCAACGTCGTGGATGTTCTGGTCCACCGGCTGCGTACGAAGGTGGACAAGGATTTCCCGGTAAAACTCATCCAGACCATCCGTGGAGTCGGTTATGTCCTCAAACCCGCTTGAACGCCTGGCCAGCAGCTTCACTTTCCGCCTGAGCCTTGGCTACGCGGCGCTCTTCACCCTGAGCGCGGTGATTCTCTTCGGACTGCTCTATCTCTTGCTGGCCTCCACCCTGCAAAGCAAGGACCAGGAAATCATTGAAGCCCGGCTCCGGGAATGTGCGGCGGTTTATGACAGCGGCGGGCTCGCGGCATTGCAAGGGCTGGTCCAGCGGAGCCGGGATTCGGACCGGGACAACTCCTTTTTCATCCGTCTGGCCGGGCAACCAGGCAGTGTGTTATTACTGACGGCTCCGGAAGATTGGGTTCAGTTTGACACTTCGGCGCTCCAACCCGGCGGTGACCTGTCGCGGCTCGTCTGGTTGCGTATTCCCAAAGACGAGCAACGTGATTTCACGGTGGCGGCGATGCGGCTGCCCGATGGTTCCATATTGCAAGTTGGCCGCAGCACCGACAACCGCAAGACTCTGCTGCAGCCATTCCGCCGCGATTTTCTGATCGTGGTGACGCCCACCCTGTTGCTGGGGGTGCTCGGCGGCGCGTTTTTTGCCCATCGCGCGACCAAACCTGTGCGCGAAGTGGTGGCCACGGCGCGCGCCATCATTGACACGGGCAATCTGTCCGCTCGCGTCCCCGCCAGCGTCCACCAAACCGAACTGGCGGATCTGGCCCGCCAATTCAACCGGGTGCTCGATAAAAATGAGGCGCTGATCAAGCGAATGCGCGAGGCCTTGGACAACGTCGCCCACGATCTCCGCACCCCGCTTACCCGCCTGCGCAGCACGGCCGAACTCGCCGTGCAGGCCACGCCTGATCCCACCGCGCGCGAAGCCTTGTCGGATTGCGTTGAGGAATCAGACCGCGTCCTCACCATGCTCACCGCGCTCATGGACATCACTGAAGCCGAGGCCGGTGTCATGCGGCTAAGCCTGGAAAAGACTTCCATCGGCTCGTTGTTGAAAAATGTGGTGGAACTCTACGAGGTGGTGGCCGAAGAAAAACGCATCACCGTCGCCACCGACTTCAACCCACCGTGCGAAGCCGTGGTGGACCCAACCCGCATGCGCCAAGCCTTCGCCAACCTGCTAGACAACGCGCTCAAATACACGCCCGAAGGCGGGAAAGTCAGTCTCGCCTGCGCGGTTGAATCCAGTCGCGTGATAGTGCGGGTACGTGACAACGGCATGGGCATTCCACTCGACGAACAACCGCGCATCTGGGAGCGGCTTTACCGGGGTGACAAGAGTCGCTCCCAACGTGGCCTCGGCCTGGGATTGAGTCTGGTGAAAGCGATTGTTGAAGCCCATCATGGCGAAGTATCCGTCCAAAGCCGGCCCGGTGAAGGTTCGGAATTTACTGTGCACATTCCCCAATCGGCACCGGCAACTTGACGGTCTAATTGGGCGGGTGTTCGGATCAAATTTTGATCTGCCGGCCGAAAGCGGCGGTAAAAACCGATTCGGGAGGCGCAGACTGTGGCGGCTGGCTCGGCCAGCCATCACCCTGATGTCGCCCTGGGATGACGCCACAATGCACCATACCATTACAATCTGCGCTCCCGGAATTGCTTCTTAAGTTGACATTTTTCATCTAGCGGGATTGGTGGAGAGCACACTGTTGATGGTTTGCTCGTCGAGCTCCATCGGATGGCCCGACCAGACTACCCGTCCGTCTTTGTCCATGAGCCAGGCTTGCGGGATGGTTTGCACCCCGAACGCCGCCGCCAGCGCCTGATTGGAATCCAGTGCTACCGTATAATTCATCGGCGTTTGGCCCCGGAAACGCTCGACCACCGCTTTATCCTCATCGGCTATGCCAACGATTTGCAGTCCGCTGGCATGAAATTTTTTGGCGAGGTCGTTCAAGTGGGCGATGCTCGCCCGGCAAGGCGGGCACCAGGTCGCCCAGAATTCAATCAGCAAGGGATGACCGGCCAGCACCGGCTTGTCGCTGAGAAATTCGAGATTGGCGGCCAGCGCCTTCACATTGACACGAGCGGAGGTTCCGGTATCGCCTGCCGTCGCAGTGGTGTCGGCGGGGGTGACCGGCACTCCGGTCACAGTGGCTCCGGCACGAGTCAAGGTTGCATAGGTGCCAAGGGCGGCGAAGCCGATCGCGACGGTGAGGGATAAGATGACAGTTTTGGTTTTCATGGGATTTTGAGTATTGAGAGGTCGATGTTTGGTTTTGAGATTAAGGACAAGTGTTAGTTTGCGGTATGACGCGAGCGATATCCGCGCACATCACCCAACCGGAGCGACCGGTCTGGGTTTTCACCAGCGCAAAATCTTCATGCTTCGCGAGCACCGTCACGGTCTCGCCTTCACCCAATTTAAACGCCGGCAAAGCGACCGAGACCGGTGAGGTTCGGGCGGGCGCGGCGCGGGAAATGACAATAGCTTCATTGGTTTCTGGCCGGATCGTGATCGCGCTGCCAATGGCGGTGGTGACCAGCAATGCGCCCACGCTAGCAAGGGCGCGAAAGGCCAGTCGCCGCTGGGGATACCGGCGGATGAGCAGCAGACTCAGGCCAGCGAGCATCAGGCCACCGCTTCCCCACCAAGCCATCGTGTTCGAGCGAACGCAGCTCAAACTGCGGCCCAGCCAGCTCACCGGTGCGTCGGGCAACCCAGCCTTCGCGCGAACGAACTGAAGGTTCGCGGCAATGTCATTATCGCCAGGTGCGAGCAGTCGGGCGCGTTCGTAATTCAGAATCGCTGGACCGGTTTTCCCGTTGCGGGCGAAAGCATTCGCCTGGTTGTAAAGCTCGGCGGCCGAATAGCTGTTGGCATCCGTGCGACCTGCAACCGGTTGCGCAATGGTTGCTGCGCGCAGGGAAGCGAGGCCGACTGGCAGCATCAAAAGCACCGCAATGGTGGCGGAGCATAAGCAAACGAGGCCGTGATATTTCCTGCGGCGCGGTTTCAGCGGTGCTACGGAGTGTTTGCCAGCAGTCTCACCGCCAAGCCGGTCAACCAGTTTTTGCGTGACCTTGATTTTGCCGGTGGCCACCAGTCGCGTCAGAATTTGAAACAATCTCATAGTTCCTCCTTGTCGTTTAGTTGGTCGTGGACGATATCTTTCCACTGTTGGAAATCCGCCATGCTCAGATGTTGCCCGGAATAGGCGGCTTGATCCGCGAGCGCAAAGACACGGCGAATCTCTGCGCCGTCGCCATTCAAGTGCGCGTCGATTTCCGCAATGGTGATCGACGCGGGAGCCACGTGCCAGCGCCCGGCCATTTGCTGTTGCAAGGCCGCGCGCGCAGATTGGAAAAAGAGCGTGGCGTCGCCGACCTGAGATGCGGCATCCATCTCGTACAAATAGCTCGAAATCGCATTTGATGCCTCATGACGCCGGGCACCGTCCGTGTCATTTGCGCGCCGTTCATGGCGGCGCAACCAGATCAATCCCCCGGCGAAACCAAGCACTAATGCGCTTTGGACACCCAAGAACCACGGCTGAAAATAGAGCGGACACAGCGTCGCAACCGTGCCGCCAGTTTCGACGTGGTCCGGGCGCAGTGCCTCGTGCGGCACTTCGCTGGGTGGCATTGCACTCGCACCGGAGGGAGGGGTGGCAGCCAGGCTGCCCGCCGGAGCCGGCGAAACCTCGACGCTTAATGGCGAGGTTTCTTTGGTTTCATATCGGCGGGTGTCTGGATTAAAAAAGCTGAAGGCCAGCGCGGGCGCAACTTGCCGGCCCGACTGCATCGGGATGACAGCCTGCTCGAAATCCTTTTCTCCGCCATAGCCGGCACTGTCGGCGGGGGTGAACTTCGTGGTTGGTGGATACGTTTTCCAGCCATTCACCTCGCCGAGCATCGGGCTGTTGACCCGGTCAAAACTGCCCGTGCCAGTTACTTCCAATCGCAGTGTCAGCGGATCGCCGGCGGTGCATTTGGCTGCGGAAAGTTCACTGCCAACCTCAAATTTCCCAACTGCACCGCTGAAACCAGCGGGGCGGCCCGCCACCGGTAATTCCAAAACCTTAAAGGCATCCGGGTCGCTCGCCACGGTGATTTGTTTCTCGGTGGTGCCTCCAAAGAAGTTTTGGAAAAACGGGTCGTTGAGCATGGAATTGCCAAGCATGCCGCCCGGCATTTCTGCCGGTGCCGTGCGCAGCTTGACCGTCACCGGCGTTTCGACGGTGAGCGAGAAATCGCCCGGCTTCACTGCGGCGAGAACGCTGTGCCAGGTCAGGACCGTGTACGGGTTGCCCCCGGCCTCATTCTGCGTCTGCTCCGGTTTGACGGTAAGTTTGTTCAGCGTGAAGGCGTCTCCATTCAACGTCGGCATGCCATCAAGCGAGGCCACCAATTCCGGGCGCAGCCAGAGTTGAATTTCCACCGGCACGGTTTCTCCAACATAAAGCTCATGCTTTGGCAACGCCAATCGCACGAAGGCCGTGCCCTCCGTCGTCAGGTGCGCTGCACCGGCGGATAATCCGCTCGTGGCCGGGG
>Ga0302265_1000102_pt1 | contig 54677 bp, 37 predicted proteins | sample III_Bog_E1_1_FD_194556 | JGI IMG/M metagenome (GOLD analysis project Ga0302265, IMG submission 194556) | Peat permafrost microbial communities from Stordalen Mire near Abisko, Sweden - III_Bog_E1_1 | ecosystem: Environmental > Terrestrial > Soil > Wetlands > Peat | place: Sweden: Abisko...
GATGCCCGGATCAGTAACCGCCGTCACGCTCACATTGTCAATGAGCAATTGGTTGGCACCCGAGGAAGTGCTGCCAGTGATATCAACCACCGTGCTGGAGCTCGTCGCCGTGACCGTCCATGTGTTGGTCACATAACTGGTGGTGCTGGCCGAGAGGTTATGGTTCTGGCCACCGAAACTAAAGTTACCGGTCGTAACAGCACCACTGCGATAGGACACGGCAATGCTGATGCTGTAGAGTTGTCCCGGGGTGGTGGCGATGGTTTGATGGACGCCACCGCCGGTGGTATAGGAAACACCGCACAATTGCAGAATCTGGGTGCCATTGTTCGCAATACTAAAACCGCTTGCACCGGCGGCCGAGAAGAGCGAAACCCCGTCCCCAGGTGAGGTATCCACCGTCCAACCCGTTATGCCGGTGCTGCCGGGGTTGAAGTTGGCATAACTGCTGCCTTCACTCGGAGTTTCAAACCCGGGGTTGGTGATCAAGTTTTGAGCCAGCGCGTTCGTGGCCAATAGGCCACCGAGGGCGACAACAGCGAGACGGGTTGATAATTTCAGATTCATAGTCTTGGGTGATTTAATTGCTGAAAGTGTTTTCAAATGGCTGAGGCTGCAAACAAAACCGCCGCCCGAAAGGCGGCGAGGGAACGACTAAAATTAAAACCGGTGGCGGCGGCCTGGCGAGACAGGGACAACGGTTGGGATGAGGTTTTCATGGATTTGGTTTTGCTTGCGTTACTAGTACTTTTATTACGGTCTTTTATTCAGCGTCTAACACAGGTTCTGAGTCTGTCACCGCATTGTCACTTTTCTCGCTTCCGACAAGAAAGCATAAAAATCGCGATGAGGCTGCGATTCTTGGTACGGCTTATTTCCATAAATGTGACAGACCCGTGACAAACGGCAATGTTTTTTTTTTGCACACTGGTGCGTTAAATCGAGACACGTGGTAAAAAGCCCAGACACGGCGGCTGAACCGGCACGCGATTTTTTGAAAATCCAGGTCATTGCACCTTGAGGTAGCCCAGTTGCCGGATGTCCAGGCTGGAGGCGCCGATCTCAATGAGCACTTGTCCGGGTTCGACGACCCAGCCGTCATTTTTCCAGAACTTGAGCTGTTCCCGACCCACGGTAAAGCTCACGGTTTTGGCCTCGCCGGGCTGGAGCGTGATGCGTTTGAAACCTTTGAGTTCCTTGATCGGCCGCTTGAGCGAGGTGTAGTCCTGCCGGGTGTAAAGCTGAACCACTTCGTCGCCGGCGCGCTGACCGACGTTCCGAACCGTCACGAAAACGGTGGCGGGTGTTATCTGGCCACTTACGGTGGGCGAAACCGCATCAATGGTCGCCGGTTCAACCTTCAGGCCGGAATATTCAAACCGGGTGTAGCTCAAACCATAGCCAAACGGATACAGCGGCGCGTTGGGCGATTGATAATAACCCATCGGCCCGGTGAACAGCGGATGGTTGTAGTAACAGGGAATTTGTCCCAAGTTGCGCGGAAAGGAAACGGAGAGCTTCCCGCCGGGGTTCACCTGGCCGAACAAAACTTCCGCCACCGCCGTGCCGGCGGACTGGCCGAGATACCAGCTCTCGACAATGGCCGGAACGTGGTCGTTGATCCAGTTGATGGTCAGCGGCGCGCCGTTCTCCAAAACCACGACGACGGGCTTGCCGGTCGCCTGCATCGCTTCGACAAGTTTTTCCTGTCCGCCGACGAGGTCGAGATTATCGCGGTCAAGATTTTCGCCCGCCTGATCGCGCGACTGGCCGACGACCGCGATGATCACATCGGCGCTCGCAGCGGCGGCAACGGCGGCGGGCAGGCGGTCGAGTGAATTGTCCTCCACTTCGCAGCCCGGCTGGAAATTGACTTGCGCATTTGCGCCCACCGCCGCCTTCAAGCCGTCCACGATGTTCACATAAAATTTCGGATGACCGGTCGAGTAGCCGCCGAGGTTCTGCCGCACGGCCAGCGGGCCGACGACGAGAATGTTTTTGACTCTGGACGCGTCCAGCGGGAGGAGGTTGTTCTGGTTTTTCAACAGCACGATGGCTTCCTCGGCGGCTCGCAAGGCGAGCGCGTCATGCGCAGGATCGTTCAACACCGATTGATAATCGGCACGACGCGCGCTGGCGGGTGTGGTGAATTTGCCCTCGGCGATCAATTTGGCAAACATATCTTCGGGGCCGGTGTTGTTCAAGACCGCCTGCTTGGTGGCGTCCACGGCACCGCTGCCGGCCGAGGTGGGAACCAGGCCAAGCAAACGCAACTTGAGCGTGAGCACGCGGCGCACCGCGCGATTCACCGTGGCCAGCGAGACCGCGCCGGTTTTGAGGTCGCCGATCAGAAAGTTTTTGTAAAGGTCACCCGGCAATTCCATGTCCACCCCGGCATTCAACGCGCGCGCGGCAGCATCTTCCGGGCTGGTCGCGTAGCGGTGCGCCCAATCGCCGCCCAAGGTGAAGAGCTTGGGAATGTCGCCGGAATCCGAGGTGACGAATCCGTCGAAGCCCCATTCGTCGCGCAGGACATCTTGCAAGAGCCAGGCGTTCGCGTGACATGGCACGCCGTTGATGGCATGATGCGCGGGCATGATGGAACCGAGGTGCGCCTCGCGGACGGCCGCCTCGAACGGCTGTAAATAAATTTCGCGCAGCACGCGGTCGGACGTTTCCAAATCCTCGCCGTTCTCACCGGCAAACGGCTCGCCGTCCGCCACAAAATGCTTGGCCGTGGCGATGATGTGATCCGGCCCGAAGCGATCTGCCCCTTTGCCCTGCATGCCGTTGATGTAAGCCACGCCGTCGCGGCTGACGAGATACGGGTCTTCGCCGTAGGATTCCTCGACGCGACCCCAGCGCGGATCGCGCGCCAGACCGAGCATGGGCGTAAAGGCCTGGCCGATGCCGAGCGCCCGCGCCTCGCGTGCACCCGCCGCGCCGAGCTGTTCCATCAACGGCGGATCCCACATCGCGCCCATGGCGATGGCCTGCGGAAAACACGTCGCGCCGTCGCTAAGAACTCCGTGCAGCATCTCGCACGTCTCCAGATCGGGAATGCCCAGACGCGGCACGCCATTGGGCGTGTAAGCGAGCAGTTGCAGAATTTTTTCCTCAATCGTCATCTGCTGGATGAGCCGGTCAACTTGCGCCGCCAATTCCCGCTGCGGAATCGGACGGGAAACCGGCGGACTAAAAGCCGGCGACGCGACATTTTGCGACAGGTCGACACCGGCGGCGAGTTGAACCAGCAGCAAGGTGAAAAACAAAACGAAGAATGACTGCGATTTTTTTGGCATAAAATAATTAAAATTCAGGCGTGAACCCGCCCGGATGTTTTTGCTTTGCAGTGAAAATAAACTTTTGGTTGGCCGAGAACAAGCAGCTTCTCGGCAAACGCGCCGGTCAAATCATTCCGCCCGTTTGGCTTGGCGAAACGCCTCGGCCAGCAGCGAAATCGGATGCGCGACCCGGACGGAACGGTGCGCCTCGCGCAACCCGGTCTGCAACTGGAGCGAGCAGCCGGGATTGGCGGACGCGACGACGCTTGCGCCGGTTTTCTGGATGTGACCCAGCTTGCGGTCCAGCAATTTTTTCGACATCTCCGGCTGCGTGATATTGTAGATGCCCGCGCTGCCGCAACACCAGTTCGATTCGGCCAGCTCGACCAGTTCCAGACCGGGAATCGCGCGCAGCAATTCGCGCGGCTGCCGCGTGATTTTCTGGCCGTGGCAAAGATGGCAGGATTCGTGATACGTCACGCGCGCGGCGCAAGCCGCCGCCGCCGGCCGACGGATGCCGATCTGCGCCAGCCATTCGTGGATGTCCTTCAATTTTTGCGACCACAACACCGCGCGCGCGGCGAACACTGGATCGTCGTGGAGCAGATGCGCGTAATTTTTCAGATGCGAACCGCAGCCGCCCGCGTTGCTAATGATGGCGTCCAGTTTTTCCAGCGAACCGGCGGATTTTTCCACCGCGAGAATGTTGCGCCGCGCCATCTCGCGGGCCAGCTCCACCTCGCCGTTGTGCGCGTGCAGCGAGCCGCAGCAGGATTGCAGGCGCGGCGTGAAAACTTCGCAATCGTGCGCGAGCAAAACATCCGCCGTGTCGCGGTTCAAATCGGAATACGCCAAATCCTGAATGCAACCAGTCAGCAGCCCGACGCGATAACGGCTCGGGGTCGGCGTTTCAACTTCGCGGATGAGCGCGTCAGAAAAATGCCGTTTCACCGTGGGCGTGAGCGGTTCCAGTTCGCGCAGACTGCGCGGCAGCAAAGCCGGTAGCCGGAGTTTGCGGACGAGCGATTGCAGACCGATGGCCTGATAAAAATACAGGAGTCTGCCAACTCCGCGCAAAAGCCGCGGGCGTGTCAAAAGAAATTTTACGGTTAGCCAGCGGACCAGATCGCGTTTGTGTGCGGACAGCACGCCCTTGGTCTCGATGTCGGCGCGTGCGACCTCAAACAGTTCGGCATAGTTCACACCCGCCGGACACGCGGTGGTGCAGGCGAGGCAGCCGAGGCAATAATACATTTCCTCGCCGAACGCCTTGGTCAGTTCCATCTCGCCGTCGGCGATGGCGCGCATGAGCGAGATGCGTCCGCGCGGGCTGTTGCGCTCCAGCTTGGTCTCGTCGTAAGTCGGACAGGTCGGCAGGCACAAACCGCAGTGCATGCATTGCTGCAACACGGAGTAATCCATGCCCGCGAGGCTCAAAGGTTTTTCGCTCACGGATCGAAAATTTTTCCGGGGTTGAGCAGTCCCTGCGGATCCAAAGTTTTTTTGAGCTGCCGCATCAGCCCGATACTGGCCTCGCCGATGGCGCCGGGCAGAAATTTCTTTTTCGCCAGCCCGACGCCGTGTTCGCCGGTGATCGTGCCGCCGAGCTTCACGGCGTAGTCAAAAATTTCCTGCATCGCATGCTCGACGCGGGCCATCTCCGGCGCGTTGCGTTCGTCGGTGAGAAACGTGGGATGCAGATTGCCGTCGCCCATGTGGCCGAACGTGGCGATGCGCAATTGATGGCGCACGGCCACTTCCTGCGTGAAGCGGATCATCTTCGCCAGTTCGCTGCGCGGGACGGTCGCGTCTTCAAGAATGGTTGTCGGCGCGACGCGCGCCAGCGCGGAAAACGCCGAGCGCCGCGCCGTGGCCAGTCGCGTGGCTTCCTCGGCGGTCTGCGCGACGGTGACCGAGTCCGCGCCGTGCTGACGCGCGATGGCTTCCATGCGCCGCGCTTCCTCTTCCACGACGGCGGGATGTCCGTCGGTTTCCATCAGCAGCAACGCCTCGGCGTCCAATGGCAGACCGATGTGCGCAAAATCTTCCACGCATTTGATGGTGATCTTGTCCAGAAACTCCAGCGTGCAGGGAATGATCTTGTCCGCGATGATCGCGGAAACCGTTTCGGCGGCGGCATCCATCCGCGAGAACGTGGCGAGCAAGGTTTTTTTCGTGCGCGGCTTCGGCACCAATTTCAAAAGCACTTTGGTGATGACGCCGAGCGTGCCTTCGGAGCCGATGAAGACATCTTTTATCGAGTAACCGGCCACATCCTTCACGCACTGGCTGCCGAGCCAGAGGATGCGGCCATCAGCCAGCACGACTTCCAAGCCCATCACATAGTCGCGCGTGACGCCGTATTTCAAACCGCGCAGGCCGCCGGAATTTTCGGCGACGTTCCCGCCGATGGTGGAAATTTTCATCGAGCCGGGATCCGGTGGATACAGCAGCCCGACGGTGTCCGCCAGCTCGGCGATTTTCTGCGTGATGACGCCGGTCTCGACCAGCACGGTGAGATTTTTTTCGTCGAGCTTCAGCACCTGGTCCATTTTCGCGAGGCACAACACGATGCCGCCGGCCACCGGCAAACTCCCGCCGCTCAAACCCGTGCCGGAACCGCGCGTCACCACCGGCACGCCCTGCCCCGAAGCAAATTTCAAAACGGCGGCGACTTCTTCCGCCGTTTTGGCGAACACTACGCAGCGCGGGCGCTGCTTCAAGGCGGCGGTGCCGTCAAAGGAATACGGAATCAAATCCTCCGGCGCAGTGAGCACCCGCTCCGTTCCCAGCAAGGCGATGAGTTCGTTCACAAAAACAGTTTATAATTTCTTGTCCCGATGGACGCTGCGCAAGTGAATGGTCTTGAAATCAAAATCGTGCACCGTGCGGATATAACGCACCGTCCGGCTGCGCGCACGCATGAGGATGGAATGCGTCGTGGCTTTCTTGCCGGTGAGTTTCACGCCGGGCAACAGCGAGCTGTCGCTGATGCCCGTGGCGCAGAACAAGGCGCTGTCGCCCGTGACCAGATCGCCCGCCAGAAAAATCCGGTTCAATTCGGCTTCGCTCATCTGCTCCAGCAAACTCGCGCGTTCGGCTTCATCGTGCGGCCACATGCGCAGCAAAATTTCACCGCCGAGGGCGCGCAACGCCGCCGCCGTCAAAACGCCTTCCGGCGAACCGCCAATGCCGAAATAAAGATCCACGCCCGAGTCGGGCAACGACGGCGCGACCGCCGCCGTGATGTCGCCATCGCTGATCAACCGCAACGCCGACCCGACCCGCCGGACTTCGCCGATGATGTGCGCGTGGCGCGGACGGTTCATGGTGACGACGACGAGTTCCTGGACGCGCTTGCCGAGCGCTTCCGCCACCGTGCGCAGCGTTTGTTCGAGCGGATCATCGAGATGAATCGGCCGCGCACCTTCCTTCAAGGCGCGCACGACCGCCGGGCCGTAGGCCAGTTTGGTGGAGTAAAAGGCGGGAATGTTCCGCATCGAACGCGGGCCGCCATTCTGGCACTGGCTAGCGGCCATGACTGCAATGGAATTGGACAGGCCGTTGGCCAGATTGCTGGTGCCATCAATCGGATCCAGCGCGATGTCGAACTTCGGCGTGCCGTCTTTCCAGGTCCCCAGTTTATCGCCCAAAAAAATACCCGGCGCCTTGTCCTTGATGCCTTCACCGATGACGACCTCGCCACGGATGTCAATCAGGTCAAACACGCCGTTGATCGCGTCGCAGGCGGCGGCATCGGCTTTTTCCTTTTCACCGCGCCCGAGCCACGGCAAGACGTTCAGCGCGGCGTTTTCGGTGGCGCGGACGAATTCAAACTCGAGATTCCGTTCCGCGTCGTTGGTAGTGAGTGAGATGTGGTTTTGGCTCATGGATGGATGCTCCAGTTTTTCAACGAATCCAAGCTAGTCCCGACGAGGGCGCGGTACCGGCTGATTGAATCATTTTTACGCGGCGATAATTTGAGGATGGCGATAATTTTTATTGGCAACCAAATCAACTCAACCCAAACGGATTGTATCGTAAGCGAGCCGCTGCGATGAATTCATCTTGTCAAAATCCGGCAGCCCATTGGCGAGCTTGGGCCAGTCTTGCGCAGCCGAACTTCCGTTGTTGGCGGAACCGGACGTTTCCGTTTTGGTTTTGGCCAGCGGATTGTTGCGGACTTCCGCCGTGGCGCGGCGCGAGGCGCTGCCGTCGTAACTCATCGCCTGGTCGGTGGTCTTCAAATCCTCTTCGAGCACGCGAGTGGGTTTGATGCCCTTGCTCTGCAACACGCCGTGATATGCGCGCACCGCTTCCTCGGGGGAAATTTTACCGTCCGTGATCAGCCGCAGCATCTCGATGAACGCAAGCTGATGCTCCGCGTTATTAATTTTGCGACCGTAGAGCGCCACGCGCGCACCATATTTTTGCGCGTCGTGAATGAGCTTGAAGGCGTCATACGTCGTGCCCGCGCTGCCGCCGAGAATGCCGACGACCAAGTTCGGATCATACTGCGCGAGTTCTTCCATCGCCTTCGGCCCGTGATAAACAATCTTCAGAAAATCCGGCCGACCCGCGTCCGGCACGCCGGCCAGCGTGCGGATGATGTTGTCGTTGATGAATTCGCCGAGCTTTTCCGGCGCGATGCCACTGTTCACGTTCGGGTCGAAGATTTCCAAAAAATGCCGGAAGCCTTTGCGCTCGGCCTCTTCGCGGAATTCCTTATACCAGAGAAACGCCTCGCGATCCTGATCTAGTTCGTTGACAAACGTCATGGAATACAGGCCCAGGTTCGCGCCGGGGATTTCGTTGGTCGTGCGATCGCATTCGATCTCACCGCACTGAATATGGTCAATCGCCGCCGAGCGGAACGGCTGCGACGGCTCGCGCGTGTAGCAACCGTGGCGCACCGCCCAGACGTCCGTGGTATCGTTGGCGCGGCAGGCGGGAGTGATGTGGGAATTTTTGAACAGGCCTTCCTTGATGGTGAGCTGTTCGTTGACGTAGGCGGACATGAGCATGATGTCCACCAAACCCTGATGCGTGACCTCGCGGATGATGTCGAGAAATTCCGGCAGGTTGCGGTAGCCGTATTCGCCGCGCGTCCAGACTTCCGGCGAGAACTGCGCGGGCCGCGCGCCATGCGTAGCGAGGTAGCTGCGCGGGCCGGGCGCGCGCACGCCGAACGCCATGTCGGCGTCCTTCGCGTCGGCGAGGATGAACTCACGGGTGTTGTGCGGATTCGCACGGATGGCGGCGAGCTTTTGATCAAGAGAACGAATCATAATTCAAAGGATAGATTTCAGCTTCGGTTTTTCGATGTCAAGATAATCAGGTTTGTTCGGTTGCCATGACCGTCTCGATGAAACCAGCCAGTTCGGGCAGCGACGCGCTGCGGGCTTCGCGCACGAACAGCCCGGACGCGCCGGTGGCGCAGGCCAGCCGCGAACGGGCGTCAAGTTGCAAGAGCAGTCCGAGCGCGTAACCGGCGTTGAAGCGGTCGCCCGCGCCGGTGCTCTTCTTGGGCTTGGCGCAATAAGGGCCGCGCATGTGCGCCGCTTCGGTCGCGTTCGCGACGGCGGCAAATTTGATGTGATGGATGACGACTTCGGCGATGTTCAGCCGGGTGCGGAGCGCCTGCGCCTGCGCCAATGCGTTTTCAGGAGCATCGCTGGCCGTCGGCAGACCGAACAGGCGCGCGATGATATTGGCCTCGTTGCCATTGAGTCCCAGCGTGAGCGGGCCGGTCGCGCCAAACGCCGGCAACGTGTCGAGCATGGCGCGGATGTCGTCCGACGAACGGCTCGAAGGATCCACCAGATCAATGAAAAATGCCGGACGGTGCGTCAGCTTGTCGTAAACTTTTTCCTGCAACAAACGCCAGACCGCCGTCATGTGCGGATACAGCGTCCAGTCGGTCAGCGCGATCAGGCGGGCCTCGGCGCAGGCTTTGGCATACCCGCCGTCGGCGAGTTTCTTCGTCACATATTCCGGCGTGAAGTCGGCTAGTTGCGAGACGGCGCTGAACATCAGTTTGCCGTCGTTGAATTCAAAGGCGAGCGTGCGGCCCGGTTCGCGTCCCCACGAATGCACGGAACGGAAACCCGCCGTCATGAAAGCGAACGCCGGATGAATCGGTTCACCGAGCGTCGCAAAGCCGTCCACCGGCACACCGAGCGCGGCCAGGCCGTCGCCCATGTTGACCGCGCAGCCGCCCGGATGCACGGCGTTGACGACGATCTCGCGCAGGCTGCTGTGGCCCGCCGCCTTGGAGATCAAACCGCCGAAGGTCGCGATGTCCGGCACGGCTTGGAACGCTTCCAGGCTCTGGCGTTCGGCCACGAGCGAAATCATCTCGTCCACAAAGCCATCGAAGCCGATGGCGACGGAAGGCAAATGTTTGGCGGCCCGCAGGCGGTTGGCGAGTTCTTGATGGAATGAATTCATTGGATAAAATTTAGCGGCGATCGTTTTATCTGGCCCGGCCCGTGATGGAAATAGTGTCAAACCCGGCGGTGGCGGACGGACTGCCGTGCGCGCTCAACGCGAGACCGATCAACGCATCCGAACCCATGGTGACGACCTGCGGCGAACCGGTCGCCGGCGTCCAGTTCAAACCATCCGCCGAGGTCGCAGCATAGATGACATTTTCCCGGCGCTCAAGCTTCAACCAGCACGGCGCGGCGAGACCGCCGATGAGGGTGTAGTCCGACGGGCCATTCTCGCCGCTGCGATGTTGAAACGTCACGCCATTGGCGGGCGTCACCAGCAGCGCGGCATTGCGCGCGCCGGGTTCGTTCGATTCGCGGATCATGATTCCCGCCTTGGCCCACGGCGAATTTCCGTTAACCGTAGCCACGCGGCAAATGATCGTGCAATCGCCGACCATCTGCTGCCACGCAAAATTAAAGCTGTCGCCCGTGTCCCAGATGTCTCCGCTGTCGCTGCTCATCGTGACGGCCGCCGGACCGGTTTCAACATACGTTCCGGCACTCGCGTTGCCGACGCCGACTTGATGTTTGAAAATGGTCGGCACGGGTGCCGGCGGCACGGTGACGGCGATGCTGTCGGAATTCGGGCTTTCATATCCCGGCGACAGGGCGGAAACGGAGTAATAATAAGTAGCCGCATACGCCACGTTGGCATCAGTGAACGCAGGGCCAGTCGTGACCGTCGCCACGTTCACATAAGGACCGTCCGCAGCGGCGGCGCGTTTGACGTTATAACCCGCCGCGCCCGACACGGCGCGCCACGACAATTTCACGGCGCGGAACGGAGCGATTTCAGATTGCAACGCCATCAATTTTTTTGGCGCAGGCAGATTCGCCGGCGAATTGATACTGAAGGTCAGCACCTCGCCTGCCTGCGTCGGACGCGTGAGCACGTCACCGGATAAGGTGGATTTAGCTCGGAGGCTGTAAGCGGTTTTGCCCTGGATACTGGAAACACATTCCACCGGCGCGCCCGGCCACGGGTTGGCGAGGTTCAGCATTTGCCCGGCGGTGCTTTCGATGCGCACATATTCCGGCTGGCCGAGCGTAATGGCGCTGGAGACGAGAAATCCGCCGCAGGCGTTCAAGCTGCCGAATTTCGCCGACTGGTCTTTCGGCCAGTTGGGAAACACATGAATGTTCGTCTGGTAACTTTGCACGAACATCGCCGCCAGCGTCGCCGGCACAATCGCGTAATGCTCCGTGCCGCCGCCGCCGACATCAATCATGAAATTGTGGTAGCAATAATGCGTCAGGAACGTGTCCAGAATGGAGAGAATACTGTTCGGATCGTAACCGGCGCAGGCCGCGCCCGGATAAAAATTGCATTCGTTGTTGTAGTCATACCACTGCGCCGCCAGCCAGATGGTGTTGGACGCGGCCAGCTGCAAAGATGGCTCGCTCTCCAGCCCGATGTTCCAGGCGGGAAAAATGACCTGCGCGCTGCTCATCCCCGCGCCGCTCATGCGGACGGCATGATCCTGATAAACCCTGACCATCGGCGCAGGGAAACCGGTGCCCGCCGTGGAATTGCGAATCACGTTCACGCCCGGCGCATTGTAAGGCGCGCCCAGCGCGTTCAAGCTGCCAATGCTGCTCGCCGGCACGATCGGCAGCGGTGTCAGGCGCGCGATGATGTCGTTCCACTTCGCGCGGCGGTCGGCATCCACGCCCAACAGTTCGGAAATTTCCACCAGCGAAGGATAGACGAGCTGGATGAACGCCAGTGTCGTTGACGGGTTGGTATCATCACCGGAATTTTCCCAGCACGAATCATGGTAATCCACATAATGTCCGTCTTGCAGCACCAGATAATCGTCCCAGAAATCGGCGACGCCTTTGAGATAGGGATAAATTTTAGCTGCGTAATCTGGATCATGCGTGTAGCGCCAGCGCATCGCGCAGTTGACGGCGGCAAAGATGGAAGCGGATTTCTGGCCCCAGAACGTGCCAGGATCGTCGCTCCAGCCCGGCGAGGGGATCAGGTGGCAATAATAATAGATGCCATGGTTCGTCTTGTAAAAAAATTCCGCTGTGGCGCGGCCGCGCGACATCTGGTCGAGCAACGGCTGGTCATAATTGTCGGCCAGCTCCGAGTGGTTGCACGCGAGCGCGCCCCAGAACGTGGCCTCATAGTTGTAGTCCAGCGTGTAGTCGCCCGACCAGGCGGGCGTGGGTTCCGTGTTGAAATTACCCCACAAGCCCGGAGCCGGCGAATTGGAAGTGCTGCAGCACGCCAGCAGGTAAAGCGACGCATACCAACTGTCCTGGATTTTTTGGTCGGGAATCTGCACGAACGATTTCGACCAAAAATTGCTCCACCACTCGTCATGCTGCTGGCGCAAATCTGCCAGCGAATCGGTCGTGGCCGACTGCGCCTGTGTTTTGGCGGCGGCAAAATAATCCGGGTGATTGCGATCCGTGACCGCCGCCAGCACAATCGTCGCCTGCCCGCCCGCCGGAATGGTGAATGACAAATTTCCCAGGTCGGTTTCAACCGTCGTCGCGCCCAGCACGCGCTGCATCAACACACCCTGCGGGCCACACGCATCGAATTGCACATTCGTGTCGCCGATATGCATCGCCATTTTGTTCCAACCCATCATGCCGTTCATGCCCGTCGGAAACGGCGCGGTCGCGCCGACCTCAATTCCATTCGTAAAAATTTTCAGCACGTTGCCATCGTAAGTCGCCGCCACTTGAATCCATTGACCGGCCGGCAGCGGATTTTGGGACGTGGCCGCGAATTTATTCACCGCGTCGGCATTGAAAACTTCATTGGCGACGCTATAAGTGCCGCTCTGGTTGAGCGACGCGCTCAAGGCCCCGTTGACCAGCTTCAAGGTCAGTCCCCGGACATACGGATAGGGATAGCGCGCGCTGTAGGTTTGCGGATACGGAATCTGCGCGGCCACGATGCAGCCATTGCCGCCGGTGGCCGAAAGATTGATCCAGGCGGAAACCGTGAATTGTTTTTGTGGCAGCGGCAGGTCACCGACCGCCACTTCGGAGCCAACGCCGCCCGTGAACACCGCCGAGCCACCATGCAAGTCAGCTTTGTCCAGAGTCACATTGCCCACCAAAGTCGCCACGTCCGGATTAGTCGCGGTCCAGTGCAACAAAAACTTTGGTGGCGCTGCACCTTCTTTTCGAAATATTGAATAATGCAGTGCCGCCAGCGCCGGGCCGGAGAGCGCCTGATCTAACAGCCACACATCCGCAATCCTGCCGTTGAACGATGGCGCGCCGGCGGCCAGCACGTTATGCATTTCATTGCCCAGTTCGAGATACACCGTGTCCGGCGACACATTGAGCCACGTCGAATCTTTGGTCGAACCATAGGTTGCCGGATTGCCCGTGCTGCCGGCAAAGCCTTCGAGCAACTGGCTGGACAGCGACAGCGGCGCGGCGCCGGTGTTGCGCAACTCGATGACCGCCGTGTTTTCCGCCGTCGCCACCCACGAAGTCACGGACAATGCGGAGTCGCCGTTCACAAAATTTCCCGTGACGGTGGCCGGCCCGACGTTTTCATTCAGCGCGTAGGAACTGCCCGCCAAGGCCGGCGCTTTCAACACCAGCGAACCCACCGGCATGATCGCCCCGCGCAGCACGCCCCAGAAATCCGCCTTGCCCACATAAAATTTCAACGCGGAAGATTCCCCGCCGACCGTGATCGCCAGGTCACCATTGCCCGTCACCGCCGCATCGGTGACCTTGTCCGTGACCAACAACCTCGGCGGCGCGGTGTAACTCCCGCGCACCTCGCCGGCCAGCGCCTGACCGGTCGCCGCCGTATCGGGAATGGCCGGCTGCGACCAACTGCGGTCGCAAACTGCCAGCACTTGAAACAAGCTGACCAGGCTGGTAATCCGCCGGCCATGGCGAATAAAAAATTTTGGACGACGACCGTTGATTGATGGCTTCATTTTTGAAATTTTATCTTACCGTCCGTTGATAGTCATGCAGAGAATTATTCTTTGTTCAAACGCCAGAACCATCCGTCGTGCAAACGCAAAATTAAAATCGTTGGCGCCGCACCTCGCGCAAGTCAGGATGAAATAAAAAAAATTGCGAAATTCATTTCCGCAAGCTGCCGACCAAAAACCACCCACCGAAATACTCAAATCTTCCGGCATTTGACGGGCATGGATAATTTTCGACTGAAACTTGGATGCAAATGCGAGCAACGAGACTCACACAGGCGTTGCGCGGTCACAATCAGATTTATCCGCACACTTGTGCGAAACCGCGCCTGCGGATTGACTTGCCGATGACCAACGGGCAGGATTGAGAAATGAAATCCGCCATCAAGTCCCATTCACTTAATTTATTTGCCGTCATTTTTCTTCTGCACACAATGCCCCTGCGGGCCAGCGAAACCGCCGATCCGCGCGGGCCGATTGACAATCCCGGCATGACCGTGACGGCGGACGCGCAGGGCGTGCAGACGCACGGCTACCAGTTTCAAAATGACTGCGCCAAGCCGACGCCGTGGCAGGCGCATTGGATTTGGGGCAGCGAACCGTTTTCAGGTGCGGTATCGGGAATGCTTCGTCCTTCAGAGTGCGTCATGTTCCGCAAGGAAGTTGTTTTGACCGACGCGCCGCAGACGGTGAAGGCGTGGATGACGGCGGACATCAGATATCGTCTCTACATCAATGGCCGGCTCGTGGCGCGCGGGCCGGTGGATCAGGGACGCGATTATTTCGGCGGCAATACTCATCGCTGGTTTTATGATTTCCGCAACCTGACGCCGTTCTTCGCCAAAGGCACGAACGTCATCACGGCGGAAGTGTTTCGCGACTGGCCGATCAACTTCACCGTGTCGCGCGGACAACCAGGATTTTTGTTCGAGTCGGAGATCACGGATGGCAGCGGGCAAAAAACCACGGTCACTTCGGACGCAAGCTGGCATTCGCTGGCGGCGGCGCAATACCCGGACGCGAGTGTTTATATCGCGGCCAATGAACCGGCTGGGTGGCGGCTGGCGGGGTTTGACGATTCGGCGTGGCCGGCGAGCCATGAAGTGAAAGACCTTTGGGAACCGCTGGTGCCAAGTGAAATTCCGCCGTTGATGGAAGCGCGCTATCCGGTGCTGCGCATTGAAGGCTTGCCGGATAACAAAACGTTCACGAACGACGGCAGCTTCAAGGTTGTGTTTGACCGCGTGCTGAGCGCGTATCCGACGATAAAAGTCAAAGGCGGCAAAGGCGCGTTGCTGACCATCTCGGCAAACCATGTGGCCAAATTCATTCCCGGCGGCGGCGAATCCTATTTTGAATTTCCGTTCATGACCGAGGTGGTGCCGTCGTTCACGGTGGAACTCACGCACGTCACGGAACCGATCACCATCGAGGATGTCGGCGCGAATTTCACCTCGCAACCGCTCGAATACAAGGGCGCGTTCGAATGCAGCGACCCCAAGCTCAACGATCTCTGGAAAGTCTCGCGCTGGGCGGTGCAGATTTGTCTGCAGACGCATCATCTGGATTCGCCGAACCATCAGGAGCCGATCAGCGATCCGGGCGACTACGTCATCGAAGGCATGGTGAACAATTATGCGTTCGCCCAGCCGTGGCTGGCGCGGCAGGACATCCGCAAATTCGCGTGGGTGCTCGCGGACGAGCATTACCATAACTTCCACACGAGCTATTCCATCGCCTGGCTGCAAATGCTGATGGATTACTACGATTACACCGGCGACAAATCGCTCGTGGTGGAGATGGCGCCGTATGTGGCAAAATTGATGGACACCTACGCCTCATGGCGCGGGCCGAACGGCATCCTTTCCGACGCGCCGAATTATATGTTCATGGACTGGGTGAACATCGGCGGTTTCGCCTGTCATCATCCGCCGGCGGTGATCGGCCAGGGCTATTTAACGGCGTTTTTTTATCACGGATTGGAAATGGCCTCGCGCGTGGCGACACTGACCGGCGACACGGCGAGCGTCGAAAAATATGCGCAGTTGCGTCAGGAAATAAAAACGGCCTTCAACCGCGAATTGTGGGTGGCAGACAAGGGACTTTACCGCGACGGCGAACCGTTCGTGACTTCGGTCAAGCCGTATGACTGGCTGCCGGCGGACCAGAACATCGAGACCTTCAGCCCGCACGTCAATATGCTGGCCGTGCTTTTTGATCTGGCACCGAAGGCGCAACAGGCGGCCATCGTGGACAAGGTGCTGGCGGAGAAACCGCTGAATACCCAGCCGTGGTTCATGTATTGGGTCTTCAAGGCCATTGACCATGCCGGACGCTTCGACCAATACGGCACCGACCAGATGCGCCGCTGGCAGATCATGCCGGAGACGCAATCCTTTCTCGAAATGTGGGGCACCGGCGACTTGAGCCACGGCTGGTGTTCCTCGCCGCTGGTGCAGATGTCCGCGCGCGTGCTGGGTGTGACGCCGGCTTCGCCCGGCTTCGACACGATCGCCATCCGCCCGGAACTCGCCGACCTGACTTGGGCCAAAGGCAGCGTGCCGACACCACACGGCGATGTGACCGTGGCGTGGGCTTTGAGCAAAGACAAACTTTTGACGTTGGGTTGGCCGTTGAGCAAAAGCGAAGACATACTCAAACTTGACATAGATGTGCCCGCCGGTGCGGAAGCGGACATCACCCTGCCGGTTGACCGTTTCAAGGGATTAAAGGGCGCGCATATCGTGATGATGGATGACCATCTTCCGGCGCCAAAAATCACGATGAATGGCAAGGCCGTTGGCGCATCCGTCCATGTGGCTGCCGGCCAATATCACTTGGAGATTGCCGGTCAACTGAAACCAGTGGCAGCGGCTCATTGAACCAATAGGTTCTTTTTCTTGACGACGACAAATTAAAAAATTATGAGCCGACCTGCTCAACAACAAATCTTCCGCCATCTTACCAACCACATTGTCCACTGGTTTTGCCTTGTTGCCTGCGGCCTCGGATTCACCAACCGGCTGGCCGCCCAAACTTGGACCAATGCCAACTTCACCGCTTCACAGCGCGCCGACGCGCTTCTGGCGGCGATGACGCAAGCCGAAAAAATGGCGATGGTGAGCGGCGCGGGCGGTGCGTATATCGGCAACATTCCCGGCAACAAGCGACTCGGCATTCCAGCGCTGGGTTTTCAAGACGGCCCGGGCGGCGCGGGCGATTGGAATACGGGCGTGACGGCGTTTCCGGCTCCGATTTGTATCGCGGCCAGTTGGGATGAAGCGCTGATGCGGCAATACGGTACTTATATCGGTGAAGAGGAGCGCGGCAAAGGCGGTCAGGTTTTGCTCGGCCCGACGATGAACATGGCGCGGGCTTATCAAAATGGGCGCAACTTTGAAAGTTACGGCGAAGACCCGTATCTCTCATTCGTGATGGCGGCGGCGCACGTTCAAGGCATCCAGAGTCAAGGCGTCATCGCCACGGCCAAACATTTTGTCTGCAACGACGAGGAGACCGACCGCTGGCTTGTCAGCGCGGATGCCGATGAACGCACGCGTCAGGAAATCTATTACCCGCCTTTTCGCGCCGCCGTGGACGCTGGCGTTGGTGCGATCATGGCTTCCTACAACCGTGTGAACGGACGCTCCGCCTGCGAATCCGAGGCGCTCAATGCCACGGTGAAAAAACTCTGGGGCTATGACGGCTTCATCATGAGCGACTGGGATGCGTATTTCAGCACGGTCGGCGCGGCGAACAACGGGTTGGACATGGATATGTATAACAACGCCTTTGGCAGCGACCCGCTCGCCGCCGCCATTCATGCCGGCAACGTCCCTGAGGCCGATCTTGATGGCATGGTGCAGCGCATCCTGACCACCATGTTTCGGCTCGGTGACTTTGATCATCCGACCACGGGCAAGCTGAGCGCCACGGTGACTAGTTTGGCGCACGCGCAATTTGACCGGGATGCGGCGGCGGCGGGAACCGTGCTGCTGCAAAATAAAAATTCGCTGCTACCCTTGAACACCCGTGCCATCAAATCCATCGCCGTGATCGGCGCGGTCGCCGGCACGAAGCCCATTTCAACCGGCCTCGGTTCCGGCAGTGTTCCCCTGCCCTATGACACCACGCCGCTGGCCGGAATTTCTCAGCGCGCCGGCACGGACATCACGGTGAATTACAGTGTGGGCGATGGCAACATTCCCGCCGCCGTGGCGCTCGCCCGGACCTCCGACATCGTCGTCGTCTGCGTCGGCGAGCGAACGGGCGAAAGCCGCGACCGCACCAGTCTTTCACTGCCGGGCGATCAAGACACACTGGTCAGCGCGGTGGCCGCCGTCAACTCCAACACTATCGTGGTGGTTTATTGTTCGTCCGCGACGCTCTTGCCGTGGTCCGCCAACGTTGCCGCCGCCCTCGTCGCGTGGTATCCCGGACAGGAAAACGGCCATGCGCTCGCCAAAATTTTATTCGGCGACGCAAACCCGTCCGGCAAATTGCCCGTCACTTTTCCCGGCACCGCCAGCGAGGTGCCGGCGAACACGCCCGCGCAGTTTCCCGGCGTGAACGGCCATGCCGTTTATTCGGAAGCATTGGAGATTGGCTACCGTTGGTATGACGCCAACAACGTCACTCCCCGCTTTCCGTTCGGCCACGGACTGTCCTACACGACGTTTGGTTACAGCAACCTCACTGTCAACACGGTCAGCCCGTCCGGACAGGTGCATATCGGTTTTGATTTGACGAACACCGGCACGCGCCCCGGCGCGGAAGTGGCGCAACTGTATCTGGGTTTTCCCGCCGCCGCCAACGAGCCGCCGAAATTGCTCAAAGGTTTTAAGAAAGTTTTTCTGCAACCGGGCCAGACGCAGCATACAATTTTTAATCTGGATTGGCAGGACTTGGCGAACTGGGATGCCACCGCGCGCGGCTGGCTGGTGACACCCGGCACGTTTCAAGTCTTCGTCGGGGCTTCGTCCCGCGATTTGCGACTGACCAATGCCTTCACCGTCACTTCCGTCCCCTCAAGCGATCTCGCCAATGCCGCGTTGCATCAGTCGGTCACGGCTTCTTCAACGTTGAACGCCGACTGCCCCGCAGCGGCGGCGGTGGACGGCAATCCCGCGTCCGCTTGGAATTCGCTGCCCGGGAAACGCCAGTGGTTCGCAGTGGATCTAGGCATGATGAAAGACCTTTCCCGCGTGCGTCTGCAATGGGGCACCCACTTCGCTGTCCGCTACGCGTTGGAAATTTCTACGGACGCAAAACATTGGCAGACCATTTTCAAAACTAGGCACGGCGCGGGCGGCGTGGAAGATTTGCTGGTTTCAGGCCGGGCGCGTTATGTGCGGATGCAGGCCACGCGATCGAGTTCGCCTGCAGCCGGTTATGCGTTGAATGAGTTTGAAGTTTATTCGCCACCGCAAAAACCCTTCGGCGGTTCCGTTCCTGTTTTACCAGCACGTATCGAAGCGGAAAATTTCGACACGGGCGGAGAAAACGTGGCCTATCACAAATCCACGGTCGGAAATCCCGGCGGCGTTTATCGAACCAACGATGATATCGGCATCGAACCGGCCACGGACACAGACGGCGGTTATCTCGTTGCCTGGATCAACACCGGCGACTGGCTCGAATACACGGTGAACGTGCCCGATCCGTCGACGGTTTACCGCGTGAGCGTCCGGGTGGCCTCACCCGACGGCGAGGGGAAACTGCGCGTGCGGCTGGATGGCGCGGTGCTCGGCACGGTCACAGTTCCCAAGACCGGCGGCTGGCAAAACTGGCAGACCATCGCGTTGCCAAACGTGCCGATTGCCGGCGGGATTGGCAGCCGAGCCTTGCGACTCGAAGTTCTCGAAGGTGGCTTCAACCTTAATTGGATTCAACTGGACCGCGTGCAAGTTTGCAGCACCAACAACATCGCCCTCAACCAGCCGGCCACCGCGTCCTCCGTGACAGCTTCCAACACGGCGGCCAAAGCCTTTGACGGCGACCCGCGTTCGCTGTGGTCTTCACAACCCGGCGACTCGCAATGGTTGAGTGTGGATCTGGGTTCCGTCCAAGACATCGCGCGCGTCCGGCTCGACTGGGAAAGCGGTGATTGGAAAGACAGCGGCTACGGCCACGCCGCTTATAGCCGCAGCTATAGCCTCCAGTTTTCAACCGATGGCAACACCTGGACCAATGCTTACGACACCACGAATGGCATGGGCGGCATCAACGACCTGGCGGTGTCGGGTCGCGCGCGCTTTGTGCGCATGAACTCAACCCGGCCGGTGAACGCCAAGGGTGTCGCCCTCTACGGATTTGAAATTTACGGCCCCGCTGCCTCCGACCGGAGCGAATCCAAATGAGCGCCAAAACTGATCGGGTGACAACTTGGAAAATTTCCCTGTGGACTCCCGGAAATTCACCCGCATCGGATGGCACAACCTTTGGCTGCGCGTCCCACGGTCTGGCTGCGCCCGGAGTTTGGAGCGACCCGCAGACCCCAAGCCTCGTTTCCGCCCCGCGCCCATTTCCCGGCGAAGTTGTGGCCGGAAGCTATGCGGACGTGCTCGAACAATTGCGCCAGCTCAGCTTTGTCCCGCAGGCAGCGATCATTTTGTTCTCCGGCGGAACCGGCGCGGAAAATTTTTTGCAGGAATGGCAGAAATTATTTCCAGCCGTGCCCGTGGCCGGCGGCGCGGCAGCGCGCGGGAACGGTCAGGAACGCGGTGAAGTGCTCCCTCCGGCACAAGATGTGGCCGTGCTGCTGCTCACCGGCGGTTCGTGGCAGGCAGAAACATTGAACGTCCATGATGTCGTCGGCACCGCCTGGCAATTTCGGACGGACGGGCCGCGCACCATCACGCACTTGCGCCGCTCCGCCAGCGACCCGTGGGAAACGGCGGCAGCCGCCTTTCGCACGGCGCAAACCAGGTTGGGGCGTGAAAAGACGGACTGCGAATCCATCACCTGGTCCGATGTGAACGGGCGCAATCTGCATTGTTCCTTTGCCGGAGAATCTTTGCAGAGCGGCGCTGACTTGCCGCCGGACGAACAGTTATTGTTGCGGACGGTTTCGCGCGCCGAGGCGGCGAAAAAGCTCGGTCAATTTTGCTCGGCGCCGAATGCGCTGGTGTTCGGCTGCGCCGGGCTTAGCAGTCTGCTGGACGCACCGTTGGCGACGGGCTCTGGCTCACTTGCCGGTTTCATGTTTGGCGAGCTGCTGACGATTGCCGGGCGACCGCAGTTTGGAAATCTCATGGCATCCCGGTTGGTCTGTCGGTGAAGGCGCCGCCTGCCAAATCCCAACGACATCTCGAAAGTGTCGCCCTATCCGGTTTAAGCCAAAGAGATCTTCCAGCTTAGGCATTAAGGCCAACTCTCCTACTGACAATCCGAACCGGAATCGGTCAATCTAGCAAACAATAAAAAACCTCTGAAGAACAAAAGTCTTCAGAGGTTTTGAAACGAATCAGAACATCGAGGCCATCCGCTAAGCGGAGTCGCCCGGTTCTCCAAATCCGCTTACGGATAAATCAGGCGGTAGTATTGGTTCAAGTTGGTTTTCACAATCGGGACGGTGAAGGTGTTCGTCAAAGACGAGCCCACCACGGTTGCCCAATCGTTCGTGTTAGCACTGACGCCCTTGGCCAGATTGTTGGTCTGCGTGAGCAACCGGTAACCGAGATGATCCAGCGGCCAGTTCAAGGTCAGCGACCCGCTGCTAACGGTATTCGCCAACACCGGCTTGGTCTGGCTCGGCAATTGCAGCACGTTTACAAGATAGCTCTGCGTCGTCACGCCATCCTGCGCGGTTACCACAACCTTCACCACGTTGGTCACGGCCGGATTCGAGTTCAAGGTCAACGCACTGCTCGCCACACCCGAGGCCAGCAGGTTCGTTGCGCCCAAGTAGACCAAGTGATTGGTCGCCGTCAGGTCGGCATCCACCACCGTTATGGTCGGCGTGTTGCCGTAAGCTTCAGTGGTGACATAGCTCAACACATTGGACGCGAAGGTCGGACTTAAGGTTCCAGCCGGACTTACTGTCAGCGAACTCAAGTAGGCGTTCGTGCTGACGGTCGGCGTTACTCCCGCCAAGGCCTGCACTTGCGCCTGGGTGAGGGCATAGTTGTAAACACGCACATCAAAAAGCTGGCCAGTAAAGAATGGAGCAGTAATGTTGGCATCACCGGTGCCGACAGTGTCTATGCCACCTAGGACCAGACGGTAGTTGCTCGCCGTTGTCATCGTGCCCAAGTCACTCGTCAGACTGGCAGTAAGCACACCATCAATATAGACACTACGAATACCCGTCGTACCATCCCAGGTGCCAGCATAATGATGCCAGTTGCCGTCAGTGACGTTCGACGTTGATTGCAGATTGGCCGTGCTTGTCCCCTTTAATGTGAATTCGGGGTTGGTCGTCGTGGTGTCACTCTGGAACTGCCAGCCGGCGCTGTTGCCATTCTTGGCAACAAAGGCGCTGGGTAACGGTGCGGTGTATTTAGCCCAGAAGGCGATGGTCATTTTTTTGCTCAAGGTCAGGTCAAACGTTGCCTGATAGTTTGAATCTGTGTTGAGAGAGTTAGTAATCCCCACGGCATAAGTTCCGTCGAAAGCGATCGAGTATCCCGTATGTCCAACGGGCACATCATTCGATGTCCCCCACTGGGCAGTGTTGAAACCAATATCATCTATCCCGTCATGCGTTCCGGGCGGTGTGAAGCCAGATTGATCCGCCAGACTCTGTGCGCCGGTGAACCATTCACCAACCAGAGCGGGCGCGGGCAAAACTGTGAGAGTGACTGCCGGAGAGCTGGTCACGGAACCTTGGCTGCTATTGGTCACTATGACGCGATAGGCCAAAGCCCAGTTGGTGCTTACGGCGGAAATCGTGAGAACATTGGTGTTCGCACCTGAAATCACCCCTCCATTGACCAGATTGGTGAAGCCGCCGGTGGCGCTATTCGTTGCCTGCCATTGATAACTGAACGGAGCCGTGCCGAGCACGCCCACACTGAACGAAGCCGGCTGACCCGCGCTCACACCTTGGGAAACTGGCGCATTCGTGATGATCAGCGGCAACGTGGGGGACAATAGAAGTTGGAAGCCATTGCAGCCATAAAATATGCTCAGATTAGTGTTCAACGTAACGGTGAGCGTGCTATTGGTCAGCGTTCCCGTGAAAATATTGTAAGCATGGCCAATTCCGGCAGAAAGCTGCCGCGTGTCTGCACTGGTGGTCAATGTGCTGGCGGAGTTGCCGCCCGCCGCCCCCGACAAAGTCATCGTGTCACCCTGAGAAGCCCCCAAAGCACCATAGACCACCAAGGCAAACGGGGAATTGACATACTCGGTCAGGTTGCTGATGCTCAGCGTGAGGTTCGGATGGCCACCGGCACCATCGAAATAGAAGTCGAAGTCCTGCATCAAATTGGTCGTGCCGGCATCCATCGGAGTTGTGCCACCACCACCATAGGGTTGGTTATAATTGAAGTTATTAAACCCGCCGAACACCAGTTGAACATTGCTAACGATGTTGCTGGTGGAATCAACGAGGCTACTCACCGTGCCGCCGCCAGCTACCCCGTTCCACACATCGCCCGCAGCCCCAATAACCGCAGCCCCGGTTTGGATACCCGCACTGGTGCCAAGATCCACGTCAATCAACCGAGTCGCCGAATCCACGGTGAGCAGAGCCGGCGAACTGGTGACGGAACCATTGGCGTTGGCCACAATCACCTGATAAATCGGTGATAGATTGGTCGTCACACTGGCAAGCGTCAGAAAGTTGGTCGTCGCACCCACGATATTGGTAAAACCGCCGGTGGCACTGTTCGTCGCCTGCCACTGATAAGTCAAGGTTCCCACCCCGGAAGCTACTACGGTGAAGGTCACCGGGCTGCCAGCTAACGCACTTATTGACGCAGGTTGAGTCGTGATGACAGGAATGGTCAGCACCGTGAGGTAGGCTGCGGGCGTGCTGGTGATGGAGAAACCGCCCGAGGAAACGACCACCTGATAGGCGAGGGCCCAGTTGGTAGAAAGATTGGAGATCGCAAGGGTATTGGACGTCGCCCCCGAGATCTGCCCGCCATTCACCACGTTGGTGAAACCACCGGTGGCGCTGTTCGTCGCCTGCCACTGGTAGGTCAACGCCCCTCCGCCCGCCGCCACGACACTGAATACGGCCGTGCTGCCCGCGATATTCGTCTGCGAAGCCGGTTCCGTCGTGATGATCGGAGCCACGCTGGGCGACAGCAAGAGTTGGAAGCCATTCACGCCGGTATGCCCATCCGCGACGCCGCCGGAGACGGTAAAGCTCAACGTGCCATTGGTGATGGTTCCGACGAAGGTGTTATAAGAAACACCGACGCCACCGGGAGAATTTGTCAGGGACCCCGAGGCGGAGCTGGTGGTCAAGGCACTGGCCGTATTGCCGCCCGTCGCACCGTTCGTTATCGCAAGCGTTTCCGTCACCGGAGAATTAGGATCCGCCGCATAGATAACCAAGGTAAAGGGCGAATTGGTGTAAGCCGACAGACCGCCAATGGAAATATTGAACGTTTGGCTCGATGCGTAATAATTGAAAGATTCCAGCGCGCTCGACATCAAATTCGTCGTGTTGGGATCCACTACCTTGTTGTTGTAAGTGGCCGTGTAGACGGGGTTGCCATTGGGCTGGGTGACGGTCAAGGTCAGGCCACTGGCCGTTCCGATGGTGTTCGTCAGCGACCCGCCACTAATCAGGCTGGCAGATGTAACGTAATAGGGAACAGTCTCGACGTTCCATTCATCGCCGGTAGCACCCAGAATCGCCGCCCCGGTTTGAACCGGACCCAGACCGGAAGTTGAGGTGGACAAATTGTATGAGCCATCAAATTGAACATCCACCAGCGTTGTTGACGGCAGCACCGTCAGGGTGGCCGGCGGCGCACTGGTGACGGAACCGTTCGCATTAGCCACAATCACCTGGTAAGATAAAGCTGAGTTCGTGGTCACACTGGCAAGCGTCAGGACGTTGGTGGTCGCACCCACAATGTTGGTAAAACCGCCGGCGGCACTGTTGGTCGCCTGCCATTGGTAGTTCAGCGTCCCCACACCCGACGCACTCACAGTGTAGGCAACGGTGCTGCCGCTGACCACGGTTTGGGAAACGGGTTCCGCGTTGATGATGGGGATGGTCAGCACCGTCAAGGTGGCTGGCGCGCTGGTCACTGAACCAGCGGTATCAGTGGCCACCACCCGATAGGTTAGAGACTGGTTGGTGGTGATCCCAGCAAGGGTCAGGACGTTGGTGGTCGCGCCAGAGAAGACGCCGCCATTGACCAGATTGGTGAAGCCGCCGGTGGCACTATTCGTGGCCTGCCATTGATACGACAATTGCGATGCGCCATATACGTTCACACTAAATGAAACCGTGCTGCCAGAAACATTTGTCTGCGAAATCGGCTGGGTCACAACGCTCGGATCCGGCAGAACAACGTTCAAGGCAAAATCATCAATCCACATCCCGCCTGTACTCGTCGTGGTGGGAACATGGAAAGCAACCACAATATGGCCATCTCCCGGTTCACTGCCGGTCGCAGTATACGTCACCGTGTAATTTAACAATCCCTCCTGGCCGCCATTAGTGGATATGGTCGTGGAACTCAATTGGCTAAGCGTGCCGCTGTTGTTGGCGTCAAGCGAAAAGGTGTCACCCACATTCGCAGGATTCCCCGGTGGGTTTGGCTGTCCCGCCCGGGCGGTCATCGTGTAGGTGGCTCCTGCCACCCACTTGTTGGTCAATTCTTGATAAATATAACCCGCAGCTCCACTCCCCACGTTGTATACCTCCAGGACTTGCGCGCCATCCACATTCGTAACCCCGCTTAAACTGCCATTGGTGTTCCGCGTGTCCCAATAACCCGCTTGGGTTGCAACCGTTGTCCAACCAGCCATATACCCCGACGTGCCCGGAGAACCACCGGTAATGTAAATATGTTGCGCTGACGACGCAGGATACTCGAAAGAATTGTTGGTGATGTAAAGCGAGGTCTGCGCAAACGCCGGGCCGACACACGTCAGCAGCAGCACGACACCGAGAGAAATAGTCGAGAGTTTTAGTTTCATAATTACTTGGTTTGGGGATTTACTTTTTTGATTGCCGATGGCGAGGAGATGATTTTTCGCAGGCTAACTTTTATTTTGTCGCGATTTTATTGCTGGTTTGATTGATTTTTACACCTTGATCGCGCAACAAAATAAAGCAAGCCATCACTGCATTGCTCTTTCTGGCGATGTGAGGTTGGCTAAAGTTACACTGCACACAGGCGGAATCAACCGGAACTTAACGCACACTGGTGCATTAGCAATCGGCTTATTTTAATTACGAATTGGTTGCTATGCTGATAAAATCTATACCGCGTTGTTAAACCTTCAAGCCAGTTTTGAACGCGCCCGATTCAAAGCTTATGCAAGCGGTGGTTGACGGATGCGTCACGTTGAAACAAAATTCGGCGGCAGTTCATCCGCAAAACCTGCCGCATTTCCGACCATGCAGCCACGCCATTTTGAAGCCATCATTTTTTCCGCCAAGGCCGCCAGCGGCGCGCTGATCGCGGCGCTGAGTTACAATTTTTTTGAACTGCCCGGCGCCCCGTGGGTTGCGGCGGTTTCCGCCGTGCTGGTGACGCAGCCGGACCTGCATTCGTCATTCAAAGCCTCGCTCCTGCGCGTCGCGGCCAATGTCGCCGGCGCGTTTGGCGGCGCGGCGCTGCTCGCCCTGATCGGCGAACCGCCCGTCGCCATGGCCATCGGCGTCATGGTCACCGGCCTGATCTGCTATCTCCTGAAACAGGACGACGCGCTGCGGCCGGCCGCCGTCGCCGTCATCATCGTGACGCTCATCGGTGAAAGCAGCCGGTGGCAGAACTCGCTCAACCGCGTCGGCGCGGTCATCATCGGCTGCCTTTGCGCGCTGGCCTTGGGATTTTTGTTCGATAAACTTTCTGGGATCGGCAGGTCGGTGCCAAAGAAAGGTGGCGGCGAACCGGATTCCACTGAATAATTTTGACCATGAAATCTACCTTAAAAAACCAATGGGTGCTCATCACCGGCGCGTCCAGCGGCTTCGGCGCAGCGGCGGCCAAGGCGTTTGCCGCGCACGGCGCGAAACTACTGCTCGGCGCGCGGCGCGTTGACCGGCTGGAAAAAGTTGCCGCGCTCGCGAAAAAATCCGGCGCGGCGGCAGCGCATTTTCATGAACTGGATGTCGCCCAAACCGCCAGCGTCGAAACTTTCGTCGCGTGGGCGAAACAAAAATTGAAATCGCAACCGCTGCACGTCCTCCTCAACAACGCCGGCGGCGCACACGGCATTGACCCCGTGGCTTCCGGCAAAGATGCGGATTGGGAAACCACTTTTCAAACGAATGTCCTCGGCCTGCTGCGCGTAACGCGCGCGGCGCTGCCACTCCTGCCGCACGACGCGGGCGCGAGCATCATCAACATCGGCTCCGTCGCCGGCCGCACGGCTTACGCGGGCGGCTCCGCGTATTGTGCGGCCAAATCCGGCGAACTTGCCATCACCCGCGCGCTGCGCCACGAACTGTTCGGCACGGGCATCCGGGTAGGCACGATTGATCCGGGACTGGCCGAGACGGAATTTTCCCATGTGCGTTTCAAGGGTGACACAAAAAAAGCCGACGAAGTTTACGCCGGCATGAATCCACTGACCGCCGCCGACATCGCAGAAATCATCGTCTGGGTCGCCAGCCGGCCGCCGCACGTCAACATTGATGAAATCCTCGTGAAGCCGGTTGACCAGGCGGACGTCGGCAAAGTGTTTCGCCGTCCGGAAAAATAATTTCAAATGCCGCGGTTCGCGCGCCACAGCAACACCATGCCGATGGCTTGAAAGATAAAATTCGGCAGCCAGAAAATCAGGTGCGGGCAAAATTCCGGCCGCGCCGCGAGCTGCTGCCCCAGCATGATGAACGCGTAATACACGAGCACGAGCATCAGCGCGATGGCGATGCCGATGTTTGTCTCGCGTCGGTGGACGCGGATGCCGAGCGGAATGCCGACGAGCGTGAAGCCAAAGCACGCGAAGGAAAAGGCGACCTCGCGGTTCATCGCCACGCGCACCGGCTCGGTGAGATCACTTTTCTGCTGGCGCAGGGTTTGTAATTGCGCGCGCAAGGCGTCCGGAGAATTATTCGTCCCCACCGGCAAGTGCAAATTTTCCAAGTCGTGCAATTCCTGCCGCAGTTGCAGAAAGGTCATGTCATTGATACTCGGCTTGTTCACGCGGTTGGTCGCATCGCTCATGCTCAAGTTCAACGTTAGCGTCGGAAAACTTTGGAGCACATCGCCATGGGCCGTGGTCGAGACACTTTGGGCGTCAACCAAATCCAGAATCAACTGGTTGTTCGCGCGATCCGGACTGAGCTGGCCGCTCGGAGCGCGCAATGTCGTGTCCACGTTCGTCTCGTTTTGCAGCCGGTAAATCATCACGTTCTTCAGTTTGCCGCCGTCATTTTTTTCAACGTAGAAAATGTAGCCTTTGAAATCGGTGATGAAGCGGCCTTCCGGCAGCGCGGCATTCACCAGTTCCTTTTTGAGGTCTTGAATCAGGCCGAGATACGCCACGCGGCAGCGCGGGCCGAGGTCCATGTTAAACCACGCGCTCAACGTGCAGCAGAACAGACTCAACAACAGCACCGGCATGACGAGCGACATCAAGCTGATGCCGCTGGCGCGCGCGGCGGTCAGTTCCTGATCCGCGCTGAACCGGCCAAACACCAGCAGCGTGGCTGTGAGCATCCCCATCGGCAGCGCGAACACCCAGACGAACGGAATCAAATATAAAATCGCCTTCACCATCAGCAGCAGGCTGACGTGGCTGCTGGCCAGCAGCGTGAGGATTTCGCGCAGCGCATTGCCGATGAGCAGCACGGCGGTGAACACCGCCACGGTGAGCAGCAGGGTGACAAAAACTTGGCCGACCAAATATTTTTGAAGCGTTTTCAACGGCGATGCGGCGCGCAAAGTGACGGATTTGCCGCACTTCCGCCAGTGAAAATAAAATCGGCGGCGAACTTTAATCAGGCACTGCGAGCTGGTAGTTTGCCGACAAGCGTGTTCGCGGTTTTAACCGTCCCACTTTTTCGGATTATCAGTTCAAGGCAGACTGGCGAGCAGAAATTCTCCGGTGTCAGCCAGATTGCGGTCGAGCTTCTGCATTTCATCGGACAAGGGTGATAGCGCCAGTTCCGGTGCCTGGCTCATCAGTCTGCCACCTAGATCTAAAGCCGAACTGGCATCGGCCAGCGGATGCGCATCGGTCGGTTGAACTTTGCTGGCTGGCTGCGGCATAAATTGAACGATCAAAACTACGCCCAGCAAAATCGCAGCGACCAGACCGGAGGCCGGAACCCAGCGCGGCCAGACAGATTCGGTTTTTGTGTCGGACGCCGACCGGGCCGAGCGGACGGCGCGCATGATGGACACGTGCAGTTGCGCGGACGTCTCTGTGCCTGGCAACTGGCTTTTCAACTCGCGCGCCAAGGCGTTGGCATCCGCCACGAAACTTTGCAGTTCGGCGGAACGTTTCACCGCGCTTTCAACGGACGGCGGCAGCGAGCGGCGATCGTTGAGGGCATCGGAGATTTTAAATTTTAGCAGCCAGGTCTTCATATCATTAATGTTTTGCTTTTGGTCGGTTTGGCCGGCGGAAGGGTAAATGGTTGGCGGACAAAATTTGGCAATGGCGGCTCATTGGCCGGCGCTGGTGAAATTGGCTGGCTGACATTTTTTAATTCGCGACCCAAAATCTGCCGCGCGCGAAAAAGCATCACCTTGATGTGTACCCGGCTTTTGCCCAACACCTGCGCAATGCGCGCTACATCCATGTCTTCGGCATAATGCAACCAGAGCGCCTGAAACTGGTTCTCACCGAGCCGCCGCCGCGCGAGCCGCCACAAGTTTTGTCCGTCTTCGCGGCGCGCGGTGAGTTCCGCCGGGTCGGCGTCATCCAGCAATTCCGGAACGGGTTCATCCGCAAAGCGCGGCGCGGCGCGGTGACGGTCAATGCACTTGCGGCGGGCGATGGTGAACAGCCACGCGGCAAAAACGCGGCGCGAATCAAACTGCTCCAGACTTTGGAACGCCTTCACAAAAGTATCCTGCGTGACCTCGCGCGCATCGGTCGCGTTGCGGCAGAACTGGGTCACAAAGGAATGGATGCGGCCTTCGTAGCGGCCGACCAGTTCCTCAAAAGCCTCCAGCGCGCCGGCCTGGGTTTGACGGGCCAGCTCCTCGTCGGACAAAGATGAAATTTCTTGAACCAAGTTTTTGCATTTCCCAAGGCGGTCAGCATCTTATTGCTGCGCCGCCTGTGCCGCGTGCGCCGCGCGCGCCGCCGCCATCCGTTGCGCGGCACTTTGCAGCATCGCCACCAGATCATCGGCGGGCAAAGTGAGCTTGCCAAGGATTTCAGAGCCATTCTGCGTGAGCGTCACGGCGTTGGCGAGCTTGCCGACATCCTGATTGTTCGATTGCAGTTTCATCACCGTCACCAAGCCTTGGGCGATGGAGAAAATCTGGTTGGCGGCGTCATCGCTGTTGGCCGCGAGGGTCAGCGTGCCTTGAAATTGATTGTCCTGTTCGCCCGCGACCACTTGGACGCTTTTTGAAAGTTTCAAAATGGCCGCGCTCGGAGCCAGATTGGTGGAATCCATTTTACGCGCGGCGGCTTCGATGAAATGGCCGTTGCCCGGCAAGCCCAAGCTGGGAAACGTGCTGCCGCCATCAAGGCTGGGAGATGTGCCGTCAATCACATCCAAAGCCTCCGTCACGCGGTTTTCGCGCTGACCAAGAATGACCCGCTTACCCTCAAACGCCGCATACACGCGATGGCCGATGCCGCTCTTGCGGTTCATGTTCGCGTCAATCCAACTGTGGATCGTGTGCTGGTTGTGCGCGCTGCTTTGATATTCATCCGCTCCTTGCGCCAGTGTGACAAGGCGGTCGGCGTCAAAATCCGCATACACGATGAGCACGCCGTCAGTCGGTGTCAGGCTGCTGCCATAAAGGGTGTAGCCATGAACTTGGTTGCGCAGGTCAAAACCAAAGGTGGTTTGAAACGAGGCGAGCTTGGCTTTGGCCTCCGGCTTGTCCATTTCAGACAAGAAAAATTGGCCGATCGTGTTCGTGCGCAGGGCGTCGCAGTCCACATGCAGCAGCCAAACCGGGTCGGCCATCACATCGGCGCGTTTCAACTCGGCGGCGTCGGCGGTGAGGCGAAACGCGCAAACGCACGCGGCGAGCAAGATTAATTTGTGAAAGTTGGAGCGCATATGATTTTCAAATTCTGATTTCAATTTGAGCCGAGAATCGTGTCCGGTCTCACTGAAGCATACGTCGCGGCGCGGCGGCAGGTTACAGGATAATGATTTCAGCACTCAATCCATCCAAACTAAATTCGTGCCAGCGTCATAATTCACACCCCAAAAATCTGGCGTCGGCGGATTTACGTCGTCATTGTAGGTCTGCTCAAATCTCAATCGTTCCACATGATAATCAAAAAAAAGATAATTTGCCCCGCCATCATGCCTCGTGTCATCCAATTCGCCCGGAAACTCACTGTCGCGGTCGGCGCGATGCGAGCCGGTATTATTTGAACCGGCTGATTCGGTGACGAGAATGGTTTGGCTGGGCGAAGTGACCACGTTCACGGATTGGTTGTCGTAATACCAGTTCATGCCGTAGCCGGGCTGGCCGAAATAATTGGAGCTTAACACCGTCACATCGGTCTGGAGCTGATCCGGGCAGATGAACATTTTTGGATTATTGCCCATGAGCGGCATCAGGATTTCATCGTAGCCATATTGAGTGTAAGTCGCGGACGATGAGGAAACGTTCAGTGCGGCTGGCGGCTCGTTGTAAATCCGCTGCATCAAAGTGTCGTTGTGATCTTGAAGAAAAATATTGAACGCGATGCCGACCTGCCGGAGCTGGCTCACACATTGGATGGCCTTCGCCCGCTCCTTCGCCTTGGCCAGCGCCGGCAGCAGCATGGCCGCCAAAATCGCGATGATGGCGATCACCACCAGGAGTTCAATCAACGTGAACGCCCGGCGTTGCGGCTCCGAATGCTTGCACATAAAAAATTCGCGCCCAAATGTGATTCAACCCGACCGTCGCATACAACTTTTAATACGCAGCCGCCAACCGAGAGGTTACGATTTTTTTGCCTCGCGCTGGAGTGCCAAAGTTAAATTTTCTCAAGGAAACAACCCGCGCTGCTTTTTGGCCTCGTGCACACGGCTGATGCCCACGCTCAACGCGGCCAGGCGCATGGAAATTTTTTGGCTGCGACTCGAATTCAAAATCCGCGTCCATGCGGTTTCGAGAATGCGAAACAGCTTGTCCACAACTTCGGATTCGCTCCAGAAGAAACTCTGCAAATCCTGCACCCACTCGAAATAGCTCACCACCACGCCGCCGGCGTTGCAGAGCACGTCGGGAATGACAAAAATCTCCGGGCGCAAATTCAGGATTTCATCCGCGTCCGGCGTGGTCGGGCCGTTGGCCGCCTCGGCCAAAATACGGCACTGAATTTTTCCGGCGTTCGCGGCGGTGATCTGCCGTTCCAGCGCGGCGGGAACCAGAATATCGCACGGCAGCAGGAGTAATTGTTCGTTCGTGATCGGCTCCGCGCCCGGAAAACCAACGATGCTCCGGTTCTGCGCGGCAAATTTTTCCAGCGCGACAAGATCGAGTCCTTTGGAATTATAAATCCCGCCTTGAACATCGCTAACGGCAATTATTTTTGCGCCATAGCGTCCGAGCGAATAGGCGGTCACGGAACCGACATTGCCAAAACCTTGAACGACGGCGGTGCATTTGGCGAGATCGAGTCCCAGCGCGTCGGCGGCGCGGTTGATGAGATACGCCACGCCGCGACCAGTGGCCTCGCGGCGTCCAAGCGAGCCGCCCAATCCGACCGGTTTGCCGGTGACGATGCCCGGAACCGTGTAGCCTTGGTGCATGGAATAGGTGTCCATGATCCATGCCATCGTTTGCTCGTTCGTGCCGACGTCTGGAGCCATCACGTCAATCTGCGGCCCGATGAACGGAATCATTTCCTGCGTGAACCGGCGCGTGATCCGCTCGATTTCGTTGCGCGATAATTTTGCCGGGTCGCAGGTGATGCCGCCCTTGGCCCCGCCGTAAGGCAGGCCGGTCAACGCGCATTTCCAGCTCATCCACATCGCCAGGGCGGCGACTTCGCCGAGCGCGACCTCGGGATGATAGCGCAATCCGCCTTTCGTCGGGCCAAGCGTGAGATGATGCTGCACGCGGTAGCCGGTGAAAACTTTAACGGAGCCGTCGTCCATGTGGATGGGCAGCGCGACAGTCAGGGAGCGCTTGGGAAATTTCAGGCGCTCGCGGTCACTGGCGGAAATCTGGAGATGCTCGGCAACGATGTCAAACTGCCGACACGCCATCTGGAAAGTCGGGTGCGAATAGATTTCCATATTGACTTAATGACCTAAGTTGAAGTGGTGGCAGGAGCCGGAATTGAACCGGCGATTCGATTCCGCGCCTTTACAAGTGATAAAAACATTGATTTCATTCATCTTTGTATCTTGACAAACTTCCCCGTATGTCTTAATCTGTGTCTTACTTATGGCATACGTTTGGAAACATCCCAAGTCTCCGTTCTGGATGGCCGTTTATCGTAACGAGCAAAACCAGTGGCGGAAAAAAACCACCAAGAAAACCGCCAAGACCACCGCGCTCGCGCTGGCAATTGAATGGGAACGTGCCGCGCAACTTGGCCGTGACAACATTCTCACCGAGGCAATCAGCCGTCAAGTCATTGGTGGCATCCTAGAGCGCACGACCGGCGAAAAGTTGCGCCAGTCCACCGTGCGCGAGTTTTGCGCCGAATGGATGCGCGGCAAAACCAACTCGCGGCAGGCAGGCACGGCCACGCGCTACGAATCATCCGTTGCCCGTTTCAACGAACTTTTGGGCGTCAAAGCTGACCGGCCAATTTCCGCCGTGACGCCGCATGATTGCCAGAAGTTTTACGACCAGCTTGCCGAATCAAAACTTGCGCCCGCCACGATGCGCGTGGAAATGAAAACCATTGCGAGTATGTTCAACTTTGCACGGCGGCTCGGACTCATTGCCACAAATCCAGCGGCGGCAGTGCAATTGCCCGAACGCATCAAACAAGTGAAACGGAAAGTGTTCACGCCCGCGCAAGTGCAAATGCTGATTGACGCGGCGGACGCCGAATGGAAAACCGCCATGCTGCTTGGCTATTATGCCGGACTCCGTTTATCCGATTGCGTCACGCTCACTTGGCAATCGGTGGATTTGGCGGGCGGCAAAATCGTGGTGGAAACTGGCAAGACCGGCGAGACGTTAGAAATTCCCTTGCATCCGACACTAGATAAGCATTTGAACAAACTGGCGGGCGATACGACCGGCGCAATCTGTCCTGCCCTTGCTGCCGTGCCGGTTGGCGGGCGTAGCGGCCTGTCCAAGCAATTTCTCGCTATCATGCGGCGCGCGGGCATCGGCAATGACGCCGTGGACACTGGCGGGCAACGGCAGCTTTCCCGCCTGTCATTTCACGCGCTCCGGGCATCGTTCAACTCCGGCCTGCATAATCGCGGCGTGGATCAGGAATTGCGCCGCAAACTCACCGGCCACAAATCCGACGCCATGAATGACCGTTACACACAAACGGAAATTCAAACCATGCGCGACGCGGTGAACAAACTGCCCGCGTTGAAAGTGTGAAGCTAACTCTTTGTCTTCATCTTTGAAGCGAGACATTCGGCGGCGTAAAGTTGATACTTTGCGTTTAGTAACGGCCCATACGTCACGGCACGTTCAAGGAATGGGGCGACTGGGGGAGGTTTTTTAAGAAGATTTTCGACGATAAATTTTTCACAACGGTTGTATTCTCTGCGGCAATCATTTCGCCAATAACAGGCCATCCGCCGTGAAATTTCAATGCCGCCGTGAAACATAATTCGATGAACCGGCGTTCCCTTTTTTCTTTTGCCATGACTTCGATTAGGGTCTGATTTATGGAATGATTCGAGGACTGATTCAAAGTTGGCGGGAAGATTAAATTCATTGGAGGTTGCCCATTTCTTGATCTCTTGAACAGATTGCCCCGCCTCTATTTTTTGCAGCAGGATTTCGCGCAACTTTTTAATTTCCTCAATTTCTGGGTCGTAAATGGAACTATTTGTCAGAATGGTATCGGCTGAATTTAACGATTTGAATTTTTGAATCGGCCTGCCGCTTGAAAGGTCACTTTCATTTTCCAATAATTGTTCTGAAGTTAAACATTTCACCTTTCCTAAAAAATCTTTTTTATCGGACGTATGCCGCCCGCCACGGGTAATCAGATTGAGCGGAATTAAATCAGAAACCACAACGGCCAAAAGTTGTGGCGGAAAATTTGATTCAACCAGTTGCTTTTTGATGTCGTCCGGCACTTTGTAATAACGGAATCGCATCACCCCTTGCGCTACTCCATAAAAAACCTCGCCGTAATCGCAATAACCTTTCGTGTTCTGAAGTTCAATGGCTGCACCGGCAAACAGAATGAAAGATTCTGTTAGAACGTCATCACTTAAACGTCGCCCGCGTTTCTTCTCATATTCAGGCGTTTTGTTTCGACGCCATTCCGTGCTGCGGTGAAGCTGCTTTCCGAATTTGTGTTGCATATTGTAACAATTCATAGGGTCTGGCGATTGCCAACAAAGTTCAAGCAAAATGAAAACTAACAAACCAGACACCAGACAAGTTCCAGTCCGACAAAATAACGTCCCCCCATTCACCACAAGATTCCCCCGTCCCGGCGAGCGTGAACCGCATAGTGGTCTATGCCGGTCACAACTATTCGCACTTATCAAATCTGGGCAATTAAAATCGTATTCGCTCAAAATGCCCGGCACTTCGCGCGGCGTGAGACTGATTGATTGCGCCAGCCTTCGTGCTTATATCGAAAGTTTTGCCAGCGGCCAACAACCGGGAGACGCACAATGAAAATTCCAAGAAGAACTAAACTGGCAGACTCGATGTCACGCGCTGAACAGTTCGCAAAAGATGATGCGATTATCAAAAAGTCCCTTGCGGACATCAATACCGCCGCCGCCCATCGTGCGGATGGAGAATTGCCTGAAGGGTATTTGGATTTTATTGGGCTGCCGGAGTTTTTGAAAACGCGCGGCCAGTCCTTCGGCATAAAATTGACGGATGAGGATGAGACGGGTTTTCGCGTGCTAGAATTTTATTTGGCAAACGGCGGGGTCGTCTCTCGGAAAACATTATTGGAGGTGCTCACTGCTTTTAATCCAGCAAGACAACTAGCCGGGAAACTTAAAGCGTAAAATGAAACTTCCGATTCGGGGCAATTCTGCCGCACAGAAAATCGTTTCGGTTGTCACCAATGCCGTTGATCCTGTGCCGGAACTTCAGAGATTTCTAGGACATGCGGTTTTCATTAATTGGCCAAAAGGCGTTAAGGGGACAAATCGGCCTTGGAAACACTTCACCTTGGGAAAAATGACGCCTGATTATTTGGCGGCACTTAAAACCGGGAACATCGGTGTTTCGCTTGGTGACGCATCCGAAGGACTATGCGCTGTTGATGTTGACCAAGACGCACTAGTTGAATCTTTCCGCAAAGCTAATCCACAATTGGCCGACACATTCCAAACCCACGGGCGGCGAGGGTGCGTTTTTTGGTTTCGTCTATTGGGGCCATGTCCTCGCTCCCGCACGCTCAAAGATTCATCCGGCAATTCCGTCGGTGAATTCCGCTCCAATGGCAATCAAAGTATAGTTTGGGGAATCCACCCCGATACAAAAAATCCCTATCAGTGGTTGGTAAAAAAGCCGGTGGTAAAAATCGAACTAGATTCGATTTGCTGGCCAACTGGCATCGTCAATCCCTTTGCCCCTGATAATTCCCCCCAACAGAATCTCCCTAAAGGTGATTCTCCTAACGGATTGATTACTGACGGTAGCCCCCCTCTGACTATGTTGGGGTTGCGTGCGGTTGGTGCGCCTGCTGCCATTCCTGCGGTCAGTGATTTATTGGCCAGCGCGATAGAGCAAGCCGTCAAGATTGGTTCTCAATCCGCTCGCCGCAACAATGAAGCCAGTTTTCAAGCCTGTCTCGCCCTAATTCAAATTCGAGATGTTGCAGACCTGAGCGATATGTCGCCAGCCGAGCGTCACCACTTCGCTGAGCGATGGTTTCAGCATCTTAAATCTGTTGGTCGCATCAATCCATCTAAGACAAAAACCCATTATTTCCACGACATAATGAATTCAATAAAAAACGCCAAAAAGAACATGAAACTCAAAAACCCAGTCCCCCGCGCTTGGATGCTTGCGCAGACAAGCCCTTTACCTGCCGAAGCCCACCAGTTCAGCGGTGACAAAACAATGGAGAATCTCATTGCGCTCTGTTACCAATTGCATCTGCTCCATAATGGCGGCGAATGGTTTGTCTCAAGGAACGATGCGGCAAAATTGATGGGGCTTGATGAAACGGCAGGGCGAAACTTGTCGGAAAACTTCCATGTTTTAGTTGATTGCGGGATTCTTAGCATTGTTACCCCTTATGTGAAAGGAAAACGGCAGTCCACCACATATCGCTATAACGAACAGGCGAAATGAAAATTCCAAAGCGCGGAATCATCCGTCCCGGCCAGCGTCACTATTACCGCAAAGGCACTCGCCAGCAAATTGATGAGCGGCGCGGATTCGTCGCCCGGATGCTGGACGCGGGCGCAACCAAGACGCAAGTCCACCGCGCCGTCAGGGATAAATTCAACGTCCAGTGGCGGCAATGTGACCGTTATATCGCTTTTGTCACCGGCACAAATACCGGCACTGATACACGACTCGCGCGCGTGCGCGCAGGACTACCTCAAACATTGCTGAATAAAATGCACGCCGATTTGAAATTTATCTACGGCGACAACGTGAAGTAGAATTTCCGCTGTTTTTCGACTCGCGCAAAAAACCTGCAATTCCACCCGCGCCAAATGGCTCACGCAACGCGCGCGCGTATGCCTGCAAAAGTTGCATTGTCACCGCCCGGCTTTGGTGGTTTAATCGCATCGTCAGTTGAAAAACTAGACCGGAAAATACACAACAAAAAATTTGCGGCTTCGGCTGCTGTCTGAATCGAAACTGGTAATTTCACAAGCAAGACAGCGTTTGAAGCACGCCCAAAGCTGGGCGTGCCGAAAGCGTTCTTGCAAGGCATACCAGTGCCTGATTCAGGGCGTGAGTAAGTGCGCCCTTTTTATTGTCAGCGAACGGGTGAAGCGCGGCATGTCCATGACGTTGCTGGCACAACGGGCGGGTTTGTCACAGTCCATGATAAGTTTTGTGGAACGAGAAATCCGCAATCCATCCTTGGAAACGCTGCTGCGCATCGCCGAGGTTTTTGAACTAAATCTGGGCGAAATCATCCAGCGAGCGTATAAGGCAGCGGCAAAATCTAAATGATTCTGGGGTGAGAACTCCTCCGGCCACTTGAAAATTCAAAAATGAACCAGCCGCGGCCAAACAGCCAAAAACTTTACGATGACAATTAGGCAATTTTTACGATGGCAAAAAAGTTCGTAACACCTAACGGCGGCCGCATCTTGGTGCTCGGAGTGACGCTTACGGTTCAGCATGGTAAGGCTTGTTTTGCTTGTATAAATCCAGATGGTCTTGGGCTTCTTTAATATCATTTTTAGATAAACCTAACTCCATGCTCTTTTTTTGCCATTTGACCGCCTCCTCAAAATTACCCGTCTCGGCATACGCTGCTGCAAGTGTTCCTAAATAACGGAAATCCCTATACCCATCCAACTCACACGCCCTTTTCGCATACTCCAATGCTTTATTGCCGTTGCGCAGATTCTCGTCTGACGTGACGCTTAATAGCCAAGCAAAATTGTTGTATGCAACAGCGCAGTTGGTATCAATCTGAATAGCTGATTTAAGGTCTTGAATTCCACTGTTGTAATCACCTTGTTGAAAGCTCACCATGCCTCTACTCGCCAATAGAGAAGCACTTTGTGGTTTTAATTGAATAGCTTTATTAAAATCCTTGATGGCTAAATCAAAGTCTTTTTTTTCGGCATACGAAGCTCCACGATTAACATATGCTTGAACAATATTCGGATCTAGTTGAATTATTTTACTACAATCAGCAATTACTTTATTTAAGTCATGTTTATTAACAAACGCTATGCTTCTATATAGGTAAGCCATGGTTAGTTCTGGGTTTATTTTGATGGCACTATTACAGTCTGCAATTACGCCATCATCATCAGACCTTAGACTGCGCGCATAAGCCCTAACAATATACGCATCGACAAAATCAGGAGTTAACGAAATGACTTTACTAAAGTCATTAATTGCTTTATCGAGATTTGTCTCTTGCAGATAAGCACCGCCCCTGCTAAATAACGTGTTACTTAATGAAATATTATTAGTGCAAAGCTTTATCGCCTCATTATAGTTTTCAATGGCACTATCAATTTGACCTTTTTGTTGATATGCCCAACCTAAAACATAATAGGCTTTTACATCAGCAGGGTCAATTTCAATGACCTTAGTATAACAATTTATCGCCTGATCAAAGTCCTTTTGCTTAAATGCTTCTTCACCTTTTTTAGCAAAGTCAGAATTCTCATCGGCCAAACACACGCCCGCACTAAAGCCGATAATAATCAGGAAGATTTTCAAATGACTCCAAGCTTGTCCTGTGCAATTCATACTTTATTTATACATTTCTTCACGCAATATATCTGTGGTTTTTTCTTTTGGGTAATTGAATGCCTTATCAAGTGTTATTTCAGCTGCTGCATTTAAAGCTTTGTCTGTTGTATCTACGTTTGGATTGTTGCTCATTTTACCAGCAAAATCAGCAACCACCGAGCCGGGACCTGGTAAAAAACCGCCATAAAGATGCATGAACTGTAAAAGTGCATCATTTGGACCTGGTTTTCTGGCGTTTTTGCATATTTCAACCGTTTGAGTAAATAAGTTGTTATAGACTAAATCATTGGCTGCATCTAAAGCATCCTGATTAAAAACTGAGGAACCAAAAGCATAAAAAAACCCGTTGTAATCAGGATTTCCCAAAAAGGCATTAGGATTAGATTCTTGAATTGCTGGGACTTGAGGCTGTTGTAGTTTGCTGTAGTCAGGATTTGACGCCGTGTTTTGCCAACTGGACTGACTTGGCGCTTGATAAATATCCCTGTAGTCAGGAGTCGTTTGAACATGAACTGATGGATCATAATTAATTATGCCTTGAAAACCTAAAGAATCAACAAATCTAAATGGATTATTTCTAACAAATTCATACAAATTGTATCCACCCAACTCCTCAATCGGATCCCGATTTAGCCACCGTTGGAAATTCGGTTCATAGAAGCGGTAGGCGGGCTGGAATTTTTTTTGGCGCGGACTTTTGATTTTTGCCAATAGGCTGGGACAAAATGGGAGGACGGCAACGCGGCATGAAATGGCGGTGGCGGGCATTTAATTTTTCACTGTCCGCGCCCCGCCACGACGCCCGCCACAATGCCCCGCCAAGGGCCGTAAATGACCGTAGCGCGACAATTTCAAGGCATCGGCACAAAGACACACGCCCGTTTCATCCTGTAAAATCAAAGCGAAAGCGTAGATTCGTCCAGCGAAGTTCACCGATGAAAGCGGGCAGGCCGTGTCTTACTCCATGTCTTACTTTTGCCACTTTCAATGCCCACGTCTTCACAAAAGCATTGATTTTATTGACTTAAGTTGAAGTGGTGGCAGGAGCCGGAATTGAACCGGCGACACAAGGATTTTCAGTCCTCTGCTCTACCAACTGAGCTATCCTGCCGACTGTGGGGCGCGAATGAAATCACACTTGCGATTCGATGACAAGCGGCAAATCCACTTCAAACAATCTGCGGCTGCACCATTTCGGGATCCACGCCCAAATCTTTGATCGCCTGCGCTACGACTTTGCGGTCAATCAATTTTTTCTCCGCCAGCGCATAGAGCGTGCCGATGACGGTGGACTCGACATCCACGCCGAAGAACCGGCGCAAACGCCCGCGCGTGTCGCTACGGCCAAAACCATCCGTGCCGAGCGTGAACAATCCGCCCGGAACCCACGGCGCAATCTGGTCGGGAATTGTGCGGATGTTGTCGGAAACCGCGACGAATGCGCCCTGCTCTTTCGCGAGCAACGTCTCGACATAATTTTTCTTCGCCGGCAAAGTCGGGTGCAGCATGTTCCAGCGCTGGATGCGAATGGCGTCGGTGCGAAGCAGTTTGTAACTCGTCGCGCTCCACACGTCGGCGCTGACGCCGTATTTTTCCGCGAGAATTTGCTGCGCCTTCAACGCGGACTGCATGATCGAACCGCTGCCAAAAATGTGCGCCTTGATCTTTGCACCATCGTAGCCGGGCTTGAATTTGTAAAGGCCTTTCAAAATTCCTTCTTCGCAATCCGCCGGCATCGCGGGCATGGCGTGATTTTCATTATAGACGGCGAGGTAATAAAAAATGTCCTCCTGCTCGACATACATCCGGCGCAAACCGTCAGTGACGATGACCGCGAGTTCGTAACCGAATGCCGGATCGTAAGGCAAACACGTCGGAATCGTGCTCGCGTGCAGCAGACTGTGGCCATCTTGATGTTGCAGACCTTCGCCATTCAGCGAAGTGCGTCCGCTCGTTGCGCCGAGCAAAAATCCTTTTGCGCGAATGTCGCCAGCGAGCCAGAACAAATCGCCGACGCGCTGCGGACCGAACATCGAGTAATAAATGTAAAACGGAACCATCGGCACGCCGTGCGATGCGTAACTCGTGCCCGCCGCGATGAACGACGACATCGCGCCGGTTTCGCTGATGCCTTCCTCAAGAATTTGTCCGTCCTTCGCTTCGTGATAATACGAAAGCGTTTTGCTGTCAACCGGTTCGTAAAGCTGACCTTTCGGCGAATAAATTCCAATTTCGCGGAACAACGTATCCAGACCGAACGTGCGCGCTTCGTCGGGAATAATCGGCACGAGATGTTTGTTCAAACCTTTGTGCTGAAGCATCAGGCTCAACAAACGGCCAAAAGCCATCGTAGTCGAAGCTTCGCGCGCGGAACCGCGCACCATCTCGGCGAAATGATCTAGCTTCGGCACGTCGAGCGTCACCGGCTTGATGATGCGCGCAGGAACAAACCCACCGAGCGCCTTGCGTTTTTCCAAAAGATATTTCGTCTCGACGCTATCGAGCGCGGGACGAAAGAACGGCATGTCGGCGATGACATCGTCGCTGATGGGAATGTTGAAACGCCCACGGAACTCGCGAAGCTCTTTCTCGTTCATTTTTTTCTGCTGGTGCGAAATATTTTTGCCTTCGCCCGCCTCGCCGAGGCCGTAACCTTTGACGGTCTTTGCGAGTACAACCGTCGGCTGGCCTTTGTGTTCCGTTGCGGCTTTGTAAGCCGCATACATTTTGCGCACGTCATGGCCGCCGCGCAGCAGTTTGGAAATCTGCTCGTCGCTCAAATGATTTACCAGTTCGAGCAATTGAGGATACTTGCCAAAGAAATGTTTCCGCGTGTAGCTGCCCGGCTCGACAATGTATTTCTGGTAATCGCCGTCGCAACATTCTTCCATGCGCTTGAGCAACAGGCCGGAATTGTCGCGCTTAATAATATCGTCCCATTCAGTTCCCCAAATGACCTTGATGACATTCCAACCTGCGCCACGGAACAAACCTTCCAATTCCTGAATAATTTTTCCATTGCCGCGCACCGGCCCGTCGAGGCGTTGCAAATTACAATTTACAACCCAAACGATGTTGTCGAGGTTTTCGCGTGCCGCTAAAGTAATTGCGCCGAGCGATTCGGGTTCGTCCGATTCGCCGTCGCCGAGGAACGCCCAGACTTTGGGTTCCGATTTCCAGTTCACCAAACCGCGCGCTTGCAAATAGCGATTAAAGCGCGCCTGATACAGCGACATGATCGGGCCGAGACCCATCGAGACGGTCGGAAATTGCCAGAATTCCGGCATCAGATACGGATGCGGATATGACGACAATCCGCCGCCCGGCGAAAGTTCCTGCCGAAAATTTTGCAAGTGCGCTTCGTCCAGACGGCCTTCGAGATACGCGCGCGCATACATTCCCGGCGCCGCGTGACCTTGAAAATAAACCTGGTCACCGGGAAAATCTTCCGTGCGCCCGCGAAAAAAATGATTCTGCGCTACTTCGTAAAGCGTCGCGGACGACGCAAACGACGCGATGTGGCCGCCGACGTTTGTGTTTGAATTTGCCTTCACCACCATCGCCATCGCATTCCAGCGGATGATGCTCTTGATGCGGCGTTCAATGTCGCGGTCGCCGGGATACGCGGGCTGCTGGTCAGCGGGAATCGTATTGATGTAAGGCGTCGTCTGGCCGTTGGCCGGGCGCGGCTCGGTGCGGAGCTGGTCGGCGAGTTTTTCCAGCAGTTGCGCCGTACGTTCTGGATCCTGGCTTTCCAGCGCGTGCTTGAACATGGATTGCAAGGATTCGTCGAGTTTATCGCCGTTGCCATTGCCGTTGGTGGCGGTAGAGGTGACGCCACGCGAACCGTAAATTTCTTTTTTGGATGCTTTCACTTGGCTAAACTTTCTGTTGCGGATGCAAAGTCAACTTCCGAAAGAATAAACTGGATTTCCTCGCGCAACAACTGCGAAATGATGCGCCCATGAAACGGCTCGACCTCACCCCGACCTCGCCAGCCGAAAATCTCGCGGCGGACGAAGCCGTTCTGGATTGGTGCGAAAGCGGCGCAGGGGAAGAAACGCTTATGTTTTGGGAGCCGCGCGACAATTTTGTCGTCGTCGGCTACGCGAATAAAGTTGCGACCGAAGTCAACGTCAGCGCGTGTGAGGCGAAGGGAATTCCCATTTTTCGGCGCTGCTCCGGCGGTGGAACCGTCGTCCAAATGGCGGGCGGACTAAATTACTCGCTTATTTTGCGGATTGATGCAAACGCGCCGACGCGCAACATCACCTCCGCCAACCAGTTCATCATGGAGAAAAACCGCGCAGCGATTGAAACAGAATTCAGAGACCAGAATTCAGAGGCCAGAATTTCCGTAAATGGCTACACTGATTTGGCGCTGGCAACTCATCACTCATCACCCATCACCGCCAAAAAATTCGCCGGCAACTCGCAGCGCCGCCGGAAAAACTTTCTGCTCTTTCACGGCACGCTGCTGCTCAACTGCGATTTGAATTTGATCAGCGAACTGCTGTTGATGCCGTCCTTGCAGCCCGATTATCGCGCCAGCCGTTCGCACGCGGATTTTCTCACCAACTTGAATCTATCCACCGAAAAAATAAAAGCCGCGCTCGCCAAAGAATGGAACGCCACCGAAGAACTAGAAAATCCGCTGCGCAAAGAAATTTCCCAACTCGCCCGGGAAAAATACTCGACGCGCGAATGGAGTTTTAAGTTCTGAATTGGTAGGGCGACGTTGCCGCGTCGCCTTGGGCTGACCAGCAGGTCGGCACTACCATCAAATCCGCTCCGCCAGCGCCGCCTGACTCTTCGCGAAAATTTCCGCGTGCAGCGAATTACCATGCGCATCAATCGTCACCACCGCCGGAAAATCCACCACGTCCAATTCCCAGATCGCTTCCGGCGAACCGAACTGCTCCTTGAAATAAACATTCCGCACTTTTTTCACGCACTCGGCCAGCACTTGCGCCGCGCCACCGATGGCGTGCAGATACACGCAGCCATATTCCTTGCACGCCGCCTGCGTCTTCGCACCCATGCCGCCCTTGCCGATGACGCCGCGCAAGCCAAAATCGCGGATCACCTGCCATTGATATGGCTCCTCGCGGATCGAAGTCGTCGGGCCGGCAGCGGTGCATTGGTAAGAGCCGTCCGCCTGCGGCATCATCACCGGTCCGCAGTGATACATGATGCCGTCGCGCAAACTCACGCCCGCCGGCAGTTTGCCGCCCTCGTGCAAATATTTATGAACCGCGTCGCGCCCGGTGAAAACGACGCCGGAGATCAGCACCTCGTCACCGACTTTCAGCGCGCGGATTTTTTCTTCAGTAAATGGAAAGGTGAGTTTCGACATAAGATTTTGAAATGCGCATTTACAGTCGCAACTGCGGGCGTAATGGAAAAGCTAAAAATCATTTCAACAACGCCTCGGCGTGTTTGCGGGCGGCGTCGGTCTGGCCGCCAAGCATCCGCGCGAGTTCCGTGACGCGGGTTTTTTTGTCGAGCAATGTGATTTCGGAAATCGTCCGGCCATTTTTCACGAGCTTCGTGACAACGTAATGCGCATCCGCCGCCGAGGCGACTTGTGGCAAATGCGTAATGCAAAACACCTGTCTTTTCGCGGCGATCTGCCGCATTTTTTCGCCGACCGCATTAGCCGTTTCGCCGCCGACATTAGCATCCACCTCGTCAAAAACCAAAACCGGAATTTCATCTTCTGCCGCCAGCACGGTTTTCAAAGCCAACATCACGCGCGCCATTTCGCCGGACGACGCAATCGCGCGAAGCGGCTTGGCCGGCTCGCCCGGATTCGGCGCGAACTGAAATTCAATCGCATCCAAACCTGACGAAGACATTTCTGCTGCCGAAATCGCCACATCAAACTTGCTTTGCTTGAAGCCCAAATCTTCCAACTGCTTGCTCACAGCTTTCGCGAGTTGCGGAATTATTTTTTTGCGCGCTGTGGAAAGTTTTTTGCCCTCACTCATAATTTCTGAATCCAATTTTTCCATAGCCGCTTTAAGTCGCGCCAGTTCTTCATCGCGCGACTCGAGCCCTGACAATTTTTGCTTCGCCTCGTCGCCAAACGCAATGACTTCCGCCAGCGTCGTGCCATATTTGCGCTTCAGCGAATGAATTAAATTCAAACGCTCCTCGACTTCTGCGAGTCGCGCGGGATCAACATCCACTTTGTCGGCGTAACGCGACAATTCCGTCTGCAGCTCGCGCAAGGTCTCGCCCGCCTGCGCGTGCAGCGCGACCAGATTTTCCGCGCCGGCATCCACGCGCTGTAATTCCGCCAGCACGCGGCCAATCACGCCGGATTGGGTGAGCAACGAATTTTCATTCTCGCTCAAAGCGTCAATCGCCGTCTGGCTTAACTGCAACAATTTCGCGGCGTTGCTCGAACGGTTGAATTCTTCCTCGACCGATTTTTCTTCGTCGGGATTCAAGCGCGCGGTGGAAATTTCCTGAACTTGAAAACGCAGCAAGTCCAGTTGCTGCGCGTAAGTTTTTTCATCCAGGATGAGCGCGGATTTTTCATTTTCCAAAACAGCGCGGCGGCGGACAAGTTCGCCAAATTCTTCGCGCGTTTTTGCCAAGCCGCCAAGCGCATCGAGAATCAAAAGTTGTTTGCCTGCGTGTAGCAGCGACTGATGATCGTGCGGGCCGTGCATGTCCACGAGCGATTCACCGATGGCCGCGAGAGTGGCGAGCGTGGTCGCGGAACCATTGATGAACTGGCGATTCGTGCCGCTGGCGGAAAAATTTCGTTTCAATACGAGTTGGTTTTCTTCACACGGCTCCAATCCATTTTCTTCGAGAAAACTTTTTAGCGGCGCGTGGAGTTTTTTGGCGTCGAAGACGGCCTCGACGGAACAGCTTTCTTCGCCGCTGCGGATGAGCGTGCGGTCGGCTCGTTCGCCCAAAACCAAATTCAGCGCGCCGATGATGATGGATTTGCCCGCGCCGGTCTCGCCGGTGATTACATTGCAACCCGGCTGGAGTTCCAGCGTGAGGTCGCTCACGAGGGCGAGGTTCTTGATGCGCAGCGTCGTCAACATGGTAGATTTGTCCGCGCTGAATTTGGCGGTTACGCCGCCGTTCGGCAAAAAGAAAATGGTGTTGGACATGGATTAATCGCGGCGACATTCTGCTAATACTTGAATCAATTATGAAAAAACTTCTTGCCGTTGCTTTTCTCCTCTCGGCGTTCTGCGGCACGACATTCGCGCAGAGACTAGAAGTGCTCAATGCGCCTGAAGACAATTGCCATTTCATCGGGGACGACGCAGATCGAAATCATCCTCATCCCGAATGGGCACCGCTGCAAACCAAATACTATGATCTTATCAGAACGCGTATCTTTCCGTTCAAATATGGCGACATCACAAACGCATTCGGCCCAAAACTCGACAAGCAGCCGAATGATTGCGCGCTGCCTTCATTCGTCCCAGCGATAGTCATACTGTCCGGCACCGTAATTTCCAACGACCAGAGACACACTGACTTTTACGTCATCGGCGATATTGGATGCCTTGAAATTTTTTACAGTTGGGACGGCAAGTCAGTTGAAGATGCCGTCATTTACTTTCACGCTGACAGCAAGTTTGTCCGCCTTTGGTTTAACGATTATAATGCCGAGCGGCTGGAATGGGAAAAGGCAAAGCTCGATTTGGTAAAGACATGGTTCGACGACCACCTGCCGAAAATGACGGATTTGGGAGTTGTCGAAGTTTCAGGTGCTGTGCAGACCCGTGTTGACCTTGGCGGCGGCAAAGTTTGCGTAATCAGAACTTTCGTCAATCCCAGGACGGAAATGACAAATTATTGGCTCATCCTGTCCATGTGGCTCGACACAACTAATATAGCTGAACGGAAAAATTCTTCCGTCAACGAGAATTTTTTGAATCCCAATGAACCCATTGGCTTCAAAATGGCCGACAATTACTATCGCCTGACGCCCACTCTCAAAAAACCGTATACTGACAATTATGGCCCGATCTACCTCACAAACTATGATGGCATGATCGCCATCACAAACTATAATGACAATATCACCATCACAAAATACACCGGTTCCGGCGGAGATGTGACAATCCCCGAAACAATCAACGGCCTGCCAGTCACGGAAATTGCAGACGGTGCGTTTGAGAAGCAGGACACCGTGACTATTGTTATTATTCCTGATAGTATTACCAGCATCGGATTCAGCGCGTTCAGTGTTTGCACCAGTCTTACCAATGTCACGATTGGCAACGGTGTCACCGCCATTCAAAACAGCACGTTCACCGGCTGTAGCAAGCTGACGAATGTAAGAATCGGCAACCACGTAAAGATCATCCAATCCTATGCGTTCGCTGGTTGCCCCCTTAAGAACCTCATGATTCCCGACAGTGTCACCTACATCGAAAAGGCTGCGTTCGATGGGAGGAGGTAAATTGGAAGTGATAACGATTGCTGCCGATAACGCCTCTTTAAACGACGTTTGCAGCAGGATTAAAAAGTCTTTAAAGATTAACTTCTCCACAAATCATTTTCATTCGCCGAATTTTGCGGTTCTGCTAATTTGAAAATCGCATGGCATTTGAATTCACATTCCTCGGCAGCGGCACGTCGCAGGGCGTGCCGCTCATCGGCGTGGAGTATCCGCCGGAATATCTGGCGAATCCAAAAAACTGGCGCACGCGGCCGGCGATTTATGTCGCGACGGACAAAGTAAAACTCGTCGTGGACACGCCGCCGGAATTCCGACTGCAATGCCTGCGTGAAAAACTAAATCACCTCGACGCCGTGCTCGTCACGCACGCGCACGCTGATCATATTCTTGGCATGGACGATTGCCGGCGGTTTTGCGATTTGAACGGCGGCACGGCGCTGCCGATTTACGCGAGCGAGGCGACGATGGTGCATCTGCGCCGCGTTTTCATTTACGCATTTCACCAAGGCCCGTGGCCGAAAGGTTATTTCATTCCGGAAGAAAAAATCATCACCAGCGCGTTTGAAATTGGTGATTTGAAAATCACGCCGTTCGACTTGCCGCACGGACGCATGACGACAACGGGATTTTTGTTCGAGCAAGACGGTAAAAAGCGGCTGGCTTACTTGAGCGACTGCAAGGAAATTCCCGAACCGGTTTTGGAACGGATTCGCGGCGTAGAAGTCGCCGTGCTCGACGCGCTGCGCCACAAGCCGCATCCGACGCACATGTGCCTCGACGAAGCGCTGACGGCGGCGCGGCGCATCAACGCAGGAAAAACTTTTTTCACGCACCTCACGCACGATTACGACCACGACAAATCGCAGGCGGAACTGCCGGACGGCATCGCGCTCGCGTGGGACGGACTGAAGGTTAAGGTTGCATGAAGAATTTTTGTCGAATCATTCTACCGGTTTGGCTACTCGTGCTGGCGTCATCATTTGCGCGCGCGGGCGGCGACGAGGTGGTGGTGATTTATAATACGCAGATGCCGGAATCCAAGGCGGTCGCCGAGCATTACGCGGCCATGCGCGCGGTTCCACAGAATCAGATTTTTGGCTTCGGCCTGACGACCAACGAAATCATTTCGCGCGCAGACTTCACGGATTTTTTGCAAAAGCCGCTCGCCGACCGGCTCGATGCTGCTGGCCTTTGGAAATTTGGCGAAGTCACCACGCCCGCAACCAAAAGCGAACCGGCGCAGACGAACATCCGCGTCGTGCAATCCAAAATCCGCTACGCCGTCCTGTGCTACGGCGTGCCGCTGAAAATCGCGCCGGTTCCCGATTTGCAGGAATTGATGGATCGGCTGATCGAGAAATTTGCGGACAAGAGCACGCTCGACCAGTTGCGCCACAATGAAGCCGCCGTGGACTCAGAACTCACCTGGCTGCCGCTGGTGAAAATGAAAATACCGCTGACCGGGCCGCTGCTGAATCCATTTTATCTCTGCACCAACCGCGCGGCGCTGAACTGCACCAACGGCATCTTGCTCGTTTCGCGGCTAGACGGCCCGACAGCGGCGATCGCCAATCAGCTCGTGGATAAATCCATCAAGGCGGAGAACACCGGTTTGTGGGGACGCGCGTATTTCGACGCGCGCGGGCTGGCGCCGACCAACAGTTATTATCTCGGCGACGCCTGGATGCTCGCCGGCGCAAAAATCGCCCAGCAACTCGGCTTTGAAGTCGAGCTGGACACCAACGCGGACACCCTGCCCGCCTCGTTTCCGATGAGCCACATCGCCCTTTACGCCGGCTGGTATGCGTTCGATCCGTGCGGGCCGTTCCTCGCGCCGAAAATGGAGTTCATGCCCGGCGCGTTCGCGTATCATTTGAATTCTTTCAGCGCCGAGACGCTGCGCAGCGCGACCAACCGTTGGTGCGGCCCACTGCTCGCCAAGGGCGCGACCTGCACCATGGGTTGCGTGTATGAACCGTATCTGCAATTCACCCCCAACGTTGCGTTCTGCATCGAGGCGCTCGGCAACGGCTACACGTTCGGCGAGGCTGCGTGGGCGTCGCAACTCGCGCTCTCCTGGCAGACCACCGTCATCGGCGACCCGTTGTATCAGCCGTTCAAAAAATCGCCGCTCGAACTCCACGCGCTCCTGACCCGCCGGAAAAGTCCGCTGCTCGAATGGTCGTTCGACCGGCTGATCTGCCTCGACCTCACGCACGGCGTGCGCGCACTCCAACTCCTGCCGTTCATCGAAAATTTGCCGATCACCGCCGACAGCGCCGTGTTGAACGAAAAGCTTGCCGATCTTTATGACGCCTGCGGCAAGCCCAGTTCCGCCATCGCCGCGTGGCAGAACGCGATTCAATTAAATCCCTCGCCGCAGCAAAAAATCCGGCTCCGGCTCACGCTCGGCGAAAAATTGATGGCGCAAGACCGCGACGCCGAGGCGCTGGAAGATTACCGCGCGCTTATCGCCGAAGCGCCGGAGTATCCCGGCAGAAAGGCGATTGACGAAAAACTTCAGGCGCTGGAACAAAAAATTGCTGCCGAAAAACCAAATGATTAAACCATGTCCGACCCTTCCACATGAAAACCATCCTGACTCTGGCCGCTATCATTTTTTTGACAACGCTGGTATTTGCCCAAGACGAGACCTCAACCAATCCGCCGCCGGGATTTGCCACGCGGGCGGATTATCTGAAAAGTCTTACCAGTGAAAAGAAGATGCTTGAAGCCTACCATGCCGGATTGATTTCAAAAGACGAGGCGGGGCAACTATTGGAGAATTTTGGAGATAAGTCTAGCATGGACACCTATGGCAAAGTGGTGGATCAAGATGGCAACCCGGTGGCGGGCGCGCTGGTGCGCGCTGGATTGGAGACGGAGTTTGGCGACCCGAAGGAACATGACACCAAGACCGATGATCAGGGACGTTTTCAATTGTTGGGATTGCGCGGCACGGGACTGGACATCGATCCAGAGAAAGAAGGCTACTACTTTGATTTCAAGCTTCCTTGTAGCACAAGGCCTGAAGTCTATGTGCCCGATCCAAATAATCCATTGATTATCACCATGTGGAAATTGCGCGGGGCGGAGCCGATGATACATAGTGAGCTTGATTCGCGTATCCCTTATGACGGCACAACGGCTGCATTCGATCTGACAACGCTTCAAAAATCTACGAACGGCAATTTGAAAATTACCTTGTTGCGTTCTCCGTTAAAAATTAGGCGCGGCAGGCAAAAATTCGACTGGGATGTAAAAATTGAAATAACAAATGGTGTTCTACAAGCTGACAGCAGCCCTTATCCTTATTGGGCTCATGAAAGTGGTTATCAATCCACGTTTGTAACGAGCATGAGATCAAACAATATTGCTTGGAAAAGGGAATTAAAGCAGGATTTTTATATTAAAGATGGGCAAGGAAAATACGGAAGATTGCTGATAGACCTTTCTACCGATTCAGTGCGTCCCGATACTGGAATCGGCATTGAAACATGGTTCAATCCCTCTGGGTCGCAAAATTTGGAAGTTGACCCAAGCAAGCAGATTAACCAGCGATAATCACTAACTCCATGCCCATCTTTTTCGACACGCACGCGCATCTGGATTATCCCGAATACGAAAAGGATTTTTCGGAAGTTCTCGTGCGCGCGCAAAATGCCGGCATCACAAAAATCATTTCCATCGGCACGAGCTTGGACAGCAGCCGTCGCGCCATCGCGCTCGCGGAGAAATTTCCCGCCATTTACGCCGCCGTCGGCTGGCATCCGGGCGAGGCGCTGACCGCGCCGCAAGATTTGCGCCCCGCTCTGCGCGAACTGGCGCGCCATCCCAAAGTCGTCGCCATCGGCGAGACCGGTCTGGATTATTATCGGCTGCCAAGTTCGCAAGGTAGGGCGAGCGTCCCCGCGAGCCGGCTCGTCAGTAGCCTCGCCCCACCGAACGCCGAGGATTTACATTACAAAAAACGGCAGGCGGAAATTTTTCAGCAACAGCTCGAAGTCGCGGCGGAATTTAATTTGAACGCCGTCATCCACCAGCGCGCCTCGTTCGACGACACGCTGGCGCAATTGAAACCGTTCGCCGGCAAAGTGCGCGGCGTGTTCCATTGCTTCGGCGAAAGCATTGATCGGCTCAAACAGATTTTGGAAATCGGCTCGCTCGTGAGTTACACTGGCATCGTGACTTTCAAGAACGGTCAAAACATCCGCGACGCCGTGGCCGCGACGCCGCTGGACAAGTTCATGCTGGAAACGGACTGCCCGTATCTTGCGCCCGTGCCACATCGCGGCCAGCGCGGCGAACCGGCGTTCGTGAAGGAGATTTCAGAAACCATCGCGCAGGTGAAAATGATTTCGCTCAATGAATTAAGCGCGGCGACATGCCGCACCGCGCACGAATTTTTCCCCAAACTCGTATGACCAAGCAGCAAGTCCTCGACCTCTACTTTCTCGACGCGCGGCACAAGCTGATTGAAATCGCCGCGTTCCTCGACCGCGCCGAACGCGCAACTGGCAAAGAAGATTTTCGTCTGAAAAATTTCCGCGCCGCGCTCACCAAGCTTGACGGCACAAAGAAAAATCGCGCAAAAAATATTTTGCTCGCGTTCAGCGACCCGACGACCAAGCCGATTGGCAAAGCCACCAGCAAAGGCGCAGTTGGTGCGTATTCCAAAATCAAATAACTGCCATGCGCTACATCGAACCGCACGCCCACATGGTCAGCCGCACGACGGACGATTACGAACGTATGGCGCTCGCCGGCTGCGAGGCTGTCTGCGAACCGGCGTTCTGGGCGGGCTTCGACCGCAGTTCGCCCGCCGGATTTTTTGATTATTTTTCCCAGCTCACGGAACACGAACCGAAGCGCGCCGCCAAATTTGGGCTGAAACATTTCTGCTGGCTCTGCATCAATTCCAAGGAAGCCGAAGATGTAAAACTTGCGGAAGAAGTCATCGCGTTGATTCCAAAATTTCTCGGACGCGGAAATGTTCTCGGCATCGGCGAAATCGGCTTGAACAAAAATTCGCGGAACGAACTGCGCGTTTTGGAAATGCAGGTCGAGCTCGCGGCGAAGTTTGATCAATTGATTTTAGTCCACACGCCGCATCTCGAAGACAAACTCAAAGGCACAAAATTAATTCTCGATGTTTTGAAGAGCAACAAAAGAATCAAGCCAGAACGCGTCATCATTGACCACGTCGAGGAACACACGGTGGAAATGGTTTTGGACTGCGGAATGTGGGCGGGTATGACACTGTATCCCGAAACGAAATGCACGCCGGCGCGCGCGATTGACATTCTGGAAACCTACGGCGCGGAAAAAATCTGGATGAACAGCGCGTGTGATTGGGGCGTGAGCGATCCGCTGGCCGTGCCGAAGACAGCGCTGGAAATGAAGAAGCGCGGGCATCTGGCGAACGCGATTGAGAAAATCATTTTCTCCAATCCAAAAAAGTTTCTTCGCCAGTCGCCAAACTTCAAGCTCGGCAGTTGAATTATTTTTCCAATTCAAACGCCGCCGATTCGCCGGACGCAGAATCTGGAGCGATCCATAGTTGATATTTCCCCGGCTCGACTAGCCAGTCGCCAGTCGCGTCGTAGTAGCCGAGTTGCTTCGCCGTCAAAGTGAAGTTCACGTCGCGCGACTCGCCTGGTTGCAGCAGGATTTTCTGGAAGCCTTTCAGTTCGCGCACCGGCCTCGGCCCGGCGGACGCCGCCAGCGCGCGCAGATAAAGTTGCGCCACGGCGGTGCCCGCGCGCGCGCCGGTGTTTTTGATTACCACCGTTCCGGTCACAGTTCCGTCTGATTTCATCGAGTCGGTGCTCAATTTTATTTTCCCGTATTCAAACGTCGTGTAAGCGAGACCGAAGCCGAACGGATACAGCGGCGTTGTCGGCACGTCCACATAATTGCCTTTGTAGTCACCAAAACCCGGACGCCCGGTGTTGTAATGGTTGTAATAAAACGGCACCTGCCCGACGTTGCGCGGAAAAGTTGTCGTCAATCTGCCCGCCGGGTCAACGTCGCCAAACAGCACTTCCGCCACGCCGTCCGCACCTTCGCCGCCGGGAAACCACGCCTCCAAAATCGCGGTGGCCTTCTGCGCGATGCGCGGCAACGCCAGCGGCCGGCCATTGAACAAAACCACCACCACCGGTTTGCCTGTGGCCGCGACGGCGTCGAAAAGTTGCTGCTGCCGTCCCGGCAGTCCGAGGTCAGTGCGGCTGGCGGATTCGCCGCTCCAGTCCAACGGCTCGCCAAGCGCCAGCACGACCACGTCCGCCGTTTTCGCCAACGCGACGGCATTGGCGATTTCGTTGCTGCCCAGCGGCCTTTCCCGGACGGGCGAGAAGTCGGCGATGTTCAACGGAATTTTGGCAACGCCCGGATCCAGCATCGGACAGCCGCGCGCGACGGAAAGTTGAAAATCAAAATTCAACTCGTGCCGCATGGCTTCGGCGAGCGAGATGAGGTCGCTGGCGTGCGCGCACGAATGCCACGGACCAACCAATTCCTGCGCGTTGTCAGCGAACGGGCCGATGAGTGCGATCTTGCGGGCTTGCGGCGAGAGCGGCAGCACGCCGTTTTCATTTTTCAGCAGCACGCAGGATTTTGCAGCCGCCTCGCGCGCGAGGTCAACCGCGTCGTCTTGGAGAAAAGCGGTTTTGTAATTGTTCGCATCGGTGAATGGCCGATCGAACAAGCCTTTTTCAAAC
>Ga0302265_1000107_pt1 | contig 53945 bp, 47 predicted proteins | sample III_Bog_E1_1_FD_194556 | JGI IMG/M metagenome (GOLD analysis project Ga0302265, IMG submission 194556) | Peat permafrost microbial communities from Stordalen Mire near Abisko, Sweden - III_Bog_E1_1 | ecosystem: Environmental > Terrestrial > Soil > Wetlands > Peat | place: Sweden: Abisko...
CAAAGAACCAAGAATAAAGAACAAAGAATAAAGAACAAAGAATAAAGAACAAAGAACAAAGAACCAAGAATAAAGAACAAAGAATAAAGAACCAAGAATAAAGAACAAAGAACAAAGAATAAAGAACAAAGAATAAAGAACCAAGAACAAAGAACAAAGAACAAAGAATAAAGAATAAAGAATAAAGAACAAAGAACAAAGAATAAAGAACCAAGAATAAAGAACAAAGAATAAAGAATAAAGAATAAAGAACAAAGAACAAAGAATAAAGAACCAAGAATAAAGAACAAAGAATAAAGAACAAAGAACAAAGAACGCGGAACACAGAACGCGGAACGCGGAACGCGGAACCCGGAACGCGGAACACAGAACACAGAACGCGGAACACGGAACACGGAACGCGGAACACGGAACACGGAACGCGGAACGTTTCAAACATCAAACTTTTCAAACAAACAAATGTCCATTCTCACAACCAAGAACCTTTCGATAGGGTATTCCAAAAAAGGGAAGACCGATATCATACAATCCGGACTCGATTTGCAATTGAGGGCCGGGGAATTGGTATGCCTGATTGGTCCAAACGGGAGTGGTAAATCGACTTTGTTAAGAACACTTACCGGCTTGCAAAAGCCTTTATCGGGCGAAACATTGATTGATGGAATTGATATGAATAAAATCAGGCAACACGAGAAAGCCCTGATCCTTGCGTTGGTTTTGACCGAAAGGGTTGATATTGAAAACACTACTGTTTACAATCTTGTAGCATTAGGCCGGCATCCTCACAGCAACTGGTGGGGAAATGTGACAGATGAAGAAGATGGTATTATACGTAAAGCCATCGAAACGGTGCATATGGATCATAAAATGCACCAGAATATAAACGAACTTTCGGATGGTGAACGTCAACGGGCTATGATAGCCAAAGCACTTGCCCAGGATACACCAATCATTATGCTGGATGAACCTACAGCGCATCTCGACCTGCCCAACAGGGTGGAAATAATGTTATTGCTTCATAAACTGGCTCATAAAACCCAAAAAGCAATTCTTTTGTCTACCCATGAACTCGACCTGGCTCTTCAGGCAGCCGACAGGATATGGTTAATCAGTGAAGGACATGGCATTGAAAGCGGTGTACCGGAAGATTTGGTGTTTAATGGCAGTTTCACCCGTACTTTTAAAAGTAATTCCTATTTTTTTAATGCTGCCAACGGGAACTTCTCCATGAATTATCCAATGACTAAAAAGGTATGGGTATCGGGCGATAAAACCCGTATGTACTGGACGCTCCGTGCGTTGGCCCGTGCCGGTTATGTCGTGGTTCAGGATGCTGAAGTTGAAATTCTTGTTACTGAACTGGGTTGGAGTTTGAATAACAAAGAAATATTGACTGTTGAAGATCTGCTTGGTGAATTAAGTCTCCAAATAGTTGATAATATAACAGAATGAAATTATTTATTTAATTGGAAATCATTAATTCTTGATTTTCAACTAAACTAAACCCAAAATAGACCTTATATTCTTTTAAAAAGAAAAAGATAGTACAGAAAGTGAAGTTAATGATAGATTTAATTTTTCAATACTTTAATTCTATTGAACATTCAACTATGTTATATTGTATTTGATAGTATGATCTGAAATTTCCGTATTATTAACATATTTGTGGTGGTATTTATTGTATAAAATAGACTATTTGTGGTGCTTCTTTTTTTTTAAGTTACTATATTTGCATCGTTTTATTATTGAATTTGGAATTCAGATTATGCTACAAGGAGAATATAAATATTTTTCAAGAAGTATTGACCTTCATTTACAAGAATGGAAAGCCGACATCAAGCATAAACCACTATTGCTTAGAGGAGCGCGTCAAGTTGGAAAATCCTCTGCAATTCGCCATTTAGGTGAGTCGTTCGAATACTTTTTGGAGGTAAACTTTGAACGTAATATTACAATTTCTGAATTGTTCAATGCTTCTTTAAATCCAAAAATAATATGTTCAAAATTATCAGCAATATTCAATGTCCCTATCATACCTGGAAAAACACTTTTATTCTTTGATGAAATTCAATCATGTCTACCTGCAATTTCATCTTTGCGTTTTTTCTATGAAGAGTCTCCAGAATTACATATTATTGCAGCAGGATCATTGCTTGAGTTTGCATTACAAGAAATACCCTCTTTTGGAGTTGGTCGAATCCGTTCAATTTATTTGTATCCTTTTTCTTTTGATGAGTTCCTTAGAGCACAAGGACTAGATTTGTTAATTAATGAAAAAAACAATTCTTCGGTCGAAAAACCACTTTTATTCGCTCTTCATACTAAGTTAGTCGATTATTTACGAACATTTTTTTTGGTTGGTGGAATGCCTGAATCAGTTAAAATATGGATTGAAAAAGCCGATTACCTGCAATGCAGGTTAGTTCAGAATGATATTTTACTAACTTATGCTGATGATTTTGCAAAGTATAAGAAGAGAATATCACCTGTTGTATTACAACAAACACTTAGGTCAGTTGCTCTTCAGTCTGGAAGTAAGTTTACTCTTTCGCAGGTTATGGGAGATATTGAATCGACAAAGATTAAAGATGCACTGGAGTTGTTAACTATGGCAGGAATAATAATCCCAATTACACATACAGCTGCAAATGGTCAGCCTTTGGGCGCAGAATTAAACACAAAGTTTAGAAAATTCCTTTTCATGGATACTGGATTATTACAACGATTATTAAATCTTGAAATGGGAAATGTATTTCTTTTATCGGATATTGATTTAGTGAATAAAAGTGCTTTAGCTGAAATATTTGTAGGGCTGGAGTTGCTCAAACATGGTAGCCCATACGAACGGCAGGAACTTTATTATTGGTTAAATCTTAAAAAAGGAGCACAAGCTGAAGTAGACTATGTAATATCAAATAAAGGACACATTCTTCCTATTGAAGTAAAAGCTGGTACAAAAGGAGCAATGCAAAGTCTGTATCGCTTTATGGAATTGAAAAAATCTAAATCGGGAATTCGAACGTCACTTGAAAATTTTGGACGAATAGGAATAGTGGATATTTTTCCATTGTATGCAATTGGAGGAATTATAGGTTGAATATTTATTGTTTGTAGAGCAACATAACTGGTAAGAAGAACTTATTGGCTGATGAATTACTATTCCTGAATTAGGTTTACTTTAAAATAGCAAAAATGAATAATTTTGAACCCAAGTTAGTAGTAAGTTGGTATTAGTATGTTAACTTTAAAATTTATGAATTTTATGTTTTAATATTATGTATTTTAATTCGAAGTGAACCTATCTAATGTTAAAATAAAGTATTTTTCTTATTTAGTTTTTATTTGAGATTTATTCTTAATTATGGCTGGTTCATGTCATGTAATAATTATGTATTATGTTTTTTGTATCTTTGTAGTGAATTCCACATTCCTAATAAAATAAACAAGTAAAATTTCCGTTAAAAAAGGGTTTTAACCCTTATTTCCCTGAAGCGACAGTCACATTGCATGAAGAACAAAATATTCATTTACCTAAGTATTATCCTTTTTACAATGGGCGTGTCGGCACAATCAAAAGTGCGTGTCTACGGCTATGTCATTGATGTCAACAACCGTGGAATTGAACTGGCCAATGTGTTTTTCCAGAATACTTCCGTAGGCACTATCACCAACCAAAACGGATATTATGAATTGACAATGAATGTAAAAGATTCGGCAACACTGGTTTATTCCATGTTGGGGTATCAGACAATCAAACATACCATACATCCTCATCAGCAGGTAATGCAGATTTCAGTTCAACTTCAGGCTCTAACAAAAGAAATTTCAGGAGTAAATATAATGGGTCAACGACGTCAGACTTCGACTCTTGACTTCCTCGATCCCGGTAAATTCCGGGTCATGCCCAATGCTGCCGGTGGAATTGAGTCGCTTCTCATCACTTTTGCCGGAGTAAGTTCCAATAATGAACTCAGTTCGCAATACAATGTGCGGGGTGGAAATTTTGATGAAAATGAAGTCTATGTCAATGGCATTGAAGTCTATCGTCCCCTGTTGATTCGTTCGGGACAACAGGAAGGGCTGAGCTTTATCAATCCCGATATGGTTCAGAATGTAGCTTTCTCAGCTGGTGGATTCGATGCGAAATACGGTGATAAAATGTCATCTGTTCTTGATATTCAGTATAAAAAACCGACCGAATTTGAGGCTACCGCCTCTGTCAGTTTGTTGGGTGCTTCACTTTATGTCGGTTCAGCCAATAGTAAGTTTACTCAAATGCAGGGTTTCCGATACAAAACGAATGCGTATTTACTCGGAACTCTGGATACGAAAGCGGAGTATAATCCGGCTTTTTTTGATTATCAAACTTATATGACCTATCAACTTAATTCAAAATTCGATCTGACATTCCTGGGCAACTTCTCCCAGAATTCTTATCAGTTTATTCCCCAAACCCGTGAAACTACTTTCGGAACCTATACTGATGGTCGTAAACTTACTGTCTATTTTGAAGGACAGGAACAGGATTTGTTTCGGACTTCATTTGGGGCATTAACATTGAATTTTAAGCCAATAAAAGGAATGAAACTTAGTCTGCTGGCTTCGTCCTTTTATACAAATGAAAGCGAAACTTATGACATCCTGGGTGATTATGTGTTGAGTGATGTGAAGACCGATCCGGATCCAACCAAACAAACGGGAGGTTCACTTGGAGTAGGAACTGACCAACAACATGCCCGTGATATGTTAAACGGTTATGTTAGCAATATCGCTCATTTGGGTGAATATGAAATCGCAGGCCATAAGATGAGATGGGGAGTAAGCATTCAGAATGAATTGATTTCAGATAAAATCAGTGAATGGGATATGCACGATTCTGCAGGTTATTCGATTCCCTATAGTGATAAACAGGTTAATTTATATTACAATCTTAAGTCGGATACCACTTTGTCTTCCTGGCGATCGACAGCATTTTATCAGGATACTTATAAATGGAATACCAATGCCGGTGCATTTTCTGTTACAGGAGGAATCCGTGGTAATTACTGGACTTTTAATAAAGAACTTCTTGTGAGTCCACGTTTTGCTGTTTCTTATTTGCCAACCTGGAAACGTGATTTCAGTTTCCGTTTTGCTACAGGAGTTTATTATCAGGCTCCTTTTTATAAAGAAATACGGGATACAGTCACCGATGCGTTGGGAAATGTCAAAGTACAACTTAATAATCATATCAAAGCAGAAAGATCACTCCATTTTGTATTGGGAGGCGACTATTATTTCCGTGCCTGGGGCCGACCTTTTAAGTTTACTTCAGAAGCTTATTTAAAACTTGCTGACAGGGTAATCTCCTATACACTGGATAATGTTCAGATTGTGTATTCAGGAAAGAATGATGCTAAAGCATACACTGCAGGTATGGATTTCAAACTTAACGGGGAATTAGTGCCCGGCGCAGATTCATGGATTAACTTTTCACTCATGAATTCTAAACAGGATATCCTGAACGATTCGTATATCAGTCATACCTATGATGCTAATGGAAATGTTTTAACTTCAACTACAGTATATCCCGGTTGGGTACCTAGTCCGAGTGAACAACGATACACATTTTCTATGTTGTTTCAGGATTATTTACCCAATAATCCAAAATACAAATTTCAATTGAAAGGAATTTTCAACGATGGATTGCCTTTTGGTCCTCCAAATAATATCGAATTTCGTACTGCTTTTCGATCTCCTGCCTATCGCCGTGTCGATATAGGTGCCTCACGCATGTTAGTAAATGGAACTGATAAAATGATCACCAAATCCTGGTTGAAACATGTGAAAAATATCTGGCTTAACGTGGAGATATTCAATTTGTTGGATTTTCAGAACGTCAATTCATACTACTGGGTAACCGATATATCAAATAATAAATTAGCAGTTCCAAATTATCTTACAGGTCGACAGCTAAACCTCAAAGTGATGGTGGACCTTAAGTAGTAAGTAGTAAGTAGTAAGTAGTAAGTAGTAAGTAGTAAGAAGTAAGGAGTAAGGAGTAAGGAGTAAGGAGTAAGGAGTAAGGAGTAAGGAGTAAGGAGTAAGTAGTAAGGAGTAAGGAGTAAGGAGTAAGGAGTAAGGAGTAAGGAGTAAGGAGTAAGGAGTAAGGAGTAAGGAGTAAGGAGTAAGGAGTAAGGAGGTAATAGGTAGTTACGTAAAATTCAGGACTGTACAATTGAAGTGTAGCCCATACAAGTTGTTGAGATGCGCTTGTTTCTTATATAGATCACCTTTATCTGAAAACTTAGTGAGGGTTTCACTTGGTGAGGCATAAGGCAAGAGTTAAGGAGTAAGGAGTAAGAGGCAAGGCAAGACCTGTCCAGAAAATATATAAATCAAAATTAATTTTGATCATTTGATTTTAGTTAGTTTTCATTCAACTGCCAGATAAATAGCCAATCAGTCGCTTTTTTACTTGTTTGAAATGCGAAATAATAACTGATTTTATTAAAGCATGTTCAAATAATTAAGTTTGGTATTATAATTCAGTAAATAACCTCTTTTAGAAGACTCATTTAAAAAAGATTGGTTTATTAAGATTTCTACTTTAAGTTGTTTATCCAAAAAAGGTTGTAATAATTTTCCAATTCTTTTTTCTACTACCCCGATTCTTTTACCAAATTCAATAAAATCTGTTTTATGTGCGTGGCCTGTTAAGATTGATTTTTGCGATTTAAATGAATCCGCAAAAAGTCCTTTATCCAATGCAAAATCAGAATCGTCTACATGCATTCTGGTATTAATAAGATCATATGCAGGGCTTAAAGTGTAATCTCCGCTAATTGTTTCCAATAAAGAAAAGTTTTTCAAATGTGCATCTCCATTGCTAAACAGATAATTAAAAACGACTATTGAGAAATATTTTTCAATTTCAATACGCCATGAAGGAACGTATCTCTGTATTAATAAACCCAGCTCTTCATAACTGTATGAATACTTGAAATTTCCGCCTGCGTTTTCTTTGGTTTTACCTGCCAGTGAAGCAAAATCTTCTATGCTCCATTTACTACCATCTGGTTTTACATCAAATCGCCTGGTTATGTATGCAGGTGTACCATTTTTAAAAAATATCAATGCATTGGCAGCGGTTTTTATTTTATAAACCTGTGAAGCAATTTGCATGGTCAGATGTTCATTTGCAGGAACCATATCCACTTTTTTCAAATCCCTTGGTATTGGTTTTAAAATATAAGTTCCGTGCTCACCTTCTTTTGTTAATCTTAATTGGTTCTTTTCAAGTATTAAACTTATTTTTTCCTGAACGCCTGAAATCGAAATCCGTTTACGATTTTCTATAAACATTTCCGAAACAGATTCATCTAATTGAGGTTGCTCGTAAGGTAAGAAATGACTTACTTTCTTGTTATTAAATACATTTCGCAAACAACCCGGACTGTAAGTATTAAAACCTTCAGCCAAAGTGCCAGGACAATATTTTAATTCTTTAATATTCATTTTTCCAATAAAGGTTTTATTGTTATTGCTCCAATGATATCATATTGAGCAGTCTGCATTAATATTCCAAAATCATCTTCTTCATCTATCTTCCATAGAACACTTTGTAACTTGCGGTTTACACCTTCACTTAACATGTTGAAAAAAAAAGGAAATAAATAATCGGAAGTGTATTCATTCTTTGTTTTCGGAAGTGTCAGACTTATGGCCGGTTTACTTATATCATTAAAATAAGTATCATCATATCGAAAAACAAACCTGTTCCGGGTTTCTTCAGATAAAATTCCAGCTAAAACCCCATTCTTGAAAACTTCAACTTTCCTCATTTGTTTTTACTTGTATTTTAATTTCTAATCCTAATACATCTGCTATTTTAGTGATTGATAAAAATGTAGGATTACTTTTTCCGCTTTCTATCGCTTTTAATGTTCTTAAGCTCACTGATGCCACTTCAGCCAGGTGTTCCTGACTAATACCTAATTCTTCCCGTCGTTGTTTTATTTTCTTTGTTATATCCATTTTCAAATCTAATTAATAATACAGAGTCAAAAAGTGCAATATAATGCTCTTCTTGTACAAAGATAATCAATATTTCTATAAACATAATAAAAAGGTGCAATAAAATGCATTGGATGAAAAAAATTCATTGTTGCAAATAAATACTTTTGGAAGAGGATATGATAGGAAAGGAAAGGATATGATTGAAAAGGATATGATTGGAAAGGATATGATTGAAGAGGATATGATTGGAAAAGATATGATTGAAGAGGATATGATTGAAAAGGATATGATTGGAAAAGATATGATTGGAAAAGATATGATTGAAAAGGATATGATTGGAAAAGATATGATTGAAGAGGATATGATTGGAAAAGATATGATTGGAAAAGATATGATTGAAAAGGATATTATTGGAAATGATATTATTGGAAATGATATTATTGAAAAGGATATGATTGGAAAGGATATGAGTGAAAAGGATATGATAATAAAATAATTTGTTTGTACAGATTAATTGAAGTGGATATTCACTTTCTATTTTAAATGCGGAAAGATATATTTTGTTAGTAAAACTTTGAGTCATATCTTTTTTATTAAACTTAATGCTAAAAAAAACAGTGGGGATAAAACTTTAAGTTATATCCCTACTGTCATACAATTAAACAGATAGTTGATTTTATTTTTTATCCAACTGTCCAAAAACTCTCTGCAATACATCATTTATACGTGCTGCAGGATTCGTACGTATGTCTTTCTCAACGGCTGCAATTTTTATAAATAAAGCGTCGAGGGCTTTTTCTGTCACATAATTTTCCAGATTGACATTTACAGGTTTCATCCTTGAAAATCTCCCGGCTGTTGAATTTGCAACTCCGTTATAACCCGAACAAAGAAGGCTCCATGTTTGGTTTGTAGAGACATTAGCAACCAAAGGTTTGTTGAGCGAAGTTTTTACTTTCGGGGTGAAGGCCACTTTCAGTTGGGAATAGGTGCTTTTGCGTAAATATTCGGTGGCAGCATTTTCTTTCCCAAATAAAATACTCATTGCATCCTGAAAACTCATATTCATGATCGCATTTCTAAAGATCGGTGTTGCTTCTTTTACAGCATCTTCAGCCGTACGATTGAGTGAAAGTACCGTTTTGTTTACCAGGTCTTGTCCACCGGGAACTAACCGGATATTATTTGTGATCGCTTTGGCTTCGGGTGGCAACAACAATTTTAAAGCGGCATCATTGTAAAATCCGTTTTCCATGCCCAGTTTTTCAACTGCTTTTTCAATGCCTACATTTAATGAACTTTTTAATCCATCAATGACTTCGGCATTTGAAACAGGCAAACTTGTATTTTTAGTTATTCCTGAAATGGATTTAACCGAATTGATTTGTGCGTGAGAAGTGAGAGTAAAACAAATAAGTGCAAGATATAATATTTTGTTCATAGAATTATCATTTTAATTTGATTGTTTTTCAGGACAAAAATAGTTTTTTTTTTGATAAGATAATCTATGTTTAATATCATTTAAAACGAACATTTCATTTTAATAAACGTTTTAATTCATGAAACAAAAAATTTTAAATGTAATTAATTAAAACAAAATGAGTAAAATTGAAAAGATTGTTGCCCGCGAAATTCTTGATTCGCGTGGAAATCCTACCGTTGAAGTAGATGTATATCTGGAATCAGGTGTTGTTGGCCGTGCATCTGTTCCTTCAGGTGCTTCCACCGGTGAAAATGAAGCCATCGAGTTACGTGATGGCGATAAAAACCGCTATATGGGAAAAGGTGTTTTGAAAGCAGTTGCCAATGTTAATAATATCATCGGCCCTGCATTGGTTGGTGTCAATGCTTTACAACAACGGGCCATCGATAAACAGATGATTGCCCTGGATGGAACTAAAACAAAATCAAATCTGGGGGCAAATGCCATTCTGGGTGTATCACTTGCTGTGGCAAAAGCTGCTGCAATTTATCTTGATATGCCTTTGTACCGGTATATTGGAGGAACAAATGCATTTGTATTACCGGTTCCGATGATGAACATTATTAATGGTGGATCTCATTCTGATGCTCCTATAGCTTTTCAGGAATTCCTGATCCGTCCGATTGGTGCCAAGTCTTTCCGCGAAGGCTTAAGAACGGGCTCTGAAATTTTTCACACATTAAAAAAAGTACTTCATGACCGTAATTTAAGTACTGCTGTTGGTGACGAAGGTGGATTTGCTCCCGCTTTAAAAGGAACTGAAGATGCATTGGAATCAATCATTTCGGCCATCGAAAAGGCCGGATATAAAGTCGGAAAAGATGTGACAATTGGGTTAGATTGTGCAGCCTCCGAATTCTATAGTAACGGGATTTATGATTATTCTAAATTTGAGGGGCCGAATGGAGCAAAACGGAATTCGGCACAACAGGTTGATTATTTAGCTGAATTAGTAAATAAATATCCAATTGATTCAATCGAAGATGGAATGAATGAAGATGACTGGGACGGTTGGAAATTGTTGACTGAAAGACTGGGACACAAGATCCAATTGATTGGGGATGATTTATTTGTTACAAATGTAGAATATTTAAAAAAAGGAATTGAATTGGGATGTGCCAACTCCATTTTAATTAAAGTAAACCAAATCGGGACATTGTCCGAAACGCTGGATGCCATCGAGATGGCTCACCGGGCAGGGTACACTTCCGTTACTTCTCACCGTTCGGGAGAAACTGAAGATGCAACCATTGCCGATATTGCCGTTGCAACAAATTCGGGTCAGATTAAAACAGGTTCTTTGAGCCGTTCTGATCGTATGGCCAAATACAATCAACTTTTACGAATTGAAGAAGAATTGGGCGATTTAGCTGTCTATGGATTTAAAAAATAAGAAAAAATGTCAGAATAGATCTTTTAAATAAGACGTTTTTTCAGGTTTTTAAAAAGTCATCTGTCAAACAGATGGCTTTTTTTGGTTGATATTTTCAGTTTTTTTTACGAACAAATCTGTCTTCGTTAATTCGAGTTAAGCAAGAAATTTACACTGTTAAATGTTGAAAAATGACGGTTCTGTTTAAACCCGAGGGCACGCCTTTTGTTTATAAGGGTAACAAACTATAATTTTAAAAGTCAATACGGATAATCAATCTATTATTAATTATACTATTATGAAAATTATGAATGCAACAAAAAGAATGAGAACACTCGGTTTTTTCGCATTAGTTGTAGCAGTGAGTGTTGCTACTAATTTGACAACCAATTTAGTTGCTCACAAAAACGAAAATTCTGTATTTCAGGGAAATAATCAACCACCGGTAGAATATGCCAGATTTGCACATGCTGCTAATGCTATGGAAACTGATTTCACAGTAGCAGCTGAATTATCTGTCCATGCCGTAGTTCACGTAAAAACAAAATCACCCATGAAAATGGATCAGATGGATCAAATGAATGGTTTCCAAAACGACCCTTTCTTCCAGTATTTTTTTGGAGTTCCAAAACAGCAAAGTAAACCAAAAGAAATGCCAATGCAGGAAGCTTCCGGATCGGGAGTTATTATTTCGAATGATGGTTATATAGTTACAAATAACCATGTTGTGGATGGTGCGTCTGATATAGAAGTTACGCTAAATGATAACAGAGCCTTTAAAGCAAAAGTGATTGGGGCAGATCCAAATACTGATATTGCTTTGATTAAAATTGATGCAAAAGATTTACCCGTGATTGTTTTTGGAAATTCCGATTCGTTGAAAGTCGGCGAATGGGTTTTGGCAGTTGGTAATCCGTTCAATTTGACTTCGACAGTCACAGCCGGTATTGTTAGTGCTAAAGGTAGAAATATCAATATCATTAATTCGCAACTTCCTCTTGAATCATTTATTCAAACAGATGCAGCGGTAAATCCGGGAAACAGTGGAGGTGCCTTAGTGAATACGCATGGTGAATTGATTGGAATTACTACCGCCATTGCTTCACAAACAGGTACGTATGCCGGATATGCCTTCGCTGTCCCCGTAAGCATTGTACAAAAAGTAGTAACTGATATACGAAAATACGGAGTAGTACAACGGGCTGTTTTAGGAATTCAAATCAGAAATATTAATGAAGACCTTGCAAAAGAAAAGAACTTAAAGACTATGGAAGGTGCATATGTAGCAAAAGTCGGAGAATTAAGTTCTGCTAAAAAAGCAGGTGTAAAGGAAGGTGATATTATCAATAATGTAAATGGAGTCAATGTAAAATCTGTTTCTGAATTACAGGAACAAATTGGACGTTATCGCCCTGGTGACAAAATTACAATTTCTGTAATCCGGGATAATAAAGAACAAAAATTGGAAGTTGAATTAAAAAACCAACAGGGAAGTTTCGGTGTTGTTACAGTTCAATCTGGTGAAGAAGTATTGGGAGGAACATTCAAAGAATTAAGCGATAAAACTAAACAACAACTGGGAGTTGATTATGGAGTTGAAATTAAATCACTTACTAAAGGCAAACTGGCTGATCAGGGTATTAAACCGGGATTTATAATTCTAAAGATTAATAATATGCCTGTCCAGACGGTCCCGGATATCAAGGAAGCTTATAATGCTGCCATGAACAATGGAGAGCAGGACAAGGTGTTATTGATAGCCGGTTTATATCCGAATGGTAAAATTATTTATTATGCAATTAATCTGGCTGATTAAACTTGTTTAAGTAATAGGAAATAAATAGTGTCCTATTATTTTAAATAAAACTTCATCAACCCACAGCTCTATTGCCCCTCTCCTGGGATGTTGTGTAATAATAAGATTTAAAAATTCAAATGCTTTCAAATTGAAACTTAAGGTAGAAATAAGGTAATAAGGTTTAGTCATAGTTGTAATTTTTCTATTAAGTCCCCCACGATCAGAGATCGAACAACAATAAAAATAACTACGATAGGCTGAAAAATGCATTTAAAGAAGGGAATAAGGGTGGGATTGTGGTAGTTAGGTTTTCTACGAAGGGTAAAAAAAAGAAGAAAAATAAGGTTTTTTGATATAACACAATAAGCAGATAATTAGGTACTTGCAATTAGTTATATAGTAGGTTGAAAAATAAAAATAAGGTTTATTTCTTAAAACCTTATTCTCAGATATTAAACCTACTATATAACTCTTTGCAAAGTGTTGCTAATCAGAGATTAGCAAATAGTCTTTTTTAGCACTTCACAGTTATCTATCTTGATGTTCGATCTCTGATCGTGGGGGACTTAATAGAAAACCAATGACCCACTAACCCTAACCTTATTACCTTATTAAAAAAGCATCAACTATCAATTTGAAAGTAACAAATTCTACTAATTTCATTTTTACACAGCCTCGAGAGGGGGTAGGGGGAGAGGTCGGATTTGAAGAAAAAAATAAGACATTATATTGTTCCAACTACTTAGAACCGATAACATATTTAATAAAAGAACAAACTTACTGAAACATGAGTTTGTTCTTTTATTTTATCAACAATTGAAACAAAATTAAAATTGTTGCGTTACATAAATACATAGTTATGAATTTGGTCATCCTTTGAATTGTTCATGAACAGTTCCGGAAACATTGGTTTTCCTGACAATACAACTGATTGTATAATACATGATGTTTATATTTGTAAATTTATAAGCCTTAATGGTAAACAATGAACTTTTTGTAAACAACCTATCCCCTAAATTGTTACGCTATTAATAAACAACGCAAATCTTTTTGTATTTTTCGTTTTGTAAATTCGAAAAAAATAACTACTTTTGCAAGCTAATTTTCATTCATTAAATGAGACAATTAAAAATAACAAAATCAATCACGAATCGTGAAAGTGCATCGCTTGACAAATATTTGCAAGAGATTGGACGAGAAGACCTTATCACAGTCGAAGAAGAAGTTGAGCTTGCTCAACGGATACGGGGAGGTGACCGGTTAGCGTTGGAAAAACTTACACGTGCTAATTTACGTTTTGTTGTTTCGGTCGCAAAACAGTACCAAAATCAAGGCCTCAGTCTACCGGACTTAATAAATGAAGGCAACCTTGGTCTGATAAAAGCAGCTGAAAAATTTGACGAAACACGTGGATTTAAGTTTATTTCGTACGCTGTATGGTGGATACGTCAATCTATTTTGCAGGCTTTGGCAGAACAATCGCGTATTGTGCGTTTACCATTAAATCAGGTTGGATCATTAAACAAAATCAACAAAGCTTTTTCAAAATTCGAGCAGGAAAACGAACGTCGTCCTTCACCCGAAGAATTAGCTGAAGTGTTGGATATTCCTGTTGATAAAATTGCCGACACAATGAAGGTTTCAGGCCGTCACATTTCGGTAGATGCACCATTTGTTGAAGGTGAAGACAACAGTTTGTTGGATGTAATGATCAACGATGATTCTCCGAATGCGGATCGTGTGTTGATTAATGAATCATTATCCAAAGAAATAGAACGCGTTTTAGCTTTCACTTTGTCTGACAGAGAACGCGATATCGTAAAGAAATTCTTTGGTATTGGCGTTACAGAAATGACACTTGAGGAAATCGGAGATGAATTTGGTTTAACACGTGAAAGGGTTCGCCAGATTAAAGAAAAAGCAATCCGGAAATTGAGGCCGAATGCTAAAAGTAAATTATTAAAAGGATTTTTAGGATAACCGGAATGATAGTACGATTTCTTAAATTTTGAATACGAAGCAACCCGAAAGTGTTGCTTCTTTTTTTGGTGTATTATTAAAATAAATCGGAGGATTATTACAGGATTCATGACCCTCCAAATGCCCATTTACAAAGCATCAGAGCCAGTAACCACTATTCTGTACCTTGTTTGTTTTATAAATGGAATATCCTTAGAAGACACTTATGAGCAAAAAATTTATATTTCTGAAGGGAAGTGAACCCTAAGAAAGGTGATAATTGAATACTGGTTTTCAAATAATTTAGAATTTCTGACTGATATTAAAATAGATACTGCCGTAATTATTTTTTATACCATTATTCGACTCCAATGTTCCTTCAAAATTACATGATATTGTCGTCTTTTTCGCTATTCTCCAGAACAGACTCATAGCACCTATATTCTGTCGGGTCGGAATCAACGTGTTTGTATAGGTGAAATTTCCCATCCTGTACTCGACCTGTGCATTTACCTTCCCGGCTAAAAAATCCCGGTTTAAGGATATATCATATACCATCATACTTGTCAGATAAGGGGTCTTGAGACCTGTTACCGTAATTATTCCGGTAGTATTGAAGGGTAATGTATAACATATATAACTGTTTGCATTCTCCGATGAACCTGTATTTATGGACTTTAAATTGTAACCGGCATTTGTTCCCCAAACAAAGTTCTTAAATGGCCGGTACATAAAATTGTAACGAAAGCCTTGTCTGGTTTCTTTGTCAATTGTACTGTCAATTTTATTCTGAGGGAATGTTTCGTAATAATAGACGTTTTTACGTGCATCGTATGACAAAGATGTCGTGAATTTTTTCCATGGCCTGAATCTTAGAGAAATGTAAGTACTTGTTAAATCGAAGGTATTGGTAAGTTGACCATTAACAAACCCGTATAAATCAACTTCGAATGAACTAAACAGATCTACATTCTTTAATAATGAATTGCTGTGCTGGAAATAAATAAACCGACGATCAGTTTTGAAGTTATTCAATTGGTCAAATGCAGCAAATGAAGTTTGCATTATTCCGTTATTGTTATGAATATTATGGCTTACGAAAGCTCCGAATTGAACCAGTTTTGGATTAAAACTGTAATCTGAATAATCCGGCCTTGAACCTGCTACGGCTCCATAGGTAAAATTTTTATCCACATTCTCATATTCAAGTCCATCAACTGCACCCAAGTCCGACATATTATTATATATTTTTCGACCAAAAGTTAAAGTTGATGTTTTACTAAAATCATATTTTAAGTCCAAACCATATATTTTCAAGGCATTGTTTAATCCTGTCCAGTCAGTGGTTTTTCCCGGAAATGAAAGTAATTGAGTAAATGTAATATAACTCTCGGCTGAAAGGTTTGAATTTCCAATGTGGCTGGCATTCATAGTCAAATTATATTGTAAACGATCGCTGGAAGTATAGCTGTTTGAAAAATTGGTATAGGAAGAAACTGCAAGCTGTCCATCGAGTTTTTCATTTGTTTCTTTTGCCTTTTGGTTCTTTGACGCAGCATTAACAGACAGATCATTCGTTAACTCCGGATTTTTAGATTCTTCTTTATTGCTTTTAGTCGTTTTTTTTGTTTCTCTTTTTTTTGCAATAATTTGAGTTGAAAGTATAAATGTATTTTTAGTGATTGGAGTGCCAACACATGAAATAGAAGATTTACCATTGACAATTAAGGCCGGAATTAACATAGAATCTTTGGCAACATACAAAGTGTCACCGACAAGAATACCTTCAGTATTATCAAATTTAACGTAAATATTTTGTGAAGTAATAAACGACACTTTACCATTCAAAATCTCTGGCGAAGTCTGACTATAGACAGCAATATTAATCAATAAAAAAATAATAATAAGTGCAGTCTTCATATAAAACAACAGTTTTTTAGTTTGTAAAAGTGCAAGGAATATTCAACATGAAGAAATTCTTTGTGAATTATCAGGCTAATCTTCAATTTGGATGCAATCAGATTCACAATTTATACCATTTAATAGCTATCAATCCATTTACCGGATTTTTTTAAGACTTAAGAAAACCGGCAAATTTACTGTAAAGCCAGACAACAATACTAATAATTCGGTTTAATGTCGTTCTACATCTTATAGATGGTTTGTATATGTAAAATATAATCAATTTACTTGATTTATAGTCTAATTAACTATAACTTTTATTCTATCATGACTAAAACCTTTTTAACAATGAAATTGTTTTCACATTTGAACAAATCATCAAAAATGATTTTCTATTTTGACTGACATTTCAATAGACAGTTTCATCTTTGTATTTTTTTTGTCCTTGCTTATTGAGTCTATAAAAATCAGTTTGATAAATTTTAATTCTGTTTCTGCATTTATTTTTATTGCAATTGCATTAATCATTCCTAAGAATCAGACATCTTTATTTGATAAACTCATTCTTCTTTAACCATTCGGATGACATGAATAACATCCTGAAGGACCACGGTTTTGGTTATGCGCAGTTTGGTGACAGGCAGCTGTAACACATGTAAATACTTTGTAATTGGACGGATTCGTATGACATGTTGCACAACTTATATTATGGTTTCCCTTTAAGGGAAAATATGTACTGTGATTAAAGGTCGATGATGTCCAGTTATTTATGCTATGACAAGCCTGACAATCTGTTGAAAAACCTGCTAAAGTATGAACAGGATTGGTTGTTGCATTATATAAAGCCAGATGACATCCTTTACAATCGGGTGATAATATTGTCCTGTATTCATTGGTAACATGGCACAGATTACATGCAATACTATGTCCTCCGGTAAGTGGAAACAATCCATGTTCAAATCCTTTTCCTAAAATTGACCAGCTTTGTCCTGTCATATTATGGCAATTGAAACAATCAGTTCCAAATCCATCCGATTTGTGATTTGTAGCATCATAATTTGCTTTATGACAAGAGTAACAATCTGTTTTGATATTTTCAAAACGAAGCAGGGAAGCTGATTTATGACACAGGTTACAATCAATGGATGCATGTGCTCCTGCAAGTGTAAATCCGGCTTCCTGATGAATATCTCTGACATTTGAAACAATCCATGATTTTGGTGTATGACATCGCTCACAATCAATCCCTACAGTCATGCCATGCATATCCTTATGACAATCCGAACATTGGGTTTTAGCCTGATCAAATACAAGTGTCGGATGACATTTCCGGCATTCAACAGTTTTATGCTGTCCTATTAAAGGGAATTTGGTCTTATTATGATTAAAAATTTTGGAATTTATCAGTTCCCAATTACTGGTATTATGACAATTTGCACACTCCATTTTAAATCCTTCTCCATGTGGGGATTTTGCAAAAACCGAAGCAACTGCAAAAAAAAGGAAAATAAATAGTGAAATTTTATTCATAGTAAATTATTTTTGGTTATGGCTCTTTTTTTTAAACGTTCAATACAAACAGTTATTTTTTCATACTCAATATTTAACCTCAACTTCTACCGGTCGGATGACACGAATAACAACCTGCACTTCCCTGACTCTGATTATGTGCAGTTTTGTGACAAGCAGCAGTGACACATGTAAATACTGCATAGTTAGTTGAATTGGTATGGCATGTTGAACAACTGACATTATGATTTCCACTGCTTATCGGGAAATAGGTAGTATGGTTATAGGATGATGATGTCCAGTTAGCAGTTGAATGACAGGTTTCACAAGTTGTCGGGAAATTTGCCCCTGCATGATTTGGATTGGTCGTCGCGTTATATGTTGTTAAATGACAGCTGACACAAGTCGTCGGTATTGTATTATAATTTGTTGGATGACATAGTGCACAGGCAAGTCCTATATGAGCTCCGGTAAGCGGAAAAGTTGTAGCTGTATTATGATTAAATGTTGATGGCACCCATGCTGTTGTTGTATGGCAGGTTTCACATGTTGTTGCAAATTTTGCAGCCGCATGATTTGGATTGGTCGTTGCGTTGTATGTCGTTAAATGACAACTGACACAAGTCGTAGGTATTGCATTATAATCAGTCGGATGACATAGCGTACAGGCAAGTCCGGTATGAGCTCCTGTCAATGGGAACGTTGTTGATGTACTGTGATTGAAAGTTGATGGCACCCATGCTGTTGTTGTATGACACGTTTCACAAGTGGTCGCAAATTTAGCAGTCACATGATTAGGATTGGTTGTCTCGTTATATGCTGTTAAATGACAACTGACGCATGTTATAGGAATTACATTATAACCTTTTGCATGGCATTGATTACAGTCAATCCCCACATGAGCCCCGGTTAATGGGAATGCAGTATTGTTATGGTTGAATGTGGTGGATTGCCAGTTGTTTTCATTATGACATAAAAAACAATCTTTTGGAAATTTTGAAGCAACATGGGATGGATTTGTTGTTGCATAATACTCAGTCGAATGGCAATCTGAACATTCTGTACCCATCGGATCATAACGAAGCAATGAAGCTGATTTATGGCACAGAGTACAATCTAAAGAAGCATGACTCCCTTGTAAAGGAAATCTGGTCTGATTATGAATTTGAGTTATGTTTTTCACTATCCAGGATGTTGGTGTATGGCATCTTTCACAGTCATTCCCTACGGTTTGTTGATGAACATCTAAATGACATGAATTACAATCCGTTTTTGTATTTTCAAAGTTTAAATCAATATGACATTTTTTGCAGGTAACAGTTTGATGTTGTCCTACAAGGGGAAAAACTGTATTGTTATGATTAAACGAATCTTTATTTATTTCGATAGTTGTCCAGTTCTTATTATTATGGCACACATCGCATTTTATGTCTAATTTTTCTCCATGTGGTGAAGTCTGAGAAAACATATTAAAAGCTTCAAACAGAGCCAGAAAAGTTATGAATGACAGTTTGAACATTCTATACTTTTAAATTTATACCGGACGTATTTCCCTTTTTCATCTTTAACTTCTTTATGACACTCTCTGCATGCTACCGTAGCATGTGCACCTTCAAGTTTAAATCTTGATGTTTGATGATCAAATTTAGTCTTTCCCCAGCTTTCTGTATTGTGACATTTTGTACAATCAGTTTTGCCTTTCACATCAAATTGACCCATATGATTGTCTTTATGACAATCTGAACAATCCATTGAAAGTGAACTGAATTGTTGTACTACAATACCTTTCTCATTTTTAGCGTAATGACAATCACTGCATGGAATTTTAGCATGAGCCCCATCCAGTTTAAATTTCGTCTGTGAATGATCGAAAGTGACTTTTTTCCAACTTGTTACATTGTGACATGATGTACAATTATTGTTCAAAGTGAACTTATCATCCATACTACCCTTATGAACATTCTCATGACAATCAACACAATTAGTCCCCATATTTTTAAATGACCACTTCCCTTGTTTTTTATGACAAGCCATGCATGGCGAGGCTAAATGTGCCCCTTCAAGAGGAAATTTTGTCAAATTGTGTTTTTCAATTGTATAAGTCCCTGACGCAAATCCATCATTTGTATGACATTGATTACAATCAGGTGAAATTCCCTTTTTTGCAAATTCTTTATTATGATAATCAGCATGACAACTCGTACAATGATCGTGTCTGACAGGTGCTGTTAAACTTATTTTATGGCAGGCTTTACATGCCAGTTGATTATGTTTTCCAATCAGTTTAAAATCGGTTTTATCATGATCGAATGAATTCATCCCTTTCACTTCATGGAAAGATTCTTCTGAATGACATTTTCTGCAATTTTGTCCGAATTTATTGTCATGTACATCTTTATGACATGCAGTACAATTAGCAAATTCCAACCCTCTGAATATCTGTTTCGGTTTGCCATTGACTATCTCGGTTTTATGGCATTTTTCACAGGCAACTGATCTGTGCTTACCGAGTAATGGAAATCTTGTTATACTATGATCAAATAGGGTAACTTTTTTAAATGACTCAAAACTATGGCATTTATTGCATTTTGACGACATACGGCCTTGATGGTAATCTTCATGACAATCTAAACATGCCTGCTTTAATCCTAAGTAAGTGTTTGCTACCTTTTTTAATCTGGCATCTTTTATAAATGCAGATTTATGGCAACCATTGCAATCCACCCGGGCATGTGCCCCTTTTAACTCATATCCTGTTTTGCTATGTATAAACGTTTTTTTGTCAAACCGGATGATTTGAAAATTACGACCGTGATGATCATTGTGACAAACGCTACATTCTTTCCCGGTTACTTCTTTTGAAGCATGATACCCTTTTCCTTCTAAAATATCTGTCTTAATAATCTGATGGCAAGATAAACATTTTTCTTTTGTAACTTTATTACCAACTATATGACATTTCGTGCAATTACTTATTCCTTCCAGATAGGCATGTGCATTACTCAGCTCGCCCGGTGATATCTGGGCAGTAACATGATATGTGCATAAAATGAATAATCCAAAAATAATCAGTAATCCTTTTATTTTCATATCTGACAAAGAATCTTTAATTTAATTAAGAAATTTAGGTTTGATATATATATAATGCAATGTCGTTTAGTTAAGGATATTGCTTGAATGCATCCTTTGTGAAACTTAGTGTTTTTGTGTCTTAGTGGCTAATATTTTCATGCCACAAAGTCACTAAGCCACAAAGTTTCACAAAGAAAAAAACAAACTAAATGACATTGATATATAATGGGTAAATTAATCTGACATAATAATTTGCAAAACATTAATCCAATGTTAATACTGTCTTGGCTCTTGGCTCTTGGCTCTTGGCTCTTATATCTTTTGTCTTATATCTTTTGTCTTATATCTTTTGTCTTTTGTCTTTTGTCTTATGTCTTATGTCTTATGTCTTGAGTTCTATATCATGTGCTTGTCTTTAATGTCTAAATATGTTTTCTCCAAATTTTGTTGTTACATCAATCCCTATCTTTTTAAGAAATTGTGACGGAAGTTCTCCTCCTGCAAAAATATAGACTAAATCGTTTTTTATTTTTTGTATTTCTGATGAATCTTTCATTGAATAAGATACAGTATCGGTATCTATGGAAACAATCTTAGAATTGAACTTTACATCAATCAATTTATTTCTGATAGCTTCGTTTATTTTTTCGGTATTTTTCACTCTGATTCTGCTAAAAGAATCGTTTCTGTAAGAGAGTGTAACATTATTCTTATCTGCTAACAGGATTGCTGACTCAATTGCAGAATCGCCACCTCCAACTACCAGTATATTTTTATTTTCTATTTCTTCAGGTTCTAAAAGTCTATATGCTACTTTTTCCGAATTTTCTCCTTTTACATTTAATTTCCGGGGTGTTCCACGTCGTCCAATAGCAATTAATACAGTCTTTGATGTATATGTTTCACCGGCAACTGTCTCAATTTTGAAAATCTTTCCTTCAGGTACTATAGCTTCTACTTTTGAATTTTCTTTAATTGTAATTTTGTTTTTTAATAATACCGAATGCCATAAATCAAGTAATTCGGTTTTTGATGTTTCATGAAATTTTACTTTCCCGTACAATGGTAAATCCATTGGTGCAGTCATAATAATTTTAGAACGTGGAAAATTAAAAACAGTACCTCCTAAGGTGCCCTGTTCAAGCGTTAATACTTTCAAATTAAATTTTTTTGCTGCAAGAGTTGCAGATATACCTGCAGGCCCGGCACCAACAATTATTAAATCGTACTCTGCTATGATGTCTTTTTTTATGACTTTGACAATATTTTCTACAGCTTCTTTTCCCTGGGATACTGCGTTTCTGATCAGTCCCATGCCACCTAATTCCCCTGCGATATATATACCGGGAACAGATGTTTCAAAAGTAGGACTAACATCCGGGATATCAACTCCTCTTTTTTCAGTACCAATCCATAATGAGATAGCCTCAACCGGACAAGCCCGAAAACATGCACCATGTCCTATACAACGGGATGCATTTATTATCGTAGCCTTCCCATTCCTTATTCCCAGTATATCCTTCTCAGGGCAAGCATTAATACAAGCCCCGCTTTTAATACATCTGTTAGGATCGACTACAGGATATAATGATACAGGTTCGTGAATCCCTTCTTCTTTAGCCAGATCTATTTTTACATCAACCTCTTTCGATTCTCTCTTTTGCTTTTTAATATATATCAGCAAAACTATTAAAATCAGTAATATAACAAAACCATATACCGAAAATTCTATTAATTGATCCATAATTCTAAAAAATCCATTTATAGCCAAATGTAAGTACAACTGCTATGTGAATAACCATTATTATTAACATGATTAATGCAAAAGGCAAATGAGCAACATGCCAGTATTTAAAAAGACTTTGCATTTTATCCAATCTTTCAATCCGTTTTCCGACTCTTTTTTGTGTATTAATTAATTGTTTTATTTTTTTGAAATCTTCCCTTCTTATGTTTTTAGAAATAATCTTTAATTTCTTTTGGGAATAATTAGTTGCTTTAATTTCAGATATATCTATATGATATTTATTCATTAGTTCTACATCAAGTTCCGTCTTATAATCCTGTATTTCCCTTAATGTTAATTCACGGCCTTCTATTGAATGTGGAATCTGAATATATAAAAACCGGCCTATAACTCCACTAGACCATACAATTGCCAGACTCCAGAAGCCAAAAGATACTATTCCTCCGAATTTGAAAGTAGTATGAAATAATACCAAAACAGAACCTAATGTACATAAGAAAATATGAAATTCAAGCCAGTATTTTAAAACTCCGACACGAACAAACACTTTAAATCTCTTTCTTATCATATACGAAAACAAACCAAATACAATCAAAAAGGAGCCAATTATTCCTAATCCATGTCCTATTAACCCACTGGGCTTTAATAACGCATAATTAGGATCAAAAAAACGTTCTTCAATCGGTTTATTATAATATGTAAATCCAATATAAGTCAGTGTAATTATTGAACTTAAAACTATTAAAGAGTAAATTGTTAATGTTAATCTATGGATATTCCGAGTCATTTAATTCGCGTTTAAAATATAAAACAGTTTGAAATATATTCAATCTTTTCATAGGTGAAATTTTATCCAGCTCAAAAAAAATACAGAGGATATTAGTTCAAAAATAGAATAATTATTTGGGAAAATTGGATTTAAAATCAATTTAATAATTGTGCATACTAAAAATAATGCTAAATTACAATAAATCAGTTGTTTGAAATATAAAAAATATATGAATGAATCATTTAAATTTTATTTTTCTTCTCTGAATTATAGGCTAATACTACCAATGTCAATACTCCGGCAATGACAAAATATACAAATACCGGAACAGGAGGTGGAGTTCCCTGAGCGTATGAATGCATACCCGAAAGATAATAGTTTACTCCGAAAAATGTCATTATTATGGTACTAAAACCTATAAGTGCCAGACTGCTTAATACAAATTGATTGTTTGCTTTAGGTATATTCCGCAAATGAAGAATAGCTGCATAAATCAAAATACTTATTAATGCCCATGTTTCTTTAGGATCCCAACCCCAGTAACTACCCCATGATTCATTCGCCCAGATTCCACCAATAAAACAACCAATGGTAAGCATGATTAACCCTACCAGTAAAGCCAACTCAATAATATAACTAATTTCCTGAATGCTGTCTTTCAATTTGTTGGTGTTCTCTTTGTTACGGGCTATCATAAGAATTAAATTAAGCATTCCAAGCAGGGCACCCATAGCCAGGAATCCGTAACTTGAAGTAATAATTGCCACATGTATAATTAACCAGTATGATTTTAGTACCGGAACTAAATTTGTTATTTCCGGATTCATCCAACTCATGCCGGCTACAAGCAACGCTATGGATGATAAAATACCTGTTACTGCAAGCGTTATCGGCGATTTACGTGCAAAAAGCATTCCTGACAAGGCTGCAGCCCATCCTACAAAAATCATCGTTTCATAACCGTTACTCCAGGGTGCATGACTCGATATATACCAGCGAACAGCTAAACCGGATGTGTAGATAACAAATAAAAGCAAAAACGGGTAAATTGCGAAATTAAGATATTTCTCTAATCCTGATTTACTTTTGAATATATCGACTATATGAAGGATTAAAAGTAAAAAACCCATTAAGGCATAAATAATAGCCAGTATCCCAAAAATATTTAGGTTGTTGTAAAAAATCTCAAGGTCTATTTTTGTGTTCGAAGGAAGTTCATTTCCTCCGTTCATCAATTGATAACTTTTGATACGCAATAACTGTTCATTTGCTGAAGCCCAGTTTCCTGAGGACATTGATTCGTTTACTGCTTTTAAGTAATTTGAGAGTAATATTTCAGGTGAATTCTGCGAGATTGTTGAGGCAACAGGACTTTTCACCATCATGGCATTTAATTGCTTCTGCGACATGCCTCCCATACCTTCCGGCGGTGTTTTTCCTTCAACACTATCCATGCCCTGAGATGCTGATTTCCCTTCATCGCTTCCCATACCGGCAGGTGCAGTATTCCCGTCCATGCTACCCATTCCCGATGGGGCTGACATCCCATTCATTCCTGCATGTGGATCCGATTCTGTAACAGCGGGTTTGCCGGTACTCCATTTTCCATCGTTATGCCCCGGTATTGGAAAGATTGCCAGCATATTGCCATTAAAAAGTTGATAACAAATGTTGATACGCTCATCAACATTCATTATTTCTTTTTCGTATTTGGTCTGTGTGGATTGTTCTTTTTGATATACTTTATCAATCTTATCTTTCAATCGATACACTCCGCCATTGTCAAAATCGAAAAGCTGATTAAATGAAACATAGTTGTTTACTGCACCTAATTCCTTCGCTAATTGCGAATCGCCCACCTTTATCATAGGTTCATTTTGCCAGTTTGAAGGATTAGCACTCATTCCAAGCAATACTTCTACAGCCGGCATCTTATTATATGAAGTCTTTTTGGATATTTTACGTAATACATCAGATGCAAAAGTATTGAATGGTTCTATACGTCCCTGTGCTTCATCCTGTATCAGCAAACTGTTCAATTCCTTTATATGTGATTTTTTAGTAACCTCTCCTCCTGAAGCAAACATGGATCCTGAGATCATAATCAGACCGGCTAATAACAACAATTTACCTGCTTTCCGTTTAAGCTGCAATTCCCTGCTTAATTTTAATACTGTTCTGAATCTGCTGTTTTTATTAAGTAAAGTCAGTATCATTCCTAATGCCATGAAAAAATAACCCATATATGAAATAAAAGTACCCCAATAATCATGACTAACCGACAAAACTGTCCCTTTTTCATCCTGATCGTATGACGACTGGAAAAATCGATAGCCTCTGTAATTTAAAATATTATTCATGAAAATCCTAAATGGGCGTTCACTTTTTAATTCAGGATCAGTCAACGTAATTTCACTGGCATACGATGAAGGACTGTTTGATCCCGGATATCTGTCCAGTTGAAATGATCTTAATGTTATACTAAAAGGTAAAACCTGTTGCAACAGACCATACGAAACCGAAACTTTTACACCATTTAACTCACAAGTCCCGGGTTGGGATACCTGATTCTCAGAACTAAACACATTGACACGTTTTGTTGAATTTCCATCACTTATTTTAAATATTACAGCATCTTTTCCTTGTTTTATAATTCCTGTATTTCCCATTTCAGGAGGAGCCTGTGTCAGATTCTTTTTTGCTTTAGACATATAGTTCTTAAGTACAAAAATTATATTGTTGGCTTTGTATACTGTTTTTTGTTCAGCCTGAATAATTGCACCCGGCATCATGATAGATTCTGTTTTTTGCATCATACTCATTTTTGACAGTGGTAAAGCTGTTTTAATGTAAAGTTGATTCCCAATTAATCTAAACGAAATATCCGCTTTATGAATGGTATCTCCAAAAGCAAACGAAACTTCTCCAAATTTTGTTGTTTCTCCTTTTAACAGGATAAAATCCATACCTTGATGTTGGATGTTCATTACAAAAAGTGAAAGGGCCGGTTCCCCTTGTTCATCCGGAACAATTGTTTCGACAGAATTAGGAATAAACAATTCATTTTCGACTGTAATCGTTTTTCCATCAATTGGTACTGTTTCAGAGAAAGTATTTGAACCTGATTCCGAAAAACCGGCTTCTTTACTTTTTTCAACCTTCTCACCTTTATATTCTGCTAAAATCCGTACTGAAGTTTTATTTGAAGACATTTCATTGCTTGTTTCACCCTGACGAATATGCATGATTCCTTCCGAACCGAAATAACGGGTAACAGCAGCTCCCAACAATATACATATAAATGCCAAATGGAAAAGCAGGACACTGAATTTACGTTTTTTAAACAGGTGATAACGAACAGCACTCCCTAATAAATTAATTATCAAAAGAGCCAGTAATACTTCAAACCATTTAGCATTATATACTATTTGATGGGCATATTCTGTCCCTGAACTATTTTCGGCAAAAGTGGCATATGCAATGCTTGCACCGAAAATAACCAATAAAATAATACTGGTTAACATTGAAAAGAAAATATCGTTTAGTTTTTTCATAAATAATATAAATAATTTCATTTTAATAATTTGATTTACCCTGATTACAGTGGAATAATAATCCATTAACGAAAAAATGATTGAAATAATATAGCATTCATTGAACTTTAAGTTTCAACATAAAGTTCATTTTTATTTATATTTGGAATATTATTCAATATAAATATAAAGTATTTATACAGAATATGATATGTATATAATGAATAGATTGACCTGTTCTTTTGAATTTAAAATGAGACATTCAATTATTTTTCCAACTGCTTTGTTCTAAATTATTATAACATATAACTTGTGGCCCGGAACACGGAACACGAAACGCTTTTATTTAAAAGCATCCAATGCCACTGTCGGTTTTCCTGAATTATCAAATGCACCTAATGAATACTCATTCCAACTAACGATGCATTCAGGTTCCCAGTAAAATACGCCCAACCCATTATTGCCTGTAACCAGTTTCGTTTTCGCAATAAGGTCAGTTAAAAAGCTTTTTGCAATGAGAGGTGAATCCCAACTCATTCCCACTTCACATATCATGACTTCTTTCCCGTAACGGGCAACCATATCGTTCATATTGGCCAGACAATCAGTATTCATTGTTGACCAGTTGTCAGTAGTAGGATAAAGCGACATGCCAATGATATCCCATTCACCGCCATTATTTTTTAATCCATCAAATAACCATCTGAAAAGCGAGTTGTCATTCCCGTTTTGAACATGTACTATCACTTTTGCAAAGGGAAAAACTGTTTTAACTGCATCGTAACCTGCATTATTGAGTGCTGCATAATTAGCCATATTGGTTGATGCATTTCCATCCGGCCACAACATACCATTCCCTGTCTCATTTCCTACCTGAACCCACTCGGGAGTAATGCCGTTTGTTTTCAATAAATTTAAAACAGTTGTTGTGTGAGTTGCAACAGAATCTTTCAAATCTGCAAAACTAAGGTTTGCCCATTTAGCAGGTTTGGTTTGTTTAGAAGGATCGGCCCAACTGTCGCTATAATGAAAATCAATCATAATATGCATTCCGAGGTTTTTTGCCCTTAACGCTTTGATCAAAAGATCCTGTTTATTGCACCAGCCATCAGCCGGATTAACCCATACACGTAAACGGATTGAGTTCATTCCCAGACTTTTCAATAATGCCATGCATTCCATTTGTGTCCCCGCAGCATTATAGAAATTTATTCCACTTGCTTCCATTTGCGTTACCCAACTTACATCAGCCCCTTTGGCAAATAATGTATCAACTTTAGTCGTATCTTTTGGAATAGTGTCTTTTGGGCTCGCTACCGGATTGTTTTCTTTGCATCCTGTCGGTAAGATCATCCAAACGAAACAAGACAGGACAAATAATATTTTAAAAATAGTTGATTTCATGAGTATTTTTTTAAAGAACAAAGAACAAAGAACAAAGATCAAAGAACAAAGAACAAAGAACAAAGAACAAAGAACAAAGAACAAAGAACAAAGAACAAAGAACAAAGAACAAAGAACAAAGAACAAAGAACAAAGAACAAAGATTAAAGAACAAAGAATGCGAAACCCGGAACACGAAACGCGGAACACGAAACCCGGAACACGGAACGCGGAACACGAAACCCGGAACACGGAACGCGAAACCCGGAACACGGAACGCGGAACACGGAACTATTTAAATGCGTCCAACGCTTTTGTCGGTTTCCCATCCTCTCCCCACGCGCTTAATCCGTAATGACTCCAGCTACGTGCACCTTCCGGTTCCCAATAAAATACACCTAACCCTTTCCCATTTGGAACGGCTTTTACTTTTTTCTGCACAGCCAGTAACATGTCGTACGTATTTAGCACTTTGAAATCCTCTCCACCTACTTCTACAACCATTACTTCCTTGTTGTACCTGGAAGATATATCTATCATATTATTTCCCAGATCATCAATCGAAAGTGTGTAATCAGGATTGCCCTCCAGCCAGTAAGGATAATAGGACATTCCAATCACATCGTATCTGGCTCCGTATTTTTGTGCATTATCAAACCACCATTTGAACAATGCTTTGTTATTCCCCTGATCGACATGCAGAATTACTTTAGTGTCCGGACTTACATCTTTTATGGCATCATATCCTTTATTGATGAGCTGAGCAAGTTGTGCCCAATTGTCGGTACTTCCTTCAGGATAAATCATGCCAGTGCGGGTCTCATTTCCAACCTGAACCCATTCAGGGTATACACCTGCCGTTTTAAGAGCAGTCATAACTTCAAAAGTATAATCATATACATCTTTCAGTAATCGGGTGAAATCATGACCTTCCCAGGCTTTGGGTTTAACCTGTTTTGCAGGATCGGCCCAACTGTCGCTGTAATGGAAATCGATCATTACCCGCATTCCCCATTTTCGGGCACGGACCGCCATAGCCACCGTTTCGTCTTTGCTGCAATGTCCACTGGCAGGGTTGTTCGATGGATTTACCCAGGTACGAAGGCGTATTGAGTTGATACCATGATCTTTCAGAATCTTAAAGCAATCTTCCTGTACCCCCTGATCGTTTAGAAATTTATATCCGCTTGCTTCCATTTGAGGGATCCAGCTAATGTCGGCTCCCCTGGCAAAGTGATTGTCTGATTTTGTTTTCTTATGGTTTTCACCGTTGCAGGTAATTGATAGTCCCATTAAAATAATGGCTACCATGATCGTTACTGATTTTTTGAATGTGTGTTTCATGGTTAAAAAAGTGTTTTGATGTGAGAATTATGATAGAACATCCTGTTTTAATAAATAAAGATTGGCAAAGATATGTTTTTTTTAAAAATAATTGTAATGATTATAAGAATCTTATTCGAATTAGTATTCATTTTAATAAAGTTGTTTTACGCAGTATAGATCCGATTTACATACTGCATGCAGGAATCATGAATTTGATGCCGGAATTTCAGGATACTTTACCAGTCAGGTAAAGTCGGATTAATATTACTAACCCATTTACAACTGCCCCTTTTTCCTTACGAGGAGCTTTTGGTGTTTCGTTTGTAACGATATTTATAAGAAAATCAACCATGTATTGCCGTAGGAAACGTAAAGTCAAGTACCTGTTAGTTGGGAAACGAGGGGAGTGGGACTAAATCAAAAAGCGATACAACTATAAGAGACCCTAAAATATGAATAAACTCCGTTCAAAAAAAATCTGTTATACACAAATCCGAACTTGAAAAAGATCAACTTACTGAAAAACAATTTATTTTGCGGATTTGCTGCAAGTTGGGTTAAATTTATAAGCAGGGTTAGTATGTAGATTTTCATCATGCTCTTTTTAAAAGAATTTTTGTACATTTGTAGCTGAAAATAAAATTAACTTTTAACGTAAGTATTATGGCTATCATTAAACCCTTTAAGGGCATTCGTCCTCCCAAAAACCTGGTAGAAAAGGTGGCTTCAAGGCCCTATGATGTATTGAACTCCGAAGAAGCACGTACAGAGGCTGAAGGAAATCCGATGTCATTGTATCATATCATCAAACCTGAAATAGATTTTAAACCGGGTACAGATGAACATGATGAAAAAGTATATGCAAAAGCCGCTGAAAACTTTGCAGGATTTCGTGCTAAGGGATGGTTGGTGCAGGATAATGTGGAAAAATACTATGTGTATGCCCAGACAATGAACGGCCGGACACAATATGGCCTTGTTGTATGTGCCAGCGTGGATGATTATATCAACGGTCATATCAAAAAACATGAACTGACCCGCCGGGATAAAGAAGAAGACCGAATGAAACATGTCAGGGTAAATAATGCGAATATAGAACCGGTTTTTTTCGCATATCCCCATCTGGCAGAATTGGATGCTATCGTATCTGAAATTGTTAAAGGGACACCGGAATATGATTTTATTGCTCCAGGTGATGGTTTTGGACATCAGTTCTGGATAATCGACAATGTCAAAACAATTGAACGAATCACAGAATTATTTGCCACGATTCCTTCATTGTACATCGCCGATGGTCACCATCGCAGTGCTGCTGCAGTTTTGGTCGGCATTGAAAAAAGGAATCAAAACCCTAACCATACAGGAAATGAAGAATATAATTATTTTATGGCAGTCTGTTTCCCTGATAATCAATTGAACATTATTGATTACAACCGGCTTGTTAAAGATTTGAATAAACTGACAGATGAAGAGTTTCTGTCAAAACTGACATTGAATTTTGATGTCGAATTGAAAGGAAATGAAATTTATAAACCAAATAAATTACATAATTTTGCGTTATATTTATCAGACAATTGGTATTCATTAACTGCCAAAACAGGAACGTATAACGATAATGACCCCATTGGTACATTGGATGTAACCATTTCATCAAATTTAATACTTGACGAAATACTGGGTATAAAAGATCTTCGCAGTGATAAACGGATTGATTTTGTGGGTGGCATCCGTGGACTTGGTGAACTGAAACGCCGCGTGGACAATGGCGAAATGCGTTTGGCCCTGGCACTTTACCCGGTTTCAATGAAACAATTGATTGACATTGCCAATTCAGGAAACATTATGCCTCCTAAAACCACATGGTTTGAACCTAAATTACGTTCGGGTCTCGTGATTCATGAATTGATTGGCTAATTGGTTGATTGGTTAATTCGTTGATTGGTTAATTGGTTGATTAGTTGAACGGTTAATTGGTTGATTGGTTGAATGCAGGGTATGAAGGAAAACCCTTTCAAACCTTTCAAACCTTTCAAACTTATATTTGATTGCGAAACTCAGTACTTAGAACATTTCATATGCGTATTAAATTCTTTATTCTTTTAATATTTATTGCAGCAATAATTCTGCAGGGTTGCGGTATTAACGGGCTTATTAAAAAGGCTGATACCCGTTATGCAATCGGAGAATATTATGTGGCAGGCAATTTATACAAAAGAATTTATTCGATCGTGCCATATAAACAAAAATCAGAACGTGGAAAAATTGCTTTCCTGCAAGCGGAATGTTATCGGCTTACCAATCAGGGAAGAGCTGAACAAGCTTATCAAAATGCCATTCGATATAATTATTCCGATTCAATTGTTTATCTGCATTTTGCTCAGGTTTTACAACGTAATGGCAAATACGCCGATGCAGCTAAGAATTTTACCATTTATCTGAAAAAAGATTCAACCAATCTGGTTGCCAAAAACGGATTAATATCCTGTAATTTTGTTGCTCAGTGGATAAATGTTCCAAGCAGATATACTGTAAATCGTTCAACTGAATTTAATGCACGACGCTCATCCAATTTTAGCCCTGCTTTTTTGGGTTCAAACACTGATGAAATAGTCTTTACTTCCAACCGTCCGTTTAGTAAAAAAACGATTCAAAAAAACAGTGCAATTACCGGTCTGCCAAATAATGACCTGTATATGAGTAGGAAAAATGCTGCAGGTAAATGGGAAGTTCCTGAATTCTTGGAAGGTGAAGTTAATACTGTTAATGACGAAGGAGTGTGTTCCTTTAGCTCTGATGGTAAAATAATGTATTATACACGTTCACCCTATGTGCCTGATGGAGCCAGAGGCACCGATATACTCCTGACAAACAGAGCCGGAGGAACCTGGAGTAAACCTCAGAAAATTAAGATTTTTAAAGATAGTACTATTTCAGTAGCTCATCCGGCAATATCACCTGATGGCACAACACTCTATTTTGTATCCGATTCAAAAAGAGGATTTGGAGGAAAAGATATATGGAAAGGAACATTGGTAAACGGGGAATGTAAATTTATTGAAAATCTCGGACCTGACATAAACACTTCGGGAGATGAAATGTTTCCAAGTGTTCGTGCTGATGGAACTTTATATTTTGCTTCGAATGGACACGCAGGTTTTGGCGGTCTTGATATCTTTAAAGCTACACCCAAAAAAGATGGCGGTTGGGTCGTGGAAAACATGGGTACCCCTATTAATTCTTCAGGAGATGATTTTGGTATTACTTTCTCCGGCAATAGTGATACAGGATTTTTTTCGTCGAACAGGAGTGAAACGAAGGGAAATGATGCTATCTGGAGCTTTGAATTACCCGAACTGGCTTATAGTATTGAAGGAACAGTAGTCGATGAAAAAGGTACTCCAATACCGGATGCCATCATCCGCATGGTAAGCACTACAGGTATAAATGCCCGGGTACAAGCTAAAAAAGATGGTACCTATCGAATAAGGTTTGACAAAGATATGGATTGTATAATGCTTGCTTCATCCCGGGGTTACTTAAATCAAAAAAACACAGTTTCTTCTCAGGGACTTACAGATAGCAAAACGTTCACTGTTAATTTCCAGTTATCGCCGATATCCAGACCTGTAGAACTTGAAAATATATTCTATGAATTCGGTAAATGGGAATTGACACCGGCATCTGAAAAAGGACTGCAGGTATTAGTGAAAATATTAACTGATAATCCGAATATTACCATAGAGATTAGTGCTAATACCGATTTTGTCGGGAATAATGATGCTAATAAAATTTTATCACAGAAACGGGCAAAATCAGTTGTAGATTATTTGATTTCGAGAGGAATCGCTTCTGACAGATTATCCTCTGTAGGAAATGGTAAAGAAAAACCTGTAGTAGTCGATTCGAAAATGGCTAAAAAATACAAGTTTCTCAAAGAAAATGATGTGTTGGATGAAAACTATGTGACAAAATTAACTCCCGATCAACAGGAAATAGCTAATCAGATTAATCGACGATCTGAATTCAGAGTGGTGAAAACCACGTATAAGTTGTTTTAAGTTGGTCGGTTTGAAGAGTTTGAAGAGTTTGAAGAGATGCGTGTTCCGCGTTCCGTGTTCCGCGTTCCGTGTTCCGCGTTCCGCGTTCCGCGTTCCGCGTTCCGCGTTCCGTGTTCCGCGTTCCGTGTTCCGTGTTCCGCGTTTGAAAAGTTTTGATTATTATTCCTTTAACAGGAAATCAAATTTCTCTATAAGTAGATGAGTTTATTCGTTGAATTTACTTTTAATTAAATGAATACCCATTCCCGGAATTCGTGTAATTAGTTTTAATTCGAACAATTCGTATAATTAGTTTTAATTCGTATAATTCGTATTTTTAATGAAACAATATATAGATCTCTTAAACCGTGTATTAACTGAAGGTGTTCATAAAGAAGACCGGACGGGAACAGGAACAATCAGTGTGTTCGGTCATCAGATGCGTTTTAATCTGGAAGATGGTTTCCCTTGCCTGACAACAAAAAAACTTCATTTGAAGTCAATTATCTATGAGTTATTATGGTTCCTGAACGGTGATACAAATGTAAAATATCTACAGGATAATGGAATAAAAATCTGGAATGAGTGGGCGGATGAACAAGGCGATCTGGGACATATATACGGTTATCAGTGGCGCTCCTGGCCCGATTATACCGGTGGGCACATTGATCAGATAACTGAAGCCATAAATACTATAAAAAACAATCCTGATTCGCGTCGTATTATTGTAAGTGCCTGGAATGTAGCTGATATTCCCAATATGAATTTACCACCTTGTCATGCTTTTTTTCAGTTTTATGTGGCCGATGGTAAACTTAGTCTGCAACTTTATCAACGTAGTGCCGATATCTTTTTAGGTGTCCCGTTTAATATAGCATCCTATGCCTTATTGTTACAAATGATGGCTCAGATTACAGGATTAAAAGCCGGTGATTTTATACATACCCTGGGTGATGCTCATATTTACACTAATCACATGGATCAGGTTAAACTGCAACTGACCAGGGAACCCCGAAAACTACCGACTATGTTAATCAATCCTAATGTGAATGACTTGTTTTCATTTCAGTATTCAGATTTCGAATTAATAAATTACGATCCGTATCCTCATATTAAAGGAATTGTTGCTGTATAATAAAAAATGAGTATATAAATGAAAAATATTTATAAAATAATTTACTAAATTATTTTTGACATTCAGAATAGATTGTCAGGACTTTTTTAGTAATTTTGCAATTCGGTCTGAAAGCAGACCTTAGATATAAAAGCTTTTTAATCTGATAATATGTCAAAGATTTCAATTATTGCCGCGGTTGCCGATAATTTTGCTATTGGTAAATCAAACAATCTGCCCTGGTATTTACCGGCAGATCTGAATCATTTTAAACAACTCACAACCGGCCATGCCATAGTGATGGGAAAACGAACCTTCCAAAGTTTACCCAACGGACCACTTCCTAACCGTAAAAATATTGTTCTGACTTCAATAATGTCGGAAGGTGTAAATGAAGGGTATTTTGAAGCTGATTCCTTTGAGGATGCTAAATTTCTTTGCGAACACGAAGAACATGTATTTATTATTGGTGGAGCAACAGTCTATAAGCAATGTATTGATAAAGTTGATTACATGTATATTACCTGGGTTCATTCTGTTTTTCCAGCCGATACTTTTTTCCCTCCAATTAACTTAGATGAATGGATAGAAGTGAAACATGAAAATCATGAGGCAGATGCGAATAACCTGTTTCCGTATACTTTCTCAGAATATAAAAGAAAATAAAATGATTTTCTGGTTAAAAAACGCCGTTCAATATTTTGAATGGCGTTTTTTATTTCCCAATAATCACCTCAGATACTAAATATATATTCTTTTCTTCTCGATTTAGAGCTATTTTTCGTAATTTCGCACACTATTAGTTAGATATGCAAAATTCCAATAAAATGAACATAGATTTTCAAAAGATGGCTGGCTTAGTTCCTGCAATCATACAGGATGATTTAACATCAAAAGTATTGATGCTGGGATATATGAATGAAGAATCATTCACAAAAACTCAGGAATCAGGAAAAGTTACTTTCTTTAGCCGGACAAAGAACAGGTTATGGACAAAAGGTGAGGAAAGTGGCAACTTCCTCCATGTCGTATCAATTACACCCGATTGCGATAATGATACATTATTGATAAAAGTCAACCCTGTTGGCCCGGTTTGTCATACAGGTACCGATACCTGTTGGGGCGAAAGTAATGAAGGGGATATCACTTTTCTGAAATACCTGCAGGATTTTATTACAGTTCGTTTTAAAGAAATGCCAGAAGGATCGTATACAACATCCCTTTTTAAAAAAGGAGTGAACCGAATGGCACAAAAAGTAGGTGAAGAAGCAGTCGAAACTGTTATTGAGGCAACTAATGGAACTGATGAAGGTTTTATCTACGAAGCATCGGATCTGATGTATCATCTTATTGTTTTGTTGACTTCTAAAGGTCACTCACTCGATGATTTAGCCAGGGAATTAAAGAAAAGACATAAATAATTGTCATTTTGCGATCGCCAATTTACAATAGAATAAAATGGAAAATAAACTATTAATAAAATACGTTGATGTCGATATTTATCAACAGGAATTGTTGGTTCTCAAAGATGTTCAGCTCGAAATCCAATCAGGTGAATTTGTTTATCTGCTGGGGAAAGTAGGAAGTGGCAAAAGTACGTTGTTAAAATCAATCTATCATGAAATCCCTATACTATTCGGAGAGGCAGAAGCACTTGGATATGATTTAAGAAAATTGAAAACTAAGGAAATTCCTTTTCTTCGTCGTAAAATAGGCATTGTTTTTCAGGATTTTCAATTACTGACTGACAGGACAGTGAATCAAAACCTTGATTTTGTATTGCGTGCAACCGGTTGGGTAGATCAACAGGTTATTGACGACCAGATTGCCAATGTACTCGAAAAGGTTGGTATGAGCTCCAAAGGAAATAAAATGCCCCATCAACTTTCGGGTGGTGAGCAACAACGAATTGTTATAGCACGTGCATTGCTTAATTCTCCCGAAATGATTCTGGCTGATGAACCAACAGGAAACCTTGATCCCGAAACCGGCAAAGAACTGGTAGAATTGCTTTATAATATACGCCTGTCCGGCACAACCATTATAATAGCAACTCATAATCTGAACTGGTTGACTAAATTTCCGGGAAGAGTTTTCCGTTGTGAGAACGATGAATTAAAAGAAGTAACGAAAGCAGTAAGTATTGAAAAAGTAGTAGTTAATGAAGCGGTAGTAGTTGAAACACTCATCGACAAACCTGTTTCCGATTCTTCTGAATCTGAAGTTATTGAAGAAGTAGTTAAAGAAGAATAGAAGACATTTAAGAGGTAAGGAGTAAGAGGTAAGACAATATAATTAATGAAATGAGAAATTTACAATGCCCTCAATGTGAGGTTCAACGGTTTCAGGTAAAAAATCAGTTGAATGAATGTGTCGTAGTGACTGTCAATGAACGATGTGAAATTGTTCCGGTACATGCAGCAGATTCGTTGACTGGATTTGATTTGACGGTAATTTACTGTCTGGGCTGTTCCTGGCATGGTTCTCCTAAATCATTACGTGGAGGCAAACATTCAAAATAAAGTGTAACCCTTATAACCAACAAATCCCGTGAACCATTTGATTCTCGGGATTTGTTGGTTTTTATACCTGAATGTATTACATACATTTTCTGTATAAAAATATAGGGTTCAATTATTCAGTTTACGGTTTACACAAAAGGGGTGAGTTTTTGCATAAAACTGTTTTTGAATATCTTTTTTGAAAATCAATTAAGGAAATATGATGACTTAATCCTGACATCAATCTGAATGACTTAGACAGCGGATGAAACTTATAAAAATGGAATAAAAAAAAAAGACAGATCACCGCTCTGTCCTTTTTAAATAGAATGAATATGGATTTAATAAGCCCTTGCAAATATAACCCGTTGGGCAGAAGGTTTACCTGTTACCATACATAATCCGGGTGTAGTATCACCATCTAATGGAATACAACGAATGGTGGCTTTCGTTTCTTCTTTTATCTTTTCTTCCGTTTCAGGAGTCCCATCCCAATGACACATCAGGAATCCACCTTTTTCAATTTCCACTTTAAACTCATCATATGTATTAACATCACGGGTTACAGAAGTCCGGTAATCGAAGGCTTTTTTGTAGATATTGGCTTGAATATCTTTCAACAATTGGGCAATATATTGATCAACATTCTCAATTGGCACAGTTTCTTTAGTCAAAGTATCACGACGGGCAACTTCCACTGTTCCGTTTTCAAGATCACGGGCACCCATTGCCAGGCGTAAAGGAACACCTTTTAATTCATATTCGGCAAATTTCCAGCCCGGTTTTTTATTATCATTATTGTCATACTTTACTGTAATACCCAATATTTTCAATTTAGAAGTAATCTCAGCTACTTTCTCTGAAATAGCTGCCAGTTGTTCTACATTTTTATAGATGGGCACAATCACCACCTGAAAAGGTGCCAGATTCGGAGGAAGTACCAATCCGTGGTCATCTGAATGTGTCATGATTAATGCACCCATCAGGCGTGTTGATACACCCCATGATGAAGCCCATACATAATCAATTTTATTATTTTTATCTACAAATGTTACATCAAATGCTTTCGCAAAATTCTGACCCAAAAAGTGAGAAGTACCGGCCTGTAGTGCTTTACCATCCTGCATTAATGCTTCAATACAAAATGTTTCTATTGCTCCTGCAAAACGTTCGTTTGCCGATTTAATCCCTTTGATGACAGGCATAGCCATAAACCTTTCAGCAAAGTCGGCGTAGATTTCCAGTATCTTACGTGTCTCTTCAATGGCTTCTGCTTCCGTTGCATGTGCCGTATGGCCTTCCTGCCATAAAAATTCGGTTGTGCGGAGAAATAAACGTGTACGCATTTCCCACCTGACTACATTCGCCCATTGATTTATTAAAATAGGCAAATCGCGATAGGAATGAATCCAGTTTTTATAAGTGCTCCAGATAATTGTTTCGGAAGTAGGCCGTACAATAAGTTCTTCATCCAGTTTTGCTTCAGGATCAACAACCAGTCCTTTTCCATCAGGACTTGCCATCAGACGGTGATGGGTTACAACTGCACATTCCTTGGCAAATCCATCAACATGTTCGGCTTCTTTGCTAAGAAATGATTTTGGAATAAATAAAGGGAAATAAGCATTCACATGACCTGTCTCTTTGAACATACGGTCCAGTTCCGACTGTATTTTTTCCCAAATGGCGTACCCGTAAGGTTTTATCACCATACATCCGCGAACGGCAGAACTTTCGGCTAAATCAGCTTTTATTACTAAATCATTGTACCACTGTGAGTAGTTTTCGGTGCGCGAAGTCAGTTCTTTTAATTCTTTTGCCATGTTTCTATTTACTATTTAACCATTTACTATTTCCTGTTTTGGAGTGCAAAGGTAATCATTTTTGAGCAAACATTTTTCCTGTTTCCTTAAATCTGTTTCGGTAAAGACTGGCATTGCATTTCAAGTGACCTCCTGTCTTTTATCTTTTATCTTTTATCTTATGTCTTGGCTCTTGGTTCTTATATCTTATATCTTATATATTATATCTTTTGTCTTTTGTCTTATGTCTTATGTCTTGGTTCTTGGCTCTTGGCTCTTGGCTCAAGACTCAATGCTCTGTGCTCTGTGCTTTTTTCAAATCCTTGTAATCCGGATAGATTTATAAATATACCCTTCGATAATATTCCCGGTGTAAAGATATTTTGAACTGTCCAGATGTTTTTCTATAAAGGGTAGGTCGGGTGCATAATAAAAAGATCCGCCTATTTTAAGTGAACTAAGAATTTCCATATATTTTTTCGCATATTCACGGAAATTACCATCAACCCGCAGGTTGTGATGAATAAAGTGATTTGAAAATCCTAAATTACTTATAAGGCTTCCCCATTTTTCAATCTCAAAATTGTATTCCAGCCAATCGGTTTTATAATAAAAAGGATTCCCATTTTCAAAACGATCAATTCCGTAGGCTTCAATACCGTTGTCACGCAGATAATTAACAAGGTTCAATTCGCGTCCACACCCGATATCCAGTACCGGTTCGATTAAATCTTTCAAATTAATTTTAAGGATATTCATTTGTAAATCGGATGGGTATTCCGAGCAGGCTACCGGTACGGCATATTCCTGTTCGCCTGAATACATTTTTCCTGCAAAAGCATTCGTTTGAACCAACCAATCGCAAAGATGGCTATAGTGCTCCTGGCTGATGGCATCCAGTTCCGGTTGCCTGGCATTAATGTTAAGTCCTCTGATCCGTTGGTTAAGCCCTGTATAAATAGCTTTCAGTTTTTTTACAGATTCGGAGTTGAACGAAAAATACTGATTCACCCTGCAAAACTCCTGTAGCGCTTCATCAGTAAGAAAATCAATCATCTCCTTTTCCTCTTTAACATCCATATTCCTGATTGTTTCAATCAACGATTGTGTAACTTCAATCATTTGCAATGAATTTATCTGTTCATCATCGAGCAGGTTTTTCCCACTATTGAAAGCAATTTGTTCCTTGATCTGCTTTTTTATATTTTCTTCTGAAGGAGTAGTTGGCATGTTAGGGCTGAAATTTAAGTTGAGTTATAGATGTATGGCTTACCAATTCATGAGCCTTTTCAGATAAGTTGTCAGTTCGGCTGCTATCAGTTGATGTTCTGCCAGTGATGGATGGTTATCGCAACCGCCGTTATAGCTGTGACTGAAGAAAAATGTGCTCACCTTACGGTCACCGTTCTGATTTGATTCCTTTGCAATCATGGTCAGGTTCGATTTCATATTCTGAGTTAACTTTTCATCTGCCATGGGGCTGTTAAGTAAAACAATTCGTGCCATTGGATATACTTTTCGCAAAGATTGAATAAAGTGAATGTAATTCGTGCAAAATGTTTTTTGATCCTGAATGCCATCATTTTGCCCCAGACAAATAGTGACCACATCCGGTTGGTATTTTGTAAAATCCCATTGGATAAGGTTGTCACGTAGGTTGATTTTGTCATAGATCTGAGGCATGATCACTTTCATGTCGCAACAACTGTGCATCAAACCGATTCCTGAAGCTGAAGTGAGATGAATCTGAGCTTTCAAAGCCCTGGCGGTTTGTGCTCCATAACTCATATAGGCATTGTGTTGATCCTGCCATTCACCTTTTCCACAAGGAATTTCTTCCATATCGCTTCCGGTTCCACAGGTGATTGAATTGCCAAAACATTCCATCTTTCTTTCAGGCAGGACCGGAGAAGGCAATAACTCACTACAAGTTACTCCGTTGAATTGCAAATAACCGATGTTCGATTCAGTGGTTTTGCAAATTATAACAGAGTGAATACTATCTTTGAGTTCATTTAATGAGATTTTACTTTCTTTTTCCTTCAATTTGAACCTGGAGTATTTTCCATCAACAATCAGTTGAATATAATTTAAGTTTTTGTTATACAGATTTTCGTCTGTCAAATCAATAATACACGAATTCCCTTTGAATGAAAAAATAATTTGAACGCAGGGTGCCCAAAAAGTCGGATGGTCGACATTGCTGAAATCACCTCTGCCCATGTATTGAAATAATGAATTTGAAGCATTGTAAAATGTCTGAGCTGAAGCTGATTTTGTTACATATAAGCAACAAATAAGCAGTAGTGTGAAAAGTGTCTTTTTCATTTTTTGTTGATATATATAGAATTAAATCAGTTGATCAATTATTTATTGTACGCGTTTTTTCTTAATTCTTGAAAATTGATGATATAGTCAGTTCTGTTTTCCCTCTCTTTGGGTAAAGATAATGAATTCCTGAAATAAGTAGCTCAATTATCGAAGTATTGATATTAATAAGATTTCATTTTGTTCAATCATTAGGACGAATCTTTTTCTTACAATCTATTTCCCTTCTATTCTTTCATGATAAAATCGGTGATATTTTTTACTAATCCATCAGCCAACGGGATTGCCGGGTTGTTATAAGTCGCAATATTAGCTTGTCTGTCACCTTCTACAGTTATAAAAATATGATTCATCTTGTCTAACAGTACCAATTGTGCTTTCGGATTTGCTTTAGACAATCGCTTTGCATCTTCAACCGTTACCTGAATATCCTTTGTACCTTGAATAATAAGAATTGGGATGTTAAGTTTTTGTATTTCAATTTGTGGATCGTATTTAAACCATGAAATCAAATAGGGCTGTACGCTTAGCCTGAAAAGCATTTCAACTTTAGGATCCACTTTGTCCACTGTTTTCCCTTTTTTCAAACTTTCAATAATGGGATTGGACAATTCCAGAATTTCTTTTGGCTGTGCACTTAATTGTTCTTTAAGTGTTTTGTCAATGGTTTGTCCTGCACCTGCAATTGAAATAAACATATCCGCTTTGCCTGCTGCAAGCATACCTATTAATGAACCTTCACTGTGCCCTATAACAATAATTTTTGAAAAACGGTTGTCTTTCTTTAATAATTGGATCCACTCCTTTGCATCATTTACATAGTCATCAAAACGAATATCTGATTCTTTTTTTAAAGCTGCCTTACTTTCTGCAATTCCCCTTTTGTCGTAGCGGATTGAAGCTATATTATTTTCAGCAAGTGCATAGGCTAACTTTTTGTAAGCATTGGTTTTCAACATTGGACCATTTCCATCCCTGTCAGTCGGTCCGGATCCTGCAATAATTAATACTACCGGAATTTTAAAGAATCTTTTTGGAGTGGTCAAAGTCCCGAAAATTTGACCGGTCTTTGTCTCTAAAATGACTTTTGTTTCTGTTAAAGTTGTATCTTTAATTTCCATAACACTTGTTGTTTTTTCCTTTTCGATCTTTTCTCTTGTTAAATTTAATGGAAAGGATTGACCACCCTGAGTAAATGATCCCGTAACAACTCCATTATTATCAAGTGTTCCGGTGTAATTAATTTTAGCTGCATCCATTTCTACAGTTAACACCTTGTTTGTGAAAGTGGCACTGCTCATTGGAATGTCCTTTGCTCCCTGATCGGGACTGTCCATAGTGGCTTTATAAACCGAATCTGTTTTTGTAATGTGAAATACCACCCGCAATTGCATACCCTGTACGTTGAGTAATCCGTTCCATTCGCCGGTAATGTCCTGGCTAAAAACCAAAACTGATGAAATCAGTAAGATACTGATGATTAGATTCTTTTTCATTTTGATGGTTGTGTTAGTTTTTTCTTTGATTTAATTCTGTCAAAAATATCGATAGTAGATTGACGATTCTTTAAATTAAAAAAGATTATCTGCCCGTTTTTCAATACTATATGAACAAAAGGAGATACATTGTAATTTATAAACAGAATGGTACGCCTGTATTCGTTAACCTGAAGTTCCCTTTGCAAACTTTTCCAAGTGCAAATCCATTTGTTCTCATTTCTATCCCCGGCATTTGGCTGATAGTATCGAATACAACAATATCGCTGTAATTTACAGAAAATCCGTATTCACCGCTTATTTCAAATTGGTTTTCTTTCAAAGTTATCCTGACAGATTGATACTGGTAAAGATTAAAAAGGACAACAATTGCAAGTACAATAGCTACAGCTATATACGTATTTTTAGATTTTGAGTTTGATTTATTCAGGGATGTGTAGTTGCTGTCCTGATCCTGTGTTTTATTTATCAAACCGTTAATCATTTCAGTAATTTCATCCGGCTTATTTGTTCCAATCCATATTCTTTTACCTGTATTTTTAAAAGTCAGTTCAATTGCATTAAATCCTGAAACATTATAAAACCAACCATTTCGGATCTTATGTATCCCCCAGCCGTTTAGAAATGAATCTTTCACCGGTTTGCACGATTCAATTTCTGATATATTGTATGACTTTCCAATGATTCCTATCCCCATTTTAAATGAAATATTAGTACTGTCTATTTCAATAACCATTTTATAAAAGAAGAGCAAAGAAATGAATAGTATCAGTGATAGAACAATAAAAATCATCATTACCAACTTATCGGTTGATCCTACTGTCAACCCCATGACAATCGAAAAAATGAAGAATAGTGATAAAACTATTACTGAAAATGTTCCAAATTGGGTAAATCTTTTTGATTCCATATTTAAAGGATTTTTTCTTGAATATATAAAGTTGATTCCTTATCTGTTATATCTTTACAATATTGTAAATTAGGATTTTAGAAATGATTTCTGAAATCAGAATTGCTATAATAAAAGCAATGGCCAATTTGTTTCCTTTTATACCACATGATATTTTAAGTGCATTGAACATTAAAATTATATTCCAGATAATTACCGGGATTGAAATAATTGTTACTAAAATAAACGATACAGATTGAAAAACAATGTATGGATTCTTAAGTATTTCGTTCATATCAGGTGAAACGGTAAAAAAACCGGCAATAGCAAATATAATAAGAGGTGCTTTTGATAATGTCATTGTACCCAGAATGTCGATGATTCTGAATTCTTTAGAGATGATTAATCCGGTAAAAGTCATGATTACCACTACACTTAATATGTCTATAGCAAGAAATTGGAATGAATGTGCAACTGTTAGTTTTTGACCTAAGTGCATATCAATGGCTCCATCAAATGCTACATTGCTGAATGTACCGGTAATTCCGGTGATTATGACAAATACTAATCCCATTCCAAATGCCTGCCATCCGGCAATTCTGGTAAATGGATTAAGCATTAAACCGAAAATGTATTTACTTTTCATCCTTTTTTAGTTGATTGATTATTTCATTTAGCATGTTTCGAACGGTAGGGTAACTTAGTTTTAGCTCTGCCGACATTTCTTTAAGACTACCGCTGTTTATTACAAAACGTGTAATAAACTGCTGATCTTCTGATGTAAGAAGTGCCAGTAAAGGTAAATCGTATTTTCCGGTTACTTCAGTCTGACAGTTTTCACAATGTAAACATTTTACTTTAAGTTGTTCGTTGCAACTAGGGCAATAAGTAGGTAGCATATTATTAATATTTTATTTCGCAAAAATAATAAATATATTGTATATATGAATATAATATTGAATAATATTTATATTAAACTCAATATAATTTATTTAGCTTGCTTTTTTATTTGTTAATTCAATATAAAATGAATCTAATATTTCAAAAAAACAAAACAATTTCAACTTCTCTCATGTTTCAATTTAAAACCTATAAAAGTTGATGTTATATGATGAAAAACTGTACCAATAATTTACGATAACATTTCAAACTTTTGAAAGTTTGAAAGTATCAATATATCTATTATTAAACTCTTAAGATTATCTTAAAAGAAAAAGTATTCAAAGAAAAATCAGGTAAAAGGGCAACTCTTAAAAAACAGAAAGAAAAACGAACTGAAACGAACTGAAATATAAGGATAAAAATTAGTGAGATAGTTTAATTCTTGCTATTTCGTATCTTAAATAATTATGATTTTAAATTAGCCTTTTTCCATTGTATTGTTTTGAATGACAGGTTAATTTTTAAGAACTGTATTTTAAATTAGAAATTAAATAATTGAATACAATTATCAATCTGATGAAGTTTGAATTTAACACTTTACAAATATTGTGTGATATGAAACAGTTTTTACAGAAGTAATTTTGTATTCTTTATTTATAAATCAATTTTTTAAACAAAAAATTATGAACACAGGAAAATTAGCATTAAGTGTATTGGCTGGAGCAGCCATCGGTGCAGTATTAGGTGTTTTATTTGCACCTGCAAAAGGAGCGGCACTCCGCAGAAAAATTCATAGAATGGGCGAAAAAGAAGCTGATGTGTTGAAAGATAAGTATGGCGAATTTGCTGATAAGATGTCTAATAAGTATAAAAAAGCTAAAGAGGATGTCGTTGACTTTGCTTATCAATCAATGAATAAAAATGATGAGAAAGTGAAAACTGCGGAAAATAATTAATTTTCAGAATTGTAAAACTACAAAGGTTGTACTATATTAATGCGTTGATATTTTACAATTCTAAACTAAAGGCCTAAGACAAGAATAAAAGTTTTATATTGTCTTTGAGTATAAGTCTGCTCCAAAATCACTATTGATAATTCATTTTATCTAAGTTTTTTTGAGCAGACTTTGTCTTTAGATTAATTAATTAGATTATAGATGAAAAATCATGAAATAATTATTACAATATAATTAATTAAAAACATGAAGCCAACTGATAATTTAATTTTTGAACACAGAGAAATTAGTGAATTGCTCAATATAATGAGTGTAATTGCAGATAATATAAAATCAAAAGATGTTTTTTATCCAAATGATGTTGATGAAATTATTGATTCTTTGATAATACTACTAGATAAGAGTCATCATGGAAAAGAAGAAGAGGTTTTTTATCCTGAACTTTTACTCTCAGGAATCCCTAAAGAAAAAGCGCCACTTAGTATTATTAATTATGAACATATGCTTGCAAAACGATATTTAAATGAAATTAGTAGTTGTGTCGTAAATTGTAAGATAGGGAATGATTTTTCAGGTGACTTATTAGCTGATAGTTTAACCAACTATGTAGTTGTTATCCAAAATCATATTCAACGGGAAGAAGAAAATGTTTTTCCCCTGGCAAATGAAGCATTCAGTGCAGAAAAACAAAATGAGATTTATCAAAAGTTTGAAGACATTGAACAAAAGAATATAGCACATGATTTTAACGAACATTTTAATAGAATGTTAAATAAATTAAATAATAAATATCTGGTAAAAGCTTTTTGAAAGATTGACTTGAACTGTCATCCTAACGAAATGGAGTTGTCCCGATTTGTAAGATCAGGATAACTCCATTTCAATTGATTTCAAGTTTGTTTTTTCTTCTTTTTCAATTTATTGTAATCAATGTAATAAAGAACTTTTACAGAAAGACTGTTCAGTTGGTTTATCCATGAATTATTCAGATTCGTCCAATAATTATTTATATAGCCGGTCTGATCGGTTAACGATGCTGTTTTCCATGCACAATCGAGTTCGGAGCCAGGAGCAAAGTTCCAGGTGAAAATCATATCGACAGTAAAATCGTTATAATTCTGGTCTTTGTTTTGAGTATAAGAAGGATTATTTGCAAGTGTTCCGTCTTGTTGAAGCAAATAATAAGATTTATTCAATGCTCCCGACCAATAATGTCGTACGCGTAAGCTTAAGCTGGCTTTGTTGCTCAAAATATAAGATGTTGTGAAGATGTTTTCCAACGAATTTACATTTCGTTTTGCAAAAATAATAGAATCATTCGAAGTGTTTTTATCCACAAAACCAACTCCATTTTTAGTATAATTGAAACTGAATGAATAATCGAATTCAAATCTTTGCCCAACCCTGAGTGTTGTCTGAAAATCACCGAAATCGGAATATTGATCTGTTGTAAATTGACTTGAACGCCCGTAATGGAAGTAAAAGCTCAGAGGTTTCGTGTAATCGGTGTTCAGATTGAAGTTATACTGAAAAAACGCAGGACTAACATAATAACGTCCGGTTACCCTGGGTTCGTAATAATCATTTAAGTCGGTTGAATAGAATCCGTTAATGTTTACATTGTAATTGTTCTTAAACAGTACATTGCCATTATAACCCATTTGATTTCCATACAGGGTATTCGGATTATACATCCTGATATAATCCCAACCGATATTACCGTTATATTCCCTGATTACCCAGAATGGTTCAACTTTCTGCAAATAAATATACGATTCGGTCGTGAGCTGGTTATTCCGTTGAAGGTAACCCAGGTCATTCGGATTATATTTATCGGAATACAGGTTTTGCGAAACCCCGTATTGTAGTTTCCCTTTATTTTTCAGAAATTGAAGAAATCCATAATAACCGTTTTCAATGGTTGAATCACCTCTTGTACTGAATGCTCCCTTTCCTTTCAGGGCATAAGTTTTCGAATTATCCCTGAATTGAAACTCTGTAGCAGTTACATTGGCTTTAAATGGATTTCCAAACATTGACACATTCGTATTGATAAAACTTATATACGAATTATTCTTCAATGATTTATCAACCACCAATATATTGTAATTTGTGAGCGGTTGAACAAGGACATTACGCTTGTTACCTGATAGTGTGTCTTTCACGATTGCATATGATGGCAGCGAAAGAGCATTCAAAATGCCAATTCCCCATCCATCTTTTGTACGACCTGATATTTTGGTTGCATTCACCAGCTGTGTTTCGCTTGGATTGTAAGCGACAATTTCATTATTTGCAAGGGTATTATCAGCTGAAAATATGGGAGCTGCCCCAATGCGTCGTGAATAAAATATATTTGCCCGCTGAAACAGCTCTGTCCCTTCGTTAAAGAATTGTCTTTTTTCACTGTAATACAATTCATAGGGTGTCAGATTTAGCCTCTTATCATCCGATTGTATCTGACCGAAATCGGGAACCAGCATCATATCAAGAGTAAATGCATCGTTGATCCCGTATTTAAGATCCATACCTCCTTTATATAAAAAACTGGACGAAGTTGTACTGGTCTTCGGTTGAAAATATGTAGCCAGATAGGGGGTGAATGATAGCCTGACCGGTTGCTTTATGTCTTTGATACCGGTAAGTTGTCCTTCCTGATGAATAAACCCCGATACATTGCGATCGATAAAATTCCATGAATTATTTGAATTGTACTTTCTGATATTCCTGAACATATTCAATCCCCATGCACTCCCTGTCTTTTTAGAAAACCTGAGTTCAGAGAATGGTATTCGCATTTCCACAGTCCAACCTTTATCTGTTATTCTGGTTTTACTTTCCCAGACAGCATTCCAGTTAGCGTCTTCATTATCGTCATCGCTTTTGATCGCCTTTGAATCCATTTGAACTCCGGATGGTGTTATAAAAAAACCATATGCCAGTTGACCCTGGTTGTAAGGATCAATATAGATTCCAAAATAATCGGACATGCCTGTATTGTCACGTGCTGTCAGATAATTGAAAATACTGTCGGGGTTATCATACAGAATGGCACCTACATAAATGGCCGACTCGTCATAGAAAAAATAAACTTCTGTAGGCTTTTTGGAAGGTTTACCATTGTAAGGCTGAATCTGGACAAAATCTTTTGCAGGTTTTGCCTGTTTGTAGACATCTTCATCGAGGACTCCATCGATAGTCAGTGGGGTGAAAATGCGGATTGCTTCAACGCTCTTCTTAACTTGTGCAAATGAGCCGGTAAAAAATGCCAGTACTATTAAAAGCAAGGTGACCTGTTTCATATATTTCAGAAAAAATCATGTGCTATTGAATGCAAATATGTTGAAGATTTGAATGAAATAAACAAAAAATCAGAAGCTATTGTTTCAAGGTGCAAAGATAAAATAACTATTTAATATTTTAACCTTTATACTCAATTTGCTCAAAAATAGATAAGATATTTTTCAGATTAAAACGAAAAATGAAACCATTTACCGAAATAACACTTGCCGGAAATAAATTGTAATTTTCCAATTTGTCGATTCACAATCGGAAATAAGCATGAAAACGCCTCAGAAATAATTCGTTTATTCCATCCTCACATTTATATAGACGGATTGAAGATGATATTCTTACATAGAATAGTTTGTTTATTCAAAAAAAATAATTTATTGTGTAATTTTATCATCGTAACCTGTAAAAAGAGATGAATAAATTCAATAGATATGATTAAATTCTATTGTAAGTTAGATGTGTTTCTTATAACAGCTGGAATTGTAAAACGCGATTTTTGGAAAAATACAAATAATGAGTTTTTTACTTGCTTAGACAATTGGATAATCTTCTCAACAGAATGTTGAAGTTAATGCTTTGATAATTCAACTCAGTTAAACAATTTTATTAAAAACAGGTTATAGTTAAAAAAAATATCCTGCATTTGTAGCTAAATTAATATTTCAAATAATCTTAAAATAATAATCATAAAAAAAGGATTTCTAGCTTTCGCATTTTGTCTTTTAGTTGTATCTGATAGTTTTGCCCAGACCAAACAAGAATCAATTAAGCAATTGTTTCACATAATGAAAACGGATTCTATTACAGAACAAATGTTTACTTCAATACTTTCGCCAATGATAAACCAGACTCAATTGAAGGACTCTGTTTCACAAGCGCATTTCAAAGAAAAAATGAATTCTATGATGCAGATAATGAAAAATATTTCAAAAAGGATGCTTAATGAAGATATGTTAATATTATATGACAAATACTTTACACAGGAAGAAATAAATGACTTTATTTATTTTTACAAAACACCTTCAGGTCAGAAATATATAAATTCAACCCCGGAAATTACTAAAGAAATGATGACCATAATGATGCAAAAATACATGCCGGAAATAAAAAATGCAATGATGGGAAAAATTGAAGAAAAGAAATAACCTTATTATAATATTTTTAAAACAAATGGAGTTGTATAAGTATCACCTATACAACTCCATTCTTATTCTTATTCCTACCGACTACCTGCTACTTACAACCGACTATAAACTATGAACTATAAACTATAAACTAATTCAATACTCGGCCGGCATTTTCAATACTTCTTCATATGTAAATACGGGACCATCTTTGCATACATAGGTTTTTCCTACCGTGCAATGTCCGCATTTGCCTACACCACATTTCATACGGTTTTCGAGGGTAGTATAGATATTCGCATTATCAAAACCATTCCTGCTCAGGATAGGCATTCCCATTTTAATCAGAATGGGAGGACCGGCAACTATGGCTACAGCGTTTTCACTTTTGGGTGGGTTTTGTTCAAGGATGGTTGGAACAAAACCTATCAGTCCTTTCCAGTCGGGCGTTTCACCACCCGGATCAACGGTGACAAAAAGTTTCACATCGCCACGGTTTTTCCATTCTTCCAGTTCTTCTTTGTAAACAAGGTCATTTACAGAACGTGCACCGTAATAGATGGATATCTCGCCGAATTTATCCCGTTGATCGAGCAGGTTCCAAATGACACAGCGAAGTGGTGGCAATGCAATGCCACCTGTTACGAAAACAATGTTTTTCCCGTACCACTCTTCAATGGGGAAAGTATTTCCAAAAGGGCCGCGTAGTCCGATAATATCATTCAGTTCGCAATTTGCCAGGGCTTTGGTAACACGTCCCGAACTACGGAATGTGCATTCCAGATAGCCTTCGCGGGTAGGAGAGGAGGCAATACAAAAGGTGCTTTCACCTTCACCAAATACTCCGTATTCGGCAAATTGTCCGGCTCTGAATGTAAACTGGTCCGCATCCTTTTCGTCAATAAATTCCAACCTGTAAGTCTGAACAAGCGGAGCTTCCTCAATGATATTGGCAATGCGCATTTTATACGGAATATACTGATTAAGCCCCCCAGCCCCCGAAGGGGGAGTAAGAGTAACTTCTATATCTGTTTGGTTTTCCATTATGTTTTCCATTTTTTGTAATATATTTAATAATGATATTATTCTTAAGTCCCCCTTTGGGGGATTTAGGGGGCTGTAATACTTAGGGGGCTGTCACACTCAATATGTTTTCAAATATATTCAAATGGGCAGGGCAAACCCGTATGCAACGTCCGCACCCTACACAACTTACGATACCCAGATTCTCTACTGAGTATTTGAATTTATGCATCAACCGTTGACGCCGGCGTTCTGTCTGATTGGTCTTGGGGTTATGCCCAGAGCTATGTTTGGTGAAAAGGCCGAATCCGCACGAATCCCAGCAACGCAACCGTTGGCCTTTATTCTGAGTACCTTCATCCTGAATGTCGAAACAGGTACACGTAGGACATGAGAATGCACATGCTCCGCAACCGAAGCAACCCATCGATACGTTTTTCCATTCAGCACTGTCATAGGCATTCTTAATTTTTTCTTTTATTTCATCCATCGAGAATTTGACATCGATTTTTGCCAGATACTCTTCTTTATCTTTTTCTTCACTGACAGTGAACAGGGACACCGAAATGTCGACAGCTGCTTTCCCTTTTTCCGTCATTACTTCCACATAGGTATCTTCACCCATGAATGTCAGAAGTATATCGCTTCCTGAAGTGCTTCCCGGATTCAAATCCACCGAAGTACAGAAACAGGCATCATCTGCTTTAGGGCAACTCACTGCAATAAGAGTCGTTTTTTCCTTACGTGCGGCATAATAAGTGTCAGGATTTTCTCTTAAAAAGAATTCGGTCATATAGCTGAACGCCGATCCGTCACATGGACGTAGCCCCCAGACAATTGTTTCAGGAATATCCGCGATGGAATCTTTTAACTCTATACCCTCTTCTGTTTTAGTATAGGAAAACAAAACTTCCACTTTCGGAAAAACAACTGATTTAGCCGAAAATCCTGTCTGAATATAATCGGTTGCCACCTGACTATACGATTGCACCGCTTCGAAGAATACCTTTCCGCTTTTTTTCAACACAGGTGCCATCACTACTTTGCCCGACTTTATTAATTGGTCAAAGAAAGCAGGTATATCAGACGATTTAATATTTTTTATTTCCATAATATAAATCCCCCTTTGGGGGGTAGGGGGCTGTTATTTGATGAATTGTTCTTTATCTCCCGTTTTAAAAGTATTCAAAGCATACCCGCTTTTGCAGGAAAAACCTGTTTTAGCACCGAATTCTTTTTCAATATCCAGGTTCATCTGGGCGGTAAGGAGATGAACAGGAATTCCAACCGGACAAATACGTCCGCATTCGCCACAGTTAATGCAACGTCCGGCCAGGTGCATAGCCCGTATGGTATGCCATTCCAGGTTACCGGTTGTTTCGGAGGAAACCTTGATCCATTGCGGTTGGTTGCATTCTACCGTACAAGAAGGGCAATAACACATCGGACAAACTGCACGGCAGGCATAACATTTTACGCATGCTGAGAATTGATCGGTCCAGTATTGCCAACGTTCATCCCGTGTCATTGAATTCAACTGCTCCAGCAGCTTTTTATCTTCTTCACTGTATCCGGGAAAATTAGCCTGAACGTATGTTTCAACTTCGTCCATATTTTCAAAAACTTCCACCTCGTTTTGTGCATTGATAGTGAGAACCGTTTTCTCAATATCACCCAGTTGATTTTCCGAAGTAAGTTGAACCAGTGAACGCAACGTCGCAATATTAGCCAGCAATCCTACTTTCTTTGCCTGTTTTACTTCTGGCTTTTGAAGGTAAACTGAAAGATTTCCTTTGCATTCGGGTGTGAAAATAAGTTCCTCCACCCTGGAAACTGTATTGAAGAAAAAAGGAACGGGTAGCTTGTTGAGCGCACTTTTAAATCCAATCATCAGATTGATGGTTCCGTTTTCGAACAATTCAGCTACTTTACTCTGTAATGGCGTCATTGTTTATTTTTTCAAAGTTTGAATAATCTAGATTCCTGAATTCGGTATACGCACCTTTTTGCCGGATTTTTTCCGTTGTTTCGTTTACCAGATTGGCCCATTTTGTTCCTTCGGCAGCCGATACCCATGAGAATGTGATACGGTCGGTATCAAATCCTATAAAATCGAGTAATGAACGAAATACGATCCAACGGCGGCGGGCATGAAAATTGCCGGAAGTATAATGGCAATCATTGGGATGGCATCCCGAAACGATAATCCCATCGGCTCCATTCTCAAAGGCTTTCATTAGCAACATAAAATCAATACGCCCCGTACATGGAAAGCGTATGATACTTACATTGGTCGCGTATTTTATTCGGCTTGTTCCTGCCAGATCGGCCCCGGCATAGGTACACCAGTTGCAGACAAAAGCCACTATTTTTGGTTCAAAATCCATCTTTATATGTTTATATTATTCATTTTAATATATAATCATTTATCACAAATTTCCAGTTTCATGTAATTGGTTTTTTACTTTCAACTTTCTGATGTATCTTTGCATCGCCGTCCCGGTACTTCCTCTCCCTGATACTAGATGCAGGTGATGAAGCCGGGTTTTTTTATGCCTTTACTTTTCGATAATAATCAATTCTCCTCTTTTTATCTTCATTCTGTCTGATTCATATTTCACATTCAACTAATTATAAATAATGAATAT